>SAMEA3663023__coassemble_584_pt1 | contig 82686 bp, 56 predicted proteins | sample SAMEA3663023__metabat2_low_PE_013 | metagenome-assembled genome bin SAMEA3663023 (sample SAMEA3663023) | pig gut metagenome | biome: pig gut; feature: pig-associated habitat; material: faeces | place: France | collected 2012
TAAACAACATCAGTTTTAACAAACAAAACTGTCAACCAAAATCAGTACACGTCACTCAGAATAGGACTGACGATGTCATGCAATGCTTTGCGGGAGCAAATGCAAAGCTTTGCGTGGGCAGATGCAAAGCTTTGCGTTGGCGTTTGCAAAGCTTTGCGTTGGCGGATGCAAAGCTTTGCGTGAGAGATGGGCTAAACTGAAAAGAAAGCTTAGCCGTAATAACAGCAGGAGATGTTTGGTTCAGCAACCAAAAAAGGTAACACGTCTCACGACGTGTTACCCCCGGATAAAAACAGTAATTAACTCAAAATTTATAATCTATATTTAATCTCTGTAATCCTACTCATATGATTGCGGAAATGTATCCCGGCGAGGAGGGCGGTATCTTACCGCCGCCCAAATTCCTATCACAGGTGTTGAAGCCTAACCTCCTTCTGCCTTCGTGAAATACGTGATTTGTGTTGTTGCGTATTTCTCAATAACATAAACAAAAACTTAATCTCCGTTTGTTGATAATTGTCTTTTGTCTGCAATATAGTATGTGCTTGTATCTCTTTACGTCCACAAAATTACAAACAAGCTACAATATGGCAAAATGAAATCAGCGAAACAACCTGATTTTTCAGTAAAACACCGAAACGGGAACAAGTTGTACCTTTACAGGCAAATCACTACTTGTTTCCACACACCCGACAATATTCCTTCATAAGCCACTGATCCTGCTCCTCGATGGTCATCTCGCTATTGTCGAGCACCACAGCGTCGTCAGCTTTACACAGGGGGCTTACTTCCCGATGGGTGTCGATGTAGTCTCTTTCCTGTACATTCCTCAATACGGCATCGTAGTCAGCATCGGCACCCTTGGCTTTCAACTCGTCATATCTGCGTTGTGCCCTTACCTCGGGACTTGCCGTCACGAAGATTTTCAGTTCAGCATCCGGGAAAACTGTTGTGCCGATGTCCCTGCCGTCCATGACAACTCCCTTTTCAAGTCCCATCTGTCGCTGTTTGGCAACCATTGCCTCTCTAACAAACGGCAAGGCCGCTATGGGGCTGACATGATTGCTCACTCTCAGTGTTCTGATTTCTCCCTCTACAAGCTCATCATTGAGATATGTATCAGGCTGTCCAGTCTGAGCGTTAACCTTGAAAGAAATACTGATATTGCCCATTTCAGACTTCAGGGTATCAGCATCCACAGTGCCGTCTTCAGCAAATAATCCCCTGCGTAGAGCATAGAGGGTGACAGAGCGGTACATGGCCCCTGTGTCTACATATATATATCCAAGTTTCTTGGCCAGCTGCTTGGCCATCGTACTTTTGCCGCACGACGAATACCCATCGATGGCTATCGTAATTTTTCTCATAATGTATATGATAAATTGATTAATACAGAAGAACTTGAGACGTGGTATTTGCCGTAGGCCGCATTGATGTGCAGCCTGTCAAGGTTTAGACCAGCTCCAAAGGACAATCCTGCCCCGTGGCTTGACTCTTCCTCCCCGTTTACAATCCTCATCTCGTTGGCACGCCTCAGATTATATCCCATGCCTACCCACATGGTCTGCGAGAACAGGACATCGAGACCAAACACCCAGTGGTTGATAAACTTGTAGTCGGTGTGGTTGAGATCGACGAGGGAGGCCGAGAAGCGCAAAGGAGTGCCTACGAGCCTCTTCGACGCTCCTATCTGCAGGTCGACGGGCATTTTCTCGTATTCGTCATCGTAAGGGTCGAGTTGTCCGCCAAGGTTCTTCACCACAGCAGACACAGACCAGCCTTTCTCCGCGTCTTGATAGTTAACACCTAAGTCCACACCCATGGCCAGCGAACTGTAATCGCCAATATATGACGAGATGCACTTTACTGTGACACCTCCGGCTATCTTGTCGGTAAGCATATACGAGAAATATCCTGCCAGCGAGATATCCTTGGCCGAGAAGTCGCCTGTTATTACATTATTCTCATCCACCTCCTTCATCTTTCCGTAATTCATGTACTGTGCCGACACAGCCCATGCCGCCCGTTCCCTGACCGTGCGGCACCAAGTAGCACTTGCAGTATTTGCTCCCGACATATAGTTCATAAAGTTCAGCCCCAACGTATTGTCGCTTACCGATGTGAGCAATGCTGGATTATGGAATATCATCGAAGCGTCGTTCTCCACAACGGAGATGACATCTCCACCAAGTGCTGCCGCATGTGCACTAACAGGCAGTCGAAGGAAGTTGTATTCCGTCTGGCTCACCTGCGCTTGGACGGTACAGGCCGTAAATGTTAACAAAAGTGCTAAAGGAGCTCTATTCATTTTATTTTTCGTAATTTATCCGCAAAGATACTCTTTTTTTCAAATATCTGACGTAATTTTGCGTTTGAATTTAGAAATATAACGTAAAACAGGCAATTTTAGTGTGGAAATAAAGAAATCAAAAAAGGCAAACATCGACGAGCAGAGAGGCAAGGCCTTTCTGTTAGGGCTTGCTATAGCCCTGTCCCTGGTGTTCGCATCCTTAGAGTACACATTCAGTCCTGACAGATATGTTGGCACGGACTATATACCCGATGACGTTCTGGAGGAGATGGCGCTCACCCCTGCCATAGAACCTGAGGACATGGTAGCTGCCACAACTGAGGAAAAGCCTGCTGCTGCTGACAAGGTAAAGGCCGTAGAGACACTGTCGAAAGACGCTACAACCACTATCGATGAAAACAGCCTGATGCTTATTGGAGAAGCCGACGCGCTGTTGGCTGAAGCCAATACAGACCAGGCGCAGCCCCAGGTTCCCGCTTTGGCACAGGACACCACCGTTCTTCGCACCACCGACAAGCTACCCGAGTTTCCGGGAGGCATCACGGAATTCATGAAATGGCTCACCAAAAACCTGCGCTACCCAGAGCAAGCCCGCAGCAACAAGATCCAGGGCAAGGTGGTAGTATCATTCATCGTAAACAAGGATGGAAGCATATCGTCACCAACGGTGCAGAAATCCGTTGACCCTCTACTCGACCGCGAAGCCCTGAGGGTGATACGCATGATGCCTCATTGGAAACCGGGCATCATGGACTCCAAGCCCTGCCGCACGATGTTCGCCATACCGGTAGTGTTCAACCTATAACAGCACACGACATTAATAACCCATTATATACACAAAGAAAGCTTATGACAGCCGACGAAATTCTGAATGAAGTCAATGCGTTTATTGACAACATGGCTTACGACCGCAAGCCAGCCTCACTGTACGAGCCTGTGAAATACGTGCTTTCCATAGGAGGCAAGCGCATACGCCCCGTGCTCATGCTCCTTGCCTACAACCTGTTCAAGGATGACCCGAAGAGCATACTCATGCAGGCGTGTGCCCTTGAGACATACCACAACTACACCCTGCTGCACGATGACCTTATGGACAATGCAGACCTTAGGCGCGGCTGCCCGACCGTACACCGCAAGTGGGACGCCAACACCGCCATACTCTCTGGCGACTCCATGCTCGTGTTGGCCTTCGAGCGCATGGCGCAATGCCCGCCCGAGAAACTTGCAGATGTGATGAGGCTCTTTACCGTAACGGCACTTGAGATAGGCGAAGGCCAGCAGTACGACATGGAGTTCGAGCAGCGCGACGATGTCACTGAGGCCGAGTACATAGAGATGATAAGGCTCAAGACGAGCGTGTTGCTGGCATGCGCGCTGAAGATGGGAGCGATGCTGGCCGGTGCTTCAGAGAGCGATGCCGACAACCTCTACAAGTTTGGCGAGCAAATAGGTCTTGCCTTCCAGCTGCAGGACGACTACCTCGACGTTTATGGCGACACGAAGGTGTTTGGTAAAGCTATCGGAGGCGACATTGTATCGAACAAGAAGACATACATGCTCATCAACGCCTTCAACTGCGCCAACGAGGCACAGAAAGCAGAGCTTGTGAGATGGACATCGGCCAAGGACTTCGACCCTTCCAAGAAGGTGGAGGCAGTGAGAAACCTGTATAACGAGATAGGCATCGACAAGCTGGCACAGCAGAAGATAGAATACTACTTTGCTCAGAGCCGCAAGTTCCTCAATGAGGTCGGCGTGAGCGATGAGCGCAAGAAGGAGCTCGCTGCCTATGCGGAGAGAATGATGCACAGACAGTACTGATATCCATTAATAAATAATGAGTATGCTTATCGACACACATGCACACCTCGACGGTGAGGAGTTTGCCGCAGACCTGCCAGTGGTAATCGAGAGGGCGAAAGCCGCAGGGGTGGAGAAGGTGTTCGTACCGGCCATAGACCAGAAGACTTCAGGGACGGTGCTACAGCTATGCCGGGACAACAAGGGCTTTGCCTACCCTATGATTGGCCTGCACCCCGAGGAGGTCAGGGCAGACTATGCGGAGGTGATTGGGCAGATGAGGCAGATGCTCACGGCGGAACACATCGCCATAGGCGAGGTAGGACTGGACTTCTACTGGTCGAGGGAGTATGAGAACGAGCAGCTGCATGCCTTTGAGGAGCAGGTAAGGTGGAGCATAGACAGCCATCTGCCGCTGATGATACATTGCCGAAAGGCCCAGAACGAGATGGTCGCCATAATGAGGAAATACAGAGGGCAGCTACATGGCGGAGTATTCCATTGCTTCACAGGCAACCGCCTTGAGGCAGCCGAGTTGTTGTCGTTCGACGGGTTCGCGCTCGGCATCGGTGGCGTGCTGACATTCAAGAGCAGCCATCTGCGTGAGGACCTGCCTGCCGTGGTTCCACTCGAACGCATAGTTCTTGAGACCGACAGCCCATACATGGCTCCCGTGCCCAATCGGGGCAAGAGGAACGAGAGCTCGTTCATTCCGCTCATATGCCAGCAACTGGCGCAGAGCTACGGAGTGAGTGCCGACGAGGTGGCAAGAATAACCACTGCCAACGCCCTCCGCATATTCGGAATTGACGACGGCAACCATGGAGTCATATCACGATGACACCCCGCTACAGACATTACACAACGTTAAAGAACTTTAAAACACCTATGCCAACAGCTGTTATTTGGAACAAAACATATAATTTTGCACTCCGAACGCAAGGAAAGATGCTCGAGTGGCTGAAGAGGCACGCCTGGAAAGCGTGTATACGTCAAAAGCGTATCGGGGGTTCGAATCCCCCTCTTTCCGCCCTGTTGCGATTGTTCCCAGGGTTCCGTACCGGCAGCCCTTGGCAGTTTACGTTTAGCAAACTCCATTTTCACAGTCATCATATTCTACAATACCGTTACCCGTCAGCTGCCTGAACGGGCAGGCTTCATTTATGCATCGCAGACCAGCAGGCCGGGCAACAAGACAACAGACAATAAAGAACAATGAAACATTTACTCAAATGGCTGACAGCAGCCACATTACTCACCGCCATCATCTGCAACAACACTCCCGCCAGGGCTGCCGCACAGCAGGAACAGACAGCACAGCAGGAACAGACATTGCAGCAGGACAGCAGTGCCATTCTGGACAGCACGGCATTGGATGACGACATCATAGCTGCCGAGACATTCCTTAGCAACGACACCACAATGGCAGACAGCGAGCCTGCAGGAGTCCACAAGATTCTGAAAAAGAAGTTCATCGAGGGTAATGCCGGCTTCATGTCGCTCGTAGCCCTTGCCTTAGTGCTTGGCCTGGCGTTCTGCATAGAGAGGATAATCTACCTTAGCCTCTCCGAGATAAATGCCAAGAGATTCATGGCCGACCTTGATGCCAGGATAATGGCTGGTGACATAGACGGTGCGAAGAGCCTATGCCGCGACACGCGGGGGCCTGTGGCGAGCATCTGCTATCAGGGGCTTGTGCGTATCAGCGAGTCCACTGATAACATAGAGCGCTCCATAGCCAGCTACGGATCCGTGCAGAGCGCAAACCTGGAGAAGGGATGCTCATGGATAACGCTCTTCATCACCATCGCCCCGTCACTCGGTTTTCTCGGCACCGTCATAGGCATGGTCATGTCGTTCGACAATATCCAGCAGGCCGCAGACATCAGCCCCACCATCGTGGCATCGGGAATGAAGGTGGCACTGATAACGACTATCTTCGGTATCATCGTCGCAATAGTGCTGCAGGTGTTCTACAACTATATTCTCTCAAAGATTGAGCATCTCACAAGCCAAATGGAGGAGAGTGCGATAACACTGCTCGACACCATCACGAAATACAAGCAAACATCGCAGACAACAGGCAAAACAGTATAGACAAATGCTTAGACTTACCGACATCAAGACATGGACGGCCGCACAGATAAGCCGGCGTATATTCCTCGCCATCACGTCAATGTCCCTACTGCTGTTCGTGCTGTTCTGGACATTAGGCTTTGACACTCCCTATGAGGACAGTCCTAACTTCAACGCCCCACTGCTCACCGATGCCCTGCTGTGGCTAATGGTGATGCTGCTGCTTGGTGCATCAGCCTTAACAGCATGGTCGGTAGCGACATTCATCAGGAAAAGAGGAAATACGGATGCCAGGACAAACAATATCCCCGCAAAGGCTATCAGCTACACGATGGCCATAGTCACAACCGCTCTGCTCGTGCTGTCGTTTTCCGTTGGCTCATCAGAGCCTATAAGGGCAAACGGACTGCTATACAGCTCATGGCTCTGGCTAAAGAGTGCCGACATGTTTATAATCACCTCATCCATTATGATTGCCGTCGCCTCGGCAACAATCATTACATTTTCCATTATCAACAAGCGTAGGAAATGATAAGAACCAACAAACGCCGCCGTGTGCCAGGGCTCAACACCACATCTACGGCCGACATATCATTCATGCTGCTCATCTTTTTCCTTGTCACCACATCCATGGACATGGACAAAGGGCTGCTACGCCAACTGCCGCCTAACGCACAGCAGGAGTCCACGGAGCCTATGGAAGTGCAGAAGGATAAGCTCTTGGAGATTGTCGTCAGCGACAACGACTCGGCCTTTATCAACGGAAGGCCGCTCGTCATGGCATCTCTGCGCAAGGACATACGCAACTTTGTAAGCAAGGCTGGCAAGGAACATCTGATTACCATCAATGCCTCGCCGCTGTCGTCGTATGACACATATTTTAATATTCAGAACGAGATTGTTGCCGCCTACTCCGACCTGCGCAACGGTCTGTCAAAGAAGCTCTACGGCATAAGATACGCAGAACTTCCAGAAGAGCAGCGCACACGCATCAAGGAGCTATGCCCGCAGCGAGTGTCGGAGCAATATAACGAGACATCTGCAGAGAAAGGAGGCCAGCCATGAGCCTCATACGCCGCCGCCACCGCAACATGCCAAGTCTGAACACCGCCTCGCTGCCCGACCTCATCTTTGTCGTGCTGTTCTTCTTCATGATTGTCACCCACATGCGTACCGAGACACTAAAGGTTGAGTATACTGTTCCAAAAGGTACGGAGCTTACCCATCCCGTCAAGAAGTCTACGGTGGTGCATATCCACATAGGCAAGCCCATAGGTCATAAAGACAACAGCAGCTCCGCCGTCCAGATAAACGGAAGAATAGTACCCATAGAGAGAATTGCAGAGGCAGTCTCTGCGGAGCGTGCCTCCATGCTTCCCGAAGACAAAAACAAGCTCACCATTTCCCTAAAGGCCGACCGAAAAACCCCAATGAGCATCATCACTGCCGTCAAGCAGCAACTGCGCAAGGCCAATGCCCTCAACATCAGCTATTCGGCAGAGGAAAAAGAAAAATGATGGGGGAAGGATAATCGCTACAAAAAAAAGAAGTGGCGAATTATTTGTCCATTCCGATAAATATCAGTAACTTTGCAGCGGCTTTCAGAATGGAAGCTAAGGGGTGCTGTGCCTTTTGGTACGGCTGAGATTATACCCACAGAACCTGATACGGGTAATGCCGACGCAGGGAAAGGTAATCCCTTTTTATGTTATTTCTTAATTTTAAAAGGTGTACATGAAAAGAAATGTATTCTTTGTTGCCGCACTGTCGTGTGTGGCAAATCTTTATGCGGTCGAGCCTGTTGACACGACCACTGTTCACATGTTGCAGGATGTACAGGTTACATCCACACGCGCTGATAAGCGCACCCCAATGGCCTATACCAACATCGGCAAGGCACAGCTGAAACAAGTAAACTTCGGAAAGGACATTCCGCACCTGCTCTCGCTCACTCCATCGGTGACAACGACGAGCGATGCCGGAAACGGTATCGGCTACACATCTATCAGGGTACGCGGCGTAGACCCATCGCGCATCAACATCACAGCCAACGGCATTCCAGTCAACGACGCAGAGTCATCACAGGTGTTCTTCGTCAACATGGGCGACTTTGCCTCAAGTGTGCAGAGCATGCAGATACAGCGCGGAGCAGGAACGTCGACCAACGGCTCCGGTGCCTTCGGAGCAACCATCAACATGCAGACTGAGAATATCGGCACCACACCATTCGTGGGACTCGACATGAGTGCAGGCAGCTACTACTCACACAAGGAAACACTGCGCTTCGGCACAGGACTGCTCGGAGGTCACTGGGGACTGCAGGGACGCCTCTCGAACATCGGCTCACACGGATATCTGGACCGCGCCCACACCAACCTCAACTCCTACTTCCTGCAGGCAGGCTACTTCTCGGACAACACCATGGTGAAGTTCATCACCTTCAACGGACAGGAGGAGACCTATCACGCATGGAACTATGCCTCAAAGTACGAGCAGAGCCTTTACGGACGCCGCTACAACTCTTGCGGAGAGTATTATGATGCTGACGGCAACGTACACTACTACGACAACCAGACCGACAACTATCACCAGCAGAACTACCAGCTCATCTGGAACCAGATATTCAATCCGAACTGGGACCTCAACGTGGCACTCCACTACACCAAGGGACAAGGCTACTACGAGGAGTACAAGGTGAACAAGGACCTTCAGGAGTACGGTCTCTCTGACGTGGAGTTCAAGACTGACCTAGTAAGGCAGAAGAAGATGGACAACGACTTCTATGGCGCCATCGCATCAGTCAACTACCACGACAACGAAAGTTTCAAGGCCACTCTGGGCGGAGGCTGGAACAAATACGACTGTGACCACTTCGGTCTGGTAAACTGGGTGAAGGAGCCACAGAAGGAAATGTTCCCCGGTTTCGAGTACTACCGCAATACTGCTTGGAAAACCGACTTCAATGTCTATGGCAAAGCCGAGTGGGAGTTTCTAAAGGGCCTTAGCGCATTCCTCGACCTTCAGTACCGCCATGTAGGCTACCGCATGGAAGACCCTGCCGACTGGTATATCGGTGGAGAGGCCAGCGGTCTGTGGGCACACGACGACTTCGACTTCTTCAACCCCAAGTTCGGTCTGAACTATCAGATCGACGACAACAACAGGGCATACGCCTCATACTCGCTGTCGCACAAGGAGCCTACCCGCAACGACTATCAGGACAACTATGTATCAAACCTCAAGGCGGAGAAACTGCAGGACTTCGAACTGGGATACAAGTATGAGAGCAGCAAGTTCGCCGCAGGCGTCAACTTCTACTACATGTTCTACAACAACCAGTACGTGCTCACTGGCGAACTCAACGACATAGGCGAGATGAAGGCCAGCAACGACAACTGCGGTGAGAGCTATCGCGTCGGCGTTGAGCTGGAGGCAGCATGGAAGCCAGTATCATGGTTCCGATGGGATGCCAACGCTACATTCTCCAAGAACCGCAACAAGAACTGGACCGTTACGCTCGACGACTACGAGACTGTAGTAAACCTCGGTGAGACACATACCTCATTCTCGCCCGAAGCCATCTTCAACAACATCTTCACCTTCACCTACAAGGGCTTGCAGGCAAGCATCCAGAGCCAGTATGTAGGTGAGCAATACCTCACCAACACCGACTTCAAGAGCTACATCAACTACAACGAGGACGGCAGCGTAGACCAGGAGGTAGGCATGATGCTCAAGGACCACTTCACAACCAACATCAACCTCTCCTACACCTTCGGATTGAAGAAGTTAGGCATAAAGGAGGCTACCATCGGCCTGTCGCTCTACAACGTCTTCGATGCCAAGTACGACAACAACGGCTGGGCATGGTCGGAGTTCCGCAAAAACGGCGACAAGGTCGAGGCTTACTGTGTGGACGACCTCTACGAGGCAGGCTTCGCACCATCTGCACCATTCAACTGGATGGCACATTTGTCAATAAACTTCTAAGCCGATGGATTTCCTGTCAGAACATTGGCTTGACATACTCACCACGATACTCGGGCTACTATACATAGTGCTCGAGTATCGTGCCAGTATAGCCCTGTGGATTGTGGGCATCATCATGCCAGCCCTTGACACATGGCTCTACTGGAGCCATGGGCTGTATGGTGACGCGGGCATGGCTGTCTACTATACCATTGCCGCAATCTACGGCTGGGCAGTATGGAAGTTCGGCCGCAAGCACGGACAGCAGACAGGCGGGCAGATGCCCATCACGCACATGCCGTCGAGGCTCTATATTCCATCGTTAGTGTTTTTTGCCGTAGCATGGGCCGCCACCTATTATATTCTCGTAACCTTCACCGACTCTACGGTACCACTACTCGATGCCTTCACCAATGCTCTGAGCTTCGTCGGCCTCTGGGCGCTGGCACGCAAATACATAGAGCAGTGGTTCTTCTGGATTATCGTCGACGCCATCTGCTGCTATCTCTACATCGCTAAGGGCATTCCTTTCAAGGCCGCTCTCTATGGCCTGTATGTCGTCATAGCAATAGCCGGATATTATAAATGGAAAAAGATGATGAAGCAATGAGCCACTATCCTTTATTGTCCACAGACAGCCGTTTCCCGGCAGTGATACTTGCCGATGGCGACTACCCTACTCATTCCGTACCATTGTCAGTATTAAGTTCATCGTCATGTCTTGTTTGCTGCGACGGTGCCGGTGCCAAAGCCATCGCCCACGGGCTTTCGCCAATTGCCGTTGTCGGCGATGGCGACTCATTGCCGATATCTGTCCGCGACACGCTGGGCGACCGCCTGCACATAGTTACCGAGCAGAAATTCAACGACCTCACCAAGGCCACACGCTACGTGATGGAACAGCTGGGAGGAGTGTCGTCAATAGCATACATTGCCGCAACGGGAAAGCGAGAGGACCACACACTCGCCAATATCTCCCTCATGGCTTATTACGAGCGCACCTTCGGGCTGAGCCCCGTGATGATTACCGATTACGGCTACTTTGCCGTTGCCCGGGGCCGCAACAGCTTCGGCACATTCCCCGGGCAGCAGGTTAGCATCTTCAATATCTCCTGCAAACAAATCTCCGGTGATGGATTTCGCTGGCAACCGTACACGTATACCATGTTCTGGGAAGGCACCCTCAACGAGGCTACAGGCAATATCGTTACAATAGATGCCGACGGGGTGTATATGGTTTACAGGACATTTGATAAAAAAAACGTGTAAGATATTTGCACCATCATCCCTTTTTTCGTATTTTTGCATGGACAACCACATGAAGACCACAGCTCCTGCCATGCCAGGATAGCAGGGTTCCAATATTTGTGGACGAACAGCCTTACATTATAACAGATTATTCACCACATAAAACTAACTACAATGAAACGATTTGCTTTTAAGATGTTCCTCAAGCCCGGATGCGAGAAAGAGTATGCCAAGAGGCACGCTGCCATCTGGCCGGAACTGAAACAGATGATTAAGGATGCAGGCGTAGGCAACTACAGCATTTTCTGGGACAAGGACACAAACATTCTCTTCGCCTACCAGGAGTGCTCCAAGGACACCAACAGCCAGGACACCGACAATGTAGACCCGATAACGCAGAAATGGTGGGACATGATGGCCGACATCATGGAGGTCAATCCCGACAACTCGCCTGTAACCATCCCCATAGAGGAAGTCTTCCACCTGGAATAAGGCAACATCTTCAAATACTATAGCCTCACCCGATTCCCATAAGCACAAAGGGGGACGGGTGAGGCTTCTTCATACAGCACATGACATATATGACGGCAACCAACTCCTGGACTCCCGATGACAGCCAACGCGAAATTCTCGCTCTTGGCTCTGGCCACCACCTTGTATTGGCACCTCCCGGCTGCGGCAAGACACAGATGCTTGCCGAGCGCGTGGCGCAGGCACACCATGCAGGAACCGACTTCTCTGACATGCTCTGCCTGACCTTCACCAACAGGGCTGCCCGCGGCATGCGAGAGAGGCTTCTCACACGCATAGGCGCAGCACATGATGCAGACAGCCTTTTCGTGGGCAACGTCCACCGTTACTGCTCGAAGTTCCTCTTCGACAACGGACTTGTACCATCAGAGTCGGCCGTCATCGACTCCGACGATGCCCTGAGCATTCTCGCACGCTACTTCGGAGAAGACGAGGAGCAAGCAAAAGCCAACGGCTCGCGAAGAAAAACATATAATGATGTCATAAACCTCTCACACCTCATGCACCAGATAGCGCAGGGCTACCCAAGGAAGCTGCGCACGCACACCGACTGCCTGTCGGCAGACGACATTGGTGCCATGAAGGAATTCTGCCGATGGCGCGATACGCCATTTACACCCGAGGCCATGACTGATATCTACAACCATGCCGTTATCTACGAGGATGACCTGAACGACATGTCTACCGACATAGGTGTGGGCTACAACGTGGCCAATATGCTTCGGAAAATGAAGTTCGCACACGCCTACGAGGCATACAAGGATCAGAACCAGCTACTCGACTTTGAGGACTTGCTGCTGCTGGCATACGATGCCTTGTCAAAGCCTAACAATTTCAAGAAATACTCCTGGGCACAAGTCGACGAGGTACAGGACCTGAATTTCCTGCAACTGGCCATCATCGACCTTCTGCTCACCGACTCCCCTACCATAGTATATCTCGGCGACGAGCAGCAAGCCATATTCTCATTCATGGGAGCCAAGATGGAAATCATGGACGAGCTGAAGAACCGCTGCCATGGCCACATTCGCCATCTGGGCACCAACCACCGGTCGCCATCCTATCTTCTTGATGTCTTCAACACCTACGCTACCGATGTCATGGGCATCGACCCACAGCTGCTGGCCAAGTCCTCAAACATGGCTAAAGCAACAGTAGGAGACTTGGGCATAATAGCTAGTACGACTATCGAGGCTGAGTACGAGGATGTGGCACGCCATGCGGCAGAGCTTGTCAGCAGCCATCCCGGTGAGACTACTTCCATAGTGGTAAACTCCAACAACGATGCCGACAACATAGGCAATGTGCTCACTAAGCTCGGCATATCCCATTTCAAGGTCTCTGGTACTGACCTTTTCTCCACTGATGACATAAAGCTCCTGTTATCCCATTTCTCCGTCATTGCCTCCGACTTCAACTTCATTGCCTGGGCGCGCTTGCTTTGCGGCTTCCACTTATGTGCCACCAACGCCTCGGCACGCAGCCTCGTCAGGCAACTGCGCCTAAGGGCCATGACACCATCTGACCTGCTGCGTAGTGACGGCAAGAGCTATGTAGAGAGCTTCGCCGAAACTGCCCAAGGCGATATTGTGGTCTTCGATACCGAGACCACGGGACTGAACGTCTACGAGGACGACATCCTGCAGATAGCCGCAATGAAGATGCACAACGGAACTATTGTCCCTGGCTCGGAATTTAGCGTGTATATATCTACCGACCGCCATATTCCAGAGATGCTGGGAGACATTCCCAACCCCATTATCGAGGAGCGCCTTCATCATGAGCTGCTGTCTCCAGCCGAGGCTCTGCAGCGTTTCCTCGACTATGCCGGCGGAGCACCGCTGCTCGGACACAACGCAAGCTACGACTACGACATCATGGACTTCAACATACGCCGCTATCTCCCCGAAACCGACTGGTGCGTGTGCCATCCGCTCTGCTTCGACTCCCTGAAACTCGCACATCTGCTCTTTCCAGGCATGAGCCGCTATAAGCTCCGCGACCTCATCACGCAGCTTGGACTTGAGGGTGAGAACTCTCACCTTGCCGATGCCGACGTCTATGCCACCTGCAGCCTCGTGACACGTTGCATCAGCAAAGCCTGTGAGTACATTGCCGGGCAGCACCGCTTCATGCAGCAGGGCAACATGCCCCACTTGGCAGAACTCTTCAAACAACGCTATGCCGAAATATACAACGACACCACTGACAAGCTTCACCAACATGCAGAAGAAGGCGCAAAGCCAATACTCGTCAGCATGATGGAGCAAGTTTGGCAGCAGATGCTCGAGGAGCAATTTGTCAAAAACAATCCTAAGATGACCCACCTATTCTCGTACTTAGCGGAAGAGATGATGCACGGAGAGGCAACAGCCACACTAAAGCAGCTCCTCGATACACACGCCATCGAGATGAACACCCTGCGAGAGTCCGACCTGTGTGGAGCATCCTCCATGGCCGAGCGGCTATTCATCAGCACCATCCATAAGGCCAAGGGGCTGGAGTTCGATAACGTCATCGTCTTCGATGTTATCGACGGGCGCTTCCCCAACTTCCACAATGCAAACATCAAGTCTCTTGACGAAGAGGACGCGCGCAAGCTGTATGTCGCCATAACGCGAGCCCGCAAGCGGCTATTCATATCCGTCTCTACAACCAGGCTGCGGTACGACGGCACAACGACAGCCCTGCAACCCAGCCGTTTCCTTAAGCCTATTGCCGGAAAGATGCAGCAACTATAGTGGCGACACAGTTCCCCACATTGTCCCCATTAGCCTGCGGCACACAAAAGAAAGGCGTTCCGAAGTCTGATTGCAACCAGACATTCGGAACGCCATAACTGTATGAAGACACCTATTGATGATTATCAGTTTTGGAAGGTGAGACCACCTTCCCTTGCATCAATGACAACAGGCTTGTCGGGTACTACATTGCCCGAGAGCAGCTGTTTGGAAAGGTCGTTGAGCACACACCTCTGTATGGCTCTCTTTACAGGACGTGCTCCAAACTCAGGGTCGTAGCCAACAGAGGCCAGATAGTCCAGTGCGGCCGATGTCCAGTTTAGGGTGAAGCCTTGCTGTGAGAGCATGTTACGCACGGCGTTCATCTGCAGCTCCACGACATCCCTTATCTCCTGCTTGCTCAGCGGCAGGAACATTATGGTCTCGTCGATACGGTTGAGGAACTCCGGACGGATGGTCTGCTTGAGCATCTCGAAAAGCCTGTTCCTCATAGTCTCCAGCTTGTCGGCAGACAGGCAGCCTCCTGCGGTCTCCGTCTCCTGGCGTATAAGCTGCGAGCCAAGGTTAGATGTCATGATGATGATGGTGTTCTTGAAGTTGACGGTACGTCCCTTGTTGTCGGTAAGCCTTCCGTCATCGAGCACCTGCAGCAGGATGTTGAACACATCAGGATGCGCCTTCTCTATCTCGTCGAAGAGCACCACGCTGTACGGTTTCCTTCTCACTGCCTCGGTGAGCTGTCCTCCCTCATCATAGCCGACATATCCCGGAGGAGCACCGATAAGCCTGCTGACGCTGAACTTCTCCTGATACTCGCTCATGTCTATTCGCGTCATCATGGTCTCATCGTTGAACAGGTACTCTGCCAGTGCCTTTGCCAATTCAGTCTTGCCGACACCCGTAGTACCAAGGAATATGAACGATGCTATAGGCCGCTTGGGGTCCTGCAGTCCCGCACGTGAGCGTCTGACAGCATCCGACACGGCCTGTATAGCCTCTTCCTGTCCTATGACCCTTTTGTGCAATTCTTCCTCCAAGTGGAGCAATTTCTCGCGCTCGCTCTGCATCATCCTCGTTACTGGTATGCCCGTCCATCTGCTGACTACCTCAGCAATGTCATCGGCAGTAACCTCCTCTCGCACCATGGCCTCGGCTCCCTGGGCCGACTTCAGCTGCTGCTGTATGCTGTCTATGTCGTCCTGCAGTTGCTTCAGCTTGCCATACCTTATCTCAGCCACTCTCTCGTAGTTGCCTTCCCTCTCAGCTTTCTCGGCCTCGAAGCGCAGGTCCTCCATCATCTGCTTGTCCTGCTGTATCTTGTTTACAAGCGCACGCTCGCCCTCCCATTTGGCGCGGAAGGTCTTCTCCTGATCCTTCAGTTCGGCTATCTCCTTGTCAAGGAGTGTAATCTTCTCCGTATCGTTCTCCCTCTTGATAGCCTCACGCTCTATTTCAAGCTGCTTCAGCCTGCGCGTAAGCTCGTCCAGCTCCTCGGGCACGGAGTCGTGCTCCATACGCAACTTTGCCGCAGCCTCATCCATGAGGTCAATGGCTTTGTCTGGCAGGAAGCGGTCGCTTATATAGCGTTCCGACAGCTTTACAGCCGCTATGCAGGCATCGTCCTGAATACGCACCTTGTGGTGGTTCTCATAACGCTCCTTCAGTCCTCGCAGTATGCTGATGGCATCAGTCTCGTCAGGCTCGTCGATGGTCACTGTCTGGAAGCGTCGCTCCAGCGCCTTGTCCTTCTCGAAGTATTTCTGATACTCATTGAGAGTGGTGGCACCGATAGCCCTCAGCTCGCCTCTTGCCAGCGCAGGCTTCAGGATGTTGGCGGCATCCATGGCCCCCTCGCCTCCTCCTGCCCCCACAAGGGTATGAATCTCGTCGATAAACAGTATGATGTCGCCATCGGCAGCAGTAACCTCCTTGATGACAGCCTTCAGCCTCTCCTCAAACTCTCCCTTGTATTTGGCTCCAGCCACTAGGGCACCCATATCGAGCGAATAGAGCTTCTTGTCCTTGAGGTTTTCTGGCACGTCTCCCTTGACAATGCGCTCAGCCAGTCCCTCCACTATGGCCGTCTTTCCTGTTCCCGGCTCACCTATCAGTATAGGATTGTTCTTCGTGCGGCGGCTCAGTATCTGAAGCACACGCCTAATCTCCTCATCACGGCCTATCACCGGGTCGAGCTTGCCCTTACGGGCATCATCAATGAGGTTCTTGGCATACTTTGACAGCGACTGATAGTTCTCGTCGCCCGACTGCGACTTAACGCTCTGTCCCTGCCTGAGCGTGCTGACGGCCTTCATCATCTCATTCTCCGAGCAACCGGCATCGCGAAGAATGCGGCTGGCAGTAGAGGTCACATTGACAAGGGCAAGCAGGATGGGCTCTACGGAAACAAACTCGTCACCCATCTGGGTGGCATAATCCTGAGCCTTGGCAAGCACCTTGTTGGAGTCGTTGCTGAAATAGGGGTTGCCACCCTGCACACGCGGCAGATGCTGAATGTCGCTTGTCACAAGAGCATCTATCTGCTGAGCGTTAACTCCAAGTTTCTGGAATACGAAATTGGCAATGTCGCGGCCTTTCTCCAGTACACCCTTGAGGAGGTGTACCGGCTCAATGCTTTGCTGTCCGCTCTGCTGGGCAGTATTGACGGCAGCCTGCACGGCCTCTTGTGCCTTAATCGTAAATTTGTCGAATGTCATATATTACTCCTTTCTTACATTATGGTTTTCTTTGTCTACGTAGACGTGAAGCCCACATCCACGCACCCATTTCCCACAAAGAGTATGCCCACGGAGAAGAATGCGACAAAATGACTGAGGAACAAGACAATATGGCATGATAGAGGAACTTCCGCACCTAAATTTTGCCGCAGAGGCGTTGAGCCGTTACCGTGAGGTTGTCGTTGAGTTTGTCGTATGGTATGACAAAAGTTGGGCGGCCTGCTGCGTAGGGTGCAATCTCGTAGGGATTATACACGAACTGTATGCCGTCGGCAGTAAACAGCGGAGGACACTGAGGCATGGGCATTGTGTAGATATAATTCTCGTCGAAGAGTAGGTTCTTCAGTTCGTCATCGGTTTTCACGTTGAAATACTCCCTCAGTCCCTGGCGCATGAGTTCCTGAACTTTCTCCCCGTTGCTGTTGCGGATTACCTCCCATCCGACACGTCGGCAGTCACTTTTCCGTAACGTAATGCCAAAGTGTACGTCAAGTCCGTGGGCACCACCCTGATAGGTCTCACAGTTATAGGCAATGGTGAGGAACTGTGGTGTGTCGGCAACAGTAGTGATTCTGACGTTCCAGTAGAACTTGTTGTCAGCATCCGATACCTCCTTCAGCTGCTGATAGTCAGGCAGCCAGTCTTTGATGGTCTGGGAGTGATAGAACGACATGATAGCATGAGGAGAGGTGTACTCACCCTGGTATGTGCCACCGAGAGCCTCGCTGGCATATTCGGCAATAGCCTGCGCCAAGGCGGAGGTTGTGTCGGCAGGATGCTGAATGGCTATGGCGAAATGGCCCATGTCGATGTCGGCAACCAAGCTGTCGCCTACCATCTCGACAGATGTAGCGCAAGCCTCTTTCGGGCTGCATGAAAGAAATACTCCCAGTCCGCAGCATACACTTGCAGCAGACATCAGCAAAGACAATGATTTCGTTCTCATTTTGGTTTTTGTTTATTGGTTATTTATATTCACAGGTGCTATAACAACGCGCACCATTATATATATAACAATGGGACGCAAGCAATCTTGCATCCCATCATGTTAATTATCACAAAAAAAACATTCTCTTACATCTTACTTGCATGGAGTCCAGGGCTTCAGCTGCTTGAAAAAGTCGTTGCCCTTGTCATCGACGAGGATGAATGCGGGGAAGTCCTCTACCGTTATCTTCCAGATGGCCTCCATGCCCAGCTCTGGGTACTCCACGCACTCTATGCTCTTGATGGAGCTTTGTGACAGGACTGCTGCCACACCGCCTATGGTGCCGAGATAGAAGCCTCCATGCTTCTTGCACGCCTCTGTCACGCAGTCGCCACGGTTGCCCTTGGCTATCATCACGAGGCTGGCTCCATTGTCCTGGAACTCGTCAACGTATGGGTCCATGCGGTTTGCCGTAGTCGGTCCCATAGAGCCACAAGGATAACCCTCTGGTGTCTTGGCTGGTCCGGCATAGAGTATTGGATGATCCTTGAAGTATGCCGGCATCTCCTCGCCTGCATCAAGACGTGCCTTGAGCTTGGCGTGAGCGATGTCGCGGGCAACGATGATGGTACCCTTGAGGTTGACGCGGGTACTTACGGGATATTTTGTAAGCTCGGCACGCACGGCATCAATACCCTTGTCAAGGTCTATCTCTATGCCCTTGGCGCCCTCGCCCGGACGGCGCAGCTCCTCGGGGATAAGCTCAGTGGGGTTCTCGTCCATCTTCTCAAGCCAGATACCGTCCTTGTTGATTTTTGCCTTTATGTTTCTGTCGGCCGAGCAGCTCACACCCATACCGATAGGACAGCTTGCTCCGTGGCGCGGCAGGCGGATAACTCTGATATCGTGGGCAAGATACTTGCCTCCGAACTGTGCTCCGAGTCCAATCTTGTGTGCTTCCTCCAACAGCTTGTTCTCAAGGTCGATGTCACGGAACGCCCTTCCAGTCTCGTCGCCTGTGGTAGGCAGGTTGTCATAGTACTTGATGCTTGCGAGCTTCACCGTGAGCAGGTTCTTCTCTGCCGATGTGCCACCAATTACGAAGGCTATGTGGTAGGGAGGACATGCAGCCGTTCCGAGCGACTTCATCTTCTCTACGAGGAAAGGCAGCAATGTGCCCTCGTTCTGTATGGTAGCCTTTGTCATGGGATAGAAGTAGGTCTTGTTGGCCGATCCACCACCCTTTGCCACCATGATGAACCTGTACTCAGCTCCCTCCACTGCCTCTATATCAATCTGGGCTGGCAGGTTGCAGCGGGTGTTCACCTCATCGTACATGTTGAGGGGAGCATTCTGCGAGTAGCGCAGGTTGTCCTGAGTATACGTGTTGTAGACACCGAGCGACAGAGCCTCCTCGTCCTCAAAGCCAGTCCATACCTGCTGTCCTTTCTCGCCATGAATGATGGCCGTACCAGTATCCTGGCAGAAGGGCAGCACGCCCTTAACTGCAGTCTCAGCATTGCGCAGGAACTGCAGAGCCACATACTTGTCGTTCTCGCTGGCCTCAGGGTCTCTGAGGATAGCTGCCACCTGCTCGTTGTGGGCACGGCGCAGCATAAACTCACAGTCGTGGAAGGCCTGCTGAGCCAAAAGGGTCAGTGCCTCCTTGCTTACTTTCAAAATCTCGTGCCCCTCGAAGTCTGCTGTGCTGACTCCGTCCTTTGAGAGCAGGCGATACTCCGTATCGTCCTTGCCCATCTGGAACATGGGCGCATACTTGAAATCCGGTGTTGTTGCCATAGTTTTATTAGATATTATATATATATATAAATATGTATAGTGTCTTTTATCTCTTACTCTTCAAAATCCACCTCATGGTCAAGACTGTCTATGAAGTTTCGGAACACATCCTCCTCCACATCCCCCATAGCGTATTCCTTTTCGGCATCCTTTCTTATCTCGGCAATCCATGAGCGCCGTGCCGTAATATAGTCGGCATGAATGCGTGCTGCATCCTCAAGCGTCAGCTCGTCGAGATGATAGTAGTCGAGTATCATGCGGTATGTCCATGTCCACTGGTATTCGCGGTAGTGGTTGTCTATATCACGGAACCTCTCCACTACAGAGTTGACATCAGACAGCGTGCCGTCCTTTATCTCATTCACAAGTCTCTGCTCCTCAGATGCTGGCAGCAGCAGTCCAGAGAGGTCGTTCCAGTCGCCAAGCCCCACATCCGTAGTAGGAGGATTAAGCTCTGGGTCTCGCTTAAGCACCCTCTTGAGCACGGCCCCCATATATATGCGCAGGGCTATGTCGTAGTATTTTATGCCCTTGCGCAAGGACGAGGCGTTGATGACATACTCATGGTAATTGTATGTAGAGACATTGTCTCCAGAGGCCTTCCGCAGATCCTCAAGGATGGTCTTGCCCTTCAGTATCTCTCCCACGGAGAATGGCGACAGCCAGTCGAAGTTGACAATACTCTTCTGCGAGCCTGCGGGGCGCACGTCCCTCTTGGGCCATTTTCTTATGTCTCGGTATAGTCCTACAGTAGTGATGTTTCGGCCAGGTGCCAGGAACATGGTGTCGCCGCCCGCTATGAGGTATGAGAAAGGCAGGTTGCGTGTGTTGGGATGGTGCATGAGCTTGCCCATGCAGACAGAGAAGGTTCCAATGGTAGCCGGCATGAGCAGGTAGGCTCCGCTGGCCGTCTTCGTTCCTCTCTCCAGAACTCCCCAGTGCATAGGTCCCATCTTGTAGGCGTGGTTGGAGAAGTTGGTTGCCGAGCCGGCATTGTAGAACGAGAACATTCCGCCAATGAGCAGCGAGCTCTTGTGGTGGCTGGCCGTGAAGGGACCGCAGAAAGCCGCACACGCCTCGCCGTTGCTCATGTAGGAGTTGGCGAAGAACACCGATGCCGATGCCGTGAAACCGTTACTGAGCTGGCATGCCTCGCCCACGAAGCAGTCCTGTATCTTCACGCTGTTGATGATGCTTGAGCCGTCAGAGACTATGGAGTTCTCGCATATAACGCCCGTGCCAATATATACCGTGGCATTTGGAGAGCTCATTATGGTACAGTCGCTGAGCCTCGACGCTCCGTCTATCTCGCAGTCGTCGCAGATGACGGTATTGGTAATCTCCTTGGTATTGACTATCTTCACCCTGTCACCGATGACACCCTTCTCGGGAATTGTCGCCGCCACCTGTTCCCTGACCATTGTCCGTATGCGTGCCTTCAGTTCCTTGTCGGAAAAGTGCTTTACCATAAAAGCCGCAAACTGGCTGTTGAGGTCACGGAAGAGCACCACGTTGCCGTCGCCCACCTCGTTGAGCACCGATATAAGGTTGCCTTCTCCGTAGGTTGCGCCTTCAGTGGTCTCTATTGTGGACACGTTGGCTATGTGGCAGTCGTCACCAATGGTATAGTTGTTGATAAAGTTGCCTATCTTCTCTATCAGGCAGTTGTCGCCGATGGTGACATTGCGGAGCGTGGCATCGTTGATACCGGAATGCTTCACAAAGCCCTTGCTCACCTCGACATTCTTTTCGAACGAACCCAGCCTTATGGTGCCATAGAGCATCACCCGGTGCATGTAATTGGGTCTGAAGTCCTCAGCCACCATCACGTCTGTCCAGTCCTCGGCCCAGCAGTTGTTGGCCTCCAGAATGTCTATCTCCCTGTCAGTAAGTTGTCTGTAGTTGTCCATCATTCTTCAATAGGGTATAAGAAATCATTGTATGGATATTTCTGCACATGCAGCTCGCGCACCTTGGCATACAGCGTGTCGCGCAGTTCATCGACATTCATCTTCTCTCTTGCCGATATGAACAGGCAGTCATCGTTTAGCTTTGCCATCCATGTCTTCTTCAGCTCGTCGAGCGAGATATTCTCCTTCGTGGGCGGAGTAAGGTCATCGGGCTCTTTCTCTGTCCATGAATAGTTGTCTATCTTGTTGAAGACCATCATCAATGGCTTGTCAGCGCATCCGAGGTCCTTGAGCGTATTCTCTACTACCGTTATCTGCTCCTCGAAATCTGGATGGGAGATGTCCACAACATGCAACAGCAGGTCGGCCTCGCGTACCTCGTCGAGTGTCGACTTGAAGGAGTCCACCAGGTCTGTGGGCAGCTTGCGTATGAAGCCCACGGTGTCGGCAAGCAGGAATGGCAGATTGTCAACAACAACCTTTCTCACCGTAGTATCAAGCGTGGCAAAGAGCTTGTTCTCGGCAAAGACCTCGCTTTTGGCAAGAAGGTTCATAATAGTCGACTTGCCGACATTGGTATATCCCACCAGCGCTACCCTTATCATCCTGCCTCGGTTCTTGCGCTGTGTGGTTTTCTGCTTTTCTATCTCCACAAGCCTTTGCTTGAGCAGGGTTATGCGCTGGAGTATGATACGGCGGTCCATCTCCAGCTGAGTCTCTCCTGGTCCTCGTAGTCCCACACTGCCCTTGCCTCCTCCCGAGCCAGAGCCTCCACCCTGCCGTTCCAGGTGCGTCCACAGGCGTTGAAGCCTTGGGAGCATATAACGGTATTGCGCAAGCTCCACCTGAGTCTTGGCGTTGGCAGTCTGAGCCCTCATAGCAAAAATGTCGAGAATGAGCGACGTGCGGTCAAGTATCTTCACTCCCAGCTCCTTCTCAATATTTCGCATCTGCTTGGCAGAAAGCTCGTCGTCGAAGATGACCATTCCCACCTCCCGCTCGTTGTCTTCCTCGTCTTTAATGAATTGCTTAATTTCCTCAAGCTTTCCTTTTCCAACGTATGTTGTCTGGCTTGGCCCTGCCACTCTTTGCGTGAACCGCCGTATGGTTACAGCTCCAGCGGTGTCGGCAAGAAATTCCAGCTCATCAAGGTATTCCTTTGTCTTGGCCTCATCCTGTTCCTTGGTAATCAGTCCCACCAGGACGGCAGTCTCGGCCTTAGCCTCTGATATTACAAATTCTTTCATCTGCGGTGCATAATATGCTTGCAAAGATAGTGCAAATGAGTGGAATATCAAAACAAAAACACAGATTTGTTTTTTGGAAGAGGTCGAAGGTATGAGGACTAAGGTCTAAGGTCTAAGGTCTAAGGACTAAGCCCCACACTGTAAACGTTTGCGTGGAAAAACGCAATAAAAATGACAACAGATTTGACATACATCAATATTTTCCCTACCTTTGCACACGAAATTAAGCTACAGACATATATATTATCGATTTTCATAAGATCATAACTACATAATAACGCAAACTGCTGAAACATTCAAAAAATAATTGTTCCGATGTGATATCGGGACAATTTTTTTTGTATCTTTGCAAACCACAGACGACACATGAAGAATGTCACCATACGACATAAACCTAAGCAGAAATCTTATACATCAAACTTTTACACAATAATCTTTAAACACCACAATCATCATGAGACTTATAATAAAACCAGACTACGGGCAACTGTCGGCATGGGCCGCAGAACATGTCATCGAGCGCATCAACAACGCACGGCCTACACCAGAGCGTCCCTTCGTACTCGGACTGCCTACCGGTTCCTCACCCGAGGGTATGTATGCCAATCTTGTCGAGGCGTATAAGCATGGAAGGGTAAGCTTCCGCAATGTAATAACATTCAACATGGACGAGTATGTTGGCATTCCGGAAGAGCACCCCGAAAGCTACCACTCATTCATGAAACGCAACCTCTTCGACCACATCGACTGCCCACAAGAGAATATACACATACTCAACGGCAACGCCGACAATCTGGAGGCAGAGTGCGCTGCCTACGAAGATGCCATCAGGAAGGCCGGAGGCATAGACCTTTTCATCGGAGGCATCGGACCCGACGGGCACATAGCGTTCAACGAGCCAGGCAGCTCCTTGGCATCGCGAACGCGCATCAAATCTCTCACTACAGACACCATCATCGCCAACAGCCGCTTCTTCGACAACGACCTCACAAAGGTGCCACGCCAGGCTCTGACAGTAGGCGTGGGCACAGTGATGGATGCCCGTGAGGTGATGGTTCTGGTAAACGGACACCACAAGGCACGTGCCCTGCAGGCTGCCGTGGAAGGGCCTCTAACACAGATGTGGACCGTCAGCGCAGTACAAAATCATCCACACGCCATAATCGTTGCCGACGAGGCCGCCTGCGACGAGTTGAAAGTGGGAACCTACAAGTACTTCAAGGATATAGAGGGCAAGTAGTTTAATAACTAACAGAACCCACCTTAAAAGGTATTTCCATGAACTTAAACCTGTCATCACAAATCGTTCTCAACACCATTTCCGAACAATTCTACCGGCCACGCACGGCTGTTGAGAGGTCGGAAATCACAAGGGCAGAAAAAATGCCTACCGAGCTGTTCACTTCCGTAGACGAGGGAGCGGCACACATCGCCGACGCCATAGAGAAAACCATCAGGCTAAAGGCCGACAAGGGGCAGAACTGCATCCTCGGACTGGGCACGGGAATATCGCTCACCCCCATCTACGACGAGCTTGCCAGACGGCACCACGAGTGCGGGCTGAGCTTCAGAAACGTCATCGTTTTCAACGCTTACGAGTACTACCCACTTACTCCTGACGCCGTACACAGCAGCATCACCCAGCTACGCGAGAGGCTTCTCTCGCGCGTGAACATCAATCCCAACAACGTATTCACCCCCGACGGGACCATAGCGCAAGACAAGGTGCAAGCATACTGCCGCCAGTACGAGCAGCGCATAAAGGGCATGGGAGGCATCGACATCATGCTACTGGGCATTGGCCGCCTCGGAAACATAGCCACTAACGAGCCGGGAAGCGCGCTATCGAGCACCTCACGCATCATCCTCCTCGACCACACATCGCGTGAGGAGATGACCATGAGCTTCGGCTCTGAGACTCCCGTGCCGCCATGCTCCATCACAATGGGCATACAGACCATCCTGCAGGCACGCAAGATATTCCTCACCGCATGGGGCGAGAGCAAGGCAGACATCATATGCAGGGCCATAGAGGGACAGATGACCGACGCGTTGCCGGCATCGTTCCTACAGTCACACCAGAACGTGGAGGTGGTCATCGACCTGCCTGCGGCAAGCAGGCTCACACGCATCGTCCATCCATGGCTCGTCAGCTCATGCCAGTGGACAGACAAGCTGGTGCGTTCTGCACTCGTATGGCTGTGCCAGCTCACAGGGAAGCCTATCCTGAAGCTCACCAACAAGGACTACAACGAGAACGGGCTCTCGGAGCTGCTTGCACTCTACGGCTCAGCGTACAATGCCAACATCAAGATTTTCAACGACCTGCAGCACACCATCACTGGATGGCCTGGTGGCAAGCCCGGCGCTGACGACACCTATCGCCCAGAGAGGTCGGCACCATATCCCAAGAGGGTGCTCATCTTCTCTCCACATCCCGACGACGACGTCATCTCCATGGGAGGAACCATCCAGAGGCTCGTCACACAGGGGCACGACGTGAGCATAGCCTACGAGACAAGCGGAAACATTGCCGTCAACGACGAGGAGGTGACACGCTTCATGCACTTTATCAATGGTTTCAATCAGATATTCGGCCACAGCGCCGACATCGTAATCAACGAGAAATACCGGGAAATCAAGGAGTTTCTGCGCAACAAGAAAGCGGGCGACATTGATACCGCGGACGTACGAGCCATCAAGGGACTCATACGACGGGGCGAGGCACGCACGGCATGCACGTTCAACAACATACCACTATCCAAAGTCCATTTCCTCGACCTGCCGTTCTACGAGTCGGGAAAGATAGAGAAGTTGCCCATGAGCGAGAAAGACGTTGAGATTGTACGGCAGCTGATATGCGACATCAAGCCCCACCAGATATATATTGCGGGCGACCTCGCCGACCCTCATGGCACCCACCGCAAGTGTACCGATGCCGTACTGGCCGCTATCGACCTTGAGAGGCAGGCACAGACACCATGGCTCAGCGAGTGCAGGGTATGGATGTACCGAGGCGCATGGGCCGAATGGGACATCGAGAACATAGAGATGTGTGTGCCCATGAGCCCGGAGGAGCTACGACAGAAACGAAACGCTATACTCAAACACCAGAGCCAGATGGAGAGCGCTCCATTCCTCGGCAACGACGAGCGATTGTTCTGGCAGCGGGCCGAAGACAGGAACCGAGCCACAGCAAAACTCTACGACGACCTCGGCCTCGCATGTTATGAGGCAATGGAGGCTTTCGTGGAATACAAAATCAGATAGTTGGCTGTGATAAGGGGCAATGTCAAGAGAGCGGGCCAACGTGACAATTATTATATATAAAAAAATGTAGGAGAGGAAATTAACGTACTCTATAGTAATCGAATTTCCTATTATAAGGTTTTCCTATTATACTGTTGTCATGTTGAAATCGACATGTCCGAAGCACGATGTCCACACGCTCCAAGCAGAAAAGGGTTCAGCAGACATTTCCTGGGGCTACAGTGACCCGTATGGTGAGTCTGTCCTCCCTTTTCTCTTATTCAGAATAGGACTGACGATTTCGGTGCCAGTTTTGTCCATCTCTCACGCAAAGCTTTGCATCCGCCAACGCAAAGCATTGCATCCGCCAACGCAAAGCATTGCAACTGCCAACGCAAAGCTTTGCATCCGCCAACGCAAAGCATTGCTCACGCAAATGGGTGCTATTTGTATCAAGCGCAAGTGGGGTATCATGGTTTTATTTTTTCCAACTGACACATGATTTCCCGCGTGAATATTTTTACATTTATCAGATTCTTGTTACCTTTGCAGCCGTTTTACCAAAAACAGCTTTATGAACAAACAGATTTTCAACAAGCGCTCTCCTATCCTGTTCAAGCATTTCAGCAGGAAGGGCTACGCACTCTTCGCATGTCTCGGACGAGAGGTGCTGATAGGGATGCTGAGTGTCGCCACGCTGACCTATGCGAAGGCCGACGGCATCAGCACCCGCACCTATCTTGCCGACGACTCGTTGTCGCACGAGGAGGTAAAGCTCGATGAGGTTGTGGTAACCGGGTCGAGGGCGCCGCTGACTGCCTTGCAGTCGGCGAAAATCGTTGAGGTGATAACGCGCGAGGATATTGACCGTGCGGAGGCTACCACCATCAACGACATTCTGAAACTAACTACCGGCGTGGATGTTCGTCAGCGCGGTAGTTTTGGTGTACAGACGGACATCTCCATCAACGGCGGCACGTTCGACCAGATTACCATTCTATTGAATGGCGTGAACATCTCGAACCCACAGACAGGCCACAACGCTGCCGACTTTCCTGTATGTATTGATGACATTGAGCGCATAGAGGTGCTCGAAGGTGCTTCGGCAAGGGTCGTTGGATCCTCGGCATTCAGCGGTGCCATCAACATCGTGACAAGGTGCGACGACAGCAGCGACATCAGGGTTGCGGCAAACGCAGGAAGCTTCGGCACGTGGGACGGGAACGCATCGGTGGCTATTGCCAGCGGCGCATGGCGGAACAAGGTGAGCGGAGGATATGGTCAGAGCGATGGAGGGACGCAGAACAGCGACTTCAGGAAAAGACAGATGTTCTATCAGGGAACATTCTCCACTCTGGGACTGAAGCTTAACTGGCAGGCCGGAGCAATTTCTAAAGACTACGGAGCCAGCACATTCTACAGTGCGAAATACAACAATCAGTACGAAGAGACAAGAAGGTATATAGCCTCGGTGGGAGCAGAGCTGAAGCCTGCATGCAAGGCTGACGGATGGCTATCTACGCTGACGCTGACTCCAACGGTCTACGCACACCGCAACTACGACCACTACCAGCTGATAAAAGGCATGGAGGGAGCCAGCGCAGGGGAGAACTACCACAGGCTGGATGTCTATGGCGCCTCGCTTGGCATGCACTTTAAATGGGCGGCAGGAACAACGGCTCTCGGTGCGGACATAAGGAAAGAAAGTATACTCAGCACCGCATACGGCGACTATCTCGCCGAGGAGGAATACAAGAACATCCACGGCTCTGACAGACAGTACTCGCGCAAGGGGGAGAGGACCAACACAAGCCTCTTTGCCGAGCACAACATCCTGCTGGGAGGATTTACGCTCTCGGCCGGTCTGCTGGCATACTACAACTCTGATATCAACGCCAACATGGGCGTGTACCCTGGCATAGACATCAGCTACAGGCCAAACAGCAACTGGAAATTGTATGCCTCATGGAACGAGGCACTGAGGGTTCCGACATATACTGACTTGTATACGAGCAACTCCGTACAGCAGGGCGACGTGTCGCTGAAGCCGGAGAAGACATCGATGTTCAAAATCGGGGCGAAATACCGCACACATGGCGCAGAGCTGTTGGTAAGCGGCTTCTACAGTCACGGAAAGAACATGATTGACTGGGTGTATGAGACGGAGGAAGCCACGAAATACCACGCATTGAATATCGGCAAGATCGACAACATGGGATTTACCGCCGAGGCCATACTGCACCTAAGCGAGCTGTTGCCTGGCGGACCGCTAACAAGGCTGAAAGCCGGATATGCCTATATCTATCAGGAACACGAGACGGATCACCAGATATACAAGTCCCTCTACGCGCTGGAGTATCTGAGGCACAAGTTCATCTGCTCTCTCGATCACAAGATATGGAGCAAGCTTAGCGCAAGCTGGAGCCTGAGGTGGCAGCAACGCATGAACGGTTTCCATCCCTATGCCAAGCTCGACTGCAAGGTAATGTGGACGGCAGACAACTACCGACTGTATGTCATGGCCGACAACATCACAAGCCACAGATACTACGACATAGGTGGTGTGAAGCAGCCTGGAATATGGATAATGGCTGGTGGCTCGATAAAGTTTAACTTATAGCAAAAACATTACCCCTCCCACAAAACGGGAGGGGCTTTTATTTATTATACATAAGTAATAAGGCTTGGGGATATGGGGAGAGCCATCACCCTTTCAGCTTGAAGGAGTTCTCGATGCTCTGTATCTCGTCCAAGAAATCCTTGTCTATCTTAAGGCGTGTCTCCACTTGCGAGCAGCTGTGTATGACAGTAGAATGGTCACGGTTGCCAACCAGCTTGCCAATGCGACTTGCAGGCATCTTGGTGTACTTCTGTGCAAGATACATTGACACCTGACGGGCTACGACAAGGTCACGCTTGCGGCTCTTGCCGCCAACGGCCGACGGCGAGACATTGAAGTGGTTGCATACGGTCTCTACTATCTCGTCTACCGTCAATGGCTTGTCGTCTACCTTCACGGCACGCTTGATTACCCTTTCGGCAAGCCGCATGTCGATGTTGCTATTGTAGACGATTGAGTATGCCATTAGGGAGTTGATAACACCCTGAAGGTCGCGCACGCTGCCATTGGCTGTCTGGGAGATAAACTGTACCACGTCGCGGGGTATCTTCAGGCCATCCTTACGTATCTTGTTCTCAAGAATGTCCACGCACAGCTTCTCGTTGGGTTTCTCTAACTCGGCTATCAGGCCACAGGAGAAACGGGTGAGCAGACGCTCGGGCATGCCCTGCAGGTCGACAGGAGGACGGTCGGAGGCGAGAATGATGCGCTTGCCATTGCGGAACAGATGGTCGAATATGTGGAAGAAAGTGTTCTGCGTAGCGGGCGATGTCATCCACTCCTGTATGTCGTCAACTATCAGCATGTCGATGGTCTGATAGAAGCGTATGAAATCATTGATGGTACGCTGCAGGACGGAGTTGGTGTACTGCACCTGGAAGAGTCGCGCACTGATGTAGAGTACCCGTTTCTGGGGATATAGCTGCTTGGTACGTAGTCCGATTGCATTGATGAGGTGTGTCTTGCCACATCCCGACGGACCGTATATGAACAAGGGATTGAACTGTGTAGTGTTGGGATGGTCGGCTATGGACATGCCCACAGATCGTGGCAACTTATTGCTGTCGCCCTCAATGTAATTGGTGAAAGACAAGTGGGGATTGAGCTGCGGGTCAAGCTGCTGTGGCTGGGCAGCATCGAGAATAGTCGGCGACTCGTTGGCACGAGTGCGGGCTTTTGGCTTGTCTATGTCTACGGGGTCTGCCTCTATGTCCTGAGACAGCTTGTGCTCCTTGTCGGTAACGACACGGTAGTTAAGCCTTATGCCTGGACAGAATGTACGACGCAGAACTTTTATAAGCAAGTCGATATAGTTCTCCTCGAGGTACTCATACACAAAGGGGCTGGGTACCTGTACCAGCAACGCCTTCTTGTCCTCGTCGAAAGACTCGAAGACGATGGGGCTAAACCATGTATCGTATTGCTGTTGAGTAACGTTCTCACGTATGAGCGCAAGGGCGTTGTCCCAACGAGCATCAGGACTTGCTTTCATCTATATAATATGTATTAATATATTGCGTTTGTAGACTATTTCAATTTATTCTGAGTGCAAAATTAATAAATTATTTTTTATGCGGCAAATCACCTATGCTACAACATCATCCATTGATTGTCCGTAATCAGCTTGTAATGTGGACTTTACTATCTGTAATAGTATAGCTTTCCATAATTGTACTTTTGCTATGTCTAATCTTCTGATAACAAACTGGTTGAATAGCTTTTACATGTATGTGCCAATTTTCAGTGGAACAAGCAGTTATAAACCCTAAAAGCATAAGAGTCAATAGTCTTTCACAAACCTTGAAAGATTGTGAAACATTACACTGTCAAATTTAGACGCATTTTAAATTATACCCTATTGTACACCTTGTCCTAACCTATCACTTGTCTTTCTTGCCGAAAAGCGAGAAATGAACATAGCGTTTCGGGTGCTGGCGCAAGTCGATAAGCAGGGAGTCGGCGCTGCCCATGGTAGAGGTGAGGTTGTAATATAGCGACGGATCGTTCATCAATAGTCCCAGACTGCCATCGTTGCTGTTCAGCTTGGCAGTAAACGCACCTACCTCTGCTAATGTCTCGTCTACCTTGGCCATAGTGCCTGCCACGTCGACAGCTGCGAGGTTTGCCGTGAGGCGCTCGGTGTTGTCAAGAACATTGTTGGCCTTGCACATCATGGTGGGTACATTCCTGTTGAGTCCCGACATCATGGTGTTAAGCTCACGGGTGGTAACGGTGAGGTTGGATGTTATGGTCTGCACATTGGCAAGCGACTGCCTGATGGCAGGGTCGGCGAGTATGGCGTTGAGACTCGACACTATGGAGTCGAGCTTGGGAAGCATTCTCTCGAAAGTAGGCAACATGGCAGCAAGCTTTCCCATGGCGCCACCGTTGATGGCACCGATAATGGTGTCGCCCGGCTCCACTCTCTCACGGGGATTGTTGGCAAGTAGCAGGTTCATCTTGACATTACCCATGAGGTCGCTGACAATCTCTGCTGAGCTTCCTTTGGGTATGCGCATGGTATTGTTGACATCGAACTTCACGACAACATCTCCATTGGTCTCGTAGTCGTAGACGATATCCTTGACTACACCCACCTGGTAGCCATCGGCAAAAATTGGATTGGAGGCCGACAGCCCGCTGATGTCCTTGAACTTCACATAGTAAGTGTGGTCGTTGGCGAACAACGACATACCCTTTAGGAAATTCATACCAAAATACAGCACCACAAGTCCGACAATGGCCACAAGGGCTATGCGCACTTCCTTAGTAAAATACTTCATTTTGTTCTGTTGTTTTTGAATTCACGTATTGCTTCGTTGACGTTCATCTTCACACCATTCCTGAATGCTATGATGAATGCCTCGGGGAATTTGTCGAGCACCTGCTTACGCAGGCGGTATATCTCGTTGTAGTTGGCCGACGCTCCTACAGTATACTTGTAATAGCCAGCCTCCTGATAGTAATCGTAGTCCTTTAAGCCCTTCAGGTGGGCATCACCATTCTTGAGCTTTGACGAGGCCACAAGGATCTGCACCTTGAATATTGGTACTTTGTCAGCCACAGCTTTCGCCCCACTTTTATTCTTACCGCCACTCTGCTGCTGAGGCGTCTGCACGGCAGTTTCGTCCTGCTGCTTGGGCTTCTGCTCATCCTGTTGCTTGGGCTTCTGCTCATCCTGCTGCACAGGTGGTGTATAGGGAACATTTACTATCTTGTTGTACATCCCGCGATAGGCATTGAAGGCGTTCATCATTCCACGGCTGTAAAGGCCGACGGCCTCAGGCGAGTTCAGGAAACGCTCCTCGTCAGGAGTGGAGATGAAGCCCAGCTCTACCAGACAGCCAGGCATGGTGGAGAGCCTTAGCACGGCAAGGTTCGCCTGATGGGCTCCGCCATTCTGCCTTCCCGTAGCAGCACAGACGTTCTTCTGCATTTCCTTGGCGAGGTGAACGCTCTGCTCCATGTTCTTGTCCTGCATGAACTCAAACATGATGTTGCTCTCGGGAGAGTCAGGGTCGAAGCCCTGGTAGCTTTCCTTGTAATCGTCCTCAAGCAGTATCACGGCGTTCTCACGCTTTGCAACCTCAAGGTTGGTAGAGATGCCACTGCCGCTGCTGCCCTTTCCTAAAGTGTAGGTCTGGAAGCCTCGTGCAATTCGTCCACTGCTCAGCGCGTTGATGTGTACCGATATAAAAAGGTCGGCCTTTACCCTGTTGGCTATGGCGGCCCTTTCCTTAAGCTCTACGAAGACATCGCTCTTGCGGGTGTAGACGACTTTCACATCGGGACACTCCTGCTCGACCAGTTTGCCAAAAGCCAGGGCATACTTCAGCGTGAGGTTCTTCTCTTTGGATATGGCTCCCGGAGCACCATCGTCACGACCGCCATGACCGGCATCAATGACAAGGGTAAACGACTTGTTCTGTGCAACTGCAGGGAGCATCCATGAGAGGAGAAGCATCACTGAGAAGACTACTATCTTGTACATATTAATATTATGTGTTTGCAAAAGTAAGGAAATAAAACAAGAAAACCTAAAACTACCGATTAGTTTTATCATTTATTAAGTGTAGCTCGACTCCAGCTCCATGGCAATCGGCCCCAAAAGGAGGATTGAGTTTCGTTACCTTGACATCAATCTGGGTAACATCTGAATATCGGCGGCTTATGCGGTCGGCAATTCTGTAGGCCACACGCTCCACCAGCTGGCTCGGCACAGACATCTCCTGTCGGACAATCTCGCACAGCCCGGCATAGTTTACCGTATCGTCGACATCATCTGACAGCATGGCCACGCTGACATCGTAGCCTACACGAAGGTCTACGGAGTAGTCATTACCCGTAAAACGCTCCTGCGGCATCACGCCATGGAAGGCATGAAACCGCAGGTCGTTGATATATATGAAGCTTTCCTTCAGAAACATTTTTTTCAAGTTGACAAGTTGACAAGTATATGATTGACGAGTATACAAGTTAACAAGTATACCAGTTGACAACTTAAGAGATTATCCACAGCGGCTGGCACCACAATTGCTGCATATCAGGCATCCCTCCTGATAGACGAGGGTCTCCTGGCCGCAGTTGGGACACTTCTGCCCCTTTGCCTCGGTACCATCCACAATATATTTCTTAAGCGCACGTTCCACACCGTTCTTCCAAGTATTGATGCTCTCGCTCTTGAGCTGCAGTGAGCCTACGAGCTTGATGACATGGTCGATAGGCATACGGTAGCGGAGCACTCCAGAGATGAGCTTGGCATAGTTCCAATACTCTGGGTTGAATTTCTCGCTCAGTCCCTCAACGGTAGTCTTGTAGCCGCGCTTGTTCTCGAACTGGAAGTCGTAGCGGCGGGAGCCGTCATCACCGATATGCTTGATAATCTTACCCTTGGTAACGCTCTTGGGAAGCATGATGCCCTCGTCGTCGTCCTGTAGACCAGTGAATATCTCGTATGGATATCCATCGAGCAGTCCTACGAAGGCAACCCACTTCTCCTTATTGTTCTGGAACCTTACGACATCGCACTCCAACTCCTTAGGGCGTACCTCCGTAACAACCGGATGCTTGCATGGCAGTGGCTCGTCCTGTGCTGAGCTATCTTTCTTCTTGTCTTTCTTCGATACTGAGATCATCACTCCTGAGCGGCTGCCATCCCTGTAGATGGTGCATCCCTTGCATCCGGACTTCCATGCCTCAACATAGAGTTTGTTGACAAGTTCCTCGTCGACATCGTTGGGCAAGTTCACAGTGACGCTGATAGAATGGTCCACCCATTTCTGTATGGCTCCCTGCATACGCACCTTCATGAGCCAGTCTACATCATTGGCTGTAGCCTTATAGTAAGGCGACTTCTCCACAAGGGCGTCAATCTCCTCCTGGGTATATTTTTTGGTAGTGTCAATATTGTTCACCTTCATCCACTCAAGGAACTTCTTGTGATAGACGATATATTCCTCGAATGAGTCACCCACCTCATCGACAAAGTCTACGTGGACATCGGTGTCATTGGGATTAACCTTACGGCGGCGCTTGTACACAGGCATGAAGACAGGCTCTATACCACTTGTGGTCTGCGTCATGAGACTGGTAGTTCCAGTAGGAGCAATGGTAAGGCAGGCGATGTTGCGGCGGCCATACTTCACCATATCCTCGTACAGTTGTGCGTCTGCCTCTCTAAGACGGTTGATGAACGGATTGGCCTCTTCCCTCTTGGCGTCGAATATCTCGAAGGCACCACGCTCCTTTGCCATCACCACGGACGAGCGATAGGCATTAAGCGCCAAGGTGCGATGTACGGAAACAGAGAAGTCGGTGGCCTCATCGGTACCATAACGCAAGCCCATGGCAGCGAGCATGTCACCCTCGGCGGTGATGCCGACACCGGTACGGCGGCCCATTCCGCTCTTCTTCTTTATCTTCTCCCACAGATGATACTCGGCACCCTTAACCTCGTCGGACTGTGGGTCTATCTGTATCTTCTCCATGATGAGGTCTATCTTCTCCATCTCCAGGTCGACGATGTCGTCCATGATGCGCTGTGCAAGCTGCACGTGCTTGGCAAACTTGTCGAAGTCGAAGGTTGCCTCTGGAGTAAACGGATTGTTTACATAGCTGTAGAGATTTATGCTCAGCAGACGGCAAGAGTCGTAGGGGCACAATGGAATCTCGCCACAGGGATTGGTGCTGACCGTACGGAAGCCCAAATCGGCATAACAGTCAGGAATGCTCTCCCTGAGTATAGTGTCCCAGAACAGCACGCCAGGCTCAGCACTCTTCCATGCGTTGTGTACAATCTTCTTCCACAAGTCACGGGCAGAGATTTCCTTCCTTACGTCAGGATTGTCAGAGCCGATAGGGAACTGCTGGACGTAAGGCTTGCCGTCGACGGCGGCCTGCATGAACTCATCGTCAATCTTCACCGAGACATTGGCACCAGTAACCTTGCCCTCAGTCATCTTGGCGTCAATGAACGCCTCGCTGTCGGGATGCTTCACGCTAACACTAAGCATTAGGGCACCACGACGGCCATCCTGGGCAACCTCGCGTGTGGAGTTACTATATCTTTCCATAAAAGGAACAAGACCTGTCGACGTGAGTGCGGAATTGTTCACAGGAGACCCCTTCGGACGAATATGGCTGAGGTCGTGGCCAACACCACCGCGCCTTTTCATCAGCTGAACCTGCTCCTCGTCGATACGCATAATAGCGCCATAGGAGTCGGCATCGCCCTCAAGACCTATGACGAAGCAGTTGCTCAGACTGGCCACCTGCTGCCTGTTGCCGATGCCCGTCATTGGACTGCCAGCAGGGATGATATATCTGAAATGATCGAGTAGCTCGAAGATTTCCTGTGCTGACAGCGGGTTGGGATACTTGTTCTCAATCCGGGCTATCTCATTGGCAATACGCCAATGCATATCCTCGGGCGAACGCTCATAAATGTTTCCGAAACTGTCCTTCATGGCATACTTGTTCACCCAAACACGGGCTGCGAGCTCATCACCATCGAAGTACTTCAAAGAAGCCTCAGAGGCTTCCTCGTAAGAAAATGTCTTTGTAGATTCCATTGCTTAGTATAATGATGCGGCAAAGATAGACATATTTTCCGAAATACAGAAATTATTTTTTGGAAAACTTTCTTCCAATATTTCACATAAAAGTTTTCCAAAACAGATAACTTAATGAGTGCCATAAAGATACTACAAGTATCATAAAGTAAAGCCTGTTTTTTAACCAGAAACAAATTCACGATAAATTTTGCGTCATATTTCATTTTTCTGTGTATCTTTGCACCGTCATATTACATATTAGAAAAATAAAAAGCGGGAACCATCCAGTACCGCCAAAACAACAATAAACACATGAAGAATATAACAACAAGAAGAAGCATAAGGAAATATTCCGAACGCGAAGTAAGCAGCCAGCTCCTTGACACCCTGTTTGAGCAAGCTGCGAGAACACAGACTATGGGCAACATGCAACTATACAGCGTAATAGTTACCCGCACAAAAGAAATGAAAGAAAGACTGGCACCAGCACACTTCAACCAGCCCATGGTAACGGGCGCCCCCGTAGTGATAACAGTGTGCGCGGATTTCAGGCGTGCCACAGACTGGTGCCTGCAAAGACACGCAAGTCCAGGGTACGACAACCTCCTGTCGTTCATCAATGCCAGCACCGATGCCCTGCTGTTCACTCAGACATTCTGCAATCTCGCCGAAGAGGAGGGATTGGGTGTCTGCTTCCTTGGAACAACCGTCTACATGCCGCAGCTCATCATCGAGACCCTGAAGCTGCCAAAGCTTGTCATGCCCGTAGCCACACTGACCGTTGGATGGCCAGACGAGCAGCCCGCTCTCTCCGACCGTCTGTCCACCGATGCCTTCGTCCACGGAGAATACTACCATCCCTACTCTGCCGACGACATCAACCGCCACTACGCTGCCAAGGAAGCACTGCCAGAGAATCGCGAGTTCGTAAGGATAAACAACAAGGAGACACTTGCGCAGGTATACACCGATATCAGATATACACGAAAAGACAACGAGGCCATGTCCGAAGGCTTCATGGAGGCCTTAAAGAAACAAGGGTTTCTGAAATGAAGGCAATGGAAATCGTTGAACATAACAGACCTTTGACTTGCACCGTGTGTAATATTCTATAAATGCAATGCTTTGCATAGTCCGATGCAACAAAAAGCATTGGCATCCAATCGCTTTCGTTATAAGAAAACGAAATATCACAGCGTTAACTTAATATTTGAAGCAGGTTAAGCCAGTACGTTTTTCAAAACGATTAACTGAATACCTTAATTAATAAATAGGGTGTACAGTTTGATGTGCAAAAAATGGATATCCTAATTCTGAAGTTCATGTCGGTAATTGTCGCGCTTACATCGCGACAATTACCTATTTGTAGTTGACATCACTAACTCCACACAGTTTTTCTACAGCTCCACATATACGCTCTAACATCGAAATAATTGTCTTCTGGTTGTCAAGCATTTGCTGCAATTGGCTTGCGCCGTCTTCCTCTGCCATGCCAAAAACCTTGCTGCTTGCATACAGAAGTTTGTTTTCCGATGTTATTTCTCTTATATAGGTATCAATATATTCCGTGTTTCTGCCCATAAGCGAGGCCAACTCGCCAAGGCTGGCATTTGGACTGTCAATATACAATGTCGCAAATGTGTGCCGGCATGAATAATAGCTTGTACTCGCTATATCAATCGGGCATTCTCTCAAAACCGAATTGTTGAGCTGTCTCCACCATATCTTTAGATTTCTGTTTACTGTGCCATTTAGCTTTTTCACCTTATTATATATATAGGTGTCGTCAGCCAATTCGCTACAAATTGGAAATAGATACTGCCGTTTATGCTTTTTGGCATCCTCGAACAATACTTTAAAGAGATGATGGCGCTTTACGTGTTCCTTTGGAATAACTATCTTTACCTCTTTTCCGGTTTTTCGTCTAGATGTCACTATCATGAAACAATGTCTTTTCTCCAACACCCCTTCTTTTATGGATGCCATCTTCAACATCAGAAGATCTGCAAACGAAAGCCCCTGAAGATAAAAGCCCATTATAAAGCACAACTGGGAAAAGACTTTTATGTAACAACTGGATGACACCAATAGGGCAACACTTTCTCTTCGCTTTGCAATGTGATTGTTGTAGTTTTCCCAAAATGACTTCTCACAGGCATCAAACTGCATTCTCGTCAATGCCTGATGATGCTTGTGCTTACAAAAATACCTTTTCTCGTCTATCAACGAACATGGATTTTTATCAATGAAATCATGCCGTTCGCAGAATAAAAACAACGATTTCACTATACCATATATAATACATGAGCTGTTTGGAGCATAGGTGTTTTCAAGATAACGGCAAAACGATGAAATGTCAGCATCGGTTACCTCACCGATAATATCACATTTTGCATTCAGGTGTCTTTCAAACAAAGACAGGGCATACCTGTATAGACGTGATGTGGTATCCCTTCTTGTCCTCGCCTGCATAAAACCCTCTATAGCCCCACTGATTTTAATCTTTTTATTCATTTATGTTTGTTAACATATATATATTATTATAAGGAATATAGGTAAAACATCGTCGTGACGATGTTTCAGAACGAAATTCTTTTCGCTTAATTGTTTTCATTAGGAAAGATAACAAGCGTGATTTATATGTTTGTGATAGTATTTTAACCAAAAATAGCATTTTTACATAAAAATATTTTGTGATTAGATTTATTTAGTATAAATTTGCAGCTGGGTTAAAATTAGATTAATATTTTATTAAGAGAGAGAATTTATGAAAAAGAGACTAACTATGCTTTTGGTCGGCTTGTTCGCCTGTGTGGGCGTATCGCTGGCCCAGACGCAGGTTAAGGGAACCGTTGTCTCGGATGAGGACGGACAGCCCGTAATCGGCGCCACAGTAAGAGTAGTCGGTACCAATGAAGGTACTGTAACTGACATGAACGGTAAGTTCAGCATTACCTGCCCCAAAGGCAAGAACACGCTTAGCATTGCATACGTGGGCATGGAACCTATCGAGGTGAGCGCACGTGCAAATATGCGCATCATTCTGAAGACCGATTCCAAGAACCTCGACGAAATCGTGGTTGTTGCCTACGGTACTTCTACAAAGGGAACCTTCACGGGTTCTGCTGGTGTTGTAGGCTCAGAGAAGATTGAGCTACGCCAGGTTTCAGACATCTCGAATGCACTTGCCGGTGCTGTTGCCGGTGTGCAAATACAGAGCAACAACGGTCAGCCAGGTACATCTGCAACTGTTCGCATACGTGGTGTGGGATCAATCAATGCAGGTACATCGCCTCTATATGTTGTTGATGGTGTGCCCTACGATGGCGACCTTTCTTCCATCAATCCTGCCGACATTGAGTCTATGACAGTACTGAAGGACGCCGCCTCTACCGCCCTTTATGGTGCACGTGGTGCCAATGGTATCATCATGATTACCACAAAGAAGGCTCAGACTGGCAATACCCGTGTTACGGTTGACGCAAAGTGGGGCTCTAATTCTCGCCAGCTGTCCAACTATGACGTACTGCGCAGCCCGCAGGAGTACCTTGAGCGTGAGTATACTGCCATGTACAATGGTGCTACTTCCGTTCTTGGATACGACCCGATAAAGGCTTGGCAGTGGGTAAACCAGAGAATCACTACTGACGAGGATGGTGGTAACGGTTATCAGATTTACACTGTTCCTCAGGGTGAGTATCTCTTCGGTACAAATGGTAAGCTCAATCCTAACGCAACACTCGGCTACAAGGATGCCGCCACAAACCGCTACTATACGCCAGACAACTGGGAGGACATAATGTACCAGTCTACCCTCCGTCAGGAGTACAATGCAACCGTATCTGGAAGCAACGACCGCAACAATTTCTATCTGTCTTTCGGTTTCCTCGATGATGGCGGACTCGTTGAGGGTTCAGGCTTCAAGCGTACAAGCACACGTCTGAAGGATGAGTACAAGGTAAATGAGTGGATGAAGGTGGGCGCAAACCTCTCATACACCTACACCAAGAGCTACTATCCAGACGAGCAGACATCTAAAGACGCGAGCTCTTCGGGCAACGCCTTCGCTACGGCTAACCGTATAGCTCCTATATATCCTATGTATGTTCGTGACGCTGATGGCAATTTCATCTACAATCAGGGTCGTCTGACATATGACTATGGTACAATAGCTGACGGCACACGTGACCGTTCGTTCATGTCCATATCAAATCCCGCAGGTCAGCTGCAGTATGACATCAGCCAGTATGTTATGGATATTTTTAGTGGAAACTGGTACGTTAACATCACTCCTATCGACGGCCTTACACTGAAGGCTCAATGGGCATTGAATGTTGACAACACCAACGGCAACTTCCTGCAGAATGCCTATATGGGACAGTTCGCAAGCATGGGCGGTGCGGCAACACAGACACATTCCCGCACTTATGGATGGGACCAGCAGTATATTGCCAACTATGTACGCACATTTGCCAACAAGCATCACATTGACGTGACACTTGGTTACGATGGCTATCAGTACAAGTACAAGTATCTGTCTGCCGGTGGTTCAAGTCTTTACAATCCAGAGAGCTTCTGGGTAAGCAATGCCGTGTCGCAGTGGTCTATAGCAGGCCGTCAGGACAAGTATTCTACCGAGGGCTATTTCGGACGCGTCAACTACTCTTACGATGACAAGTATATCGGCAATGTTGCTGTTCGTCGTGATGCTTCCTCACGTTTCTCAAAGGACAACCGCTGGGGTACATTCTGGTCTGGCAGTGCAGCATGGATTATCACCAAGGAAGACTTTATGCAGAACCTCACCTGGCTGAACCTCTTGAAGCTGAAGGCATCTTTCGGCCAGCAGGGTAATGATGCCATCGGCAACTACTATGCTTATCTCGACCAGTTCGCAATGGTTGGTGACACTTCTGGTTTCTCTGATGGTACTTTGGCATACAAGGGTAACGCTGACCTGACTTGGGAGACACAGACCTCGTTCAACGTTGGTTTTGACTTCTCTATGTTCAGCAACAAGTTCACAGGTAGCGTTGAGTACTTCTCACGTAAGTCAAGCGACATGCTCTACTACAAGCCAGTAGCCGGTTCACTCGGTTACACACAGATTCCTATGAACGTTGGTTCTCTTACCAACTCAGGTTTCGAGTTCGATCTCAACTATAGCATCTTCAACACAAAGGAGCTTTCTTGGGATGTAAATCTCAATGCCACATTCATCAAGAACAAGATTAATGAGCTGCATCCCGACCTGAACGGCAAGCTTATTGATGGTACAACCATCTACGAGGAAGGCGAGTCTATGTACCGTATGCTTCTCCCTGAGTGGGCTGGTGTTGACCCGGATAACGGTGATGCCCTCTGGTACTACAACGCAGAAGACGAGAACGGCAACGTTACACGTGAGAAGACAAACGACTATACTGTTGCACAGCAGACATCAAACCGCATAGTTACCGACGACCTCCTGCCTACAGTATATGGTGGTTTCGGTACAACAATCAAGGCTTATGGCTTTGACTTCTCTATCCAGGCTTCTTATCAGCTCGGTGGTACAATCTATGACAGCGGCTATGCCTACCTGATGCATGCAGGTTACAGCACTGACGCCGGTATAAACTGGCACAAGGACATCCGTAATGCATGGACAACTCCAGGACAGATTACTGACGTTCCACGTCTGAACTCACTGTCTAAAAACGGACAATATACAAACTATTATTCTACGCGCTTCCTCACAAGCAGTGACTATCTGTCTCTCAACAATGTCACCATCGGCTATACACTGCCGTCAAGCATCGTGAGAAAGCTCGGCCTCACCAAGCTCCGCGTTTACTTTGCTGGTGACAACCTCGCACTGCTCTCAGCACGAAAGGGTCTCGACCCACGTCAGGGATATATTTCCGCAACTGCTGCCACATATTCTGCAATACGTACATTGTCAGGTGGTGTAAGCATCGCTTTCTAATAACAACATCAACAATAAATATAATAAGTATAATATGAAAGTAAGATATATATTTTCAGGTCTTGCCGTCGCATCTTTGTCACTGACATCGTGTGTCGACTTGGACACTGCACCAGAAGGCAGCATTATCACTTCTGACCAGAAGAGCGAGATTCTTGAGACTATGCCAGAGCGTGGTGCCGCCGGTGTGCGTGCCATCTTCCAGGGAATGAATGTGTATGCCCCGAACTATGACGCACTGGGTAAAGTAGAACGTCACAACGACTTCGGCTATGGTTCAATATTCTACTTTACCGATGCCAACTCATCCGACGTCTCCTCGTCAACAAATGGCTACAACTGGTCTGGAAACAGTCTTCTCTATACAGACCGTCCATATACGACCTTCGAGAGCCAGATAGTATGGAATGACCACTATCAGATTATCTATGCTGCCAACAGCGTAATAGCCGGCTATAATGTCGGCGAGGACCCAACGGATGACGAGGCACGCTTCTACTATGCCCAGGGTCTTGCTGCCCGCGCTTATATGTACTTCAACCTTGCACAGCTCTATCAGTTCACATATAAGGGTAATGAGACAAAGCCGTGTGTGCCTATCATCACAGACGAGAATTCTGCCGATGCTGCCACAAATGGCGCACCATGCGCTACGGTTCAGGAAGTTTACACTCAGGTATGCACAGACATCGACCATGCTGTTACCCTGCTTGAGAACAATTCATATAAGCGTAGCGACAAGAGATATATCTCTCTCGCAGTGGCATATGGTATTCGTGCCCGTGTGAACCTCGTAATGCAGAACTGGGCTGATGCGGCTGATGATGCTCAGAAAGCTATTGATGCCGCTGCTGCTGAGGGACTCGCTCCCGCAAGCATCTCCGATGTCAGCCTTCCATCATTCGCTCACGCCAGTGACTCGAACTGGATGTGGGGTATCATAGTTGCAGAGACCGATGATGTAGTACAGACGGGTATCATAAACTGGATTTCTCACTGTGGTACATTCAACTACGGCTATTGTCAGTATTCTGGTGGACGTCAGATTAACAAAAAGCTCTACAACCAGATTCCCGATACCGATGTCCGTAAGGGCTGGTGGTCTGGTGAGGACGGACAAAACGCTTTCTTGCCGGAAAAGTACAACGCATGGCTTGCAACCTATGATTTCCCCGCTTACACAAGTTGTAAATTTGACACCTATAATGGAGAGCTTGGATGTGACGTAAACGCAAATGATATTGTCATAATGCGTGTTGAGGAGATGTATCTCATCAAGGCTGAGGCAATGGCCAAGGCTGGTCAGGACGGCAAGTCGTTCCTTGAGAACTTCGTAAAGACCTACCGTAACCCGAGCTATACCTGCACAGGTGACGTTCAGGAGGCTGTTTACTTCCAGAAGCGTATCGAGCTTTGGGGTGAGGGACAGATATGGTTCGACGCTATGCGTCTGAACAAAGGCGTAGACCGTCGTGGCGGTGGATTTACTCCGTCGGCTGTATTCGAGATACCGGCTAACTCAGGACTGCTGCTGTGGCGTATTCCACAGGCAGAAATAGAGGCCAACCCAGCTCTTACCGACGAGGTGAATGCCGATAGAACCGTGTCGACTCCAGACCCTGTGAAAGATACAGAATAAGAAACACGTAACATTAATTTTTTTAGAACATTACAACAATGAAGATAAACAAATATTTCCTTAGTCTGGCAGGTGCGGCTATGCTGTTTGCATCGTGCGGTACCGAGGACTTGGAGCTTGGCAATTCCTCCACAACTCCTGTTGACCCCAAATGTCCGGCCGTTGAGTTTGCTGCCAACAATACCAAGACTTTCGAGGTTGATCCCTCTGAGCCAGCTTTCAATCTTACAGTAGTACGCAGGGACAGCGTTAAGGCTTCTTATGACATCGTTGTGGTAAACAACGAGGAAGATGCTTTCAATGTACCGGCAAAGGTAGAGTTCGGCGAGAAGGAACTGTCGAAGGAAATCACCATCACCATGAAGGAAGGCGCAAAGCAGGGTGAGCCTTTGGCACTGGAGCTGACATTCAACGATGCTGATATCAATCCATACACCACTGGTCTGAAAACCATCAGTGTAAACAGTACTATCATCAAGTGGGAAAGTATAGGAACCGGTTACTGGCTCGGCAACATTCTTAATATATATTATAATGTAAATGTTCTTCCTTTGGCTGTAGAGTTGGAGAAGGCAGTTACTGCCAATGCCGTGAAGTTCCGCTTCGAGTGTCCTTATGCTTCTGTTTGTACAGCACAGGATGAGCTTGGTGCTTACGTAGGCTATCCTTACAACGATCCAGATAATCTGACAGGTAATGTAGAGGATGTCGTTATTACAATCACCAAAGAAGGTGCGTCGATTGCTCCGGTATCAATGGGAATTGACTATGGCTACGGAGAGATGTCAATGGGCAGTGTCTACGGGTATTTGTCATCTAACATAGCCTCTTACCCTCTCGGTACATATACAGAGACTGCAACAGGTGGCAACATAACGTTCCCGGCAAATTCACTATTCCTGAGCGACAATGACGGACCGACTCCATGTTCAAAGGGTGCAACCGTTCTCTATCTGAGCGCATCTGACTTCATGGCAGCAAACGAGGAGTAATGACCATAGGCTTAGTCTTTTATTAATATAAGCAAAGGGGCATCTGTGTTGTAGGACGCAGGTGCCCCCCTTTTTTTTACAGTAATAATTCATTGTCCAAAATTTATTTATTATTATGAGGAAAAGTTTTCGATATTCATCGGATAATTTCCGAGTCTGATAATCCATATTGCTGCTTGGCCGACATCAGCCATATGTATAGCCCATTTCAGTTAGCTGCGTAGACGATTACTAATATATGCGTGACTGATGCCAAACTATTGCGTTGCCGATAAGGTTATTAACCTTGCGGCCTTAAGGTTATTAACCTTACGGCCTTAAGGTTAATAACCTTTATGCCTACGATAATATATGTATCCTTTAGTTCAAACACATAAAACCCACGTTGGATATATATTATATGAGTCATACAATGTGAAGTTACCCCGCCCCTGCTGTTATCTATGCTTTTGCGCTTACAGCGCGTGACTATCTACAGGCCGTAAATCTAATCGCCGAATAGTTACGAAGACATGCCGTCACGTTAAAAAAAATAAAGATATTAGGAATTATGCCTTATCATACGTATAATAGATAAAGAAACTAACCAAATAAAACAGATGGTCAAAAGATATCTCTTAGGTCTCGATGTAGGAAGCTCTTCCGTTAAGGCTTCCGTTGTTGACAGTATTGACGGCAAATGTTGCGGAACATCATTCTTCCCGAAGCAGGAGGCTCCCATAAAGGCCCTGCGGACGGGATGGGCAGAACAGGCTCCAAGTGACTGGTGGAAATACGCAAAGGACGCCATTGCCGAATGCCTTGGCAAAGCATCGCTGAGCGGCCGTGACATCGCCGCCATCGGCATATCCTATCAGATGCATGGTCTGGTATGCGTGGATAGGAATCTGAACGAACTTCGCGACTCCATCATCTGGTGCGACTCACGTGCCGTTGGCTACGGCGAACGCGCCTTCAAAGACCTTGGAGCGGAGCAATGCCTCGGCAGCCTGCTCAATTCGCCTGGCAACTTCACTGCCGCCAAGCTGGCATGGGTCAGGGAGAACGAGCCAGACATATACCATAATATATATAAGGTGATGCTGCCCGGCGACTATATCGCCATGAGGCTCAGCGGAGAAGTATCGACAACCGTCAGCGGTCTGTCCGAAGGCATGATGTGGGACTTCCGCAACAAATGCGTAGCCGGCTTCCTGCTCGACTACTACGGCATAGACCGCGGCCTTGTTGCAGACATAGTGCCTACGTTCGGCGTACAGTCAAAAGTAAACACACAGGCAGCGGAAGAAACAGGCATTGCCGAAGGCACTCCTATATGCTACCGTGCTGGCGACCAGCCAAACAATGCCCTGTCGCTCAACGTCTTCAACCCCGGCGAGGTAGCCTCGACAGCCGGTACAAGCGGTGTGGTATACGGTGTGTCTGGAGTATTGGGACATGACACCAAAAGCCGCGTGAACACCTTCGCACATGTCAACCACAGCAGCGACTGCGACCGTCTGGGCATACTGCTGTGCATAAACGGCACAGGCATTCTCAACGCATGGGCAAGACGGAACATCGCACCCGACATGAGCTACGGGGAGATGAACGACGCTGCGGCATCGGTACCCGTGGGAGCAGAGGGAGTGAGCATACTGCCCTTCGGCAACGGAGCAGAGCGAATGCTGGAAAACCGTGAGCCAGGATGCAGCATACATGGACTCAACTTCAACAAGCACGACCGTCGGCATCTGCTCCGTGCAGCCCAGGAGGGCATAGTCTTCGCCTTCTGTCAGGGCATGGACATAATGCGGCAGATGGGCATGGACGTGTCGAAGATACATGCAGGCAATGCCAACATGTTCCTTAGTCCGCTGTTCCGTGAGGCTCTTGCCACGACCAGTGGAGCGACCATCGAGCTTTACGACACCGACGGAAGCATTGGCGCAGCCAGGGGAGCCGGCATAGGATGCGGCATCTACGCAGACCACGACGAGGCATTTGCCACTCTGGAACGCAAGGCCGTCATTACTCCCGATGAGAGCAAGAGAGCCGCATATCAGGAGGCTTTTGACAGATGGAAAGAACATAATAACATAAACTAAAGGCTGGATTCTGTAGGACTCCACCTTATAAAAAAAACACAGCTATGAAAGAGTATTTCCCACAAATCGGCAAGATTCCCTTCGAGGGAACAGAGAGTAAAAACCCATTGGCATTCCACTACTACGATGCAGAGAAGGTAGTAGCCGGCAAGAAGATGAAAGACTGGCTGCGCTTCGCCCTTGCATGGTGGCACACACTTGGCCAGGCCTCTGGCGACCAGTTTGGCGGCCAGACAAGACATTACGCCTGGGACGATGCCGCAGACCCTGTGCAGCGTGCCAAAGACAAAGCCGACGCAGGCTTTGAGGTAATGGACAAGCTCGGCATAGACTTCTTCTGCTTCCACGACACGGACCTCATAGAGGAGGGCAGTACCATAGAGGAATACGAGGAGCGCATGAGCATTATCACCGACTATCTCAAGGAGAAGCTGGCCGAGCATCCCGACAAGCACCTGCTGTGGGGCACGGCAAACGTCTTCGGACATCAGCGCTATATGAACGGAGCAGCAACCAATCCCGACTTTGATGTAGTGGCACGCGCTGCCGTACAGATAAAGAACGCCATTGACGCTACCATCAAGCTTGGCGGCACAAACTACGTATTCTGGGGAGGCCGCGAGGGCTACATGAGCCTGCTCAACACAGACCAGAAGCGCGAGAAGGACCATCTGGCACGCATGCTGACCATGGCACGCGACTATGCCCGCGCCAATGGCTTTACGGGAACGTTCCTCATAGAGCCTAAGCCCATGGAGCCGACGAAGCACCAGTACGACGTGGACACGGAAACCGTAATAGGCTTCCTGAAAGCTCACGGTCTTGACAAGGACTTCAAGGTGAACATAGAGGTAAACCACGCCACGCTCGCCGGACACACCTTCGAGCACGAGCTTGCCGTGGCTGTAGACAATGGCATGCTTGGCTCTATCGACGCCAACCGTGGCGACGCACAGAACGGCTGGGACACCGACCAGTTCCCGATAAACAGCCTCGAGCTGACACAGGCAATGATGGAGGTGATACGCAACGGAGGCCTGGGCAACGGAGGATGCAACTTCGACGCCAAGCTCCGCAGGAACTCTACAGATGCCGAGGATTTGTTCATTGCCCACATAAGCGGTATGGACGCTATGGCACGCGCACTGGAGAATGCCGCTGCCGTACTCGGCGAGAGCGTGCTGCCAGCAATGAAGAAGGAACGCTACGCCAGCTTCGACTCCGGCGCAGGCAAGGAGTTTGAGGAAGGCCGCATGACCCTTGAGCAGGCCGTAGACTATGCCAAGGGCAACGGCGAGCCAAAGCAGACAAGCGGCAAGCAGGAGCTTTACGAGACAATACTCACCATGTATAGCAAATAAATGGAAGGAGTAAAAAGGAGATAAATGAAGATAAAAGGAGTAAAAAGGAGATAAAAGGAGTAAAAAGGAGATAAAAGGAGATAAAAGGAGATAAATGAAGAATCCTTATATGAAAAGACAGCTAATATCATTCATCACTCTGTGTTTCCCGCTTTGTATCCATGCGCAATATGTCTCGGAAGTATGGAATCCCGACAATGGCGACGGCACGTACACCAATCCTGTACTTAATGCCGACTACAGCGACCCGGACCTTTGCGCGGTAGGCGAGGACTATTACCTGACGGCAAGCTCGTTTGCCCACATACCCGGACTGCCTATACTCCACTCGCGCGACCTCGTCAACTGGGAGATAATAGGCCATGCGCTGCAGAGCCAGTTTCCAGAGAGCAAGGCACCAGAGCACGGCAAAGGAGTGTGGGCACCAAGCATACGCCACCACAACGGCGAGTTCTACATCTACTGGGGCGACCCCGACCGTGGAGTGTTCATGGTTAAAGCAAAGGATGCCCGCGGCCCATGGAGCGAGCCTGTATGTGTCATACCAGGCAAAGGAATGATAGACACCTGCCCACTATGGGATGACGATGGCCGCTGCTGGCTCGTCAACGGATGGGCCAACAGCCGCTGCGGCTTCAACTCGATACTGACGGTACGCGAGCTCTCTGCCGACGGCATGCGCCCGATCAGCAATCCCGTGATAGTCTTCGACGGCGGCAACGTCAACCACACCACGGAAGGCCCGAAGTTCTACAAGCGCGACGGCTGGTACTGGATAATGTGTCCGGCAGGCGGCGTAGAGAAGGGTTGGCAACTGGCCATGCGCTCAAAGAGTCCCCTGGGACCATACGAGAGCAAGACCGTGCTGGCACAAGGCAAGACCGCCATCAACGGTCCCCATCAGGGCGGCTGGGTACATACCCCGTATGGCGAGGACTGGTTTCTGCACTTCCAGGACAAGGGTGCCTATGGCCGTGTGGTATGGCTGCAGCCTGTAGACTGGTCGAGCGGATGGCCCATCATGGGCGACAAAGGCGAGCCTCTGACAACATACCGCAAGCCAAAGTCGTCATCGACCATGAACATCAACCCTCAGGAGAGCGACGAGTTCAATGCTCCAAAGCTCGGCCTGCAATGGCAGTGGCAAGGCGACTACAACCAGCTATACGGCATGCCGACAGCCGACGGTTTCCTCAGGCTGTTCACCTACCGCCATCCCTCCACAGGCAACCTCTGGACCGTGCCGGCAATGCTGTTGCAGAAGACTCCTGCCGACGTATTCACGGCAACAACCAAAATCCGGCTGGCTGCCAAGGCAGAGAAGCAGTACGGAGGCATCGTTGTCATGGGACGCGGCTACAGCTCGCTTGTCGTTGAGCGGGTCGGCGACATATTCCAACTGCAACAGCGCACATGCCCAAAGGCCGACACAGGTGGCAAGGAGACCGTAACAGTGCTTGAGACTTTCAAGCCTACAGCCAAGGACAAGCTCGACTACCACCCTGCCCTATACATGGACATATACCTGCGCTTAACCGTTGACGGCGGCAAGGCTACATTTGCCTACAGCCTCAACGGAAAGACTTACAAGGCGGCAGGCGAACAGTTCACCATGCGTGAGGGCAAATGGGTAGGAGCAAAAGTGGGACTGTACGCCATTGACAACAACGAGAAGTCGGACGTAGGACTGCTTGACGCTGACTGGTTCAGAATTGGGAAGAAATAGGACACGCCGTTGGGAGTTAATTCCCTAACTCCCAAAAACTCCTTAATAGAAACGTAACGGGCGTGAGGATACTTGCAACAGACGCATAGTGCCTCACGCCTATGCTTTTTCCAAGGGAAACTGATTTTTCTTATATTATTTACTCCGTATCGGATATTTTTCTTAATTTTGCATCAGTTTCCAAAAAATGACGTAAATGAGATATACTATCGAGAAAGTAACCACACTGATAGGTGCGCGTCGCTATGGCGATACGGATGCCGATGTGAGCTTCGTGCTGACAGACAGCCGGTCACTCTGTTTCCCTGAGGAGACACTGTTTTTCGCATTAAAGTCCGAACGCAATGACGGACACAACTTCATACCAGAGCTTTACCGCCGCGGGGTGCGCAACTTTGTTGTCAGCAGCGTACCCAAAGGATGGGCCTCGGACTATCCTGGGGTAAACTTCCTGAAAGTTGTCAATACCCTCGAAGCACTTCAGCGTCTAGCCGAGCGCCACCGTGACGAGTTCAACATACCTGTCGTGGGCATCACTGGCAGCAACGGCAAGACCATGGTAAAAGAGTGGCTGTACCAGTTGCTGTCACCAACGCTGTTCGTTACCCGCTCACCCCGCAGCTACAATTCCCAGATAGGAGTCCCGCTGAGCGTATGGCTCATGGAGGCCAACACACAGGTGGGAGTGTTCGAGGCGGGAATAAGCCAGCCTGGAGAGATGCTTGCCCTGCGTGACATCATCCAGCCCTCGATAGCAGTACTGACAAATCTTGGAGCAGCCCACGACGAGAACTTTGACGGGCGTGAGGACAAATGCCGTGAGAAGCTCATTCTCTTTCACGATGCAAAGACCATTGTCTACAATCTGGATGACGCTATTGTGGCTAAAGTAGTGGAGACTTCCGCCGACTGCTCCGGCGAGCGTTTGGCATGGTCGGCCACCGACCCTGCTGCCGCGATGTATATACAATCGGTTGTCAAGGAGGGCGACCACACCATGGTGACATATATATATAAAGGTGGAGAGCCAGAGAAATACACCATACCGTTCATAGACGACGCCTCTGTGGAGAACTCCGTAATCTGCGCAGCTGTCGCACTAAGGCTTGGCGTGCCGGCCGCAACAGTACGCGAGAGGATGGCTACCCTGGAGCCTGTTGCCATGCGTCTGGAGGTGAAGGAGGGCAACAACGGATGTACGCTCATCAACGACTCCTACAACTCCGACATAAACTCGCTCGACATTGCCCTGGACTTCATGAACCGCCGTCCCGACCACAAGGGGCGCAGGCGCACACTCATACTGAGCGACATATTCCAGAGCGGCATGGAGCCTCAGATGCTATACAAGGAGGTTAGCGACCTCGCACGGAAGCGCGGAGTCGTGAAGTTCATAGGCATAGGACCAGCTCTGACAACCAATGCGGGCTGCATACAGATATCGGAGAAATATTTCTTCAGCACCGTGCAGCAGTTCATCAGCAGCAACGTGTTCCACTCGCTGAGCGATGAGGTGATACTGCTCAAGGGCGCCCGGCAGTTTGGTTTCGACAGGATTACGGAGCTGCTCGTCCGCAAGGTGCATGAGACCATATTGGAAGTCAACCTGAATGCCATCGTCAAGAACCTCAACTGGTACCGCTCGTTCATGAAGCCGGAGACAAAGCTGGTGTGCATGATAAAGGCAGATGCCTACGGAGCCGGCAGCGTAGAGATAGCCAAGACGCTGCAAGACCATCGGGTAGACTACCTCGCCGTGGCAGTTGCCGACGAGGGTGCGACCCTCCGCCGCAACGGCATTACGAGCAACATCATGGTGATGAACCCCGAGATGACGGCCTTCAAGACGATGTTTGACTACGACCTGGAGCCAGAGGTATACAACTTCCGCATACTGGACGCACTCATCAAGGCTGCAGAGAAGGAAGGCATCACAGGCTACCCCGTACACATAAAGCTCGACACGGGCATGCACAGGCTTGGTTTCGACCCCATCGCCGACATCGACAAGCTGGTTGACAGGCTGCATCGCCAGAACGCCATCATACCACGCTCGGTATTCTCACACTTTGTTGGCGCAGACAGCGACAACTTCGATGACTTCTCCGCACGCCAGTTTGCTCTCTTCGACGAGGGCAGCAGACGGCTGCAGGCAGCCTTCGAACACAAGATACTCCGCCACATGGACAACTCTGCCGGCATAGAGCACTTCCCCGAGAGGCAGATGGACATGTGCCGTCTGGGACTGGGACTATACGGTGTGAACCCTCGCGACAACAGCATCATCAACAACGTCAGCTCGCTGAAGACCACCATTCTCCAGCTCAGGGAGGTTACTCCTCCCGACACCATCGGCTACAGCCGTCGCGGAACGATAGACAAGCCATCTGTGATAGCAGCCATTCCAATAGGCTATGCCGACGGACTCGACCGTCATCTGGGCAACCGCCACTGCTACTGTCTTGTCAACGGGCAAAAGGCTGAGTATGTAGGCAATATCTGTATGGACGTGGCCATGATAGACGTCACGGGAATAGACTGCCACGAGGGTGACAGCGTTGAGATATTCGGTGACAACCTTCCCGTCACCGTACTGTCTGATGTCCTCGACACCATCCCTTACGAGGTGCTTACAGGCATCAGCAACAGAGTAAAGCGCATTTATTTCCAAGATTAATAACAAAATGGTGCAAGGATAAGAAATTTTTTCGTATCTTTGCACCAATACTATTTATAAAAACTACATCCTGATATCAATTACAACAATCTCATGGAACAAGTATTCAGTTACATTATCGGTCTCGGTGCAGCCGTCATGATGCCAATCATCTTCACCGTACTCGGCGTGTGTATAGGCATCAAGTTCTCAAAAGCCCTGAAAAGCGGACTCTATGTAGGAGTCGGTTTCGTTGGTCTTAGCGTCATCACAGCCCTTCTAACCAGCTCACTGGGTCCAGCCCTCTCAGACGTTGTGAGGATATACGGCTTGGAACTGAAAGTCTTTGACATGGGATGGCCAGCTGCCGCCTCAGTGGCATACAACACCCTCGTTGGCTCGTTCATCATTCCCGTATGCCTTGGCGTCAACTTAGTACTGCTGCTGCTCGGCTGCACGCGCACCGTGAACATCGACCTCTGGAACTACTGGCATTTCGCCTTCATCGGTGCCGTGGTATACTTCATGACCCAAAGCGTAGCATGGGGTTTCTTCGCCGCCATCGTCTGCTATGTCATAACCCTGGTGCTTGCCGACATCACAGCAAAGCGTTTCCAGAAATTCTATCCCGGCATGGAGGGAATTAGCATCCCGCAACCATTCTGCCAGGGCTTCATGCCGTTTGCCGTAGCTATAAACAAGGCACTCGACTATGTTCCCGGCATCAACAAGGTAAACATCGACTCCGAGGGCATGAAGAAGAAGTTCGGCCTCTTCGGCGAGCCCCTTGTGCTTGGTGTCATCATCGGCATCATCATTGGCTGCCTTGCATGCAAGGACTTCACCGAGATGGTTGACAAGATACCCGCCACACTGGGTCTCGGCATCAAGATGGGTGCGGTGATGGAGCTTATCCCACGCATCACGTCACTCTTCATCGAGGGTCTGAAGCCTATCAGCGAGGCTACCCGTGAGCTTATAGCAAAGAAGTTCGGTGGCAAGAAGGAACTTTACATCGGTATGTCTCCGGCTCTCGTGATTGGTCACCCCACCACTCTCGTAGTGTCGTTACTTCTCATTCCTGTCACCTTGGTACTGGCCGTTGTACTGCCCGGCAACCAGTTCCTGCCACTGGCATCTCTTGCAGGAATGTTCTATGTCTTCGTAATGGTACTTCCGTTTACCAACGGCAACGTTCTGCGCAGCTTCATCGTCGGCCTCATTGTAATGGCCATAGGCCTGTACTTCGTGACATGGATGGCTCCCGACTTCACGGCTGCCGCCCACTATGTACAGGAGATACACCCGGAGGATGCCTCCGTGGCAGTACCTGCCGGTTTCGAGGCTGGTGCCCTTGACTTTGCGTCCAGTCCACTCTCCACGCTCATCTACGCCTGCATGAAATACCTGAGCTATATCGGCGCCGGCATCCTGACACTCGGCACCATAGCCCTCGTACTTTGGAACAGGAAGAAGATTAACGGCTAATCTTAGTCCGTCAGCTCCATCCACTCTTTTAGCTATATAGCATCAACAAAAACTATAATAAAGAACAATGAAGAAAAACCTGTTTTTATCACTCGCTCTCATGGCAACAGCCATGTCAGCCTCAGCACAAGTAAGCTACACAACCCAGACAGCCTGCCACCCGGCAGACGTCAAGCACTATGACACACAGACCCTGCGCGACCGCTTTGTAATGGAGAAGGTGATGGTCAACGACCAGATAACACTCACCTACTCTATGTACGACCGCTTCGTCTTCGGTGGAGCAGTGCCTGTAAGCCGTGAGCTGAAACTGGACACCATCGACCCGCTGAAGGCTGAATACTTCCTCTTCAACCGTGAGCTTGGCGTCATCAACACTGGCGGCGAGGGCTCGGTAGTAGTTGACGGCGTTGAGTATCCTCTCAACTTCAAGGAGGCACTCTATGTAGGCCGTGGCAACAAGGAGGTAATCTTCCGCTCTAAGGATGCCACGAAGCCAGCCAAGTTCTACATCAACTCCGCTACTGCCCACAGGGCCTACAAGACCCAGTGGATAACCCTCGACGGCCGCAAGAACGGCAAGATACAGTCGCTGAAGGCCAATGTCATCAAGGCAGGCTCTATGGAAGAGAGCAACAAGCGCGAGATCAACCAGCTCATCGTCAACAACGTGCTGCAGGAAGGCCCGTGCCAGCTCCAGATGGGTCTCACCATCCTGGCTCCAGGCTCTGTATGGAACACCATGCCTCCTCACACACACGGCCGCCGCATCGAGGCCTACTACTATTTCAACCTCCCCGAGGGCAACACCATTTGCCATGTCATGGGACAGCCGCAGGAGAGCCGCGTGGTTTGGTTGCACAACGAGCAGGCCATCATGTCGCCGGAGTGGTCTATCCACGCAGCCTCAGCAACATACAACTACATGTTCATCTGGGGTATGGCAGGAGAAAACCTGAACTATGGTGACATGGACAAGATTAAAGTTACTGAACTCAAATAACATCAGACTGTTAAGAACTAATCTACTATAACAAACCAAGCTATGACACCTACACAGAACACTAAAATGACCAATTGGAGGTGGATTATCTGCGCCATGCTTTTCTGCGCCACCACCATCAATTACATGGACCGTCAGGTACTATCCCTGACATGGAAAGATTTCATCGCCCCCGAATTCCACTGGACTGATGACGACTATGGAACGATAACGGGCTTCTTCTCCTTCTTCTATGCCTTCGCATGCCTCTTTGCCGGAAAATTCGTTGACTGGATGGGAACCAAGAAAGGCTATATGTGGGCTATCTTCATCTGGTCGCTTGGTGCATGTATGCACGCCGGTTGCGGCTGGGTAACCATGCAGGTAGAGGGCCTCGACTCTGTAGAAGCCCTGCGCGCCGTACAGGCAGGTTCCGAGATAGCCGTTGCAATAGCCACGCTGAGCGTATGGCTCTTCCTCACATGCCGCGCAATCCTCGCCCTCGGTGAGGCCGGCAACTTCCCTGCTGCCATCAAGGTGACGGCAGAGTTTTTCCCGAAGAAAGACCGCGCCTTCTCAACATCCATCTTCAACTCCGGAGCATCCATCGGTGCTCTCGCCGCTCCCCTCACCATCCCTGTCCTGGCCAAGGCTTACGGCTGGGAGATGTCGTTCATCATTATCGGTGCCATAGGCTTCGTATGGATGTTCTTCTGGCATTTCATCTACGACAAGCCACAGAACTCAAAGCATGTCAACGAGGCAGAGCTGGCATACATCAACCAGGATGAGCAGCAAGAGGAGAAGACCGTAAAGGAAGAGCAGAAAGACGAGCGTGTAATCCCATTCCTGAAATGCTTCACCTACCGCCAGACATGGTCGTTCATCGCAGGAAAGTTCTTCACGGATGGTGTATGGTGGTTCTACCTGTTCTGGGCACCGGCATACTTCTCTGACCAATTTGGCTACAAGACCTCCGACCCCATGGGACAGGCACTCATTTTCGTGCTCTACCTCATCGTGACCGTACTCTCAATATTTGGTGGTTATCTGCCAAAATACTTTGTTGAGAAAAAGGGTATGGAGCCATATGCAGGCCGTATGATAGCAATGCTTATCTTCGCCTTCTTCCCGCTGTTCGCCCTCTTTGCCCAGCCTCTCGGAGAGTCATCAGCCTGGTACCCTGCCATCATCATCGGTCTTGCCGGTGCTGGTCATCAGGCATGGTCGGCCAACCTCTTCTCAACGACAGGCGACATGTTCCCCAAGTCAACCATTGCCACCATCACCGGTATTGGCGCCATGGCAGGAGGTCTCGGCTCGCTCATCATCAACAAGGGTGCGGGCGCACTCTTCACTTACGCAGAGACCCAGGGCTCAGCCTTCACATTCCTATCCTTCGAGGGCAAGCCTGCCGGATATATGATTATCTTCTGCATCTGCGCCGTTGCATATCTTGTTGCATGGGCATGCATGAAACTCCTTGTGCCCACCTACAAGCCTATCAAGGCATAATGGCCTGACACAAACAAGCATAAAATAGTGACTCCTCCATGTAAAGACTGCATCTTTCATGAAGGAGTCACTATTATTTCGGGGAGGCGTATAGGCCTATTTTCACGTAGGTGGAACGGTATTGGCTTGTCAGAACCTAACGCTCACAGCCTTAGTACCATCGTAGCTGACCGCCTTTGTATGTTCCTTGCCCACTACCCTGACATTGAATGTACGTTTGTTGAGCATACCCTTGAATGCTCCAGCGCGCTTGCCAACAGACAGTTTTCCCGCCTTGTCGTTCCAGCGGAAAGTAATCGTGCTGTACTGTCCCTTCTCATAGTTATAGTTGTCACCCTCATCCTCGTAGAGTGTGAACGTGGCATCGGCACCGGGATATACAATTATTTCGAGGTTGTTCCACTGACGCTCGCCTGCATATTGCATGACGGGAGCCAAAGGAAGGATAGAGCCGGCACGCACGAACATCGGGACACGGTCGAGAGCCGTCTCAAGCCTCACGCTCTGTCCACCCTTATGTTTCTGCTCCGTCCAGAAGTCATACCATGAAGCTCCTTCAGGCAGATATTTCTCAGCGGTCTTCCCTGCAGTGAAATCGGTCTCTGCCTTGCAGCGTTCTACCGCCTTGTGGTCCTTTATTATCTCTTCAGCCGTATATTGAGGCTCGACAATGGGCGCGGCGAGAATATTTCGGCCGAACATAAACTCATCCGTCATATTCCATACCTTTCTGTCGTTGGGGAAATCGTAGACGAGCGCGCGCAGATAGCTTTCATCTGATGACGTAACCTGCCATGCTGTACTATATAAATAAGGTATAAGACGGTAGCGCAGGCGTATGGCGGATTCTATTGCATCAAAAACCGGCTCACCCTTCTTGCCAAACTGGTATATCTCGCGAGGCGCATCCGCTCCGTGACTCCTGAAGACGGGACAGAAAAGCCCGTACTGCATCCACCTTACGTACAGTTCCTGATATTGTGGGTTCTGCGGTGCAGAAATCCGTCCTCTGTTGTATGCTCCGCAGAAGAAGCCGCCTATATCGGTATTGAAATTAGGACATCCCGTCATGGTATAGTTCAAGCCTGCCGGTATCTGCTTCCGCAGCATATCCCATGTGGAAGCCACATCGCCCGACCATAGTCCGGAGCCGTAACGCTGCTGTCCGGCAAATGCCGAGCGCGTCATTATAAACACTCTCTTGTCATCCGACTCCTTGCGTTGGTTGTCATAGACACCAGACACCGTACACAGCGGGAATGCGTTTCTCACCCTTCTCCATGTTCCAAGACCCGTCATCCTGTCGTAGTCGCTATCCTTGGAGTTGAAGTAGTCAGGGTCGGTAGAGTCCATCCACCAAGCGTCCACGCCATAATCATACAGTGTCTTGAGGTTCTGCCAGTATATGTCCCTTGCCTCCTTGCTGTAAGCGTCATACACACGGACACCACTTGGATAATCCATCCTTGGCGGCCATATATGCGAGATGCCGCTTTGCGGCCAAGTCTCGAAATCAAAGAGAAGTCCTTTCTTATCCAGCTGTCGGTAGCCTTTGGTATATGGTCCGAAGTTTGCCCAGATACTGATCATGAGGTGCGCATTCATTCTGTGAACAGAGTCAACCATCATCTGCCCATGTCTGAATCCCTCACCAATGAAATCCATGGCATTCCAGGTATAGTTGCTGCCCCAATACTGCCAGTCCTGTATGATACCGTCGAGCGGCACATTATTCTTACGATGCCAGTCGACAACCTCCAGCAACTCGTTCTCCGTCTTGTATCTCTCCCTGCACTGCCAGAAACCGTATGTCCACAGAGGGAACATGTCAACCTTTCCCGAGAGCTGGCGCATAAGCGCGTTAACACCGTCGGCAGACCCTCCGTACATGAAATAATAGTCGGACGCATCACCAACCTCGGCAGAGAAGGACATTCCGCTGGCATCGTCCTTGAAGTCAGCCCTGGAATAATTGTCCCAATAGATGCCCCACCCCTTCAGCGACTGAACAACATACTGGAAGTCCTCAAGATTAGACTGTTCCATAAACTTCTGCGTGCCACGTCTGTTTAGCTTGCCGTCCTGCAAGGTACCCAGTCCGTAGATTGGCTCATCACCGTCAAGCTCATACACCTGCGTAACACGGTAGGCCCCCTTGTCAGGGCCGGAGTTTCTTTCCTCAAACGTTGTACCTTTCTCTTTCAGCAACACTTGGCTACCATCGAAGAAAGAAACGATTCCCGTAGCGTTATCAATGGCAACAGTGAGCTTCTTACTTTTGAGCAATGTCGTGCCTGATTGCTTTGTGATATTAACCTTCATATTCTCCAAAGGGGCCATAGTAACCACAAGACTGTTCTCTGACGGTCCCTTAGCTCCCTGCGGATACTTCACTACTCTCACAATGTCGGGAGCATAGAAGGTCACATTACATACAGTTCCCTGAGCAACCACTGTAGCTGACTTGGCAGCAACCATAGCCTGCAAAGGTACTATCAATACCAATAATAACACTAAAAGTTTTTTTCTCATATCAACAATTATTTAGATTAATAATAACTCCATACAAATGCACCATCCATCATATTTCCGGCATAAGCGGATAACGGCTCCGCAGATCCTCTATCTTCTGCCTTGTGGCATCAACGAACCTTCGATACTCCTCGCCATCGGCATTGAACGGCCTGTGTGCGAGTGCCTTCCTTAACGGTTCCCATTCAGCCAGAAACTTTTTGGCCGCATCAGAGAGGTACACCTCAGAAAGCCGTTGCCAAATATATTCCACGGCCTGCTCCGAGGGATGCAGCATGTCCTCCTTATAGAAACGGTAGTCACGAAGCTCGTCATTGACAATCTCATAAGCCGGGAAATAGCAGCAACAGTCATTGCGTCTCACCATGGCATCCGCTGCAAGCAGCAACGTCGCCTTCGACAGCTGACTCTCATGGTATCCATACTTGGCATACCTTATGGGACTGACCGTCAATATTACCCTCACCTGACTGTTACGGCCGACAAGGATATCGACAGCTTTTTGCAGATAGTCACAGCACTCCTCAACGCTCAGCTCCTCCTCATGAAACAACCTTGCAGGGCGTTTGCGGCAATTGTCCACTATCTCTCCTGTCTCAATCAGCCTGTATACATGGTTGGTTCCAAGCGTCATCACCACCACCCTCGGTGCGCAGTCTGTCCTCATGACAGTGTGGTATATGCTTGCAGGATTGTACATCACGCCAAAGGGGTTCACGGTTGCCCTGAACATCTCCTGCACGAAGCGTTTGCCAATATTGTCTGCAAAGCATGAGCCTACGAACAGCATCTCCTCCTGCGGCTCTATCCTGAACGAAGGTGCCGGTATGTCAACTATGGTACGAAACTCCATGTGCGCTATGTCATAGGGTAAAACATTAATTACTTCATATATATTGCAAGTTGCAAGACTTGCTCAAAAGTGCTGGATAGACTAATATCAGGAAATACCATTCAGCTGCGGCTGACCTGCATACCCACTTTGCTTAGCGCCATGTTTACAAACCTTGCATTGGCATTAGGCGCATTGGCATTCAGAATGACTTTTATCCTTGCTGCCGCTTCTGGGTCTTTGGCTATCATATACAGGTATCCTCCGCCACCTGCTCCAGGGAGCTTATATCCGAGACACAGGTCATCGACAAGCTGTGTCAGCCTGTACACCTCCGGCGTATTAGTACCTGCGTCGAGAGCCTGGTTCTGAAGCCACGTCTTACCGACAAGCCGCCCCATGTCGTTGAAGTCGTTGCGCTGTATAGCCTCATACATCATCATGGCATGCTCCTTCATCTCCCTCAGCAGCACCAGCTGGTCATGCTGATTTAGGAACATCTTGCGAACAATCTCCGCAAGTATGGTCTTGGCAGTCCTCGTCAGTCCGGTATAATATAGCAGATGGCACGCCTGATATTCAGGCTGCGTGTATAGGTCGGAAGGTAGCCATCTCACCGTTGGCGTCTGTCCAAATCCCGCCGATGTCTGCAGGAGCTTCACGCCCTGCAACACTCCTCCCGACTGGTCCTGCCATCCTCCACCTGTGGTAAGCAGCTGTTCAAGCACAAGGGTCTGGTGACAAATTTCATTCTTGTCCCAGCCAAGTGAGCAGAAGTCGTTGAGTGTTCCGAGCACCGTAGCTGCAAGGACGCTGCTTGTACCGAGCCCACTTCCTGCTGGTATGGCAGAAAGAAGTGTAACCTCCATGCCGCAGCCGAAGTCGGCCAACTGTGTCTTCAAATCAGGATAACATGTCCCAGAGTATTGTGGAAGAAAACCTGCGAGGGCAAGAGCAGCCTTGGGGATAGAGAACGGGCTTCCCACTTTCTTGAAGTCGGCCAGTTGTCCGTAGGTCTCTACTATCTCTGAAGCCCCCAAGTCAATACTTCTCAGTACAACGTGATACTCCTTGCACGGCTTCACGTAAGTCTGTATAGGCTGTTGGCCGTTCAGCTCAATGGCAAAATTGACCACATTACCTCCTTCCATGAGACAGTACGGCGGAGTGTCCGTCCACCCACCAGCAATGTCTATACGCACAGGCGAGCGTCCCCATACTATCTGGTCGTCGGCCACAGCACGACAAGGGCGAACCATCTCTGCACCAGTCCCGTCATTGTTTACTGGTGTTGTCAGTATTCCCTCCCTGAGCAAGGAGAACGCCTTGTCCGATTGGCCTCTGAACATGGCATCCTTCATACGCGTTATCAACGGTGCGTCGTCAGGCAGCGGAGCAGGCATCTCTATACCATTGTCTGCAAACTGCCGTGCCGCATCATGAAGGTCGAGCTGATAGAACACGCTGTGCTCATAGTTCTGGGCCAAAGCCTGCCAGTTATGTTTCCTATATTCATTGCGCTGAGCGAAGAGTCTTCTGAGATTTGCTGTTGCCGATATCTCCTCCGCACTCATCTTACGTGCCTCCTCGTAGAGTCTTTTCGCCTCTGGTTCCTGTCCGAGCATGTATCTCAGCAAGCGTCCGGCCTCCTCCACTCCGTTGGCAACCGGGAACTGCCTCTTCTGCTGCTCATCCCCAGCAAACTTATCATCAAAGCCATAAGGTCGCACAACGTAACTACTCTCATCCATAGGGACAATGTCCACACATTGCCCTGGCCTCAATGCCACGTGCCATTCGTTGACAGGCACGCCGGTAATGATGTTGCGGCAGGAGAGAGACCAGTCCTTGCCGACAAAGGAATTCTCTATCCACACATCGGTATTGTCCGCCGTAACCTTCAGCGACATTATGGTATTCTGGATAAAAATGCTTGGATGTGGTTTGCGGGAGAGATGCATTATCCGTCTCTGGTCATTGACCAGGTTCTGAATGGCAAGAGTGGACGACAGCAGCTCCCGTGATGTTCCAAAATGATAGAACTCCCCACCAGGCAGTGGCAGCACAGCAACCTTCAGCCCTCTCACCTCTGGGTCATCGAGCGTTGGATGTGTTCCCATAGCACCGCCAAACTCACTATACAAGTCGTACTCTCCCTTGTGTGACATCAATACCTTTACAGCCCTGTCGCTAAGCAGCCATACACCAATGTCAGTCAAATAGTAATGGTCCTTAAGCAGTTCGCCAAGCTTTTCTACGGAAGGCTTCTGCAACATACACTTCAGTACTGACGGTGTCTGTCTTGATGATACGAACACACCATGGTTACGGGCAGTCTCCGGTCCGAGCCACAGTCCGTAGCATACCACGTCGGCATCAGGGATAGGCTGCAGAGGCTGCGTATTTCTGATCATCACGTCACCACTCACAATCATGGTATGTAAGCTATCAGGTGCTGCATCCATAATCTTCTGATATAGCGGCAACTGCAACGACAGCAAGTCCTGCGCAAGCTTCTGTCCCCTCTCCCACCTGAAGACCGGTATCGGAGTAAGCACTTTTCCCGAAGGCGCATAAGCAGGCAGCCTGCGGCTTTGTCCACCGGCATGAAGCAGCAACCGCCGTTCACTTGCCAGCCACTGGCCGAAAGTTGGTTCACCATCCTTAGAGCCTTTTGCAACATCATTGTGATAGGCCTGCTGCAACAGCCATGTCGAGCCTCCACCCGAACCGAGCTTGTGGTCCACGGGGTCATTTGTGCAAAACCATTCATCCTTGCTATAACCCGTTATATCATGGAAACAGCCAACAAGATTAGGGGGCAGTGACAGAAGTTTCTTCATACCCTAAATATCGTTTATTTCTCTATTACCTTAGTTACTTTTCCGTTAGAAGCCTTTCTGATGAGCAGTCCTTTGGCATTCTTGCCAGCGGCCTTGCCATCGATAGTGTATGTGGCCGCGTTTACTGCCTCGTCAGTTTCAACATTCTGCACTCCGTTGGTCAGGTCGGCCATTATTTCTTTCACATCATCTGCCTGAAGGTCATAATTGAATATCCGCACATCGTCGATATATCCCTTGAACATTGGGTCGGCATTGAACTGGCTTCGTCCGATATAGTTGAGCACAGGATTGAAATCCGATGGTTTGATGGTGATGCCCGTAGCCTGAGCGACTTCCTCTCCATCAACAAATATCCTGATGGTACCATCTCCTAATGAAACAGCGACATGATGCCAAGAGTTGGCAGCGAGCTTGGTCGGGCATGCCACCACCTGCTCGTCACCACCATTCTTGATGGCAAAGCGCATTACCGAGCCATTGCTCGGAGTGAGGAACATATACTCATCCACACCATTACCAAAATCAAACAGCCTCTGCCATGCCGATGACGTGTTGCGCCAGTTCACCCACATAGCCACAGTCATCTTGTCGTATGAGGCAATGGTGTAAGGCAACTGCACATAGTTGTTGGTGCCGCTCAGGTAGAGCGATTTCTCTCCCGACTTGTGCTCCGTAGAGAACACCGTCTTGCCGTAGACTGCCACGTCGAGGGCATTGTCGGTATTATCGGCAAGCATATCGTCAAACTGCCAGTTGGCAACTAACGCATTACCCTCTACCGGAGCTGCCTCCACTGCCGTACAGGCTTTCGACATATTGTCGCTCATGTCTATGGCCTTCACGGCATACTGATACTCATGTCCCGGCAAGCAAGTGTTGTCTGTAAAGCTTGTACCCTGTACCTTGCGTGCTATGGTGTTCCAGTTGGTATCGCCAGCATCAGCCCTAAGAACCATATAACCTGCAAGGTCGGCCTCGGTATTCGCCGTCCACTGCAATGTCACCGAAGCCGTAGAAGCCTTGGCTGTAAGTCCCTTGGGTACGGCAGGGGGAATAATCTCGCATGCAGCGCCCTCAGGCAGGAACTGCCACAAACGCAGATTACGCTTGGCCACGGAAGAGTCATCAAACAGCCCCTGCACGATATTCGTGCCGTTGGTCTGCTGCGAAGAAGCCGCCATGAGGCATAATCCCGACTCACGGTTCAGTATGTAGTAGCAGCCATTTCCATAATATTTAAGGTACCACTGCTCATTAGAGGAGTTTCCACCATCATATGCTATGACATTTGCTCCGCTCACCGTCGAGAAGTTCAACACGTTCATGTGCCTCCTGTCAGCAGCATTCGTAAAAGTAAGGAAGCTATAGTCGCCGCCTATACGGTCGCTTACGGGTGCGACATCCCATATCTGAGCACTGGAGTTGTCAGCCGCCTTCACGAGAGCGATATTGTCTGAGCCATACTCAGCAGCCACATAGCGTGTGCTCCTGTTCATAATCCTGTACCTTCCGTTTATGACGCTTGGCTGCACGTCAGCTCCCCAGGTAACGTCAATTACCCTCTCCGCATTAGTCTGCCCGTTCTGATATCCAGTACCTCCCGGCACAGACATATTCAGCTCCCTTACGGGGCCGTAGCCGTCGTAGTAGACATCCTTGTCCTTGGAGACGAAAAGGAAGCTTGAGGTATTGGCCTGCCTCTCTGACGAGCCTATGAATGCCTTCACCTCTCCCGATGTCTCGTCACGATATACAGATGCTGATGTCCATGCCGGACGGTTTTCGGCATAAGCCAGTCTTGAGCCGCTGTTGCTTATACGGCAGAACTCTCCACGGGCGCGGCTGTCGAAGCCCCACCATACACCCATCTTCATGCCATACTCTGCGCCCACCATTGCCTCACCGACATTGTGGAGCTCGTCGGCATAAGGGTAGTTGCCGTCCTCGGCCACCGTCTTGAAGAAATTGGCGTAGGTGTCAAACGAGCCTGCCAGCTGATGCGTGTTGCCCCAATCGACATAAGGCTTGAGGCCGTTGTACCATTTCAGTGCCTCGTCGCAGTTGAGGGTATTTCCTCCTGTAATGGCAATATCAGCAAAAAGCGGATAGTTTTCCTTCAGTTTCCGTGCAATCTCCTTGAAGCTCGCAAGATTGCCCTGTCCCCAGCCGAAGTCGGGCTCATTGTATGGCGATATGGCGACAACCTTATGCTTGGGATAGTTCTCGTTGAGCCATTTCACGCTGGCATTGATAAGCTCTGCCCAATGGTCGGTGTTGGCGACACCGTTCTCCACATAGTAGCTGTGAATGCCTGCCTCCTGGTCCTCATTCAGTACGATGTCAACATCAGTGCCGACAAGGTTTATTAGCTTTGTCCTGGTGTCCAGTCGCGCTATCTGGCTTGACGTGAGTTCCTTGTCGTCAACAAGCGGGTAAGTAGTCTGGAAACTGCTTCTCATTATGGAGATATTCTCCTTGCCAATATGGTTGATGCCCTTTCTGACGTTCTGCTCGCTATCCCATGCCACGTCGAGTCCCCATCGTATGGGAAACTTTAAGCCATCGGAGAATATGGAGAATGGCACCAGGGTTGCTCCCGTTGGCTGAGGGTTGAGATACATGCTCGATGACACTCTTGGCTCCTGAGCCAAAGATGTCATAGCGCAGCTTGCTGCTGCTGATAGGATAAAGGTTCTTATAGTCATTGTTATTGGATATTAAGAAGGGATTTATGTTATTGTATAGTGGCTTAGGTTATTTGTAGATGATGAAGGTTGCGTTAATGGTATAGGTTTTATAGGTTATGTAGTTTTTTGTAGGATGTAGGTATGGTAGGAAGGAAGGGAGCTATTCCCCCTTCCTTCTCTTCCACCATGCTCTTGCCAATGTTGCAAGAATCACTATGATTACTATAGCATACGCTATGTATGCCGCAGTCTCTGTATTGTCGACGCTCTTCGGGAAGAATGTCAGCTCAACCTTGTGTTTTCCAGCCGGGATGTTGATGGCTCGCAATATGTAGTTTACTCGTCCCACCTCTACGGGCTTGCCGTCGACGGTAGCCTTCCATCCCGGGTAGTAAATCTCCGACAAGACAAGGATTCCTCCCTTGCCCGTGCTAACCTCGTAAGCTAATTTGTTGGCATCGTAGGCAGTAATAGAAGCTACCGACACCTCGTCCTGCGCTACCGCCTCTCCAAGCACGTCCTTGAAACGCTTGTCGGCAACGGCCTCGTGTCTAAGGTTGACCTTCCCTACAGCTGCTATCTCGTCATTGGCATTGTCAACATATGTAATCTTGTCAACCATCCATGCATTGCCGTAGGTGTATGGGTTTTGTATGGGCACCGTCTGTCCACCCTGCAACGGCACAATGAAATACTTTGTATTCAGCATGTTTAGTACAGGCCATACAGAGTCACCGTTCACCTTGGTCATATCTCCCATGGTCTCTGCTATTGCAGGCATCAGCTTTCTCATCTCAGGCGCTATGTATGCGTCTATCATTTCCTGATAGCGGCGCAACTTGGCAGGATGGTAGCCACCGATGCTCTTGTGGTAGTATGATGTCTCGTTCTCGTTGAAGGTGTTTGAGGCAAGGTTCAGCACCCTATAGTCGAGTGCCTTGTCCTGCAGAATCTCACGGTCAGCGTCGGTCATTGGCACAGGAGCCTCCTTCACACTTGCCTCAACAAACATGTCGTCGTTGAGGTAGCGCTTGTTCACCGCCCACATATCGACAAGGCACAGCATGGTGAGCGTGCCCACCATCCATGTCTGCTTGAGCTTGCCCGCCTTGAAGAGCAGCAGCACGAGCGTGCCTGCAACAATTACGGCCAGCGAGCGCCAGCAGTCGGCAGTAAACACTGCCTGCCTCATAGCCCGGAGGTTAGGGAGCAGCTGGCTGAGATACTCCTGCGGTATCTGCTGCAGCGACCTCATCTCCTGCGCTGACACGAAGTCGGAGAAGAATACCGACGGCATCAGAGCGAACAACAGGCATACTCCACCCGTGAGGGCAAAGCTGAGATAGAATGTCTTAAGCTTTCTGTTCAGTATGGTCGGATCATCAGCTATTGTCTTGAGTGCCATCATGGCAAGCAGTGGTATCGTGAACTCTGCAATGACAAGTATCGACGCCACCGTCCTGAACTTGGCATACATGGGCACATAGTCGAGGAAGAAGTCGGTGAAGGGCATAAAGTTGCGTCCCCATGACAGCAGTATCGACAACACGGTTGCCACGAGCAGCGCCCACTTCATAGGTCCCTTGACGATGAATAGTCCCAAGACAAAGAGCATCATAACAAAGGCTCCCACATACACGGGGCCACTTGTGCCGGGCTGGTTACCCCAGTACTGTCCCATTTGCTGGTAAACGGGGATAAAGTTAGGGTCGGCCTTGTCCATGGCAGTCTTGTTCATGGCAAGGGGCACCGACGCACCACCCTTGGCATTAGGCACCAGCAGCGTCCATGTCTCGTCAATACCGTAGCTCCATTGGGTAATATAGTCGCGGTCCAGTCCCGAGCTTGTCTGATTAGCCGAGTTGGCCTTTACCAGCTCGCTCTTTCCTCTCATGCTCTCCTGTCCGTATTCCCATGTATGATAGAGGTTCGAAATATTGACGCAGATACCTATTACGGCACCAGCCGCACACACTGCAGAGGCTTTCAGGAAATGGAGCATCCGCTTGTTCCGTATTGCCTCTACGAGGTAGGCCACAATCATGCAGATAATGATAAACAGATAATAGTAAGTCATCTGCACATGGTTTGCCAGCACCTCGAAAGCCGAGAATATCGCCGTAACGAGGAAGCCGCGCAGGTAACGGCCCCGGAAGCTCAGCACCACGCCGGCTATCATTGGTGGCAGATATGCCAGAGCCTCCACCTTCCAGTAATGGCCTGCAGCAATGATAATGAAGAAATAGGATGAGAACGCCCATATCACCGAGCCCAGCACAGCGAGATGGCGGCGGAAGTCGAATGAGCGCAGCAGTATGTAGAAGCCCAGCAGATAGGCAAAGACATACCACACGTAGCTTGGCAGCCACAGATGATAAGCCTTGGCAAGAGCCGCCAGCCCGTCGGTACTCTTGTACGACGGTGCCGTCTGATAGGTGGGCATACCTCCGAACACGGAATTCGACCACCGGCTTCTCTCCCCCGTCCTCTGGTAATATTCGCTCAGCTCATGCCCAAGGCCCTTTCCGGCCTGTGAGTCATGCTGGTAGAGTATTCTGCCGTCTATGTCAGCCGGCATGAAATAAAAGAATGCGATAGCGGCAAAGAGTGCTACGACAATAATGTCGGGCAACAGTTGTTTTAACCTTTCCTTCATTTGTTGTATTTCGTTTTTTATTATCCGAAGAGTATGCGAGAAGGCATAGCCCCAGTGGCCGCACGGCAACAGGCTATTTCTCTGTATGCAAAGATACGGGAAAAATATGACATTCGGCTACAAATGTATGAAAAACATTTCCACACATCATTTTTTTTTTTTACTTTTGCAACCCTACACATACACCCCTCATATAGTTGACGAATATTGAACAAGATATGAGAATTGGAATTATAGTAGCCATGGACAAGGAGTTCGCACAGCTGATGACACTCCTTGACGACAGCTGCAAGGAGCACTACCACAACACAGACTTTGTCAGTGGCAGGATTGGAGACAACGAGGTAATCATGCAACAATGTGGCATTGGAAAGGTGAACTCTGCCATAGGAGCCGTGGAAATGATAAACCGCTATGCCCCCGACCTGATAATATCCACAGGCGTGGCTGGTGGTGCGGACGCAAAAATGTCGCCACTCGACGTAGTGGTATCTACAGAATGCACATACCACGACGCCTACTGCGGCAGCGAGTGTGAGTACGGACAGATAATGGGCATGCCGGCAAGATACAAGTCGCCGCAGGCTCTCGTGGACAAGGCCTTGAGCTGTGGAAATGTAACGGCAGGCCTAATAGTTAGCGGAGAGTGGTTTGTTGACAGCCGCGAGAAAATGATGTCCATACTCGACCATTTCCCCACAGCAAAGGCTGTTGACATGGAGAGCTGCTCCATTGCGCAGACATGCCACAAATACAAGACACCTTTCGTGTCGTTCAGAATAATCAGCGACGTACCACTCAACGACACTGATGCCTCACAGTATTTCGACTTCTGGAACCGTATGGCCGAGGGCAGCTTTAACGTCACAAAAGACTTTCTCTCAAAATTATAGTGCTTCCTGTGCCATATAGTTTATAGTACTTCTTTCGCCAAAACTTTATTTCAAAAAACAAGATATGAAAAAAATACCGAGCTTCACCATTGACCACCTGCGCCTGTTGCCTGGCATCTACGTTAGCCGCAAGGACAACGTCGGCAACGATGTGGTAACGACATTCGACATCCGCATGAAGGCACCCAACCGCGAGCCGGCTCTGCACCAGGGTGCCCTGCACACCATAGAGCATCTGGCAGCCACCTACCTGAGGAACAACGCCCAGTGGGCAGACAGGATAATATACTGGGGTCCAATGGGATGCCTCACAGGCAACTACTTCCTCGTCAGAGGTGACCTTGAGAGCCGTGATATCCTGCAACTAATGATAGACACCTTCGCCTTCATAGCCGACTATCAAGGTGAGGTGCCGGGGACACAGCCACAAGACTGCGGCAACTACCTGTTGCACGACCTGCCCATGGCACGACTCGAAGCAAAAAAATATTTAGAAGTATTGAGAGACATCAAGCCCGAAAATCTGGAATATCCGGAGAAGGGATGAGGGGATGAGGGCGAAGGTCAAAGGTAAAGGGCGAAGGACTAAGGGCGAATGACTAAGGGCGGTTTCTCATTATTTTGTCGAGAATGAGTGCTGCCGTCTGGTCTTTGGAGCACAGAGGGAGCTGCTCTACTCCATCGCGGGTAATGATGGAGACTCTATTGGTGTCGGCGGCAAATCCCGTGCCTTCCTCGCTGATGGAATTGGCACATATCATGTCGGCATGCTTCTTTTCGAGCTTCGCCGTGGAGTTGGCAATCAGATTGGCGGTCTCCATACTAAAGCCAACGAGTGTCTGCCCGGGCTTTTTATTCAGGCCAAGCTCTGCAAGGATGTCGGTTGTGCGGGTCAAGGGGATATTCATGTCACCATCATTCTTTTTAATTTTCTGCTCCGAGTAGCAGGCAGGCGTATAGTCTGCCACGGCACTGCACATCACTATGATATCCGCATCGGCCGAGCGGGCTACGGTCTCTCTATGCATGTCATCTGCACTAACGACGTCTACCACGGTAACACCATCGAAGGGGCGCAATCCCACGGGGCCACTGACGAGCACCACATTTGCTCCGCGCAGGCAAGCCATCTTGGCTATGGCATATCCCATCTTTCCCGTGGAGCGGTTGGTTATGAACCTTACGGGGTCTATGTGCTCCCTTGTAGGGCCTGCCGTGACGAGAACCCTCAGTCCCGCCATGTCGTGAGGACATGCTGTATGGAAGAGAATGCGCTGCATGAGCAACTCCTCCGAAGGCAGCTTGCCGCGTCCTGTGTCACCACATGCCAGGCGTCCCTCTGCCGGCATCATTATATCGTAGCCGTATGCCTTAAGTTTTGAGATGTTGTCCTGCACTATCTGGTTTTCCCACATGTTGGTATTCATGGCAGGCGCAATAACCTTTGGAGCCTTGCAGGCGAGGATGGTCGTTGTGAGCATGTCATCGGCGATGCCTGCCGCCATCTTCCCAATGACATTAGCCGTTGCGGGAGCAACCATGAAGACATCGGCCTTAGCAGCCAGCGACACATGCCCGACATTGAACTCGAAATTGCGGTCGAAGGTGTCAACGATGCACTTGTTGCCTGTTAGCGTCTCGAAAGTCACTGGCGTAATAAACTGGCAGGCGTTGCGCGTCATGATGACGTGTACGTCGGCATGCGCCTTGACAAGCATCGAGGCGAGATTTGCTATCTTGTATGCAGCTATACTGCCGCTAACTCCCAGAAGTATTGTTTTTCCGCTTAGCATCCAATTAATATCTTTGATATCCAACATTAACCCTTAGACCCCAGACCTTAGACCATACTATTCCATTTCCTCCAGCAGGCCATGTTTCTCGTAGTGGGCCTTACGCACAATAGCGTTATCCGCGTCTACGAACAGCACCGTCGGCTTATGGGTAGCAGCCTCCTGCGGTGTGAGGTTGGCGTAAGCCATGATGATAACCTTATCGCCCACTTTAACGCACCGTGCCGCAGCACCATTGAGGCATATAATGCCCGAGCCTCGCTCGCCGGCTATTACGTAAGTCTCCAGTCGGCTGCCATTGTCTACGTCGACAATCTGCACCTTCTCATATTCCATGATGCCCGACTGCTCAAGCAGGTATGAGTCGATGGTGACGCTGCCGACATAGTCTATCTCGGCCTGCGTGACCGTGGCGCGGTGTATCTTCGCCTTAAGCATTGTCAGTTCCATGCCCTACTCCTCTCTCCAGATGAAATTGTCTATGAGTCGTGTCTTGCCTATATACACCGCTATGGCCACGAGCACCTCTCCAGTTATCGTCGCCGTGCGCTGTATGTTGCAGAAGTCCACCACCTCTACATAGTCCACGCGCGCAAGAGGCTCTTTCTCCAGCACGTCCCTTATGACTTTTATTACGTTGTCTGCGCTGCGCTCGCCTTTCTCTATAACGTCGCGTCCAGCCTTCAGGCTGCGCGACAGTACGAGGGCAGCCTGCCGTTCCTCCTTGCTGAGGTATGTGTTACGGCTCGATTTGGCCAGTCCGTCGTCCTCCCTCACAATAGGGCATGGCACAATCTCTATGTCGAAGTCGAGGTCACGTACGAAGCGCCGGATGGTTGCCAGCTGCTGTGCGTCTTTCTGTCCGAAGTAGGCCCTGTCAGGCTGCACGATGTTGAACAGCTTGCTCACAACGGTGCATACTCCACGGAAGTGGGTTGGCCGGCAAGCTCCACAGAGCAGCTCTGTAGTCTCAGTGGTGTCAACGAAGGATGTGAAATGCGGAGGATACATCTCCGATGGTTCCGGATGGAATATGAGGTCTCCGCCAGCCGTCTCCACGGCCTTCATATCATGTTCTATGTCGCGCGGGTATGCCTCAAGGTCCTCATTTGGACCAAACTGTATCGGGTTGACGAATACCGACACTACCGTGCGGTCGTTCTGCTGTGCTGACTTGGCAATGAGGCTCTGATGGCCTTCATGCAGGTAGCCCATAGTGGGCACGAGGCCTACTGTGAGCCCCGAGCGACGCCATTCCTTTACTATGGCGCGCACTTCCTTGATTGTTTTTACTATTTGCATTTGGTGTAAGTTTTTTTTTGCTGGGAATAGAGGGGATATAGCAGATAGAGTAGATAGAGGGAATAGATCTCAGACCTTTGACCTTTGACCCCAGACCTCAGACCTAAAACATATTCTCTTGTGCGGGGAATGTTCTGTTCTCGCAATCATCCTTATACTGCCGGAATGCCTGCAGCATGGTGTCGTGTAACGACGCGTACTTGCGTACGAACCTCGGAGTGAAGCCGCCGCTATAGTCGAGCATGTCGTGACAGACGAGCACCTGCGCGTCGCACTGGTTGCCAGCGCCGATGCCTATGGTCAGTGCCGACGTGCGCTGCGTGATGGCGGCTGCAATGTCGGCAGGCACGCACTCCAGCGTTATGGCAAAGGCTCCTGCCTTCTCCACGGCCAGTGCGTCTTCCATGAGCTTTCGGGCAGAGTCCTCCGTCTTGCCCTGCACCTTGTATCCTCCCAGAGTGTTGAACGACTGCGGCGTAAGGCCGATGTGGGCGACGACGGGTATTCCCGCATCCACGATGGCACGTATGCGGTCGGCATACACGGCACCTCCCTCCAGCTTCACTGCCTGGCAGTTGGTCTCCTTCATGATGCGTCCCGCATTGCTGACGGCATCGTACACCGAGGTCTGATACGACATAAAGGGCATGTCGACGACAACGAAGGCGTTCTTCGCCCCGCGGCATACCGCCCTGCCATGGTGTATCATATCTTCTACGGTCACGGCAAGGGTGTTGTCATATCCGAGGATGACATTGCCAAGAGAGTCGCCGACAAGGATCATATCGATGCCCGCCTCGTCGACGATACTGGCCGTATGGTAGTCATAGGCAGTGAGCATGCTGAGCACGCGCTTGCCCTTCTGTTGTTGATAATATGTAGCTGTATGTTTCATTTTTCCGTGCAAAAGTACTGCAAAATGCGATAATAGGGAAACTTTAGGTTGCCTCTCTCTGTTCATTTAGCTTTTGTTAACGTCACTTGACGGCTGAAAAGGAAAATATGAACAGTTTGCGATATTCTATGAATAGTCCTATATGGGTAATATACAGTAACTTTGCATCCGATTTTCAGAATAATAGATAGGTATGAGAAAATTTCTGTTCATTTTCACTCTGACACTCTCTTCCCTGCACATGTCGGCAGAAGAGAGGCTGTCATTGTCGCAATGCCTGCAGATGGGCATTGAGAGGAACCTCTCGCTGAAGACCTACGAGGGAAACGTGGTCAAAGGCAAGCACGCCATCAGCGAGAACCGCGCCAAGCTGCTGCCGCAGATAAACCTCGGCGCAGGCTTCAACGACAATTTCGACCCTGCAGTGTCCGTAACCGACGGTACGGCCTACGGCAAGCTCTACAACGTCACCAAGACCCTGCAGTACAACGCCTCGGCAAGCCTGCAGCTGCAGATGCCTCTCTACAGCCAGACAGCCCTTACGGCGGTTGACATTGCCAAGACCCTTGACCACCTTAACACCCTGTCTTACGAGAAGGCGCGCGAGGACCTTATAGTACAGATAAGCAAGATGTACTACCTGGCTCAGAACACCGAGGAGCAGATAGGCATCATCTGCGACAACATCAAAAGACTGGAGGAGCTTAGGGACATCACGAAGGCGTTCTACGACAACGACATGGCGCTTGAGGTTGACGTGAAGAGGGTAAGCGTCAACCTTGAGAACCTCATGGTACAGCACGACAACGCAAAGGCCATGCTCGTACAGCAGTACAACATGCTGAAATACATTCTCGACTATCCTGCTGACGCCGATATCGCCGTGGAGCATGCCACCATGGACATACAGGACATGGCCGAGCTGTCAGGACTCAACGAGAACCTGTACGAGCTGCAGATGCTCAGACAGCAGCAGACTCTGGCCGAGAAGCAGCAGAAGCTTGTGCGCGACGGCTATCTGCCTACGCTGTCGCTAACCGGCACATGGGCATACACGGCCTACACAGACAAGTTCAAGAACTGGTTCCACTCCGGCGAGTCCAACCACTGGTACCAGTCAAACGGCATCGGCCTATCGCTGCGCGTCCCCGTCTTCGACGGTTTCGAGAAGAGGTCAAAGATACGCAAGGCGCAAGTGGACATCGACAATGCAAAAATATCTTACGAGAACACTCTCAAGAACATGAGGACGCAATATGCCAATGCCGTCAACGACCAGGCAAACAACCAGCGCAACTTCAGCAAGCAGCGCGACAACTACCTGCTGGCTGAGGACGTGTACAAGGTGACAAGCGACCGCTACCGTGAGGGCATAGCATCGATGACCGAGGTGCTACAGGACGAGATGAGCATGAGCGACGCTCAGAACAACTATCTCACCGCCCACTACAACTACCAGGTGTCCAACCTCACCCTGCTCAAGCTCACAGGGCAGCTGGAAAGGCTTGTGAAGGGCAGCGGGCAGTCTAAACGATAACGATAACGATAACGATAACGAAAACGATAACGATAACGATAACGATAACAAATATACCATCATGGATACAAATACGAACAACAATAGCGCACCAACATCAGCAGAGGCAACTGCAAAGAAACTGAAGAAACAACGCATACGCCAATACATAGTCAGCGCCATAGGAGTGGCCATACTCGTATGGGGCATCTTCGAGATAGCATGCCTCTTCCTTGACTACAAGAACACCGAGACAAGCAACGACGCTCAGATTGAGCAGTACATATCTCCAGTAAACATGCGTGCTACCGGTTACATCAAGAAAATATACTTCAAGGAGCATCAGGACGTCAAGAAGGGCGATACGCTGCTGGTTCTCGACGACCGCGAGTACCGCATCAGGGTCATGGAGGCAGAGGCCGCACTCAAGGACGCTCAAGCTGGTGCCAACGTCGTGAACGCATCACTGCAGACCACCGAGACCTCGGCCACAGTCTACGAGGCATCGATAGCGGAGATTGAGATAAGGCTCGCCAAGCTGGAGAAAGACAAGCAGAGATACCAGAATCTGGTGGCAAGGAATGCCGCCACGCCCATACAGCTGGAGCAGATAGAGACGGAGTATGACGCCACAAAGAAAAAGCTCGACGCCACACGCAGGCAGCAGAAAGCCGCCTACTCGGGTGTGAACGAGGTGCAGACACGCCGTGCCAACAGTGAGGCGGCCATAGAGCGCGCCGAGGCCGCACTGGAGATGGCAAGGCTCAACCTGTCCTACTGCGTAGTGCTCGCACCATGCGACGGCAAGCTCGGACGACGCGCCCTTGAGGAGGGACAGGCCGTGAACGCAGGACAAACCATTACATACATCATGCCTGATACCGAGAAATGGGTCATCGCAAACTATAAGGAGACACAGGTGGAAAACCTCCATGTCGGCCAGAAGGTGAAGATGACCGTCGACGCCATCAACGGTAAAGTCTTCAACGGAAAGATTACAGCCATCTCAGGAGCTACAGGCTCGAAATACTCGCTCGTGCCTACCGACAACTCGGCAGGCAACTTCGTGAAGATACAGCAGCGCGTGCCCGTACGCATTGAGTTCGAGGGCCTGAGCAAGGAGGACAACGACCGTCTGGTAGCCGGCATGATGGTAGTAGTAAAGGCACAACTCTAATGTCCTGCACACGTATGCAACAACAACTTCCAAAGAATTTCCCGTTCTACGACTGGGTGCCCAAGCCTCTCGGCATCATCTTCCTGGTGGCCCTTTTCATACCTATCATGGCCGTTAGCGGCGCTTACTCGGCCAACAGCAGCGAGATGGTGGGAGGGCTTGGCATCCTGTCTGAACACATCTCCTTCATAGGCTTTGTCACGTCTGTGGGCATGGCGGCCTTCTCGCCATTCTTCTACACCCTGGTGTGCGTGCGCCGCCAGAAGCTCATGTGCGTGGCAGGCTTCTCGCTGCTGGCAATGCTCAGCTACGTCTGCGCCAACACCGACAGCCTGTTCCTGCTGGCTCTGTGCAGCTTCATAATGGGCTTTGTAAGGCAAGTTCTGCTCATGTGCAACCTCTTCACCCTCATCAAGTACGGCTTCGGCATCGAGGCCACGCGCAACCTCACACCGGGCAACGAGCCAGACAGCGAGGAGGGATGGGACAAGCTGGACAAGGAGAAGACGGCGAGCATGCCAACCATATACTTCTTCTTCATGCTGCTCGGACAGCTCGGCACATGGCTTACGGCATGGTTCGCCTACAACTACGAGTGGCAGATGGTATACTACGCCATGATGGGCGCCATGCTCGTGGCAATACTCATCATCCTGTTCACCATGCCCTACAACCCCTACCCCACAAGGCACATTCCGCTGTCGTTCTCCAAATTCGGAAACGTGGTGGTGTTCTCACTGATGTGCTGCTCGTTCATATATATTATGGTATATGGCAAGGTACTCGACTGGTACGACGACTCGACCATACGCTGGGCCACGCTGATATGCGTTGTCTCCACGGCGCTGTTCATATATCTTGAGAAGACCAGGCAGTCGCCATACTTCCTGCTTGAGGCCTTCAAGCACCGCAGCATCCAGGGAGGCATACTGCTGTTCATGGGACTGATGATACTCAATTCGAGCCAGATGTTCGTCAACGTCTTTGTCAGCGTGGGCATGAAGACGGAGAACATCCAGAACGCCATGCTCGGCAACTGGGTTCTCGTGGGCTACTTCATCGGCCTGGTAATGGCAATAGTGAGCAGCTCCAAGGGCTACCACCTGAAATGGCTCTTCGCCATGGGCTTCCTACTCATAGGCGCAGCCTCGCTCTTCATGTACTTCGAGGTGCAGACCGACGGCCTGTACGAGCGCATGAAATGGCCCGTCATCATCAGGGGCACGGGTATGATGCTGCTCTACTCGCTGACTGCCGTCTACGCCAACCAGCGCATGCCCTACAGGCTCATGTCGACATGGGTGTGCATAATGCTCACCGTGCGCATGATTGTGGCGCCGGGCATAGGCTCCGCACTCTACGGAACTGTACTGCAGTACCGCCAGCAATACTACATCACGCGCTATGCCCACGGCATGGACCGCACCAACGCCGAGACGGCGGCATCCTACGACCAGACGGCACGGGGTATGCAGTATCAGGGCAAGAGCGAGACCGAGGCGCAGCACATGGCAGCAATGTCGGCAAAGGGCAAGATACAGGTGCAGGCAACGCTGTCTACCATCAAGGAGATGGCCGGATGGACTATCTACGGATGCCTTGCATGCGCCGCCATCGTGGTAATGGTGCCATGGCCCAAAAGGGACATATCAAAGGACGTGCGCGACACTCCGCCACCAATAGCGACTGCCGCACTGTAACCAACCCCCGAAAGCGGTTCACCAGAGTTCCTGTCAGCCCAAAGCAAGCTCGGAGGCATGCTGGGGACATGTGAGAAACATTTATTTATGGCCTGACATTTGGAGAGTATAGTTTTTTTCACTATCTTAGCACCCGAAAAAACGTCTGTTGAAAACTAACTATACCAATGGAAGCCTATAATACAGATCTGGAACTGCTGGACAAACAGCTCGCTGCAGGCAACCGCTTGTGCTGCTCCGGGGGAATACAGAACAAATTTCCCAAGATATTCTACGGAAGCTTCCTCGTTGAGCATATAGGAATAATAGTATGCCACCGGGGAAGCTTCTGCTTTGCAAGCAACGGCATCAGACACGAGGCCAAGCAAGGAGAAACAGTTTTCCTCACACGTGGCTCATACTTCCATATCGAGGGACAAAGCTACGACCTGGGCTACTCGCTGATATTCTACAGCTCCGACTCCATACGCGACCTGCTGGGCAGCACCATTGCCGGCATGAGGCTACTTGAGATTGTCAACCCTACGGCCTGCACAGTATGGCATACGGGACACGAGGAAGACCTGCTGAGATACTCAGAGCTGCTGTCATCGGCAGCGACTATGTCCGACAGCAACTTCAATGATGACGAGCTTACCCTACTGATGCTCTCACTGACATACAGGCTCTGCGACATCTTCTGCAGCCGCACCTTCGGCACCGACTCTGCTGGGCGCAAGATGGACATCTATGCAGAGCTTATGAGGCTCATCAGCAAACACTACCATGAGGAGAGAAGCGTGAGGTTCTATGCCGAGAAACTATGTCTGTCGCCGAAATACCTCACACAGATGGTGAAGTCGGTATCGGGATGCACCGTGCAGCAGCTCGTGTTCAAGGCCATCACCAAGCGCGCCATCTTCCTGATAATGAATACCGACAAGACCATCAAGGAGATATCGGACTCGCTTAGCTTCCCCAATCCCTCGGCCTTCGGAACATTCTTCAAGAAGCAGGTAGGAATGTCGCCAGTAAACTACAGGGTGGAGAAAAGGGAAAAATAGGGTGTGCAGTTTGATGCACACCCTAGTTATTTGGATAAATGGTTCAAATCTATTAATGACTGTAGTTGCATAATGCCTTGATGGTTGATGTCTGCCTGAAGTAACTCGGAGAGATAACGCTTACCTTTCTCGGTCTCACCCAGTCCGTAGTAGCCTAAAGCCAGCATATACTTACAGTGAATCTCATTCTTACGGTCGAGTGAGTCTTCCCAAATAAGTAAGTCGGGTAGCGACACAGCGAAATAGTCCATTACCTGTTTCTCAAAGATATGCTGTTTGCCAAAGTTGATGAGTTTATAGAAACGACCGTTCGCTTGGTCTTTATGTTCTAACTTTATCAAAGCCAGTCCTTGATAGAAAATTTTATCAGGCTTTGCATCGTTGTAATACATGGCGGCTGCAGGTTCTTGAGGACCTTGTGTCGCCAGCTCCCAACACTGGTGCGCTTTGTATCTCTCACCAAGAGCCTCATGGCAACAGCCGAGCAGATAATAGAAGTCGTTCTCTTGAGCACCATATAGCTTTCCTTCACCTAAATGGTGGGGATATTCAAGACATTCTTCCAGAAGCTTGATCGCTTTGTCGTATGCCTTGTCAGCAATAGCTTGTTTTGCCAGTTCCACCCTACAAATCTGATATTGTGTGGGTACCTTACCCTCACCCCCTTCCCAGGGATGGAATTGATGACTGTCCAACTTTGTCATTGCCTCTTGATATTTTCCCACTTGGTTGAGCAGGGTGATCTCCTCCAACAGCAGGTCATCACGTTGTGCTGTAAGTTGGGGATATTGCTGAAGGATTTGCAGTCGTTTGGCAGGTGACATCTGTATGCGTTTGTATAACTGATCCAGCTCCATGAGGATACGACTGTCGGTATGATCCAGCGCAAAGGCTTTCTCCATATATTCCACAGCCTCTTTCTGCCTGTCTTGTTTATTGAAACGTGCCAGAGCAAGGTTACGCCATACGGTAGGAAACATCGGATCAAGGGTTGCCGATAATTCCCAGTTTTCGATAGCTACGTCATACTGTCGTTTGTCGTAATAAAGACACCCCAGGTAATACGGTGCCCGTGCTCCCTTGGGATTTTCTCTCTTTGCCTTCTCCAATGCTATAGCTGCCTCTGGTCGGTTTGGGAAACAGTAGTTGGGGCTTTGTTGTTCGGCCTCCTCATAACGTCCAATGTAGTAGTACGTCATAGGGGTGACAGCCCCTTCGTTGATGGCTGTCTGCCATAACGCCTCGGCTTCCTCTCGCAATCCGGCCGACAGATAATCGAGTGCAATCTCGTCGTAGTTGTTGGACATACCATGCATAAGTTGGACCATCTCATCCAGTTTTTCTGTTGCCTCTGTTAACAAGAATTGCTCAAACAGGCAACCGTAGTTAAAGGGATCAATGGCCAATGCCTCTTCACATACGACAAGTGCTTGGTCTTTTTTCTTCATATGTCTAAGAACTGAGGCTTTCAGCGCCAATGCTTTTTGGTTATGTGCATTGAAGACCAGACAGCGGTTAAGCTCTTCTATCGCATCATCTAATCGCTGTTGTGCTACGCTGATTTTAGCAGCTTCAAAATATCCGGCATCTGTCCATGCCTTGTTCCAAGTGGCTTTCCAGAACCATTCGTAAGCCTCCTCCAACTGTCCTTGATACTTTAAAGCAATGGCCAGATTATAGATAGGTTCCCCATCATAGGGATTGGGATTGCGCTTCTGTGATAGTTTGACGGCCTTTCGAAGATACTCCTCCGCCTTGTCAAAACGACATTTTCTGATATACCATAGTCCCATGGCATTGAGACAACGGATGTCATTGGGGTCACGTCGCAAAGCCTCTTCATAGTAATCTGTCGGGCACCAAGTGGCGTGGCGGTACTGCTCCAGGTGCAAACCGGTAAGATAAAGTTGTTCGTTGGTTTTCACCACTTCAGGCAACAAGGCGGCCTCGGCACTATCAGGTATCGGGCGGATCTCGTCGCTTTCCGTATGCCAGTGCATCACACAACTCTCTTTCTCATATAGTGTCTTATATATCTTCAGGTTCAGTTCTCCGAAAGAGATACCCTTTGTATCCACCGACTTCACCAACACTTCTTCGGGAGATAGTTCATGACACTCATCATACAAAACGGACCCATTGTCACTGGTCAGCTCAATACGTACAGATTGTCTGCTGGTAGCGAAGACCTTGAAAGTTATCTTTCCTGAGGCGGTCTCTTCGATATTGAGCATCAGATCCTTTGATGCTTCTTTGACGATGCCCAGCTCCCTGTAAGGCATGAAATACTGGACGAACTTCTTTTCTTCATAGGGCATCAGCCAAGTGAAGTCGGGCTGGTTTTCGGTATATACACCTGCCATCAGTTCTATATACGGACCGTCGTCATCCGTGAGGTTACGATCCCATGCCTGTCCGAAATCACCGTTACCCCATGTCCATTGCTTCTTGCCAGGAGAGAGGTGGTGGCTGGCTACATGCAGCATACCTGCCATAGTATCGTTCTCATAACCGCCTTCGAAGTTAAAGCGCGAGTTCACTCCCATATAGCTGGTTGGCACCTTGATGTTACGATAGTTGGAGATGTCAACACCGGCGGAGTAGTCCATCTTGTAATAGGTTCCTGTGGCGATGGGAAAAGAAGACACCGCCCGTTTCCCATGGTCGAACACCGCATTAATATCTGGTGGGAAGACGCTCTGATATGCGTCGTTGACAGCTACGGCTGGATTTGCCCACCATAAGAATGTCTGCGGCACATCTGTGCGGTTATATAGTACGCCGTGTATCTCAAGATAGGCACAGCCGGGGCGCAGCGTAAAGCCAGCCATTCCCTTCTGATGGAACATCTTCTCCATCTCACTCACCCACACCGTCACACTGCCATCGGCATTCTCCTTGATTGTGGAGTCGATAGGCAGATAAGTTGACGGACGGTGATGCTGTGGCCAGTTAAATTCTATTCCTCCGGATATCCAAGGACCGGTAAGTCCTACCAGAGCCGGTTTGATTACATGGTTATAATATACAAAATGGCGCTTCTTGATCTTGTCGTAAGCCATCTGAATGCGTCCTCCCAACTCAGGAAGTATCATCACCTTTATATATTCGTTTTCAAGATAGACAGCCTTCCATTCTTTGTCAACCTTCTTGTTACTGATCGATTCGATGACAGGGTATGGATAGACCACACCGCTGGATCCTTGATAGACTCTTTTCTCCAAGAAAATAGGATTCTTTTCAGGTTCCCCAATTTCATACGTTGGGATCAGAACCGTTTCTCTCCACGCTTTTACCATGATTTTTTTATTTTTGCCCCACTTGCCAAAGCAGAGCGAATTAACAATTATTATTCTTATTGCTTAAGAACCAATTCTTTTTCCAATTCTTCTAAGCTCTTTCCTTTCGTTTCCGGACAACGATGGAAGAGGAAAAGGAAAGCACACAAGCAGATGGCACTGTAAATCCAGAAAGATCCACTGCTTCCCAAAGCCGCGTTCATCGATGGGAAAGAGAAAGTGAGGGTGCAGCATCCCACCCACAGGGCGAAGGTACAGGTAGCCATGGCTATACCACGGATACGGTTGGGGAAGATCTCTGCCAGTAATGTCCATGTCACAGGACCTAAAGTCATGGCATACACCGAGATGGCAGCCACTACGAGGATGACCATTACGATACCAGTCACACCGGCATAGTAACATGTTCCGAGGATTAGATAAATCAGTCCCAGTCCTGCGGCACCTAACAGCATCAGCGTGCGACGCCCCCATTTCTCTATGGTAAAGAGTGCTACGATGGTAAATACAACATTGGCGATTCCCGTGATTACAATGTTGATAAACATACCGTCAACGTTGAAGCCTGCACCCACAAATATTTCCTGTGCATAGTTAAAGATCACGTTCGTGCCGCACCATTGCTGGAAGACAGCTATGACCAGTCCTAAAAGAAGTAAACCACTGTATTTTGACTGAAATAGTTCTTTTAATCCCGCTTCGGTCGAACCCTGAAGCGTTCCGTTGTCGTGGTCCTTTTTGAGACGGAGGAAGACCGGACTCTCTGGAATGAAGAAACTCATCAATAGGAACAGGGCCGCAGGAAGTGTCTCAGCCCAGAACATCCATCTCCATCCCCATTCAATGTTCCATGTCTGGCTCTCCGCTACGGTCGTATCTCTTGC
>SAMEA3663023__coassemble_586_pt1 | contig 82151 bp, 64 predicted proteins | sample SAMEA3663023__metabat2_low_PE_013 | metagenome-assembled genome bin SAMEA3663023 (sample SAMEA3663023) | pig gut metagenome | biome: pig gut; feature: pig-associated habitat; material: faeces | place: France | collected 2012
CCCAGGGTGTCGCTACGCTTTACCCTGGGCTATGTTCTTTTGCGCTTACAGCGCGATAATTACCTTTGACCTTCGACCTTCGAACCCCTCGATAATGGTATCATCAATCATCAATCTTCAACCATCAATAATCAATAATCAATCATCCGACCTTAGTCCTTCGACCTCCCTTTAAGGTTGTCTTTAGGAGGGTGAAAAGAAGCGGAGGTACTCGCTTTCAAAGTTTGGTGTAAAGACATTGCTGCCAATGTTTGCCAATATCTCTGCACGGCTCCAGAACCTGCCTCCGTCAAGCTCGTTGGCATCGGGTGTAATAATACCGCTGTATGTTGTAATGTGGACATTCACCAATTCCCGTTCCCGGCTACTCTCGAAGATGTATCGTCCGATGAACTTAGGCGTGAAGTCTGTTATGCCGAGTTCTTCGCTTACTTCCCGACTGAGGGCCTGTTCTATAGTCTCCCCATATGCTACGTGGCCTCCGCATGCTGTATCCCACTTGCCGGGCTGTATATCTTTCCATACTGGTCGGTGCTGAAGGAACAGATCGCCATGGGCATTGAAGACATGAAGGTGAACTACAGGATGTAGTATCATGCTTCCTCCGTGGGCCTCTCCTCGAGTGACACATCCCGTAACGTTGCCCTGATCGTCTACGGTAGGGAACAGCTCATTGGCATTGTCGCTCATGGTTCCATTCATAGCCTACTTATATATGTAAAACACCCTCTGAAATGAGCGTCAAGATGGTCTGGCCTTTCATTGAATATGCCATACAGGGCGCTGCCACTTCCACTCATCTGCGCATAAATGGCACCGAGGGTGTATAGCTTATCCTTAATAGTTTTCAGTACAGGGCACATCTTGAAGACAGGCTGTTCGAAGTCGTTGGTCAGTTCTGTCCTCCATGTTTCTATGGGCTGACTGACTATTTCCTTGCAGCATTTTGCGGGTGCAGCGGGATGGATATTGCTGTATGCTTCCTTTGTGGAAATCTGCACATCGGGTTTTACGATGGCGATGTAACGTCCCCGCAGCTGTTCCTCTACTCCGTCTGCAGGCTCAAGGATATTACCGATACCTGTGGCGAAGGATGGGTCAGCGGTGATGAAGAATGCGCAGTCGGCACCGAGCATTGCGGCGTATCTCTCCATCTCGGCATTGCCGATATTGAGTCGGAAGCGTTCGTCGAGCAATCTTATCATGAAGGCAGCATCGCTACTGCCTCCGCCCAATCCTGCCTGTGATGGTATTCGCTTAAAGAGATGAGCGTGAACACGGGGGATATTGAAATCGTGGGCAAGCAAGTCATAAGCCTTTACAACGAGGTTGTCGCTCTCGTTACAGTCGACAGCGTTGCCCGTTACCTTAAGGTCGCAGGCTGTGTCAGAAGGGAACTGGTCGCCCATGAGCTTTATCTCAAGCGCGTCCGTGAGGTTGACTGGATAGAATACAGTCTCAAGATCATGATAACCATCGGGTCTCTTGGAGACAACGTTCAGTCCCAGATTGATTTTAGCGCATGGAAAGTTTATCATATTATTGGGGATTAAAATAGGTTGTATGGTAGAAGAGTTAAGGACTAAGGTCTAAGGTCAAAGGTCAAAGGATATAACCTTTGTGCACAGTCCTTAGACCTTAGTCCTTAGAAATTTACTCAGGACACTGATACTTGTTGCCTGTGGCCTTTACCAGCTTACGGGCAAAGGATGCGGGATAGCCGGGGCGTGAGACGCGTGCTCCGATGCCCTCTGGTGTACGCTTGAACTGTCCGTTTTCCTCGGGCTTTACTGCCATATCATTGTATTTCACTATCAGATATGTTGCCAGCTGCTGCCAGCGATGGAGCATCTGCTGCGCCTTCTCAACGGAATAGTCGTTGAGGTACTTGCGCGCCTTCTCAGGGTTCTCGGCATATAGCTGGGCAGCGTGTGCCTCAATATTCGGCTGGGCTGCGAAATAGCTTTGCTCAAGGCTGTCACGTACAGCAGCCAGGCTTGGGAACATCATGGAATATCTGGGATATACCATATTGCTCACCCAGTTGCATACCCAATAGGCGTTACGCATGGAGAACGTCAGGGCATCGGCGCCGGGAGTGTTGTAGCATTCGGGGCGTTCCGTAGAGCAGCAGTAGACTGGCGTATAGGCTATCATGTTGCCATCGTCGTTGCCGAACCACAGGATTCCACCAATCTCGCGTGGCAGCCAGCTACGCATCTGGCTGACGTAGGAGAAACCTGTCTGCTGGGTACTTGTCGGACGCTCGTTGAAATACTTCTTGCCATCGACGGTGAATGCCAATGGCGTAGGACGGTATGGCATCTGCCATATTCCTCCACCCATATCAGCAGAGTCGAGGCCTAATGGTGTGTTCTCGTAATGATCGCGCATGTCGGCCTCCAGGTCTTTGACACTCAGCTTGCGATTGGGGATAATCCACAGGGGCATGTCCTCGGCGTTCTCGTCAACGCCAAGTGCCCACGGGAGGTAGCTGCTCATGTCCTTGTAGTGATTGAAGAATGACCACACACGTGCATCGCAATAGCGGCGACCTGAAAAGTCGGGCTTTGCATATGTGTTCTTCCATGAGAAGTCAGCATCCTTGCCAGTGAACCATCCCTGCTTGCGTGCGAACTTTATGACATCTTTCGAATAGAGCACATTCTCCTTGTCCTTCATGTCGAACTTGCCTATGCGGCTCTGGTTGGCATGGGCACAGATAGCATCGTCGGGTATGCGCATGGCCACCCATACAACGCCCTTGCTGCCCGGGCCCTTTCCCATCATCTCCATTATCCATGCCTCGTTGGGGTCACAGATGGTGAAGGTCTCGCCCTCAGAGCAATAGCCGTAGGTCTGTGCAAGGGTTGTCATCACGCTGATGGCCTCACGGGCAGTCTTGGAACGCTGGAGAGCAATATATATGAGCGAGCCATAGTCGAGTATGCCGGTGTTATCGACCATCTCTTCTCTTCCGCCATAAGTAGTCTCCCCAATAGTTACCTGATACTCGTTGATGTTTCCAATAACGTTGTACGTTTCCTCTGCCTCAGGAATTTCTCCATGATAGACATGAGTGTCCCAATCTATGATTTGGCGCATAGTACCCTTGGGATGCTTGGCGGCAGGATAGTGGCACAGTCTGATGAACATGCCGTAGTCATCTGCATTATACGTACACATCACAGAACCGTCTGCGGAGGCTTTCTTTCCTACAATGAAATTGGTACATGCGTGCGAAGTCTCTGCCACCAGTGCGAGGGCGGCAATTGCGAGGGAGCGCACGAAACGGTGGGTATTTTCTCCTAATATATTCATTTGTATCTTATTTTAAGTTGACGAATCAACAGAAAATCAGCAGGCCTTGAAGCTCATGTCGAGCCCTTTTACAGAGTGTGTCAATGCGCCAACACTGATGAAGTCTACACCCTGCTCGGCATAATCACGAATGGTGTCGTAGGTTATTCCCCCACTCGACTCTGTCTCGTAGCGTCCGGCAATAATCTCTACAGCCTTCTTGGTATCGCTGACAGAGAAGTTGTCGAGCATTATACGGTTGACACCTCCGTGGGTAAGCACCTGGTTGAGCTCGTCGAAGTTACGTACCTCAATCTCTATTTTCAGGTCAAGGCCCTTCTCCTGCAGGTAGGCATGGCATCTGTCGATGGCATTGGTAATGCCTCCGGCAAAGTCTACATGGTTGTCCTTGAGGAGTATCATGTCGAAGAGTCCTATGCGGTGGTTTACTCCTCCACCAATCTTCACTGCCTGCTTCTCAAGCATGCGCAGTCCGGGAGTGGTTTTGCGGGTATCGAGAATGCGAGTGTTGGTACCCTTTAGTCGTTCCACATATCTGTTGGTCATTGTGGCGATACCGCTCATCCTTTGCATGATGTTCAGCATCAGACGCTCCGTCTGGAGCAGCGAGCGTGTCTTGCCGGTCACAACCATTGCGACGTCTCCAACCTTCACATGTGCTCCGTCACCAATGAGGACTTCCACCTGCATGGTAGGATCGAAACGGTTGAATACCTTCTTAGCTACTTCCACACCTGCAAGGATGCCTTCTTCCTTTATCAGGAGATGGCTCTTGCCCATGGCTGTCTCGGGAATGCAACATAGCGTTGTATGGTCCCCATCACCTATATCCTCTGCAAAAGCAAGGTCTATGAGGCGGTCTTCCAATTCGTTTACTGATAACATAATAATTATATTTTTCTAAAGTATTTCTTTTAAGCGTATCGTTATCTGGCTTGCTTATCTCTGCATTTGCTGCACGTTCTCCATTTTCCTTGGCGTTGTCATCTCCAGCTTCGCATCAGCAGGTATTCGCCTGAACATCCTGTTGCCCTGTGATGGCGGCAACATCCTGTCCTTTGCCTCAAGTCTGATTGGCTCTTTACCCATAGGCCCAGCAGGCATGGAGTTGCCGGAAGGCCGCTGTTCCAAGGAGTCTTTCCGCACCCTTATCCGCTCAGCACTATCTTTGTCTGCCTGCTGTACGGATGATGGTGATTTTTTCACTGCGCGCAGTCTTACAAGGTGTATGTCATAGACAGACATCAGCTTCAGCGTTGTCGACTTGCTGCCAATACCGCTTCCAGAGTTGAGCAGGAAATATCCCTTTACCTCCTTCACCTTAAGGTTTCCATCGTTGTTTATCCTCATGCTGTAGGATGAAGAGGAGGATATGCGTATGAACTGGCTTGTAACACTGTCATTCGCATATTTCGCAACAAGTACCGCTACGCCGTCACGCATGCCGTCCTGATAAATGAAGTTTGTACGGAAAGACAGTACGAAACTGTCGCCAGCACGGAATGAACTGTCGGCAACAATACTATAAGAATACACGCTATACGGAGCAATGGGCATGAGTACAATAGCCTTGTTGCCATTCCACAAGTTGGTAGTATCTCCATTGTCCGATGCTCCGCTAAACTTGTTTATGTCGCTCTCGGAGGCTCCAAGTGCTATGGCTTCGTCGTGGAGCCTGTCTGCCAGAGACTCGTATATGTCGTGTAGACGCTCGGTATGACGCATGTAGTATACCATTGACGAGTCGAACTCAGCACTGGTGACACCGTGCTTTCTCAACGCTGACTCACGGTAGAGCACCTGATAATAGCCATAGTTGTCCGTCTGGGCTGCCATGGCGTCAGCCAGATGGTAGTCAAAGAGTACATCCTCCATCTCGTCGGGTTGCAGGAAATCGCTTGGTACCGACGGCTTACAACCCGAAAAGACTAGTATCAGAAGGACAACTACTACCGCTATACTATTATTTGTCCTGTTCGTCATCAGAAACAGTCTCCTTACTTGTTACCTTTAATTGCAGTCCACGTCTGAACGTATCGCCGATGCCCTCCATATCCTTGCGACAGAACAGCAGCATCAGCACTACACCAACACTGATGCACGCATCAGCGAAGTTGAATACCGGGGAGAAGAATATGAACTCCTCGCCTCCGAAGAACGGTACCCATTGGGGCCAAGTGGTTACTATCAGCGGGAAGTAGAACATGTCTACGACCTTGCCCATCAGGAAGTCTGCATACCCCGTGCCAAAGGGCACGAAATAGGAGACATAGAATGGTGACGAGGCATTGAAGATGAGCCCATAGAACATACAGTCAATAACATTGCCTGCAGCCCCAGCCACTATCATGGCCAACAGGGCAATGTAGAGCGTGCGCCCCTTTTCCCGGACAACAAGGTAGATATACCATCCGATGACCGATATAGCCACCAGACGGAGAACGCTCAACAGTATCTTGGGCATGAACGACATACCGTATGCCATACCCTTGTTCTCGATAAAATTGATATAAAACCAGTCTGTAAGACGTATGGACTCGCCAAGACACATTGATGTTTTCACCTCTATCTTTATGATCTGGTCAATTGCAAGAATAGCGATGACTATTATCCAGGCGAGCCTACCGTCAGTCATTTGTGCCTTCTTCATTTCTTTCTGGCGTTCTTCGATGCAACACTCAGCGTAGCATGAGGAACTATGCGCAGACGCTCCTTTGGTATCAGCTCACCCGTGAGTCTGTCGATGCCGTAGGTTTTGTTGTCAATTCTCATGAGCGCTGCCTCCAGTGCGATGATGAACTTCTGCTGTCGCTGCGCCATCTGCACCAATTCCTCCTTGGTCTGTCCTGTGCTGCCCTCCTCAAGTGCCTTGTAGGTGGGTGAGGTATCGACAACATCATTGCTGTTGGCATTGGTTAGCTGCTTCATCATGTCCTCGTAGTCAAGGCGTGCCAACCTCAGCTTCTCATTGATGATTTGACGGAACTCTTCCAGTTCCTCGTCTGTGTAACGTGTTTTTTCTGCCATAGCTGTATATATTTAAGATGTGTGATGGTACGGGGGCGTGTACCAATGGCTCCCCCGTACCATGATAATTATACTTTCTCAATAGTGATATTAACATCAAATTTCTCTATGACTCCATCGTTTTCAGCAATGGTTATGTCATCGGCAAGAACCTGTCCCTTGATATACTCCCCATACATGGCCAGGGCGGCGTTTGTCTGCTCGTTAGGCGCAATGACAACCTTTATGCGGTCGGTAATCTCCAGTCCGCTGTCCTTGCGCAGGTTCTGTATACGGTTGATAATCTCGCGGGCCATACCCTCGTTGATAAGCTCATCGCTAAGCTCAACCTCAAGGGCAACGGTAAGATTGCCCTCGTTGCTCACCAGCCAGCCGGGAATGTCCTCACTGATGATGTCAACGTCTGCCGCATCAACAACAACGTCCTGTCCGTCCACCTGTATGGTCAGTGAGCCAGAGGTCTCGAGAAGTGAGATCTGCTTCTGGTCGAGAGCCGCCATCTGGGCAGCAACACCCTTCATCAGCTTACCATACTTCTTGCCCATGGTGCGGAAGTTGCACTTAACGGACTTAACAAGTATATCCTCACCCTCGACGAACTTCAGTTCCTTGACGTTTACCTCGCTCATAATGAGGTCCTTGACGGCCTCGATATGGTTCTTCTGCTCTACCGAAACTGTAGGAATCATTATCTGCTGCAGCGGCTGTCTCACCTTGATGTTCACCTTGCGGCGCAGGGCCAGCGTCATAGATGTAATCTTCTGTGCCACCTCCATGCGTGCCTCGAGGTCGGTATTGATGAACGAAGCGTCGGCAACGGGGAACTTCTCAAGATGAACACTGAGCAGCTCTCCGCCAAGGTCGTGATAGAGTTGATCCGTGAAGAATGGAGCCAAAGGAGCCAGCAGTTTTGACACTGTCATCAGGCAGGTGTAGAGTGTCTGATATGCCGACAGCTTGTCCTCGCTCATTTCCTTACCCCAGAAACGCTTGCGGTTTAGGCGGACATACCAGTTGGACAGGTTATCGTTGACGAAATTGTCTATGAGCCTTCCTGCGCGTGTCGGGTCGTATCCGTCCATTTCTGCCTCCACCTTATTAATAAGTGTGTGCAGGCAAGACAATATCCATCGGTCTATCTCCGGACGCTTGCTGAACTCCACTTGTGGAGCATCGATATCAAAATTGTCCACATTGGCGTAGAGAGCGAAGAAACTGTATGTATTATATAATGTACCGAAGAGCTTGCGGCGGACCTCATCCACGCCATTGGCGTCAAACTTCAGGTTGTCCCATGGCTCAGAGTTGGTCATCATGTAGAAGCGCACGGCATCGGCACCATAGGTATGTATCATGTCGAATGGATTGACAACATTACCTTTGTGTTTGCTCATCTTGTCGCCCTTGGAATCGAGGACGAGACCCGTAGAGATGACGTTCTTGAACGCTACGGAGTCGAACACCATCGTAGCGATGGCATGCAGTGTAAAGAACCACCCGCGTGTCTGGTCCACTCCCTCGTTAATGAAGTCGGCAGGGAATGCCTTGCCCTCGTCAATCTTCTCGCGGTTCTCGAAAGGATAGTGTATCTGGGCATATGGCATCGAGCCAGAGTCGAACCACACGTCGATGAGGTCGCTCTCGCGCTTCATTGGCTTGCCCGTCTTGCTGACGAGTACGATGTTGTCGACGTACGGACGATGGATGTCTATGCGGTCGTAGTTCTCCTGCGAATAGTCGCCAGGCACGAAGCCACGGTCTTTAAGAGGATTTGAAGCCATGATGCCAGCTTCCACCGCCTTGTCTATCTCGGCATATAGCTGCTCCAAAGAGCCAATGCATATTTCCTCGCCGTCCTCGTCACGCCATATTGGCAGTGGAGTACCCCAGAAGCGTGAGCGCGACAGGTTCCAGTCGTTGAGGTTCTCAAGCCAGTTGCCGAAGCGTCCGGTACCTGTTGACATTGGCTGCCAGTTTATTGTCTTGTTGAGTTCCACCATACGCTCCTTCATTGCAGTAGAGCGGATGAACCAAGAGTCGAGAGGATAATAGAGTATCGGCTTGACCGTGCGCCAGCAATGCGGGTAGTTGTGTACGTGCTTCTCTATCTTGAATGCCGTTCCCTCGGCCTTCATCTCCATGCAGATGACGATGTTCAGGTCCTCAGCCTTTTCTGAGGCCTTCACATCCCACTTGCCGTCGGGGTTGAACTGCGGGTCGTAAGCGTTCTTAACATAGTCGCCGGCATGATGTCTGTAAGCATCCTTGCTAAGGCACTTTGCCACAAAGTTGGCGTCAAGGTCAGCTATCTCATAATACTTGCCCTGAAGGTCAACCATTGGTCTTGTCTCACCCTTCTTGTCGATAAGGAAGAGTGACGGTATTTTGGCATCCTTTGCCACCTTTGCATCGTCGGCACCGAAGGTTGGAGCAATATGAACGATACCCGTACCATCCTCTGTGGTAACATAGTCGCCAAGAATTACCCTAAATGCACAGTCGGCCATTTCAACGAACTTATCCTTGCCGTTCTCAGCCACAAACACCTTGTCAGGATTGCCCTGCGCATATTCAGCGACAAATGCGGGGGCGTTGTTGTCGACCTTTGCGCATGGCTTCACCCACGGCATGAGCTGTGCGAAACGCAGTCCCTCAAGGTCGGTACCCTTATATCGGCCAACAATCTTGTAAGGCACAAACTTCTTTCCCTTCTCGTACGCTGGCAATGGCTCGTCGTCGGTGAGAAGGCCTTCTGGTGAGAGGTATGCGTTGATGCGACTCTCAGCCATTACGACCGTTATTGGCTCGCCGGTATATGAGTTGTATGTCTCTATGGCTACATAATCGATGTTGGGGCCAACGCACAGGGCAACGTTTGAAGGCAAGGTCCATGGAGTTGTTGTCCAGGCCACGAAGTATGGCGTTCCCCACCTTGTCCACTCCTCCTTCGGGTTTACGGCCTTGAAGAGAGCCGTAACGGTAGTGTCCTTCACATCACGATAGCAGCCAGGCTGGTTAAGTTCGTGGCTTGACAATCCTGTACCTGCTCCAGGAGAATAAGGCTGAATGGTATAACCTTTATAGAGGAGTCCCTTGTTATAGAGCTGACTAAGCAGCCACCACAGGGTCTCCATATACTTGTTGTCGTATGTGATATAAGGATTGTCGAGGTCAACGAAATATCCCATCTCTTCGGTGAGTTGTCTCCACTCAGCAGTAAACTTCATCACGTTCTCACGGCACTTGGCATTGTAGTCCTCGGTGCTTATGTACTTGTCCGAGTTCTTGTTGTCGATGTCCTTCTTTGTGATGCCAAGTTCCTTCTCTACTCCAAGCTCAACAGGCAGTCCGTGGGTGTCCCATCCGGCCTTGCGGTGAACCTGGAACCCCTTCATAGTTTTATATCTGTTGAATGTATCTTTAATGGAGCGTGCGAGAACATGGTGTATGCCTGGATGGCCGTTTGCAGAAGGAGGTCCCTCGAAGAATATAAATTGCGGGCATCCCTCTCTCTCGTCAATACTTTTATGGAAGATATCATTTTTCTCCCATTCCTTCAGAACTTCTTTATTGGTAGCGGTCAAATCCAATCCGCTATGTTCGGCAAATTTCTTAGCCATGCTCAACTTTATTTAGTAACGTTATTAAAATAATGCGCAAAGGTAAATAAAAAAAACGTATTATCAAAATTATAGCAATATTCTTTTAATCTTTTTGCTAATGTCCTCAGACCTTATTCCTTCAGCTTTATGATGGGCAGGGAGATATGGTATCTTACCGCAAGGAACCTTATCGCACAAACGAGTACGAACACAACGAATGCCGTAAGGGCAAAATTGATGTCAAGCATAGTCATGCCCCAGTATACAAAACCACCGGCAACACTTGCAAGGGCATAAATCTCCTTGTGAAATATCACAGGCTCCTTGTTAAGAAGCACGTCACGAATGACACCACCCGCCGAACCCGTAATGCAGCCCATGGCAATGGCTACCCAGAAAGGATGACCACAGTCTATGGTCTTCTGAATACCGGCTATGGTAAAGAGAGCCAAGCCAAAGGTATCGAAGACAAACCATGCATTATCCAATTTTTTCAGATATTTTGAAAAAACAATTGTGAAGAAAAGAGCCGCAAAGGAGCAGGTCATATACATGGGAGTAGTCATCCAGAAAGGTGTAATACCGAGCATAACATCACGCACTGTTCCACCACCAATGGCGACAGCAAAACCACAGACAAATCCTCCAAACCAGTCATACTGCTTTGATGCGGCATGCCTGATTCCGGATATGGCGAAAGCGAAGGTTCCCATTACCTCTATAATATAGAGAACCATGTTGATAAAATGTTGATCCTGTGGTATCATCTGTCAGCGTAACAAAATGTTGTTCACTACATTTACGGGTTTTCCATCAAGAAAAGCCTTAATATTGCCTGCGGCAATCTCAAGCAGTCGGCTACGTGCCTCAACAGTAGCCCAGGCTATGTGAGGAGTAATGAAAGCATTAGGCTCTGCGAAGAGCGGATTGTCTGCCGATGGTGGCTCCTCGTTCATAACGTCCGCTCCATATCCTGCCAATTTCCCTTCGTGAAGAGCCTGAGCCACAGCATATTCGTCAACCAACGGTCCACGCCCGGTATTGATAAGTATGGCTCCATCTCGCATCTTTGCTAAAGTGTCAGCATTTATCATGTTCTTTGTCTTCTCCGTAAGCGGGCAATGCAATGTGAGCACATCGCTAACAGCAAACAATCCGTCGAGGGTTGTCTTCTGTATTCCTGCAGGAAGGTCAGCGGAATTCTTGCTCGTATACGCGAATACGTCCATGCCGAAATCCTTTGCTATGGCAGCAACGTGCATACCGATATTTCCGAGTCCTACAATTCCTATCGTCTTACCCATAAGCTCATGCAGAGGCGAGTCCCAATAGCAAAAGTCCTGATTGTAGCTCCAACGTCCGTTACGGTTCTTTGAGGCATAGTGGTCCACCCTGTTTGTGATGCTAAGTATGAGCGCAAAAGTCATCTGCGCCACGCTTGCCGTGCTGTAAGCCGGTATGTTTGTCACGACTATACCACGACGAGAGGCTGCCTCAAGGTCAACAACGTTATATCCTGTCGCCATAACACCGATATACTTTAGCTTTGGCAACGAGTTGATAACATTCTCGTCAATTATTACTTTATTTACCAATATGATGTCAGCATCCTTGGCACGCTCAACAACCTCGTCGGGCGCTGTCCTTGGATAAACTACAAATTCTCCCAATTCTTCAAAAGCCGAGTAGCTCAAGTCACCAGGATTAGCTGCGTACCCGTCTAATTCTACAATTTTCATTATCCTATCAAATTAAATACTAAACAATAAAACTATTCATACCTCTTGCCCCAGCAGCCCGTCATATATTTATATAGCTTTTCCTCCGCCGGCGAGTGCTGTATGTTCCAGAACCGCTCTCCTTGCAGCTCATCGGGCAAATACTGCTGCTCCACAAAATGCCCCGGATAGTCGTGGCTATATTTATATCCGTCATGGTATCCCAGGCTTGCCATTAGCTCCGTTGGTGCGTTACGGATATGTAGCGGCACAGGCAGGTTGCCCGTTGCCCTTACCTTGGCCAATGCGGCATCTATGGCCAGGTATGCCGAATTGCTCTTTGGGCTTGCCGCCAGATACACCACGGCTTCGGCAAGTGGTATGCGTCCTTCCGGCCACCCCAGCTTGTTTACCGCATCAAAGGCGGCGTTGGCAAGAAGAAGTGCGTTGGGATTTGCAAGTCCCACGTCCTCTGCAGCCGAGATTACAATCCTGCGGGCAATGAACTTAGGATCTTCACCACCCTCTATCATCCTTGCCATCCAGTAAAGGGCCGCATCAGGGTCGCTGCCTCTGATGCTCTTTATGAATGCCGATATAATGTCGTAGTGCATCTCCCCGTCCTTGTCGTAAGCCAACGGATTTTGCTGCAGACGTTCCTTCACGGTATCGTCATTGATAACCACCTGCTCACAGGTGTCCGCTCCGACGACAAGCTCCAGGATGTTAAGCAGCTTGCGCGCATCACCACCACTATATCTTATCAGCGCATCAGTCTGCTCCAAGCGAATATTCCGCTTGGTGAGCTCAGGGTCTGTGGTGACGGCACGTTGTATAAGCGACAGCAGGTCGTCTTTGTCGAGCGACTTTAGGACATACAGCTGGCAACGGGACAGCAGCGGACGGATTACCTCGAACGAGGGATTTTCAGTCGTCGCTCCTATCAGCGTGACGACGCCCTTCTCTACAGCTCCAAGAAGCGAGTCCTGCTGTGACTTAGAGAAACGGTGGATCTCATCAATGAAGAGTATTGGCGATGCTGAATTGAAGAAACGTCCCTTGCGGGCGCGCTCAATCACCTCGCGTACCTCCTTCACTCCACTCGTCACGGCGCTTAGCGTAAAGAATGGAGTCTCAAGACGGTTGGCAATTATCTGTGCCAGAGTTGTCTTGCCTACACCTGGGGGACCCCAAAGTATGAACGAGGAAATGTGCCCGGAATCTATCATCTTACGCAACACACCACCCTCGCCTACCAAATGACGCTGGCCGACATAATCGTCGAGCGTCCTGGGCCTCATACGTTCTGCTAATGGTTCACTCATATTGTTGCAAAGGTAACAATTTTCCGTATTGCAAAGAAACATTTCCCCAATTTTTTACATTAAAATCATACTACATTCACTATCCTTGCAAACGAGTTGACGTTGTCGGGGTTATACAACTATTTACAATCAACACATTAAAAAACATCCCTTCACAGTATGTGTGTCATCAGCGACGGATGTTTTATAGACATTATATATGCAGCACATACCATCGGGATAACCATACTGCTTGCACCTAATACCAAAGGTTGAGTCTATTACGGAAGAATGTTTAGAGTCAAATTGCTTCAGAATTGAAAAATATCCCCAAAAAAGAGTGATCTTTTCGGATTTTTTGCTATCTTTGCCATGTCTTTGGGTTTTAAAATTATTTTGATTTGCAACACAATGAGTAGGTAGAAAAAACTGATATGACAGTTTAATGAGACACTCGGCTTTGCCGTTTGCCACAAGCAAGAACTTTTTGTTGTCCAAGTACTTACAAAGTTAAACTATAGTATTACGGCAATAAGGGTCAATAGAAGAGCTACAAAACTCCAATATATTACATAACCATAAAACATATTTAAATATGAAAAAGACTTACCGATTGTTGCTAAGTGCATTGCTGGTCACATCAGCACTTATTACAAACGCTGCAACGTTTGTTGGGGATCGCACGGATTTCCGCGACGAGACAATCTATTTTGCCATGACCACCCGCTTCTACGATGGCGACCCGACAAACAACACCTACTGCTGGGACGGAGTGCTTAACGTGAACGACCCGGAATGGCGCGGCGACTTCAAAGGTCTCATCGACAAGCTCGACTACATCAAGGCTCTCGGATTTACTGCCGTATGGATTACGCCTATCGTTGAGAACGCTTCCGGACTTGACTATCACGGCTACCATGCCATGGACTTCTCTAAAATCGACCACCGATACGTAGGAAAGTCCAACACTGATGCTGATGCTGACGTAGCATTCCAGACGCTCATTGACGAGGTGCACAGACGCGGCATGAAGATTATTCTTGACGTTGTGCTGCAACATACCGGCAACTTCGGCGAAGCACGTCTTTGCAAGATGTTTGAAAAGGACTATTCTAAAGACCTTGGACTCATTAGCTGCATGAAAGTGGTGCCGCAGAGTGAAGGCGGCATGCTTCCGGAGAACTATGCCTCTATGAAGCCGACAGAGCAGTACGGCTCACGCTTGGCACTAATGAAGAATACCGATTTCCAAAATCATGACATTCACAACTATTGGCACCACAAGGCGTGGTTTGACTGGGACGACCCGTCACGCTGGTGGGGACAGATAGCAGGCGACTGCGTCGATCTTAACACAGAGCATCCCGGAGTAAGCTCCTACATCGTGGAATGCTACTCACGCTTCATCAAGATGGGCGTTGACGGCTTCCGTATCGACACCGCTGGACACCTCCCGCGTCTGTCGTTCAACAACAATTTCTTGCCGCAATTCCAAGAAGCGGCAGAATCGGCAGAAGCAAAGGCTAAACGTGGTGACAGTCCGTTCTTTATGTTCGGTGAAGTCTGTGCCCGCTCGATGGAAGTGATTTATCGTGGTAACAACTACAACTGCTCGCCTTGCTACTACACATGGAAGGAGTCAAAAGACTATCCGTGGGACTATGACCCTGCCTCATGGGACAATGTGGTGGCTATCCCGACACCCACCGAAGGCTCACATGACTATGAGACCGTCAGTGGACACACCAACTGGGAATTCGCACTCCGGCAAGGAGAAGACGATCTTGGTCATTCAGATGAAATCTTGCGCCGCAGCGACAACGCTCTGCTCAATGGTAACGATTACCATACTCCTGACCACTCCGACTTTTCCGGGATGAGCGTCATAGACTTTGCCATGCACTGGAATTTCAACTCGGCTTCAGGTGCTTTTGGCGTGCATACACAAGACTATCTCTACAACGACGCCACCTACAATGTGGTTTATGTGGATTCGCACGACTATGCCCCCGATAGCAATTGCCGCTTCAATAAGGACCAGGCGACATGGGCTGAAAACCTCTCGCTCATGTTCACCTTCCGCGGCATTCCATGTCTGTTTTATGGATCAGAAGTGGAATTCCAGAAAGGAAAAGTTCTAGACCAAGGTGCTGTGTCACCGCTCAAGGACACCGGCCGTGCCTATTTTGGCGGTTATATCGAAGGAAACGTGAATGTTATGGACTTTGCGGAATACAGCGATGCTACAGGTAACATGGCTTCGACACTAACTTATCCTCTGGCGCGCCACATTCAGCGTCTGAACAAGATACGTGCGGCAGTGCCGGCGCTGCGCAAGGGACAATATTCTACGGAGGGGTGCTCGGGCAGCCTTTCCTTCAAGCGGCGATACACTGAAGGCAATACAGATTCATACGTTCTTGTCACTATATCCGGAAACTCCACTTTCACAAATATCCTGAACGGAACATATGTGGATGCCGTTACAGGCGATATAAAAAATGTGACAAACAATACTCTTACGGCAGAATGCTCTGGAAAGGGAAATATGCGCGTATATGTGCTCAACGGTCCGGGCAAGATAGGCGACGACGGCAAATACCTGTATGATGATGCATCAGTAGATCAACCTTGGGCGGCATGGCCTGACGAAACCATGCCTGACGACACCTGGACCATCAGACCGGTAGAAGGCGAGGGTTCAACAGGAATAAACATCAACATCCCGGCAGACGATGCGAATGCTGCTACCGAATACCTCAACCTCCAAGGTGTACGCATCACGCAGCCCGCCACCTCCGGAATTTACATCGTCAAGAAAGGGAATAAAGTAAGCAAGTCTTATATTCGGAAATAACCCCATTGCTTTTCATAAATAGAGCGTTCCCGCAATACAAACGCTTTCCCGCATTACAGCAATTACCACGAGGGCGTGTCACTTCATGTTGACACGCCCTCGTTCATATTCGGGGTATAATTGTTATTATCAGAGGTAAAGTATTATGGCTTATCCGAAAAATGGAATGGTGTCTTGTAGATTACTATCTTAAAGAGAGCCGGATATATTTGGCATTGTCTACGAATACGTTTGCATCACTGATAAGGTTAATAACCTTAAGGGCGCAAGGTTAATAACCTTACGGGTGAAAGGTTATTAACCTTATCGGCAATGCAATATAATATGAACGGACCACGCAACACTAAGTGATAATCTCTCTAAACGTCTGATGAACCATTATATATATAAAGAACTGTGATATTCTTCTATTTTCTTTGCGAAAACTTGAAGATTATCACAGTCTCTTGATTGGGGTTATTGTCCGGTCATTCTGACATAGACAGCACAAACATCTGTTTCTGTATCAGAGCCTCATAACTTAAAAAAAATCATTGATGCTGTTCTCGCAGCAGGTCGTTGACAGTCTTCACAGGATTGAAGGTCTCAAGTGGAACCTCCACGAATATGGTATTCCAGTCGCTCATGGCGCCATTCCACAATCCTGGAAGCTCGAGGGCCTTCAGTTCCTTGCCGTTCTTGCTCTTAGAACTTATGAAGCCTGTGGAGCGGTCAACATAATCAGGAAGATTGAAACGGTTGCCCTTGTAGTCCTTTGTCGCGCATACCAGATCAACAGGATTGAAGTGGGTACCATTTTTGAACATCTTTACATATTCCTCGTTGGCGGTATCAATCTGGCTGCTCTCCAGTATCTGCAGGCTGACGGTGCCGTCCTGATTATATGTGAGGAACGGTCCTCCTCCCGGCTCGCCGACATTCTTCACAACTCCACAAACCCTCATAGGGCGGTTGAGCTTCTTGCGCAGGTAGATGACGAGGTCGGCATCCTCCAGTTCCTTAATGTCGGTCTTGCGGCAGCAAAGGTCACGCTGTACGAAACGGATTATTTCCTCAAGCTGCTCGTGAGTATACGCCCCGGTTTCGAGCAGGCGCAGATAGTCAAACACCTTGGCCTGCAGGGTTACGAGCACACCTGCTATCACCTGCTTCCACTCTACCGTGGCCGGCTTTAGCCTGTCGGGAACAACGTTGTCGATATTCTTGATGAATACTATGTCGGCATCTATCTCGTTGAGGTTCTCGATAAGCGCTCCATGTCCTCCTGGCCTGAAGAGCAGTGAGCCGTCGGCATTGCGGAATGGAGTGTTGTCGGTATTTGCGGCAATAGTGTCTGTCGATGGTTTCTGCTCGGAGAATGACACATTATATGTTACCCCGAACTGGCTGGCATATTTCTCCAGCTTCTCAGCCACCTTGTTCTTGAACAGCTCAAGATGCTCGTGCGAGACGGTGAAGTGAACGTTGGCCTTACCATTGGAGCTTGCATACATGGCAGCCTCTACGAGATGCTCCTCCATTGGTGTGCGCGGGCCGTCCTCGTAGTTGTGGAAAAGCAGTAATCCCTTCGGCAGCTGGCCGTAGTTGAGACCCTCGGCAGCAAGCATGTTTCGTGCTATTGCCTTATAGTTGCCCTCGGCAAGAAGAGTCTTGATGTTCTTACCCTCATTCTGCTTGCACTTGTCACACAACTCCTCGCGGAAGGCGAAGTCGCGGATCCGCTCGAAATAGCATTTCTCGAAGTCTGTTGTAGGCACGTCATAGTCCGCATCTACGAATGCAAACATGTTCTTGAACATACGGCTGGCAGCTCCAGATGCCGGAACGAACTTCACGATAGTGTGACCCTCATCCTTGTAATCCTGCCATGCCTTTACATATGCCTCTCTCTCCTCGCTGTCGGGAGCGACAATTCCTTTCTCCACACTTGCCGCAGCCTCAAGCTTCAGGAAAGGAAATCCCTCGGCAATCTGCTCCAGCTGTTGTCTAACCTGCTCCTCGGTGATACCGCGAGCGGCAATTTGCTTCAAATCACTTTCTGTAAACATAATATTCATAGCATATTTATGGTAAATGTGCAACAAATATAGTTACTTTTTCTGAAAAGCAGAAATATTTCACCGAAAAACACTAACTTTGTGGACAAAATCATATGATTATGGAGCAGACATTCGAATTTACGCAGAACGAGAAGAACGAAGCACTTGCCATTCTCGCAAGACTGAAAGAGGACATCGGTGACACCCTGAAGCCCGGTGACGAGCGAAAACTGCACGAGCATATCATAAATGCGATATCAGAAAACAAGATACAGAGGGACATATTCGGGCTGAACCCCATACTGCACGCCCTGCAGACTGCCGAGATAGCAACTCACGAGATAGGACTGAAACGCGACGGAGCCATAGCGGTATTACTATACAACTGCGTACAGCATGACATACTGGGGCTCGACAACATAAAAAATGATTTCGGGCAGAGCGTCGCAAATATCATAAACGGACTAATAAAGGTACAAAGCCTTTACCGCAAAAATCCCGTTGTGGAAAGCGAGAATTTCCGCAACCTGCTGCTGTCCTTCGCCGAGGACATGAGGGTTATCCTCATCATGATTGCCGACAGGGTGAACTTGATGAGGCAGATAAAGCATACTGCCAACACCGAGGCTCAGAGGCAGGTCAGCGAGGAGGCAAGCTACCTTTATGCACCCCTTGCCCACAAGCTGGGACTGTACAAGCTGAAGAGCGAGCTTGAGGACTTGTCGCTCAAATACCTTGAGCGCGACGCATACTATATGATAAAGGAGAAACTCAATGCCACAAAACGCTCAAGGGACGCCTACATAGATAAATTCATAAAACCCATTCAGCAAAAACTTGAGGAGGCAGGACTGCACTTCCACATGAAGGGCAGAACCAAGAGCATACACTCAATATGGCAGAAGATGAAGAAGCAGAAATGCGGCTTCGAGGGCATATACGACCTTTTCGCCATACGAATAATCATCGATGCTCCGCTTAAACTGGAGAAAATGCAATGCTGGCAGGCATTCTCAATAGTTACCGACATGTATCAGCCAAACCCTAAGCGTCTGCGCGACTGGCTGTCGGTTCCTAAATCCAACGGTTACGAGAGCCTGCACATAACAGTTCTCGGCCCCGAGAAGAAATGGGTGGAGGTACAGATCAGGACAGAGCGTATGGACGACATAGCCGAACATGGTCTTGCCGCACACTGGAGATACAAGGGGGTAAAGAGCGAGAGCAACATAGACCAATGGTTGGCCAATATACGCTCGGCTCTTGAGGCCGGCGACGACCTGGAGGTTATGGACCAGTTCAAGATGGACCTCTACGATGACGAGGTGTTCATATTTACTCCAAAAGGCGACCTCATAAAATTCCCCAAGGGTGCAACGGTACTCGATTTCGCATACCACATACATACAGGAGTTGGAAACAGCTGCGTTGGAGGACGCATCAACGGCAAGGTCGTTCCTTTCAGACAAATACTCAACTCTGGTGATACCGTGGAGATAATCACCCAAACCAACCAGAAGCCCAAGCGTGACTGGCTAAACATAGTGAAGACGTCAAGGGCAAAGGCTAAAATAAGGCTCGCCCTGAAGGAAACACAGAAGAAAGAAGGCCTCATGGCCAAGGAACTGCTTGAGCGGAGATTCAAGAACAGGAAGATAGAGCCGGAAGAGAGCATCATGGGACAGCTCATTACCAAGATGGGCTTCAAGGAGCAGAGTGACTTCTACAAGCAGATTGCTGACGAGAAGCTCGACCCCAACGCCGTGATAGAAAAGTATCTGCAGATACGTGACCAGACGGTAAATACAGGACAGCAGAAACCCACACGCTCAGCCGAAGAGTTCGAATACGAGAACCCAGTTGAGGATATAGCAAGGCAAAACGATGACGCACTCATCATCGACCGCAACCTCATGGGCATAGACTACTCTCTGGCACAATGCTGCCGTCCCATCTACGGCGACTCGATATTTGGCTTTGTCACAGTATCGGGAGGTATCAAGATACACCGCACCGACTGCCCCAACGCACCAGAACTGTACCGGCGCTTCGGCTACAGAGTGGTGAAAGCGCGCTGGAGCGGCAAGGGCAACGGACAATATGCCATAACGCTCAGGGTTATCGGCAACGATGACATAGGAATAGTCAACAACATCACCTCGATAATCTCGAAAGAGGAGAAAATCGTCATGAGGTCAATAAATATTGACAGCAACGATGGATTGTTCAGGGGCAACCTCGTCATACAGCTTGAAGACGTGTCAAGACTCAACTCCATCATCAAGAAACTGCAACAAGTTAAGGGAGTAAAACAAGTAACAAGGGTATAAGCTGTTAAACATTCTTAAAACTATCAAAACCAGTACACATACAATATCATCAAGTCAGCGAAATTTTGTAACTTTGCGTCCGATTTAGTCCGTGGAGGCTTGAAAAAGTGACAGTAAACGCTGTCCGCCTTACGGAAAAACCCGTTTTTATAATTTAATTAATGTACGCAATTGTAGAAATTAACGGTCAACAGTTCAAAGTTGAGGAGGGCAAGAAGCTCTTCATCAATCGCCTGAAAGATGCTGAGGCTGGTAAGACTGTTGAATTTGACAAGGTTCTGCTCGTTGACAACAACGGAACTGTCACAGTTGGTGCCCCTACTGTAAGTGGAGCAAAGGTAGTAGTTGAAGTTGTGAACCCGCTGGTAAAGGGTGACAAGGTAATCGTCTTCAAGATGAAGCGCCGCAAGGACTATCGTAAGAAGAACGGACACCGCAGCCAGTTCACAGAAGTAGAAATCAAACAAGTAATCGCTTAAAAGGAGGAATTCAGAATGGCACATAAAAAAGGTGTAGGTAGTTCTAAGAACGGCCGTGAATCAGCTTCACAAAGATTAGGCGTGAAAATCTGGGGTGGACAGTCTATCATCGCAGGCAACATCATCGTTCGTCAGCGTGGTAACAAGCACTTCCCAGGAGAAGGTGTAGCACAGGGCAAGGACGACACTCTGTATGCTCTTACCGACGGAATCGTTTACTTCCACAAGGGACGCCGCGACAAGAGCACTGTCTCTGTTCTCTCTCCAGAGGTATATGCCGAGAAAACAAAGAAAGCTGAGGCATAAATATTAAAATCCAAACTTATTCCAAACAAACAACAGAATGCCAATTCCACAAACAAGTGGAGTTGGCATTCCTGCGTTATTGGAGATTGACATTGAAGTATTAAGGGGGATTCCAAATACCCAACAATTAAATTTTGCTCAGCAAGTAAATCATAGCCGTAAAGCAAATTCCTCACCCACCTTTCAAAACAAAAAATAAGAAGTAACGATTCAGATGACCATACTGATATCGTTACTTCTAACAATGCCTCTTCATAAAAATGACTATATTATTATGTAGAGACTAAAATGTTTTCTTACTTCTTAGCCTTATCTGCCTTTTCTGTCTGAGCAGCCTCCTTTGCAGCAGGTTTACCCTTGTATGCCTTGTTCAGACCAGCAATAATTTCGTTAGTGATGTCATATGCTTTGTCAGCATAGAGAAGGTTGTCACCCTGCTTGCTGAAGATGATGCTGTACTTCTTGTCCTTGTTGTAAACGGCCAGATAGTGCTGGATGCTGTCGCGGAGAGCCTTGTTGAACTTATCGGTCTCATTCTGGAACTCCGTGCTCAATCGCTGGTTGAGAACCTGAAGGTCGTTGCCTTGCTTCTGCAGTCCTGCATTTATGGCTTCGGCCTGTTCGCGAGTGTAGGCATTCTGCTGTACCTTCTGCTGGAAGTTAGCCACTGCAGCCTGAAGAGCCTCCTGCTTCTTGGCCAGGGTGTTCTGGATGTTCTGACCCTTCTTCTGGAGGATAAGGCTATACTCTTTGCAGAACTTGTACTGGCTCATTATGGAGTCAACCTCAACGTAGGCTATCTTTAATTCACCTGCAACGGCTGTTTTGTTTGCATTCTCAGGCTTCTGATCCATCTGAGGATTGCTCTTGTCGCATGCGGTAAGGGCTGCAGTAGCAACGAAAGCTACGGCGAGATTGCGGAAAATGTTCTTCTTTTTCATTACTTACTTATGTGTTTAGTTATAATTATTCAAACGTTATGTTCTGCTCCGATAAATCAATATGCCTTTCCAGACTTGCGTGCCTCCCTGTCCTGGTCGAGAACGCAATGGATGCCCTTCTTGCGAAGCGCCTCACTGTCATGAATATGTTGGGAAGAAAACGAGCCTCCCTTCTTGAAAATTACTTTTACGCATAATAATAGCATGCAAATAGCAATTATTAACACGCCCAAGAGCAGAGTTTCTATCATTTTTATTAATTTTGTGCCTGCAAAGGTAGTGCAAACCGAGCAAAACACAAAATAATTCGACATTTATTTTTAGTTTATTCAACTTTGACGATAAGGAAACATTATAACTATAATATTAAAACAATGAACAGCACAGAACTGAAACCCGCCCGAGTGTTCGGACATTTTGCCAAAATCAACGAAATCCCACGCCCCTCAAAGCGTGAGGAAAAGATGATTGACTATCTCAAGGAGTTTGGCGAGAGCCACGGACTTGAGACCAATGTAGACGAGACAGGCAACGTGATAATCCGCAAGCCTGCTACTCCTGGCTACGAGAACAGAGAGACCGTGATACTGCAGAGCCATATGGACATGGTATGCGACAAGCTTGTTGACGTTGAGTTCGACTTCGACAAGGACGCCATACAGACATACGTTGACGGCGAATGGCTGACGGCAAAGGGCACTACCCTTGGTGCCGACGATGGCATTGGCTGCGCCATAGAGCTGGCCATCCTCGATGCTGACGACATAGAGCACGGTCCCATAGAGTGTGTATTCACACGCGATGAGGAGACACAGCTTACAGGTGCCTCAGGAATGAAGGCAGGCTTCATGACGGGCAACATGCTCATAAACCTCGACTCCGAGGACGAAGGGCAGATTTTCGTGTCATGCGCGGGAGGAAGGAGCACGTCGGCCACGTTCACATTCGATAGAGAAGCCGCTCCAGAGGGATATTTCTTTATGGAAATCTCGCTCAAGGGACTCAAGGGTGGACACTCTGGCGATGACATCAACAAGAAACGTGCCAACGCCATCAAGATATTGTCACGCTTCCTCTACAACACTCTACAGACAACCGACGTAAGGCTGGCCTCATTCAACTCTGGCAAGCTACACAACGCCATCCCACGCGATGGAAAGGTCGTGTTTGCCGTTCCTGCATCGGAGAAGGAAAACGTTAGGGCTGCATGGAACATCTTTGCTACATGGGTGGAGGACGAGTTCCATGTAACTGATACGGAGATGGAATTCAATATGCAGAGTGCTGACGCGCAGCCCGTTCTGCCTGCCGACTGCGGCACGCGCATTATCAGAGCTTTGCAGGCTGTCGACAACGGAGTATTCTCGATGTGCCAGGATGCAGCTCTTGCTGATATGGTAGAGACATCAAGCAACGTGGCTGTAGTGAGCACGAAGGAGAATTCAGTAGAGATACTGGCCTCACAACGCTCTAACGTGATGAGCAATCTCGACAACGAGTGCAACACAATCAAGGCACTCTTCGAGCTGGCTGGTGCTGAGGTAGTACAGAACGACGGATACCCGGCATGGAAGATGAATGCCAACAGCAAGCTCACCAAGCTGGTTGTTGACGCATACGTCAAGCTTTTCGGCAAGCAGCCTATAGTAAGAGGTATACATGCTGGCCTGGAGTGCGGATTATTCTCTGAGCGCTATCCAAACATGGACATGGTGTCGTTCGGTCCTACGCTCCAGTTTGTACATACTCCCGACGAGAGGCTCCACATACCGACCGTACAGATGGTTTGGGACCACTTGTTGGAAATCCTGCACAACATACCAGCCAAGAACGCCTGATGAGAGATTATGCCAACGGACAAAACAGCCTGCACGGGGCTATAAGTTCGGTTGCCCGTCTTGCTGTCGTCATCATCACTCTGGCAGCTCTTGCCTCATGTGCCGGAAACAGGGAGGCAAAGAAAGTCGTCAAGGAATTTCTCGATACCAACCTGAAGGATGAGAGCTACGACACGGAATACTTCTCCAAGGTTGACTCCACGTTCCTCATTTCAGACTCATTGGTTGAGGTTATGAGAAAAAACACTAAGGCTTGCGGTCTCTTTCGTGACATAAAATACTCCGAAGGTGGCAAGACGAAGAAGCTGAACTTCATTATGGTGAGATACAGGATTGGCGACAAGACCATCAGGCAAACATTCTATCTGGACGACAAGACAACGAGAGTTGTTTGTCTGAAGAATGACGCATGAAGAAATAATACGATATGCATCTGTTAATAAGCCGCATCTTTATTCACACACGTGGAGGAAGATGCGGCTTACGCATATATTGGCAGAAAGGAAGCTGTTTATACAATAATCTGGCTTAAAATACGTTTGTACGTATATGAATAAGAAGTTTCTTCTATTGCTGATGACTATGGTTTTCAGCATCAACGCCATAGCACAGACCTTTACGTTGAAGGGAAAAGTGACCGATGAGGAGCAGAACCCCGTTGAGCTTGCAACTGTCTCGTGTCTGAAACAGGGAAAAGTAACCATGACATCACTAAAGGGTGAGTTCAGTATAACGCTGCAAAGTGCTGACTCTGTGGCTGTACAGTTCTCTATGATTGGTTACAAGACGAAAACAAGAGTATTGCGAAATCCCCATGGCATACAGACTCTGCAAATAGTCCTATACGAGGACAACAGAACGCTAAGCGAGGTGAGCGTGACGGGGCAGAAAATACAGACGGGACAGACACAGGAGTTGAAGACTGAGCAACTGAAGTCCATGCCGTCGGCATCGGGCAACGCCGTTGAAGAACTCATACAGAGTCAGGCAGGAGTGTCAACTCATAGTGAGCTGTCGTCACAATACAACGTAAGGGGTGGAAGCTTCGACGAGAACTCCGTATATATAAACGATGTGGAGGTTTATCGTCCATTCCTTGTACGTTCAGGACAGCAGGAAGGACTGTCTGTCATCAATCCAGACATGGTGGAGAAGATAGGTTTCTCAACGGGCGGCTACGAAGCAAAATATGGCGACAAGATGTCATCGGCACTCGACATAACTTACAAGAAACCAAAGAATTTTGAGGCTACACTTTCAGCATCACTTCTTGGTGCGAGCGCATACATTGGCCTGGCCAACAAGAAGGTGGCATGGAGCAACGGCATCAGATACAAGACCAACAAATACCTTCTCGGATCGCTCGATACTGATGGCGAATATGAACCTACATTCCTTGACTATCAGACATACCTTAGCTATCGTCCGAACAAGCGATGGACAATAGATTTTATAGGAAACATTTCCGACAACCATTACGACTTCTACCCCGAAAACCGTGAAACTAAATTCGGTACAATGGAAAACGTCAAGTCATTTAAAGTATACTTTGACGGCAACGAGAAAGACCTGTTCCGTACATATTTTGGTACACTGAGCATAACAAGGCATTTCGGTGACTCCACAAGTGTCTCGCTTATCGGGTCGGCATTCTCAACAAAAGAACAAGAGAAATACGACATTCAGGGACAATACTGGCTAAATCAGACAGAGACCAGCGAGAACCTTGGCGTAGGCACGTACTTCGAGCACACGCGAAACTATCTGAAGGCCGACGTGGCAAGCCTGAAACTCATGCTCAGACACAAGACCAAGAGGCATAACATAGAGGGAGGACTGACCATAAAAAGCGAGCGTATAAGGGAGAACTCAACGGAGTACGAGATGAGGGACTCGGCAGGATACAGCATACCGCATACAGGCAACGACCTGTACATGATATACAGCCTGAGAGCCAACAACAGACTCAAAGCCACGCGAGTGGAAGGCTACATTCAGGACTCCTACCGTTTCAGGAGCTCTGGCGAGCACACCATGTTCACTCTCAACTACGGTATTAGGTTCAGCAACTGGAGTTTCAACAAGGAAACCATTGTCTCGCCGCGAATATCGCTGGCCGTCATACCGGCCTTCAGCCACGACGTTACCCTGCGCTTCGCCACAGGACTCTATTATCAGGCTCCATTCTACAAAGAACTCAGGGACACATCGACGGTCAACGGCGTTACCATGGCAAAGCTAAACCGAAAGATTAAGAGCCAAAGGTCAATACATTTCATAACGGCATTCGACTACCGCTTCAAGCTTAATAACCGTCCATTTAAGTTTACAGCAGAAGCATATTACAAGGCTCTCGGAAATCTCGTCCCCTACTCCGTGAACAACGTAAAGGTGGTGTACTACGGCGACAACGAATGTAGTGGCCATGCGGCAGGACTCGACTTGAAACTGTTCGGAGAGTTCGTGCCCGGTACAGACTCATGGATATCGTTTTCGATAATGGACACCAAGATGAAGCTCAATGGACGCAACATACCACTGCCTACCGACCAACGATATGGCATAAACATGTTCTTCACAGACTATTTCCCTGGAACTGACAGATGGAAGATGTCACTGAAACTTGCCTATGCCGACGGCCTACCCTTCTCTGCCCCTCACAAGGAACTGGAACGCAACTCCTTCCGTGCGCCTGCATATAAGCGTGCCGACATAGGTATGAGCTACAGAGTGCTAAACAACGAGGGTGCCAAGGGAACAGGTAAACTGCGTAACATATGGCTCGGTTTGGACTGCCTGAACCTGTTCGGCATAAACAACGTCAACTCCTTCTACTGGATTACTGATGTGACAAACCAGCAATATGCAGTTCCAAACTATCTAACAGGCAGACAGATAAATGCAAGAATACTGCTGGAGTTCTAAAAAGATTAAATTAATCACTTTACATTCTTTTTTCTGAATATTATTGATTAACTTTGCACAAAATTTTGTGAATTAAGTACATTTATATAATTATGAGCAAACAGACAGAGAAGATTAAGGAGCTTGTGGCAAAGCGTGAGCAGGCTCGTCTCGGAGGTGGCGAGAAGGCCATCGAGAAACAACACCAGCGTGGCAAGTATACTGCCCGTGAGCGTATCGACATGCTTGTTGATGAGGGTTCGTTCGAGGAGTACGACATGTTCAAGCTCCACAGATGCCACAATTTCGGAATGGAGAAGAAGCAATATCCCGGCGACGGCGTAGTATGCGGAAGCGCTACTATCGATGGCCGTCTGGTATATGTTTCAGCACAGGACTTCACCGTTAACGGTGGCTCGCTTTCCGAGACAATGGCTCAGAAGATATGCAAGGTCATGGATATGGCCGTTCAGAACGGAGCGCCAATGATTTGTATGAACGACTCGGGTGGCGCACGTATTCAGGAAGGTATTTGCTCGTTGGCAGGATATGGCGAGATATTCGAGCGCAACATCCTGGCATCTGGCGTGATACCACAAATATCGGGAATCTTCGGTCCTTGTGCCGGTGGAGCCGTTTACTCCCCCGCCCTGACTGACTTCATCCTCATGATGGAGAACACATCCTACATGTTCCTTACAGGACCAAAGGTTGTGAAAACCGTAACTGGTGAGGACATCGATGCCGAGCACCTCGGTGGCGCATCGGTACATGCCTCAAAGAGCGGTGTGACATCATTCACAGCAAAGACCGAGGAGGAGGCTATGGAGATGATAAAGACACTCCTGAGCTACATCCCGTCAAACAATACAGAGGAAGCTCCGCGCGTAGAGTGTACAGATCCAATCAACCGTATGGAGGACTCCCTTAACGACATACTGCCCGACGACCCCAACAAGGCATACGACATGTACAAGGTCATCACAGCAATAACCGACAACGGCGAGTTCTTCGAGGTTCAGCCTAAGTTCGCAAAGAACATCATCACAGGCTTTGCGCGCTTCAACGGTCAAAGCGTGGGTATCGTGGCCAACCAGCCATCAGCATACGCCGGAGTGCTCGACACCAACGCAAGCCGCAAGGGTGCCCGCTTCGTCCGTTTCTGCGATGCCTTCAATATTCCTATTGTCAGCCTCGTTGACGTGCCCGGCTTCCTGCCAGGTACAGGACAAGAGTACAATGCAGTCATTCTCCATGGCGCACAGCTTCTCTACGCTTACGGCGAGGCAACAGTTCCAAAGATTACCATCACCCTCCGCAAGAGCTACGGTGGCTCGCATATCGTGATGGGATGCAAGCAGCTCCGTGCCGACCTCAACTTCGCATGGCCAACAGCCGAGATTGCCGTAATGGGTGCCAGCGGCGCCGTGGCAGTACTCTCTGCAAAAGAGGCTAAGGCAAAGAAGGAGGCTGGTGAGGACGTGAAGGCGTTCCTGGCACAGAAGGAGGAAGAGTATACAGAGCTGTTCGCCAACCCATATCAGGCCGCAAGCTATGGCTATATCGATGATGTCATAGAACCACGCAACACCCGCTTCCGTATCTGCCGCGGACTCGCCCAGCTTGCACACAAGCGTCAGAGCCTGCCCGCAAAGAAGCATGGATGTATGCCTATGTAATGGGATGGCATGTATTATGTAATTGGATTGTATAACCACAACACAATATAAACATCTCTGACATGGACAAGAACATTTATGCGGCCATCGCCATGGCTCTCTTCGAGCACCAGGGCAACAACGTTCACGACAAGGAGCCAGGAATCATCACCATCAAGCCCAAGCAGACTATGTGGGATGCTAAGTTCCTGTCGTTCACACAGAAGCCCTAAGACAGAAGCCGTCGTGTGTACCTAAGGTATCACGGAAACAAGACGAAGAAGAAACGAACATTTTTATAAAGAAAATAAGACAATGAAAGAATACAAATATACTATCGACGGAAAGGAATACAAAGTCGAAATAGGCGAAATCGTTGAGAACATCGCCGACGTGACAGTCAATGGCGAGTCTTTCAAGGTTGAGCTTGAGCCGGAGAAGGAACCCGAGAAGAAGAAAGTAGTCCTCGGCAAGCCTACAGACGCACCAGAGAGCGACGAGCAGACAACAAGCGCAGCCAACGTCAATACCGCCAATGCGGTAAAGGCCCCGCTGCCAGGAGTAGTGACAGAAATCAAGGTTGCTGTCGGCGACATGGTAAAGGCTGGCGATACAGTACTTATTCTCGAGGCAATGAAGATGGCAAACAACATCGAGGCTGAGAAGGACGGCAAGGTTACGGCCATCTGCGTGAAGACTGGCGAGAGCGTGATGGAAGACTCACCACTCGTGGTTATTGAATAAACTTGTATATAAGTAATTGCAAACTATATAGGTATTGAAATCACCTTAAAATTTCACAAATAAAGCCCGTTTTTGTTATAAAGAAACAAAAACGGGCTATTTTTTCAATATTTTTTCGTACATTTGCAAGAAGTTTAAACTTACTATAAGGAAAATGGCCAAGAAAATTCTGTTTATCAATCAGGAAATTACACCTTACGTTCCTGAAACCAACATGTCGCTGCTGGGACGTGACGTTCCTCAGAAGATGCAGGAGAACGGGTACGAGATACGCACCTTCATGCCTAAATGGGGAAACATCAACGAAAGACGCGGACAACTGCACGAGGTTATCCGGCTGTCGGGCATGAATCTAATTATCGATGATACCGACCATCCACTAATCATCAAAGTGGCTTCTATCCCCACATCCAGACTACAGGTTTACTTCATCGACAATGAGGACTACTTCCTCAGACGAGCTGGTATGACGGCTGACGAGACTGGGACAGAATATTCCGACAATGGAGAAAGGGCCATATTCTTTGCAAGAGGTGTCCTTGAGACAGTAAAGAAACTGAGATGGGCACCAGACATCATTCATTGCCAAGGATGGATGAGCTCTGTCATTCCTTTGTACATCAAGACGGCATATCATGAGGAACCATCGTTTGCCAATACTAAAGTTATCACATCGATATTTGAAGACCAGATGAAGAGCAACTTTGGAAGCGAGTTCAAGAGATGCGTGGAGTTCAAGGATGCAAATAGCGACCTGCTCAGCGCATACAACGATGATTTCGACTTCATGGAACTTTGCAAGATGGCCATAGACTATAGCGACGGTATTATTGAGGCTGGTCAAAATGTAAACCCAGACCTCCTCAATTACGCTTCCGGCAAGGGTACCCCGATACTCAACTATTGCGGAGACTGCTTTACGGAGGCTTACCAGGAATTCTATGAAAAAATTATAGGCTGACAAAATCATTTAGCTACTTATATACCACAGGATTAACAATATGAAATCAAAACTATTGGCTGTTATTGCAATGATTGCCATTGCAATAACTTCATGTGACGATACAACAGATACTATTGGAGGCTCGATATCTGGAAACATGGACAATGTAGACATCCAGACCGCTGTCTACAATATTACCAGCCGCTCCATCATCTCTGACTCAGTATTGAGCAGAAACACCACAGGATATCTCGGCAAAGTCAAGGACCCGGAGACTGGAAGTTACGTAACAAGCGACTTCATGACACAGTTTCAGGCTCTGGAATATTTCTCGTTCCCTGAGCAGGACTCGCTTGCCTACTACGATGCTGACAGCGTGCTGCACCGTGGCATCATCAAGGCCGACTCCTGCGAGCTGAGATTGTTCTATGACACTTTCTACGGTGACTCCCTTGCTCCGATGAAGCTTACAGCCTATGAGATGAGCAAGCCCATGCTGGAGAACAGGAACTACTACTCCAATTTCGACCCTATAGCCAACGGCTATATCAGGGAAGAGGGCATATGCAAGGACAAGTCCTACTCGCTTGTAGACCTCAGCGTAAGCGAGAATGATCGTGGTGAGGACGACTATACCAATAATATTCGAATACTTCTCAACGACGAATACACAGATAAGGACGGGAAAAAGTACAACAACTACGGTACTTACATCATGCAGAAATACTATGATGACCCCGAGAATTACAAGAACTCCATAACCTTCGCACACAACGTGGTGCCGGGTTTCTACTTTAAGTCAAAGAGTGGACTTGGCAGTATTGCCAATATCAACAACAGCATGCTCTTGCTTTACTTCTCATACCTCGATGGCGACAGCGTGGTAACTGGTATGACAAAGTTTGCTGGTACGGAAGAGGTGTTGCAGACATCCAACATTTCCAACGACAAAGCCGTCATCAGCCAGCTGGCCGCTGACAGGACATGCACATATATTAAGTCGCCAGCTGGACTGTTCACAGAACTGACCATTCCTGTTGACGAAATAATCAGAGGACATGAGAAAGATACTATCAACTCTGCAAAGCTGACGTTAACCAGAATCAACAACAACGTACAGAGCAAGTATTCGCTCAACGTACCCTCTACCCTACTAATGATTCCGAAGGACTCGCTATACAGTTTCTTCGAGAACCAACAGATTGCCAACTACAAGAACTCTTTCATTGCCAGTTGGAGCTATTCGACATCAAGCGGTAACTACGACAATACATATGTATACAACAACATAGCTAACATGGTTTCAGCCATGAACAGTTCAGACAGGCGCTCCCCCGATTGGAACAAGGTTGTCCTTATTCCAGTAACTGTTTCATATAATAATTCCGGTACGCTCACCAAGGTTGTTCACGACATGTCACTTACAAGCACCAAGCTTATCGGAGGCCCCGATAACCCCAACGAGCCCATAAAGCTCGAAGTAATATATAGTCGCTTTAAGTAAAAAATCTATATTGAACATGGCTGACAACTTCCTTGAGAGACAACGCCGTGACTATGAGGAGCGCAAGGCTGCATGGCTAATGAAAAAGCGCGGCATTACTGCAGGCAAGAACCACATAGAACGACCGGAGGACGAGAGCTTATGATACAGCAAACAGAATTTACTCTATCAGCCAAATGTAGGGGTTGCCATCTCGTAACTCAGGAGATAATGATTAACTTGCCTCGGCCATTGCCCAAGACTGGTATTCTGAATCTCTTCGTTAAACATACATCGTGTGCTCTGAGCATAAACGAAAACGCCGACCCTGACGTGCGTGCGGACATGGAGAAGATAATGAACCACATAGTACGTGAGAACGAACCTTTCTACGACCATGTGCTTGAAGGAGCCGACGACATGCCTGCGCATGCCAAGAGCTCACTGTTCGGAGTCAGCATCACTATCCCCATTACTGATAGCCGGCTTAATCTTGGCACATGGCAGGGCATTTATCTTTGTGAGTTCCGCAACTACGGAGGTCCTCGCAGGATAGTAGCTACTATATTCGGATAAGCATGTCCTGTAACATGCACGCTGCTGGTATTCGTCATTAACGCTGGGACATCAGGTTAAATATTAGGCTCATTACGCAGCTTACAGAAGCTTAATATATGGGTCATCAGACATTTCGAGTGATTACCATTTATAGCAGTGTGCTCTGTATTTGTTACCTTCATTGCCGATAAGGTTATAAATCTTGTCTGTGGCGTATTCATATTTGCGGTTCATGCTATATCTCGAGTGACAATATATTGTTGCGTGGTCGATGCATATATATATCATTGCCGATAAGGTTAATAACCTTAAGGCCGTAAGGTTATTAACCTTTCAGCCGTAAGGTTATTAACCTTATCAGGGATGCAAACGTATTCATGTCCTATGGCAAACGGTTTCACCCACTTCATTTAATAATATACTTCAGGAATAATATATTATTATGCGCCACTCCATATTTCTGAGAACCTAATATATTACATATAGAATTGAATAACATTCAATCTTTGTTGGGCACATTCTATTAGGGTGCTTCACATTCTTTAGGACGTGACTATACCTATCCATAAAAACAGCCTCACTCCCCCTCCTTTAATAGAAGAGATGAGTGAGGCTTTTTGTGGAAGATTCAATATTAGTAGAACTTGAAATAGTTCTTGGCGTTGTTGTAGGAAATGTCCTCAACCATACGAGAGAGACTCTCCATATCGTTTGGCAGCAGACCCTTCTCTACATCGTTTCCGAGCAGGTTGCAGAGCAGGCGTCTGAAATACTCATGGCGCGGGTAGCTCAAGAACGAGCGGCTGTCGGTAAGCATTCCGACGAAGCGGCTGAGGAGTCCAAGGACAGACAAAGCGTTCATCTGGCGTGTCATACCGTCGAGCTGGTCATTGAACCACCATCCTGAACCGAACTGTATCTTGCCCGGGCAAGAGCCATCCTGGAAGTTGCCGAGCATAGTTGCTATGACCTCGTTTGCACATGGGTTGAGGGTGTAGAGGATGGTGCGTGTGAGCTTTCCTCGCATGTTGAGCTTGTTAAGGAAACGGCTCATGGCACGAGCGGTATTGAACTCACCAATAGAGTCGAAGCCCGTGTCAGGACCCAGCTGGTTGTACATCAGGGTGTTGTTGTCACGTATGGCACCATAGTGGAACTGTTGTGTCCAGTCTGCATCATTATCCATTTCGGCGCAAACGGTAAGGAATGCGTTCTTGTACTGTCGTACCTCCTGTTCGGCAAGCTGCTGTCCGTTCATAGCCTTTGCAAAGATGGTCTCTATCTGCGAGTCGGTATACTCCTCGTCGTAGAACTCCTCTATGCCATGGTCGGAGAGACGGCATCCGTTCTCTGCGAAGAAGTCGTGTCTCTTCTGCAAAGCGTCGACCATATCCTTGAATGTATTGATGCTTACCCCTGATACCTCAGCAAGCTTGTTGACATAATCAACAAAGTCAGGCTTTTCGATGTTCATGGCCTTATCTGGTCTCCAGGCTGGAATCATCTTGATTTCAAATCCGCTCTCACGTGTCTGCTTGTGGAAACGCAGGTCATCAACAGGGTCATCAGTTGTGCAAACGCACTCTACATGATAATGGCGCATGAGTCCACGTGCGGAGAACTCGGGCTGCATGAGTTTCTCGTTGCACTCGTCAAATATTTCCCTTGCCGTCTTAGGCGACAGGAGCTTATCGATACCGAAAGCCGTCTTGAGCTCAAGGTGAGTCCAATGATAGAGAGGGTTACGGAAAGTGTAGGGAACAGTTTCAGCCCATTTCTCAAACTTTTCCCAGTCTGTGGTGTCCTTGCCTGTGCAGTATCTCTCGTCTACACCGTTAGTTCTCATCGCACGCCATTTATAATGGTCTCCGCCGAGCCAAAGCTCGGTAATGCTCTTGAACTTGTGGTCGTTGGCAACCATCTCCGGTATGAGGTGGCAATGATAGTCGATGATGGGCATCTTGGCCGCATGGTTGTGGAAGAGTTCCTGTGCGGTTTCTGTCTCCAACAGGAAGTTTTCGTCCATAAATTGTTTCATAATCAAAATTTGTTTTATTTATAGTTTATAAGTTTTCGTTGCCTATCCGATATGATGGATTGTTCTTTGTAATTCCGATTAACAAGAATATCAGGAACAATCTTTGAGTTTTAATCCAACTTTGCAAAGATACAACAAAAAAATCATATAACAACAAGTTGTTACGAAAAAAAAATTAGATATTTGGACACACACACGAACAAACAATTAGGTATTTATTTGTATAATCCGATTGTTTTCCATAATTTTGCAGAAAAATTGAGCTATGGCGGAGAAAGTATTGCTTATTTATACTGGAGGCACCATCGGTATGGGACGTAATCCCTTGACAGGTGCATTGGAACCTTTGGACTTCAATCACCTTGTTGAGAGCATGCCTGAGTTCAGGCAACTGCAGACATCAGTCGAGGTATATCAGTTTACGCCCCCAATAGACTCCAGCGATATGGCTCCGCGCCTGTGGGCTCAGCTGGTAAGGATTATATCCGACCGCTACGACGAGTATGACGGCTTTGTCATACTTCATGGTACCGATACGATGGCTTATACTGCGAGTGCCTTGTCCTTCATGCTCGAGAACCTCACCAAGCCCGTCATACTCACTGGCTCGCAGCTTCCTGTAGGACAACTTCGGACTGACGGGCGAGAAAACCTCATAACGAGCGTGGAGCTTGCTGCATACAAGGACAAGGATGGCCACGCCATGGTTCCCGAGGTTTGCATCTATTTCAGCGGACGCCTGCTGCGCGGGAACCGCTCGACAAAAAAGAATGCCGACGGCTTCAACGCCTTCGACACATTCAACTATCCTCATCTCTGCGACGCTGGTGTGAACTTCGACTTCCACAACCATCACATATTACAGCCGGATTTCTCACGTCCGATGACTCCGCATTTCGCCATGGACCCACACGTTGTGGTATTCAGTCTGTTCCCGGGCATTCAGGAGAACATCATCCGTCATGTCCTTGACGCCCCTGAGCTAAAGGGTATAGTAATGAGAAGCTACGGAAGCGGCAATGCCCCTCAAAGTCCATGGCTCAACGGCTTGCTGGCCAAGGCTGCGCAGAGAGGCGTGGTAATAGTGAATATCAGCCAATGTGTGGCCGGCAAGGTTGAGATGTCGCGCTACGACACGGGCTACCATCTGAAAAAAGCCGGAGTCATTAGCGGTTATGACTCAACGGTAGAGGCTGCCGTTACCAAGCTGATGTTTCTGCAGGCTCAGCATTCTGACAGCCATATCATAAGAAACCTTATGAACAGGTCGATAGCTGGAGAAATTACCGTTTAGGCGGTTATTTCTCTGTTATATGGAACTATTTTAAGATAATCTATGTGTATGGATACACAATTAGCATCCATACACATAGATTGCAAAGCTACATAATCACTCTCAAACGAGCCTTTGCATCGGCTACGCTTTTCCGTAGCTGGCTCTTTGTGAATGACTTCTTGGTCATAAGCTGCAGGCAAACAAGGCGGTCGCCCTTGCTGACTGTAGCCTCTGCGTCTATGACTACACACTCTTCCGACTCAGGGTGAAGCCCCTTGGTAGTCACAAACTCCATGTCGCCCCACCCTTCCAGACCAATCATGGCAAGCTCGTACTCACCATTATTAATAATGTATGCTGTATGTCCGTCACCAAGGCTGATGGTCTTGGTGGCAACATTGCCCGTCTTCTTTGGCAAGGCATAGTGTCCGAGTCTCACCTTGGTGGCTTTCTCGCTCGCAATAACCTTGTCCGCCCTGAGAGTACCATTTGTAAGAGCAATATCGTGAAGGAGCATTCTGAATGTTTGGTTTGCCTGAGGATAAGCAGTACGCTGAAGAATGTTGTTGATAAAGCATGTTGTAGTATATCGTCTCATAGGCTCCCACATAGCCTTTGCCTCGTTGTAGACAACATAGTTCATGGCTACTTCTCCATTCTTTCCGTCGGCCATCCATGGAAGGTCCGTGTTATAGGCGAGACGGTTGTACTGCTCTGAGGCACGGAAATGCTCCGGCCACGGTCTGTCGACATTATAATCGCAGTATGCCCTAATCTCAGCTGCTCCCGTAGAAGCATAGTCGGTCACGAGCATCTTCGGTCCCTCATAGTAGTGGCATCTAACCTCATTTGTGCGCATGGTTGCCCATTCACCCTCATTCTCAACTGCGCTCCAATAGTTGTCGGTCTCAGGCAAGACGAGCGGCAAGAACGCCTTGGCACACCAGAATACGGAACCGCGGCAGCTGTAGCCCTGGAGCACGGGGTCGAAAAGCCCGTAGAAACCAGGTGTAGGCACGCCATCGTCATAGAGAAAATCAGGATGCTGTATGAACTGAAGCAGACAGCCTGATGCTATTCGGCGCATCCAGCCATGGTTGCAGTTGTCACCCCATGCAAGAGGAGCTGTAGCGGCAAAACGGTACATATTTGACCTTCCCCACATAGGCATTTTCCCATCGCGCCCGAAAAGGTTTGGATAGCCCTCGTACATCTCATTAAAGTTCTTCTCAAACTTGGCAGCATACTCAGGCAGATATTTCTCGCCATAGAATTTCGACCACAGCTTTCCATACAGCTGGTAAGCCCACATAGAATAGAAATCGTAGTTTGGCACGTCGTAGTACCATCCGCTTCCCCTGTAGTCGCCCAGCAGCTCGTTGAGATAACGCTCCATGAGCTTCTGGTTGATTTTATATCCACGAGTATTGAAGAACGACATCACGAAGATGTTGAAGAAGCGCCAGTTCTGTGCCACGGTCGGTCCGTCAGCATAGCTCTCCATCATGGCGTACAGAGCGTCACGCGTCTCCTTTGGGAGTGGGTCCCAAACGGCCTCTCCACAAACGAAGAAGCATACGCCAAGTGCGCCAAACTCCACAAGGTCCTGGCAAGGTCCCCTGTTGCCCCGATGACTGATGAACTGCTCACTACCAGGTGTAACGAGAAGAGTCAGCTGACGGCGGTAGTAGTCAACAAGTCGGATGCCGTTGATGGTGATGGTTGAGTCCTCCCTGATGAGTGGAGAAGCCATGAATAGCGTGCGTGCCATGCCCTCGAGTGTAGCACCGCGTACCCTACTCTTGTTGGTCTCGTCCTTTGGATAGCACACATCTCCCAGACGGTCGAAGTACATAGGGTCGTCAAGACTTTTTATGTGCCGGAACGCGCCCTCAAGGAGATATTTGTCAGCCTCTACCCAGTGGTTCCTCGTCATTCCCGTAAAAGGACTGATCTTGTAGTCCGGATTGCCGATTTTAAACACTTCGCCCGCATGTGATGTCATACAGAGCGACAGAACAGCGATAATCAGAGATAGTTTTTTCATCATGGTTGTAGTATGAATAAATCAGTTAGTATTGTCATTTGACCGTTATATGGAAGCATCCTTGCTTGACCTCATATTTCACATAGCATCTGTCAGCCTCTCGCAAATCACGCAGCACCTCGCTGAGTATCCATTTCAGGGTGTCGTTCCTTACCTGTCGCCTGTTCTCTCCAGGAGCCTCTACGGTCTTGTACCGATTGTAGCAGACATCTACGGTAGTTCCGTGTAGGTGGCAGCTGTTTTGTGTGGCATTGCCATTGTGGCGGCTGAGTTTCGTAACATCCTCCTTAGTGCGCAGCACGCTTGTCACGATAATCTTATGAAGAGGCACGCCCTTGCATTGTAGACTGTCGAAGAAGTTGCGTCCGATGTCCTGAAGCAGTACTGCGGCGCGTGGAACGAGATAAGGAATGCTGTTGTTCAGCTTGTCTACGTGATAGAAAGGATTTGAGCCAATATATACAAGTTCGGATTTTCTCTTCTCCGCATCTTCTCTGTTGGCAACGGCTCTTACTCCCCATTTGGTGGCAGCAGCCAGCTGCACATCATTCTGGTCGGGGAAAGTCTTTGAGAAGCCTGGCACGCTGAATATGCGGTTCTTGGTCAGCGTTCCGTCATCCTTGAAAAAGCGTGATTTTACCGCCGTTGGTCTTGCATCAGCCGTACTCACGTCATGGCTTTCGCCAAGCATTGCCACTACTCCGTTCCCATGGTATACGGAGTCATCGGGAGCCAGTGAGTCAGTAGCCGTTGACAGGCTGTCGGCCACGGTCAAATCCTTGCTGTGGCCGGCAATCTGGGGGCAAACACACCTCACTAATGCCAGCACAATAGTAACACTCAAAAATATCTGTAAATATCTTGTTTTGGAAATATTCATTTTGTAATATCCGAAATTTTGATGCAAAGATAATAAAAACTACACAATTCGTAGTCAACAGCAGAGATTTATTTGCAGCTTTTTTTTGTGTTTCGCAATTAAAATTGTAATTTTGCAGCGTTTAATAAACTATCAAGACATTGACGGAGAAACATATAATACTTGAAGACATAGACCCCATGGCGTTTTTCGGACCGGGCAACAGCCATTTGCTTATGGTGAAGTCGCTCTTTCCGAAGTTGCGCATCGTCGCACGCGGCAACGTAATAAAGCTTATGGGTGACGAGGAGGAAATGGCGAAAGCCGATGAGTGTATAGAGAAAATCAGATACCACATATCGGTACACAACAGCATAGCAGAAGAGGATATTTTAGATATAATAAAAGGACGAAAGACCAATGCCGGTGCAGCCAAGGGTGTTGTGGTTTACAACATGTCTGGGCGTCCTATCAAAAGCCGTAACGAAAACCAGCAGAAGCTTATTGACGCATTCGACAAGAACGACATGATGTTTGCCGTAGGGCCTGCCGGAACAGGCAAGACATACCTGAGTATAGCCCTTGCCGTGAAAGCCTTGAAGGAGAAAACTGCAAAGAAGATTATCCTTTGCCGTCCGGCCGTAGAGGCTGGCGAGAAGCTCGGTTTCCTGCCTGGCGACATAAAAGACAAGATAGACCCTTACCTGCAACCCCTTTACGATGCCCTTGAGGACATGCTGCCGGCTGTGAAGCTTCAGGACCTGATAGACAAGCATGTCATACAGATTTGCCCCTTAGCATTCATGAGAGGCCGCACTCTGAGCGACGCCGTGGTAATACTTGACGAGGCGCAAAACACTACTGCCGCCCAACTGAAGATGTTCCTGACGAGAATGGGATGGAACACCAAGATGATTATCACGGGCGACCTGACACAGATAGACCTGCCAAGAGAGGAGAGAAGCGGACTGAAGGTGGCCTTGTCCATACTCAGCGACATAGAGGGCATCTCTGTTATAAACTTCACCAAGCAGGACATTGTGAGACACAAACTCGTCACACGCATCGTCGAGGCATATTCAAAATCGGAGAATAAAGACATTAAAGACAAAATATAGTATGAAAGCATTAACAACAACCGACTTCCACTTCGATGGACAGAAGAGTGTTTATCACGGCAAGGTTCGTGACGTGTATAATATCAATGACGACATCATGGTTATGGTTGCTACCGACAGGATTTCGGCATTTGATGTTATCCTGCCAAAAGGCATACCATTCAAGGGACAGGTTCTCAACCAGATAGCAGCACAGTTCCTGGATGCCACTAGTGACATCTGCCCGAACTGGAAGCTGGCAACTCCCGACCCTATGGTTACCGTTGGTCTGAAGTGCGAGGGGTTCAGGGTTGAAATGATTATCCGAGGCATACTCACCGGCTCTGCATGGCGCGAATACAAGAACGGATGCAGAGAGATCTGCGGTGTAAAGCTGCCTGAGGGCATGAGGGAGAACGAGCGTTTCCCAGAGCCAATCATCACTCCCACGACCAAGGCCGACGAGGGACACGACCTTAACATTTCAAAAGAGGAAATCATCGCCCAGGGCATTGTCAGCGCAGAGGATTATGCCGTAATGGAGGACTATACGCGCAAGCTCTTCGCACGCGGACAGGAAATTGCCGCCAAGCATGGCCTGATACTCGTAGACACCAAGTATGAGTTTGGCAAACGTGACGGCAAGGTATACCTTATTGACGAAATACATACTCCTGACTCTAGCCGCTACTTCTATGCCGACGGATATGAGGAGAAGTTTGCCAAGGGCGAGCCCCAGAAGCAGTTGTCGAAGGAGTTCGTAAGGCAATGGCTAATAGAGCACGACTTCATGAACGAGCCTGGACAGACCATGCCTGAGATTACAGACGAATATGCGGAAAGCGTGAGCGACAGGTATATTGAGCTGTACGAGCATATTACTGGAGAGACATTCGTGAAGACAGCCGAGGAAGGCGACATAGCTGCCCGCATAGAGAAGAATGTCAGCGAATGCCTGAAAGGTCTTAAGTAATGTATAGGCAAGAGGAAATTAAACCATACGGAGGCGAAGGCGACAAGGGTGCGCTTGTCGAGAAAATGTTCGACAACATCGCACCCACATACGACAAGCTGAACCACAGGCTCTCGTTCGACATTGACAAAGGATGGAGACGGAAGGCCATCAGGCAGATAGCCCAATGGAGTCCGGGAACCATCCTTGACATAGCTACAGGAACAGGTGATTTTGCCATTCTTGCCGCGGAGATGCTACAGCCAAGGGCTATTATCGGCGCAGACCTGTCGGAGGGAATGATGGATGTCGGCAGAAAGAAGGTTGAGGAGAGACACCTCGACGGCATCATATCTTTTCAGAGAGAAGACTGTCTGGCGCTGTCCTTCGACGACAACACCTTCGATGCCGTTACGGCAGCTTTCGGAATACGCAATTTCCAAAATCTTGACCAGGGTCTGGCGGAGATGTGCAGGGTACTGAAGCCTGGCGGCCATCTGAGCATTGTCGAACTAACCAGCCCCGTCACATTCCCCATGAGGCAATTGTTCGGTCTTTACTCTCACACTTTCCTCCCCCTGTATGGCAAGCTGATATCCAAGGACGATAGCGCATACAAGTATCTCACGGCCACAATAGAAGCATTCCCGCAAGGTGAGCAGATGGTAGAGATATTGAGGAAAGCAGGCTTTAGGAAAGCATTGTTCAAGAGACTCACTTTCGGCATCTGCACGATGTACCTCGGAGAGAAATAATGGAGTCTGTGACCAGTGAAAGATGATAATCAGGCAACTATATATAATAATGTATAGCTGAATCGTTTGGAGACATAAGAATTTTAAATAAGAGTAGACAACAACATTTTTAGGACATTATGGACAAATATGGACTTATCGGCTATCCGCTCGGCCATTCATTCTCTATAGGCTACTTCAACGAAAAGTTCCAGAATGAGTGCATTGACGCAACCTATGAGAATTTCGAGATTCCCTCTATAGAGAATCTCACAGAGATACTTGACTCTAATCCAGAGCTCAAGGGACTGAACGTTACTATCCCGTACAAGGAGAAAGTGATTAGTTATCTTGATTCCATAAGTCCTGAGGCAAGGGCAATTGGTGCTGTCAACGTCATAAAGGTGACCCACAAAGGCAACAAGACAGAGCTCAAGGGCTACAACAGCGACGTGATAGGGTTCACACAGAGCATAGAGCCTCTGCTGGAGAGATACCACAAGAAGGCGTTGGTACTCGGTACTGGCGGTGCGAGCAAGGCCATCATCTTCAGCCTAAAGTCGCTTGGCATAGAGACACTTACTGTAAGCCGTTACGAAAGGCACGGATGTGTAAGGTACGAGGATATCACACCGGAAATGATAAAGGAATACAACGTGATTGTCAACTGTACGCCCTGCGGTATGTACCCGCAGACAGACGACTGTCCCAACCTTCCATACGAGGCTATGGACAGCCACACCCTACTCTACGACCTCATCTACAATCCTGACGAGACTCTGTTCCTGAAAAAGGGCAAGGCACAGGGAGCAACGGTGAAGAACGGTCTGGAGATGCTGCTGTTGCAGGCTTTTGCCAGTTGGAATTTCTGGAACTCTGATGCCGATAAGTAATTAATAAAAGCTATTTCACATTTACATTATTTTGATTATGGACAACCGATATATGATGCGCGGCGTGAGTGCGGCTAAGGAAGATGTACACAACGCCATAAAGAACATAGACAAAGGCCTGTTTCCACAGGCTTTCTGCAAGATAATTCCCGACATTCTGGGAGGAGACCCGGAATACTGCAACATCATGCATGCAGACGGAGCAGGCACAAAGTCGAGCCTTGCGTACATGTACTGGAAGGAAACAGGCAACCTCGACGTATGGAAAGGTATTGCGCAGGACGCAATAGTCATGAATACCGACGACCTGCTTTGCGTTGGCGCCGTGGACAACATTCTTGTGTCCAGCACAATCGGACGAAACAAGATGCTGGTACCTGGCGAGGTGATTTCCGCTATCATCAACGGTACCGACCAGTTGCTGTCGGAACTCCGTGAGATGGGCATAGGCATCTATCCCACGGGTGGTGAGACGGCTGATGTCGGCGACCTCGTACGCACAATTATCGTAGACTCTACGGTAACGTGCAGGATGAGGAGAAAGGATGTCATCGACAATGCCAACATACGCCCGGGAGACGTTATTGTCGGTCTTAGCTCTACAGGCAAGGCTACATACGAGAAGAAATACAATGGCGGCATGGGCTCCAATGGCCTGACGAGTGCAAGACATGACGTATTTGCAAAGTATCTCGCAGAGAAATACCCGGAAAGCTTCGACCACAACGTGCCCGACGAGCTTGTCTACAGCGGCAAATACAAACTTACGGATGCTGTTGAGGGCGTGAGCGTTGATGCCGGCGAGCTTGTCCTTTCACCTACCCGCACCTATGCGCCCGTCATAAAGCGTCTGCTTGACGAGCTCCGTCCCGACATTCATGGCATGGTACATTGCACGGGCGGTGCGCAGACAAAGGTCCTGCACTTCGTTAACGACAACTGCAAGGTTGTAAAGGACAACATGTTCCCTGTTCCTCCACTCTTCAAGGCCATTCACGACTGCTCCGGCACAGACTGGAAGGAGATGTACCAGGTGTTCAACATGGGACACAGAATGGAGATATATGTACCGGCAGAGGTTGCGGAGAAGGTTATTGCCATAAGCAAGAGCTTCAATATCGACGCCCAGGTAATTGGTCACATAGAGGAAGGCAAGAAGAGCCTTACCATAAAGTCGGAGTTCGGTACTTTCGAATATTAATCAGCAAAATCATTTTATGTCAGAAAACAACAGTATACTACAGAAGCTCGATGGCCTTGAGGCACGCTACGAGGAAGTGTCAACCCTTATCACCGACCCGAGCGTGATTGCCGACCAAGAGCGATACGTGAAGCTTACCAAGGAATACAAGGACCTGGGCGATATCATGGATGCAAGAAAAAGATACATCGCCTGTCTGAACTCCATAGCCGAGGCAAAGGACATTCTGGCCAACGAGAGCGACCCCGACATGAAGGAAATGGCCCGCGAGGAGCTGGCCGTCAACGAGGAGCTGCAGCCGAGGCTTGAGGAGGAAATAAAGATATTGCTAATCCCCAAGGACCCTGAGGATGCCAAGAACGTGCAGATGGAGATAAGGGCCGGAACAGGTGGTGACGAGGCATGCTTGTTTGCAGGCGACCTGTTCCAGATGTACAAGCGCTATTGCGAGTCAAAGGGATGGCAGCTGTCTGTTACCGACGTCAGCGAGGGTGCCGTAGGAGGCTACAAGGAGATAGACTTTGCCGTTTGCGGCGCGGATGTCTATGGTACTCTGAAATACGAGTCTGGTGTTCACCGAGTACAGCGTGTGCCTGTTACAGAGTCCAACGGACGCATGCAGACGTCTGCCGCTACCGTTGCTGTTCTTCCCGAGGCCGACAAGTTCGAGGTGAGCATCAACGAGGGTGAGATAAAGTGGGACACCTTCCGCTCAAGTGGTGCCGGAGGCCAGAACGTGAACAAGGTGGAGTCCGGTGTCCGTCTGCGCTACATGTGGAAGAACCCAAATACAGGTGAGACCGAGGAGATACTCATCGAGTGTACCGAGACGCGCGACCAGCCTAAGAACAAGGAAAGGGCCTTGTCGCGTCTGCGTACGTTCATCTACGACAAGGAGCACCAGAAATATGTCGATGACATTGCCAACCGCCGCAAGTCACTTGTGTCGACCGGCGACCGCAGTGCGAAAATCAGGACATACAACTTCCCTCAGGGACGTGTCACCGACCACCGCATCGGCTATACGACCCATGACCTTCAGGGATTTCTTGGCGGCAACATCCAGGACATGATAGACGCTCTAACCGTTGCCGAGAACGCAGAGCGCATGAAAGAGGCCGAACTCTAACCTTATGGGCATAAGATATACAAAAACCGAGAAGGACGACGAGAAAAAGGAACGTACCGTTCCGGCCGAGGACTTCGTTAGCAGGCTGATAGCATCAGCACGAAAGAAAGAGACAATTATTGAATTACCAAAAACAGAAATAAAAAAGTAATGGACAAGCAGCATCTTATCAAGCAAATCAAGGATAAGAAATCCTTCCTTTGCGTAGGTCTCGACACAGATCTCAACAAAATACCTCAACACCTGCTGAGCGAGGAGGATCCATTGTTTGCCTTCAACAAGGCTATCATCGACGCTACCGCACCCTATTGTGTAGCATACAAGCCAAACCTCGCATTCTACGAGGCGTATGGAGTAAAGGGACTGGTGGCATTCGAGAAAACCATTGGCTATCTGAAGAAGAACTACCCCGACCACTTCATCATAGCAGATGCAAAGCGCGGCGACATCGGCAACACATCGGCCATGTATGCCAAGACTTTTTTTGGAGAATATGATGTCGACGCCCTGACGGTGGCTCCATACATGGGTGAGGACAGCGTTACGCCATTCCTCACATACGAGGGCAAATGGGTAATTCTGCTTGCCCTTACGAGCAACAAGGGGTCACACGACTTCCAGCTTACTGCGGATGCCAACGGTGAGCGCCTGTTCGAGAAAGTCCTTGCGAAGAGTCAGGAATGGGGCAACGATGACAATATGATGTATGTCGTTGGAGCCACTCAGGGTGAGATGTTCAAGGACATCCGCAAGTATGCTCCCTATCATTTCCTGCTCGTCCCGGGTGTTGGGGCACAGGGCGGCAGCCTGCAGGAAGTGTGCAAATACGGAATGACCAAGGACTGCGGATTGCTCGTCAACTCCTCACGCGGTATCATATATGCCAGCAAAGAAGCAAATTTCGCAGAGGTTGCGGCAACCAAGGCAAAAGAACTGCAGCAGGAGATGGCTGTAGAGCTCGCTCGCATTGAATAACATGCAACCGGCCATTTCCTTAATGCCATTAAGACCAATCATCCAATAAAAGATATCACTTAGAGGGATAATATAAAAAAAAGAGCAAATATTATCCCTCTTCTGAGTATATTTGAACAAAAATTGCTATATTTGCAGCATATATAACAATTTCAATACAATAAATATGGAATTTTCAGCCAAACAGATAGCCCAGGTGATACAAGGCACCATAGAGGGCGATGAGAACGCCACTGTTCACACATTCGCAAAAATAGAGGAAGGACAGCCAGGTGCTATTTCTTTCTTGTCTAATCCAAAATATACTCACTACATATACGATACCAAGTCTACTATTGTACTTATTGACAAGTCGGTAGAATTGGAAAAACCATCACCAGCTACCCTTATTCGTGTAGACAACGCTTACGAGTGCGTAGCAAAACTTCTTCAGATATACGAGGCTGCCAAGCCCCGGAAGAGCGGCATCGACCCATTGGCAAGTATTTCTCCCAAGGCTACTGTAGGCAAGGATGTTTATGTTGGAGCTTTTGCTGTCATTGGCGACAACGCTGTCATCGGTGACGGTTGCCAGATTTATCCCCATGCCGTTATTGGTGACGGAGTAAAGGTTGGCGAGCAATGTCTCATCTATCCTAACGTGACAATATATCACGGTTGCGTTCTTGGCAATCGTGTGACCCTGCATGCAGGAAGCGTAGTTGGTTCCGACGGTTTCGGCTTTGCACCATCAGCCAACGGCTATGACAAAATACCGCAGATTGGTATCGTCACAATAGAAGACGATGTGGAGATAGGCGCAAACACCTGTATCGACCGTTCTACCATGGGCAGCACATACGTCCGCAAGGGTGTGAAGCTCGACAATCTCGTCCAGATAGCACACAACACCGATATCGGCGAGAATACCGTGATGAGTGCGCAGGTTGGCATAGCAGGCTCAACCAAGGTTGGCCAGTGGTGCATGTTTGGCGGACAGGTAGGAATAGCCGGCCACATCACAATCGGCAACAAAGTTTTCCTTGGTGCGCAGTCGGGTGTTCCGAGCAGCTTAGGAGATAACCAGACACTTATCGGTACACCTCCTATGGAGAAACTTCCCTACTTTAAGTCACAGGCCATATTCCAGAAGCTGCCAGACCTTTACAAGCAGATAATGAGGCTTCAGAAAGAAGTGGACGAATTAAAGAAATCAAAATAACAATTATATATGGAAACAGCAAAACAGAAAACCTTAAAGGGTAGTTTCTCCCTTTTCGGTAAAGGATTGCATACGGGCTTGAGCCTTACAGTAGTATTCAATCCTGCACCTGAGAACTCCGGATATAAGATACAGCGTACCGACCTTGACGGTGCGCCTATCATAGATGCAGTTGCCGAGAAAGTTATCGATACCCAGCGTGGTACCGTTCTCGGTGAGGGTAATGTCAGGGTGTCTACTGTTGAGCACGGCCTTGCCGCCCTCTATGCTCTTGGCATTGACAACTGCCTCATACAGGTAAACGGTCCTGAATTCCCAATCCTTGACGGTTCAGCCAGTCTATATGTTCAGAAGATCAACGAGGTAGGAATAGTTGAGCAGAACGCGCCCAAGGACTACTATATCATCCGCCACAAGATAGAGGTTAAGGACGAGGAGACCGGCTCTTGCATAACAATTCTGCCCGACGAGGAATTCTCCATCACGGCAATGTGCTCTTTCCAGTCAAAGTTCATAAACAGCCAGTTTGCGACCCTCGACAACATCAATAAGTTTTCCGAGGAGATAGCCCCTGCGCGCACATTCGTATTTGTCCGCGACATTGTTCCCCTTCTTGAGGCAAACCTCATCAAGGGAGGCGACCTCGACAACGCCATCGTCATCTACGAGCGCGAGGCTACACAGGAAAAGCTCGACCAGCTTGCCGACGTACTTAAGGTGCCACACATGGATGCCAAGAAGATTGGCTACATCCAGCACAAGCCCCTGATGTGGGAGAACGAGTGCACCAGGCATAAGCTGCTCGATATCATCGGTGACATGGCACTTATCGGCAAACCTATCAAGGGACGCATCGTTGCCACACGTCCCGGCCATACCATCAACAACAAGTTTGCAAGGCTCATGCGCAAGGAAATCCGCAAGCATGAGATACAGGCTCCTATCTACGACCCAAACGACGAGCCGGTAATGGACAATATCCGCATCAGGGAATTGCTCCCACACCGCTATCCCATGCAGCTCGTTGACAAGATTATTTCCATTGGCGCCACGAGTATTGTTGGAGTAAAGAATGTCACCTCAAACGAGCCTTTCTTTGTCGGACATTTCCCACAGGAGCCCGTCATGCCGGGTGTCCTGCAGATTGAGGCCATGGCACAATGTGGCGGCCTGCTGGTGCTGAACCAGGTTGAGGAGCCCGAGCGGTGGTCTACATATTTCCTGCGCATAGACGAGGTTAAGTTCAGGCAGAAAGTGGTGCCGGGCGACACACTTCTGTTCAAGGTAGAGCTTCTCCATCCCGTCCGCCACGGCATCAGCTCTATGAAGGGCTATCTCTTCGTGGGAGACCAAGTAGTGTCTGAGGCAACATTTACAGCACAAATAGTAAAGAATAAATAATCATGAACCAGATTAGTCCTTTAGCTTTTGTTCATCCCGAAGCCAAACTGGGTGACAACAACATAATAGGCCCATTCTGCTATATCGACCGCAACACCGTCATTGGTGACAACAACGTAATGCAGAACAGTGTGACAATACACGCTGGTGCCCGCCTGGGAAACAACAACGAGATATTTCCTGGAGCAAGCATAGCAACCAAGCCACAGGACCTTAAATACCGTGGAGAAGAAACGCTGTGCGAGGTTGGCGACAACAACAGCATCCGCGAGAATGTAACCATCTCACGTGGTACAGCCTCGAAGGGTACTACCATTGTCGGAAACAACAACCTGCTCATGGAGAACATGCACGTTGCCCACGATTGCGTTCTCGGCAACAATATCATTGTAGGCAACTCCACGAAATTCGCAGGAGAAGTGGAGGTTGACGACAACGCTATCATCAGCGCCGTCGTTCTCTGTCATCAGTTCTGCAAGATTGGAGGCTACGTGATGATACAGGGCGGCTGCCGCTTCAGTCAGGACATTCCTCCTTACGTCATCGCTGGCAAGGAGCCCACACGCTATTGCGGCCTGAACCTCGTAGGCTTGCGCAGGCGCGGCTTCAGCAACGAGCTGATAACGCTCATCCATGACGCCTATCGTCTGCTCTACTCCAAGGGTGTGCTCTCTGAGGGCATAGAGGAAATAAAGAGAAATCTGCAGATTACCCCAGAGATACAGTATATCATCGACTTTGTGTCATCATCCAAGCGTGGCATAATACGATAATAATGAAACAAAAAACCCTCGTTATTGTTCTTGGGCCCACTGGTGTCGGAAAGACAGAGCTATGTTTGAGAATAGCGGAGCATTTGAATGTTCCTATCATCAATGCTGACTCAAGACAGATATTTGCGGAGCTACCTATTGGTACCGCGGCACCTACTCAGGAACAACAACGCAGGGTTCATCATTATTTTGTCGGTAATCATCACTTGGATGATTACTATAGCGCCTCCATCTACGAGTCGGAGGTTCTCCAGCTTCTCACTTCCATGTTCTCCAACGGTCGTGATACCGCCCTTCTCTCGGGTGGTTCCATGATGTATATTGATGCCGTTTGCAAAGGCATCGATGACATTCCCACTATCAACGATGATGTTCGTGAGGCAATGAAGAAAAGGTTAGCTAATGAGGGCTTAGAAGCTCTCGTAGAGGAACTTAAGAGGCTTGACCCTGAGCATTGGGAAATCGTCGACCGCAACAATCCACGCCGTGTTGTCCATGCGCTTGAGATATGCGTGCAGACCGGCCGCACCTATTCGTCGTTCCGTACCAATACCGTCAAGGAACGTCCCTTCCGTATCTTGAAGATAGGACTCGACCGCCCACGCGAGGAACTCTACGACCGCATCAACCGCCGTGTGTTGCAGATGATGGCCGACGGGCTGGAAGAGGAGGCGCGCCGCGTGTTGCCCCTGCGCTCCTTCAACTCCCTGAATACCGTTGGCTACAAGGAGCTCTTTTCCTATTTCGACGGAGTGATACCACGTGACGAGGCCGTTAGGCAGATACAGTCCAATACGCGGCGCTATATGCGCAAGCAGCTCACATGGTTCAAGAAGGATAAGAGTATTAAATGGTTTTCACCCGAAAACATTGAAGAAATCCTAAAATATATCGACAATTCGATAAATTTTAGCAGTTAATTATTACTTTTGTACTGAAATCGCTAACATCAGTCAATTATGAACAAGGTAAAACGCTTTTTCAGCTTGTGTTACCGCAAGACTGGACAATTCATAACCTGGTACAAGAACCTATACAAAGGACGTCCATGGTACATGAAAACCATTACGGCAATTGTATCCATGATAGTTCTTCTGTTTCTCTACCTTGGGGCGGTAGACATCAACTTCCTCTGGCTGTTCGGCAAAAGCCCGGGTTACTTCTCTGGCATCAGAGACCCGCAAACCAGTCAGGCTTCCGAAATCTATAGTGCTGACGGAGTGCTTATAGGAAAGTTCTTCAACGAGAACCGTACTCCCGTGAAGTACGATGAGGTTAGCAAGGATTTCTGGCGGGCACTCATTGACACCGAGGATGAGCGTTTCTACAGCCACATGGGTGTAGACCCCATCGGTATCTTTGGTGCCGTAAAAGATGCCCTGCTCCACCATGACGGCCGTGGAGCATCAACCATCACTCAGCAGCTGGCAAAGAACATGTTCCGCGTACGCTCGCAATACTCTACGGGATTGCTCGGGAAGGTGCCGGGCCTGAAGATTCTCATTGTCAAGAGCAAGGAGTGGATTATCGCCACCAAGCTTGAGACCATATTCACCAAGGAAGAGATTATCACGATGTATGCCAACACCGTAGACTTCGGCTCGAATGCCTTCGGTATTAAGACGGCTGCAAAGACCTATTTCAACACCACTCCCAAGGACCTCACCACAGAGCAGGCTGCCGTGCTGGTAGGCATGCTCAAGGCCACTACATATTACAATCCATTGGCTAACCCTGAGAACAGCTTGCGCAGACGTAATGTTGTGCTTCAAAATATGGTTACCCACAACGACCTGTCGCAGGAGCGTTGCGACTCTCTGATGCAACTCCCCATAAAGCTGGAGTATAAGGTGGAGAACAACTACGACGGCAAGGCGCTGTACTTCCGTCAGGCTGTTGCCGACTACCTCAAGTCCTGGTGTATGGAGAACAACTACGACCTCTACAGCAGCGGTCTGAAGATTTACACTACCATCGACACTCGCATGCAGAAGTACGCTGAGGATGCAGCTATCAAACAGATGAGGCAGGTGCAGCGCAACTTCAGAAATCATTGGGGCAATAACGACCCGTGGATAGACGAGACCGGCAAGGTGATACCGAACTTCATTGAGGACATAGCCAAGCGGCAGCCATTCTACAAGTTACTCCTTGCCAAGTTCCCCAATGAGCCCGATTCCATCAACTATTATCTCAACAAGCCCCATAAGGTAAAACTTTTCGACTATGAGAATGGAACCATAGAAATGGAGATGTCATCGCTTGACTCCATACGCTACATGGTGAAGTTCATGCACTGTGCCATGATAGCCATGGAACCTCAGACAGGAGCCGTTAAGGCATGGGTGGGCGACATCGACTATAAGTCGTGGAAATACGACAAGGTGACGGCGATGCGCCAGCCCGGTTCCACCTTCAAGCTCTTTGTCTATACCGAGGCTATGAACCAGGGGCTAACGCCTTGTGACAAGCGTCGTGACGAATATATCTCCATGCAGGTATACGATGCCAAGAAGCATGAGATGACCACCTGGACACCAGGCAATGCCAACGGTACCTTCTCCGGCGACTCCATGCCTCTGAAGAGTGCCTTTGCCAAGAGTATCAACTCCGTAGCCGTGCGTCTTGGCCAAGAAATGGGCATAAAGAGAATTATCGATACTGCACACAAAATGGGTATAAAGAGCCGTCTCGATGACGCTCCTGCACTGGCCCTTGGCTCCAGCGACGTCAACCTTCTTGAGCTTGCCAACAGCTATTGTACTATATCCAATAACGGCAAACATCATGAGCCTGTACTCGTAACCCGCATTGTCGACAAGGATGGTAACGAGGTATACAGGGGACCGGAAACAGAGGAGCAGGCGATTTCCTACAAGAGTGCATTCCTTATGCAGCAACTCCTCAAGGGTGGTATGCTTGAACCAGGCGGAACATCACAGAGTCTGTGGGGATATGTCGGCAACTTCAAGGACACAGAGTTTGGCGGTAAGACCGGCACCTCGAACAACCATTCAGACGCATGGTTTATGTGCGTCAGTCCAAAACTCGTTGTTGGTGCATGGGTAGGTGGTGAATATCGTAGCATACACTTCCGTACAGGCGCTCTTGGACAAGGCTCCCGCACGGCTCTCCCCATCTGCGGCTATTTCCTTGAGTCAGTACTCTCTGACCCGGCATTTGCTCAATATCGTGCTAAATTCGACAAGCCCGATGATGATAACATAACATCTGACATGTATACTTGCCAGAGCTATTATCATAGTGCAGTAGCTGACACTACCGAGAAGGATAGTGCCATTGTAACTACAGAGGAGATAATACTCGATGAGAATGGTAATCCGATAGCCAGGCCCGTAAGGCAGGAGCCTGCCCAGGATGCCCAGCAGGGGGGCGGCGAGCAGAAATCAGAGAACAAATCACAACGCAAGGAGCAGGTTGTGAACTTTGATGACCTTTAACAGTACCATCATCCGTGTAGTCAAGCATTATTGACGAACAGGAAACATTACAGCAACAATGTAATAACGGCATGTCAGAAACGGAACAGAGCCTGATAGATACCGACAATAACGAACTACAGCAGGCATTGCAGATAATCTCCTATACCCGTCACTCGCTTTTCCTGACAGGAAAGGCGGGGACGGGTAAGTCCACATTCCTGCGACATATCGCCAGCACCACAAAAAAGAAAAACATAATCCTCGCTCCTACCGGCATTGCAGCCATCAACGCCGGCGGAGTCACCCTTCACAGCTTCTTCAAACTTCCCTTCCATCCCCTCCTGCCCAACGACGTACGCTACAGCGTGCGCAACATCCGTGACACCCTGAAGTACAACAAGGAGAAAGTAAAGCTTATCCGTGAGGTTGAGCTAATCATCATCGACGAGGTTAGCATGGTCAGGGCCGACATCATCGACTTCATCGATAAAGTACTGCGCATCTACAATCACAACATGCGTGAGCCTTTTGGAGGCAAGCAGATGCTCTTTGTCGGAGACATCTACCAGTTGGAGCCTGTACTGAAGGAGGAGGACAGGCAGCTTCTCAGCCCATTCTACAAGTCTGGTTATTTCTTTGATGCCCATGTCTTCAGGCAGATGCATCAGGTGTGCATAGAGCTCAGAAAGGTTTACCGGCAGACGGACAGACTCTTCATAGACATGCTCGACCACATTCGTACCTCACAGGTGCAGAAGCACCATCTTGACATGCTGAACACAAGGGTTGGCGCTGACATATGTAGCGATAGTAACCAGCTGTCAATTACCCTCTCTACCCTTCGCGACACAGTAGACCATATCAACCAGAAAAAACTTGATGAGCTGGATGGTGATCTGTCAGTATTCCAAGGACTCATAGAAGGCGAATTTCCTTCAAGCAGTCTTCCAACACCTATTGAACTGGAACTTAAAATCGGAGCACAGGTTCTTTTTGTAAAGAACGACAAGGAGAAGAGATGGGTCAACGGTACACTTGGAACAATCATAGATATCGACAATCACTCACATCAGTACATCTCCGTGATGACCGAAGCTGGTATTTCGTTTGATGTTGAAAGGGAGGTGTGGAGCAATGTCAGATACTCTTTCGACGAAACGGAGAAGAAGATTGTCGAGGAGGAGATAGGCACATATACACAGTTCCCCATCAGACTCGCATGGGCAATAACGGTGCATAAAAGTCAAGGACTAACATTCAACAATGTGAAAATCGACTTTACAGGTGGTGTATTTGCTGCAGGCCAGACATACGTGGCACTATCCCGTTGCCGCAGTTTGGAAGGCATCAGCCTCAGTAATGCTATAAAACGAAGTGACATATTCGTCAGACCAGAGGTTGTAGACTTTGCCAGAAACTACAACAACATGAATGTCATCAAGTCGGCGCTCTCCCAGTCCAAGGCAGACAAGCAGTACCATGATGCCATAAAGGCGTTCGACCAAGGGGATATGGGAACGGCTCTTGACAACTTCTTCCTTGCCATACATAGCCGTTACGACATAGAGAAGCCCATCGCCAAGAGGTTTATCCGCAGAAAACTCTCTGTAATTAACCAGTTACGCAGGGAGATAGCAGAGTTGAAAGCATCTGCCGAAGAAAGAGAGAATTCCCTGAAACGTTTCTCAACAGAATATGTCATGCTCGGCAAGGAATGTGAGCGTGAGGGCATGCGTGATGCTGCCATCCGAAACTATGAGAAAGCCCTTGAATTATACCCCAGCCATCCTGTGGCAAGAAGGAAAATCAAGAAGTTGAAGGGGTAATGGGGTAATGGGGTAACCTTCGACCTCCTCGAACTCCTCAAACCCTTCGAACCCATCAAACCCCTCGAACTCCTCGAACCCTTCGAATTACTGTTTCTTTTTACCAAATTCAGGGTCAATCTTGACAAGCGAAGCCACAAGGAAGGTGACTGTACAGCATGCCATGACGATAAGGAAAAAGTTCTGATAGCCGACAGTCTCCTGCAAGTCGCCGGCGAACAGGCCCGGTATCATCATCGACAATGCCATGAAAGCCGTACAGATGGCATAGTGTGATGTCTTGTACTCACCCCTACTATAATATATAAGGTATAGCATGTAGGCGGTAAACCCAAATCCGTAGCCAAACTGCTCCACGAAAACACAGGTGTTTATGATGAGGAAATTATCCGGGAGACAATAGCTGAGGTAGATATATACAGCATCGGGAAGTGTTATGGCGCATACCATTGGCCAGAGCCATTTTCTCAGTCCTCCCATTCCTGCGCAAACACCTCCAAGAATGCCGCCGATGGTAAGTCCTATCACTCCCACCGTACCCTGAACGAGTCCATACTCCTCCGTAGTGAGTGCCAGTCCTCCATTTGCAGTGCTGTCAACGAGGAACAGGGCAGACACCTTTACGAGCAACCCCTCAGGCATACGGTAAAGAAGCATGAAGAGAATACCAATTACAGTTTCCCTTACAGGAAACTTAGTCAGGAAGTCTTTGAGCAAGGATATTATGCTTTTGTCGTTCTCTGCAGCCTTTTGCTGTTGCTTGTCGGCAGGGCGAGGCAGTACGGAGCTATGCCAGAGCCATAGCAGTATGAACATGGCACATGTCCCGTAGAACATCAGGCTCCATGAAAGTGGAACGTCTAGCCCGAAACGCGACTGCATAAAGCCTGCTATCATAATGAGTACTCCCTGTCCGAAGATGTTGGCGAAGCGGTAGAATGTGCTCCTTATTCCAACGAAAACACTCTGGTCGTGCTCATCAAGGGCAAGCATATAGAAGCCGTCGGCAGCAATATCGTGGGTGGCACTTGAGAAGGCCATTAACCAGAAGAAACATAGAGTTCCCTGCAGCCAGAAATCAGTAGGAATTGTGAAGGCCACACCCCCCAATGATGCACCAACAAGCAACTGCATGGCCGTTATCCACCAGCGTTTGGTCCTAAGCAAGTCGACCAGTGGGCTCCACAGAGGCTTTATCACCCATGGCAGATAGAGCCATGAGGTATAGAAGGTTATGTCGGCATTCCCCAAACCTAACTGCTTGTAGAGTATCAGGGAAATGGTCATTACTGCGACGTAGGGTATACCCTCTGCAAAATAGAGTGTGGGAACCCATGCCCACGGAGAGCGGAATATTGATTTCATAAATAATTCTATTAATAGGCAAAAGCTGATGCAAAATTAATAAATAATTTAAACTTCGCATGTAGTTAAAAGGAGAAAATGAAGATAAGAGGAGCTAAATGACGGTTTATTTTAATATTAGGAAACATTTTCCTTAATTTATTGTTCCGATTAGATAAAATTTCGTACTTTTGCAGAAATATTACAATTAACTAATTTTATGAGAAAGTTTATCATATCATCAGTCATTGCGTTAGCGTCGATGCCTGCATTTGCCCAGGACAAGACTCCGGCATGGATAAATAATGTGAAGCTCTCAGGTTATGGAATGACCCAATACCAATACAGCTCACAGGAAGGAAGTGAGTCCAACTCCTTCAATCTTAGAATGTTGCGTCTTTCCCTTGAAGGAAGGATATTGGATGATTTCTACTGGAAAGCCCAGGTTCAGCTCAATGGCAACACGTCTACACTTGGCAACTCCCCACGTGTTGTCGACATGTTTGCCGAGTGGCAGAAGTACAAGTTCTTCCGGGTGAAGGCCGGACAGTTCAAGCGTCCGTTCACCTTCGAGAACCCTATGAACCCCATAGACCAAGGCTTCATGAGCTATAGCCAGAACGTATCCAAGCTGGCTGGCTTCAACGACAGGGCAGGCGGTCATGCCAGCAACGGACGCGATATTGGTGTTCAGCTGCAGGGTGACTTCCTAAAGAACAAGGCCGGACGTGAGCTGCTGCACTATCAGGTAGGCGTATACAACGGTCAGGGCACCAACGTGAAGGATGTGGACCAGCGTAAGGATGTCATCGGAGGAGTATGGGTGATGCCTGTCAAGGGAATGCGGATAGGTATTTTCGGATGGGAAGGCAGCTATGCACGCAAGGGCAAATGGACTGCTGATGACGGCACGGCGCAGAACGGCGTGAGAAGTCTCGACCAGCACCGGTATGCCATAAGTGGCGAGTATGTTGTTGACGATTGGACATTCCGCTCGGAATACATCCATTCAACGGGCAAGGCATTTGCAAAGGCTCTCGTAAACACCAACGATGCCACATCGACAAACTGTGAGCTTTCATCGAATGGTGACAAGTCAGACGGTTTCTATGGACTGGTGATTGCCCCTATCATCAAGAAGAAGATACACGTTAAGGCACGCTACGACATGTACAGGCCAACAGCAGAATGGAGTAAGTCGAGAACACAATACGAGATAGGTGCGGACTACGTATTCCATAAGAATTTCCAGATAAATGCTGAGTTCGCCCGCATCAACGACCGCTCACTTGCTAAGCATAACTACAACATGGTCGACGTGGAAATAGATTTCAGATTCTGACAAATCCCTTTATGTTTTGCGCACAAATCTCAAACACTAATACTTATTATGAATATAATTACTTCTAAGAACGGAAAACGTCATAGACACAGACATACGGATGACGCCGATGACTTCAAGCGTAGGCAGATGTCTTCAAAACGTAGAAAAGCCATCTTTTCCAAACTCTTGTTCTACGCTTTATGTGTGATTGCACTTATTGTCCTTGTTGCCGTTTACTACGTATATACATCTTAAAAAGAAGACAATAATAATTAGGCACACTTAAGTTTCAGATAACCCACCTACGGCATATCGCCTTCGCTCCTTGTGATGCGTAGGCGATATGTTTTATCATGGCAAATCCGCATAACTTTTGTAAAGACATCAAAAGCTGTAGGTACCGACAGCGCCACATGGCCCATGGTGCGCCGCAGGTTCAGCTCAACGCAAGGATGTAGCACCACATCATTGTTGACATCCCTCACAACCATCATGTCAACACCAAAAGGCCCTGTGTATGAAGGCAGTATATTATCTTGTGCAAGTAAAGCTATATCCCGGGTAACACCCTCAACTATGTCCATGTCGATATACTTGGAAAGCATCTCAACCTTACGCTCCTCAGGCGCGATAATGTTGCCCGTATATGCTCCGTTCTTAGTCTCAAAAAGGGATAGCCCCTGATACTCCACCCTACCCCTGTAGGCATAAAACTCAACAGCCAGGTCCAACACCTTATTATATAGTGGCTCACGCATGAGGTAGCCCTGTCTTGAAAGAACGTTGGCTATCCATCCCCTGAGATGCTGGTCGGCCTCTCCGCTTTTGACATATCGCACACCACGTCCGCTACAGCTCCATGGCGATTTCAATACCCAGGCAGTTTGTCCTTCCAATTCTTCAAGAGCCCCCTCAGTTGTAGTCACTACAGCAGCCTCGCCAACCAGTCTGGAGCTTGACGAGACAAGTGGCGACAGAATGTTCTCAGCCGCCCATGCCCTGCCGCTCATCTCTCGCCATCGGTCAAGCTGTGCGTCTTCAGGAAGAGGAACGTTTCCCGACAGTCCCCAACGGAGCAGCTGATGCTTCAGCACTTTGTTCCATCCCCATGGGCATATTGCGTCAATCTGTATATGGCCAAGAATATTACTCAGATGTTCAGGCTCAATAAAAACCGGACGACAGGAGCCTATATGCGTACGGCGGAAAGCCTCCTTTGCCGTTTCCTTGTCCTCGACAAGTATAAGGTCGTTGTCATCCGCCCATAATGCAGCTATATATCCAAGGTCATGGCGCAGCTCCCTGGCGGCATGAGGGGGAGTAAACGGTATCTTGTCGGCAGCCATGGCCGTCTCGTGGTCTGGGTTGAAAATATGTAATTTCATGGTTGCAAAGTTACAGCCTTTTTTGCACTCAGACGAAAGCAAAAAGATTAAAAGTGCAAAAAAACTAAAAAAGCAAAGTTTTTGCAAACTTGACTTTGCAAATTTCAAAATAAGTAGTATCTTTGCACTGTATAACCATAAAGAACCAAGAATATACCCTATGGAAGCATTCTACCGGACCCATGCGTATCTCATAGAGCATACAAACGCACCAGTTCGTCGTACCCTTATGGACGAGATCGACTGGAACGACCGCTTGATAGGCATCAAGGGCACACGCGGTGTTGGCAAGACAACATTCCTGCTGCAGTATGCCAAGGAGAAGTTCGGGAAAGATGACAGGAAGTGCTTGTATATAAACATGAACAACTTCTTCTTCCAAGGCAGGGGCATAGCCGACTTTGCCGGCGATTTTGTTGCACAGGGTGGTAGGGTGTTGCTTATTGACCAGGTATTCAAGGAGCCTGATTGGAGCAGCCAGCTTAGGACATGCTACGACCTTTACCCAGAACTGAAGATTGTCTTTACAGGCTCTAGCGTAATGAGACTGAAGGAGGAGAACCCTGAGATTGGTGGCATAGTGAAAAGCTACAACCTTCGAGGCTTTTCTTTCCGTGAATATCTCAATCTGCAGACAGGCAACAATTTCAGACCTTATACGCTTGACGAGATTATCAAAGACCATGAGCATATCATCAAGCAGATATTGCCAAAGGCAAGTCCGGTAAAACATTTCCAAAACTATATCCATCATGGTTTCTACCCCTTCTTCCTTGAGCACAGGAATTTCTCCGAGAACCTGCTCAAGACCATGAACATGATGATTGAGGTGGATGTCCTCTTCATAAAACAGATAGAGCTGAAGTATCTCGCAAAGATAAAGAAGCTGTTCTATCTTATTGCCGTGGATGGTCCAAAAACTCCCAACATCAGCAAGCTGGCCGAGCAGGTGGACACCAGCAGGGCAACGGTAATGAACTACATAAAGTATCTTGCCGACGCACGGCTTATAAACATCATCTACCCCGTAGGCGAGGATTTCCCGAAAAAGCCCACGAAGATAATGATGCACAATTCCAACCTGATGTATGCCATCTATCCGCAACATACTCTGAGGCAGGACGTCATGGAGACATTCTTTGTCAATGCGCTGTGGAAGGACCACACTGTCAACCAAGTAGGAAAAGACAACTTCTATACTGTTGACGGCGGACAGAAGTTCAGGATATGCGACGCGCAGATGTCAAACAAGCTGAGATACAACAACGACACCATATACGTCAGGTACAACACCGAGGTTGGCCAAGGCAACAAGATACCCCTGTGGCTTCTTGGTTTCCTCTACTAAAGAAAAAAATTGTTTTAACAAAACATCATAACATACTTAATACTTTTATCTATAACAAAATGGCAAAAGAAAAGAAATTTATGACTTGTGATGGTAATACCGCTGCCGCTCATGTAAGCTATATGTTTACTGAGGTTGCAGCCATTTACCCTATCACCCCGTCATCACCAATGGCGGAGCATGTTGACGAGTGGGCCGCAAAGGGACAGAAGAACCTTTGGGGACAGAACGTGTCAATCCAGGAAATGGAGTCTGAGGGCGGTGCCGCCGGTGCCGTACACGGCTCTCTGCAGGCAGGTGCGCTGACAACCACGTTCACTGCCTCACAGGGATTGCTGCTCATGATTCCTAACATGTACAAGATTGCCGGTGAGCTGCTGCCTTGCGTGTTCGACGTGTCGGCACGTACGCTGGCCTCTCACTCTCTGTGTATCTTCGGCGACCATCAGGACGTTTACGCTTGCCGTCAGACAGGTTTCGCAATGTTCTGCTCTGGCTCTGTCCAGGAGGTTATGGACCTTACAGCCGTTCCTCATCTGGCAACGCTGAAGACCCACGTTCCTTTCATCAATTTCTTTGATGGTTTCCGTACCTCTCACGAGTATCATAAGGTAGAGGTCATGGACATTGAGGACATCCGTCCGTTGGTTGACGAGGCCGATGTGAAGAACTTCCGCGACCGCGCCCTCTCTCCGGAGCGTCCTGTAACACGTGGTACAGCCGAGAACCCAGAGACATTCTTCACACACCGTGAGGCTTGCAACGCCCACTACAATGCCATACCAGACGTAGTAGAGCACTATCTGGGCGAAATCTCCAAGATTACCGGCCGCGAGTATCACAACTTCTCTTACTATGGCGCAGAGGATGCCGAGAACATCATCATCCTTATGGGCTCTGCCACCGAGGCTGCCCGCGAGGCCATCGACTACCTCATGGGTCAGGGCAAGAAGGTCGGTATGGTTTCCGTACACCTCTATCGTCCATTCTCTATCAAGCACCTCTTCGCTGCAGTTCCCAAGACTGTAAAGAAGATTGCCGTGCTCGACAGGACAAAGGAGCCAGGTGCCGAGGGCGAGCCTCTGTACCTCGACGTGAAGTCTGCATACTACGACCAGGAGAACCGTCCGGTAATCGTTGGCGGCCGCTATGGTCTCGGATCTTCGGACATCACCCCAGCAAAGATTATCTCTGTTTACAACAACCTCGAGTTGCCAGAGCCAAAGAACCACTTCACAGTAGGTATCGTTGACGACGTGACATTCACTTCTCTGCCTGCCGTAGAGGAGATGGCACTTGGCGGCAAGTCCATCTACGAGGCCAAGTTCTTCGGTCTTGGTGCTGACGGTACCGTAGGCGCCAACAAGAACTCAGTGAAGATTATCGGTGACAATACCGACAAGCATTGTCAGGCATACTTCTCCTACGACTCAAAGAAGTCTGGTGGTTTCACCTGCTCACACCTCCGCTTCGGCGACGAGCCAATCCGCTCTACATACCAGATTACCACACCTAACTTCGTTGCATGCCACGTTCAGGCATATCTGAACATGTACGATGTCACACGTGGTATCCGCGAGAACGGCTCATTCCTGCTCAACACCATCTTCGAGGGTGATGAGCTCGTCAAGTTCATCCCCAACAAGGTTAAGCGTGTGTTCGCAGAGAAGAACATCACCGTTTACTATATCAACGCGACAAAGATTGCACAGGAGATAGGTCTTGGCAACCGTACCAACACCATCCTTCAGTCCGCGTTCTTCCGCATCACGGAGGTTATCCCGGTAGACCTCGCCGTTGAGCAGATGAAGAAGGCCATCGTGAAGTCTTATGGCAAGAAGGGTCAGGACGTTGTTGACAAGAACTATGCAGCCGTTGACCGCGGTGGCGAGTACAAGCAGCTTGCTGTCGACCCAGCATGGGCTAACCTGCCCGACGATGAGGTTGTAGAGGATGCAGCTCCTGCATTCGTTAAGGACCTCGTTCGTCCTATCAACGCTCAGGCTGGCGACCTGCTGAAGGTTTCCGACTTCGTAAAATATGACACCATCGACGGTACATGGCAGAACGGCACAGCCCGTTGGGAGAAGCGCGGAGTGTCCGCCTTCGTTCCGGTATGGAATGCCGACAACTGTACACAGTGTAACAAGTGTTCGTTCGTATGTCCTCACGCAGCCATCCGTCCGTTCGTTCTCACCGACGACGAGCTCAAGGGCATCGATACACCGACCATGGAGATGAAGGCTCCTGCAGCCCTGAAGGGTATGCACTTCGTTATCGAGCCATCTGTCCTCGACTGTCTCGGCTGCGGCAACTGTGCCGACGTTTGTCCTGGCAAGAAGAACAAGGAGACTGGCGAGGTTGAGAAGGCACTCAAGATGGTTGCCTACAACCCCGATGCAGAGGATATGAAGAAGCTCGCTGCCGACTGGGATTGGCTCGTTGCAAACGTTACCTCAAAGCAGGATCTCGTCGACATCAAGCTCAACCCGAAGAACTCCCAGTTCGCTCAGCCTCTGTTCGAGTTCTCTGGCGCCTGCTCCGGTTGCGGTGAGACACCGTATGTCAAGCTTATCTCCCAGCTCTTCGGCGACCGTGAGATTATAGCCAACGCTACTGGCTGCTCTTCCATCTATTCAGCTTCTATCCCGTCAACACCTTACACCACCAATGCCAAGGGTCAGGGTCCTGCCTTCGACAACTCTCTGTTCGAGGACTTCTGCGAGTTCGGTCTCGGTATGGTTCTCGGTAACAAGAAGATGAAGGAGCGTGTTGCCATGCTCTTCGCCAAGGCCATTGAGAACGAGGGCACGCCAGCCGAGTTCAAGGCTGCTGCCCAGGAGTGGATAGAGAAGCAGAACGATGCTGACGAGACAAAGCGTCTGGCAGCAGTTCTGAAGCCGATGATTGAGGCTGGTGCCAACGCCGGTTGCGACATCTGCAAGGAGCTCAAGACTCTCGACCACTATCTCGTAAAGCGCAGCCAGTGGATTATCGGTGGCGACGGCGCTTCTTACGACATCGGTTACGGCGGTCTCGACCACGTTATCGCCTCTGGCGAGGACCTCAACATCTTCGTTATCGATACCGAGGTTTACTCCAACACCGGCGGTCAGGCTTCCAAGGCTACACCTCTTGGTGCCATCGCACAGTTCGCTGCCCAGGGCAAGCGCATCCGCAAGAAGGACCTTGGCATGATTGCCACCACCTACGGCTACGTATATGTTGCCCAGATTGCTATGGGTGCCGACAATGCACAGACTCTCAAGGCCATCCGTGAGGCAGAGGCATATCCTGGACCATCACTCATCATCGCCTACGCACCATGTATCAATCATGGTCTGAAGATCAAGGGCGGTATGGGTCGCTCACAGGAAGAGGAGCGTCGCGCTGTAGAGTGCGGTTACTGGCATCTCTGGCGCTACAACCCACTGTTGGCTGAGGAGGGCAAGAACCCGTTCTCACTCGACTCCAAGGAGCCTGATTGGGACAAGTTCCAGGACTTCCTCGATGGCGAGGTTCGCTACCTCTCTGTCAAGAAAGCATATCCTGCCGAGGCTGAGGAGCTCTTCGCTGAGGCCAAGAAAATGGCACAAATCCGTTACAAGTCATACGTTCGCAAGAGCAAGGAAGACTGGAACGAGTAAGCAAGCCAATACAATAAAAGTCCTTTAGACTAAATACCAAAGAGGGCGTGTCACAGCAGTTTGACACGCCCTCATTGTTTATATGCTTTTGCCCTTTGCCCCCTTTGCCTTTCCTTTGCCTTCCCATTGCCTTCCCTTTGCCTTTCCTTCCAGCCAGCGACATTGGGCTCATCCGGCGTTGTTGCTGATATTTGTACGTCAAATTGTGCAATGCTTTGCGTTGGCAGATGCAAAGCTTTGCGATGGCAGATGCAAAGCTTTGCGATGGCGGATGCAAAGCTTTGCGATGGCACATGCAATGCTTTGCGTGAGCGGTTGCAATGCTTTGCGTCTGAAAATGGCAAAACTGGCAGAGAAACCGTATATCCTTTTAGGATAAAAGAAAAGGGAGGAAAGACACACAATATGGGTCACTGTTGTCCTAAAAGAAATTACTCCCGAACCAATAAGGCAAGTATGTTGGGTGCGATATAGACATGAAATTGTAAGTGGGCCGTATGTTTCAGCATAGATATTGCCCTGTAAGAGCATTTGGCAGGAATACTTGCGTAGTCATGCTGTTATGTTCTTACAGGGCAAATTGTCAGACGGCCGATGATAGATGTAGAGCCATCAGTTGGCCAGTCGTTGTTTTTACTCGCTAACCTTGTCGAGTTTCTTGATGATAGAGAATATGAACAGTGCGCTAAGCAGACAGATGCCTGCAAGAACGCCCCAGATTACTGGCAGCGATACGTTCCATCCCCAGAGGAAGCCCGGTATCATCACGAGCTGATTGCCGATGGCTGTTGCGGCAAACCACAGTCCCATCATAAGTCCGGCATATTTCGGTGGAGCCACTTTGGTTACGAAGCTGATGCCGATAGGCGAAAGAAGCAGCTCGGCGAAGGTGAGCACGAGGTAAGTAGTAATGAGAAGATTTGCGCTGACACGTGCTGGGTTCTGGTTGTTCTCTATGGCAGCAGCCTGGTCTATCGGGTCGAGCAATCCCATAGAGCCTACAATCATGATGCAGAATGCCAGGGCGGCGACGAGCATGCCAAGTCCGATTTTGCGTGGGCTTGAAGGTTCTTTCTTCTTCTTGTTGAGCCATGAGAAGAGTGCCACGCTAACAGGTGTGAGGGCTACAACGTAGCAGGGATTGAACTGCTGGAAGATGGGCGCCTTGACCTCGATGCTTCCCTCGAGAGACATGTACTTGTATACAAGGAAGACGACAGCAAGCAGTGTAAGGGCTGCTCCGATAGCCTTTCCGCGTGCCGTTGTGCTCTGAACGATGCCAAAGAGACCGTAGACGATGAATATTACGGCCACGAGGTTGGTGACGTCGAAAGCCATGCTCTGCAGTCCCTCTGACATTGTCTGGGTATAGTCGCGTGCGAAGAGTGTCAGGGTGTTGCCGTTCTGATGGAAGGCCATCCAGAAGAAGATGACAACGGCAAATACCAGGCACAGGCATACGATGCGCTCCTTGGTCTCGGCCTTTGAGAGTTCCCTCACCTGTGATCCGTCGGCAGCTGCCGCTCCCTTCTTGCCCTCGTTTACGAGCACGTGCTTGTATGTTCCGCTGAATATGTAATAGATGGCTATTGAGACGATAAGGCTGGCGCATGCCACGGCAAAGGCATAGTGGTAAGACTCCTCCTCGCTTACGCCGAGAGAGGCCTGTGCCCATTCCATAATCTTGATGGCTGCGGTAGGCGCGAACATGGCACCGATATTGATAGCCATATAGAAGAGGCTGAAGCCGCTGTCGCGCTTGTCGGCATACTGTGGTGCGTCATAGAGCTTGCCAACCATAACCTGGAGGTTGCCCTTGAAGAGTCCCGTTCCGAGACCTATGAGCACCAGTGCCATACAGAGAGCTGCGATGGCAGGCGTGCCGGCTCCGAGAGGAATGGAGAGCAGCATGTAGCCGATGAACATGATGATGATGCCCGATGTCACCATCTTGCCAAAACCGAAACGGTCGGCTGCGATACCGCCAATGACGGGAAGGAAGTAGACCATCATCAGGAATGTGGAGTAGATGCCGCTGGCCGTGCCAGTAGCGAAACCGAAATTGGCCTGTAGATAAAGAATGAATACGGCCAGCATGGTGTAATAGCCAAACCGCTCGCCGGTGTTGGCCAATGCCAACGCATAAAGACCTTTGGGTTGTCCTTCGAACATAATGTTTTAGTTTTGATGTTATTAATAATAGTATATGTTATGTCTCATTGTCTCCTTGTCCTGACAATATCGAAGAGATAGGCGAGCTTTACGGTTATCGTTCCGAAGTTGCTCGATCCGAAATAGTCTCGCTTGGAGTCACCGTAGATATTGCCAAGGCCATAATAGTAGCGTCCCTCAAGGAGGAAATGCCCCAACTTCGGATGACTGAATTCAATTCCTGCTCCTGCCGCGATACCATAGTCGAACTTGTTCTCTACGGCCATGGTGTCCTGGGCGCATACGGGGTTCACCCTGTCGGCAGCGTTGCGGTCAGAGAAGTCGAAGTTGGTCTTGGTGCTCTCGCTCATATAGATACCGAACTGTGGTCCGAGGTTGACGAAGAAGGCAAAGCCTTTCTGCTCCCTACCCCATGCCAGGTGTGCCATGAGCGGCACCTGTATGTAGTTTACCGTCCGGCTGTATTCCTCCGGCAGTCCTGTTGCCGTGTTTATTACTGGCATGTCGTTGACATCCACGATGTCCTCTTTCCATCCCATCTGGCTGTAGTTAATTTCTCCATACAGCGAGCAGACGGTGCTGAAATACTTCTCGCAGACGTATCTCACGGACAGTCCTCCGGTGATGCCGTTCAGCTTGGCTTGCGACACCTTTGGAGTGAAGCTTACGCTGGACATGTTCAGTCCGCCGTTGAAGCCGATGGCGAGGTCGTTGCGATGTTCGCCTATCTGCGCCGTCATGGCCACAGGGACGATAGAGAGTATTGCCGATATTATGAAATTCCTCATTAATGTGTTGAATGTGTTTTGGTCAATATGTTATCGACTCCAGTCCGTTGTCCTTAGTATAGTGTATGAGCATGAAGCTCTCGTTCTGCATACCTCCCGTAGGCATCCGGCGGAAATAGAGCGGGGTCTGCAGGGAGGTGTAGATGTCCTGGTCGCGCGTGCCCCAGAACTTCTCTCCGAACATCCTTATACCACGCACAAAATACTGGCAGTGGTCGTAGCCTGTTATGGCAAACCTGGGCAGGGAGTTCTGCATGTCTTCAGAGAACCACCTGCGGTAGCTCTTTTCTAAAGATGTTGTCTTATAGTTCAAAGCGTTGTAGTAGAATGTCGTGGGGATGTATGTATCGAACTTGTGGAAATTGGCAAGCTGATACTTGGTGTACATCAGCCACTCGGTATATCCGAACAGAGAGATACTGATGTTGGGGTTGTTTGCCACGAGGCTGTTGAGCTTCGCCATAGCCACATTAAGCTCTGGCGATCGTCCGGTATTGAGAACAACCACGTTGGGCTGTGACTTAGAGAACGCCTTGGCGAACATCTCCTCAGAGTTGCGCAGGTTTGTGATGCTGTATTTCTTCCCCTTGTTCTCAAGCTTATTGCGCAGTCCGAAAGTGAAGATTCCCTTGTTGCTCGTGGTGTCGTTGCAGTCGATGAATACGGCATGATGGTTGGGGAACCTCTCCAGGAAAGCATTTATCGATGCGTTGTTAATCTGGTCCTTGGTCTGGTAAATCTGGAAGACGTTGACATTCTTCATTACCTCGTCGCTGCTGATGGAAAACGGTATGACCAGCTTGATGCCTTTTTCCTTGCAGAAATCGGCCATCTGCTTGACCTGTGGAGTATACAGAGGCCCGAAGATGATGTCGCAGTCGGCAGCTCCCGACATTCCCACCACCTTGGCGGCATCCCCGTCAATGGGAAGGTTCCAAGCCTTGACATCTGTAGAGATGCCTGCGGCCCTGAGTGAGTCGCATGCCATAAGAATGCCGCGATAGTACTCTATCATCCGCTTGCCGTCGCCATCCACATTATGCAGCGGCAGCATTACGCCAATCCTCACAGGGTCTGTACTCTTCCTTGTACTTGATGGCTGCACTGGCGTCTGCCTCTGCTCTTCCTTTGGCTTGGCAAAAGGAATAAAGATGGTATCACCTTTCTTCAGCTCGTAGCCCTGGGTTTTCATTACAGGGTTTGCGTCCATAAGTTCCGGCAGTGTAATGCCGTATTTCTTGGTAATGCCAAAGAGAGTATCCTTTTTCTTTACCTTATATATATCTTGCCATTTGTTTACCTGAGCCATGCTGCCAACGGAGAAGCAAAGTGCCAGAAGCAGCAATCCAAACCTAAAAATTTTCATCATAATATATATTTTTGATTGAATCAAGTGCAAAAATACAAAAAAAGTGTGGTTAAATCAACAATAATCCGTATTTTTGCATGAATAGAATGATTTTAGCAATGAAAACAAAGGCAATACTACTTATTTTTACTGTGATATGTGTCAATATTAGTGTCCTTGCGCAGGATGTGCCAACCATCTCTCCGCTTGTGACATATCTTAACAGTGACGGCGAGGAGCAACAGGGAACAAGCGTCTCGGAGTCTGCCCCACTGGAGGCGACCTTCACGTCGGGAACAGAGAACGCAGACGGATGGAACGCACATTACGAGTGGAGGTTCTACAAGGACGGCAAGAGGGACAGTCCGTATCTCATCAGATACGACGAGACCACCACATACACGTTCAACGATGCCGGAGCACACTATGTGGAGCTCTACGCCACCTTCACGCAAGGCAATGATACCGTATGTTTTACGGATGAGTACTGGACATCGGAAGGCTCGCCCATTACCATATCCATCTCCGAGAGCAAGCTTGAGATGCCCAATGCCTTCTCGCCCAACGGCGACGGCATCAACGACATCTACAAGGCCAAGGAGGGCTACCAGAGCATTGTGGAGTTCCATGCCTACATCTTCAACCGCTGGGGACAGAAACTATATGACTGGGACGACCCCGCAGGAGGCTGGGACGGCAAGTACAAGGGCAAGGATGTCGCACAGGGAGTATACTACTGCCTGGTGAAAGCCAAGGGTGCTGATGGCAGGAACTACAGCATAAAAAAAGACGTAAACCTTCTCAGAGGATATACAGAAGAGACAACAACGAATGAATAATCAGGAAGAGAAAATAGAAGTCTACGGCGCAAGGGTTCACAATCTGAAAAACGTTGATGTGGTGATGCCCCGCAACTCGCTGACCGTCATCACCGGCCTTTCGGGGTCGGGCAAGTCATCATTGGCTTTCGACACCATCTTCGCTGAGGGACAGCGCAGGTATATAGAGACCTTCTCTGCCTATGCGCGCAACTTTCTCGGCAACATGCAACGGCCCGACGTAGACAAGATTACGGGATTGTCGCCTGTAATCTCCATCGAGCAGAAGACCACCAACCGCAATCCCCGCTCTACCGTCGGCACGGTAACCGAGATTTATGACTATCTGCGTCTGCTCTATGCGCGCACGGCCGACGCCTATAGCTACGCCAGCGGGGAGAAGATGGTGAAATATACCGAGGAGAAGATAGTCGGCATCATCGAGACAGCATATTCCGGCAAGCGCATATTCATCCTTGCCCCACTTGTCCGTCAGCGCAAGGGTCACTACAGGGAACTTTTCGAGAGCCTTCGCCGGAAAGGCTACCTTTATGCAAGAGTCGACGGAGAGGTACTGGAGATTACGCGCGGCATGAAGACCGACCGCTACAAGAACCATAATATAGAGGTGGTGATAGACAAGATGGAGGTCAGAGAAGGCGATGGCGAGCGGTTGCGGAAAAGCATTGAGACTGCCATGAGGCAGGGCGACGGTGCTATTGTCATACTCGACAAGGACAGCGGCGAGTCACGCAGCTTCTCGAAGAAACTCATGGATCCCGTTACGGGTATCGCATATAGCGACCCGGCTCCGAACATGTTCTCGTTCAACTCTCCCGAAGGTGCCTGCCCGCATTGCAAGGGACTGGGATGGGTCAACGAGATTGACATGGAAAAGGTTATCCCAGACAACACGCTGAGCATAGCCGACGGTGCAATAGTTCCTTTAGGAAAATTCAAGAACCAGATGATATTCTGGCAGATAGAGGCTATTCTTGCCAAGAGCGGCATGGCCCTCAGCACTCCATTCAAAGACATTCCCAAGGAGGCGGTCGACGAGATAATGTTTGGCAGCATTGAGAACGTTCGTATACCGAAGGAGAGAGTCCATACGTCAAGCGACTATTTCGTTGCTTACGATGGCGTGGTGAAATATCTGCGTTCCGTAATGGAGAACGACGACACAGCGGCGGGACAGAAGTGGGCAGACCAGTTCCTAGCTGTCGCGGAGTGTCCCGAATGTCACGGCCAGCGTCTGCGCAAGGAGTCGCTGGCATACAGGATATGGGACAAGAACATAGCCGAGCTGTCGCATTTCGACCTCAACAACCTCAGGGAATGGCTCGACGAGCTGCCTGACCATCTTAGTTCCACACAGCAGAAGATAGGCAATGAGATACTGAAGGAGCTGAGGACGCGTGTCGACTTCCTGTTGCAGGTAGGGTTGGGCTATCTGTCGCTCGACCGTCCGAGCGCCTCTCTCTCCGGTGGTGAGAGCCAGCGCATAAGGCTTGCCACACAGATAGGCTCACAACTCGTCAATGTGCTCTACATCCTTGACGAGCCGAGCATAGGCCTTCACCAGCGTGACAACTGCAAGCTGATAGAGTCGTTGAAACAGCTGCGCGACATCGGCAATACGGTAATGGTGGTCGAGCACGACTCCGACATGATGCTTGCAGCCGACTATATCGTGGACATCGGCCCGAAGGCTGGACGCAAGGGAGGCGAGGTGGTGTTTCAGGGTACGCCCGAGGAGATGCTCAGGAAGCATACACTGACAGCCCAATACCTTAACATGGAGAAAACCATCAGCATTCCGTCCAAAAGAAGGAAGGGCAACGGAAAATATATAAGGATAAAAGGTGCGTGCGGCAACAACCTAAAGAATGTCGACGTGGAGTTCCCCCTGGGCAAGCTGATAGTGGTGACGGGTGTCTCAGGGTCGGGGAAGTCCACTCTCATCAACGAGACCCTACAGCCCATCCTGAGCCAACACTTCTATCGTTCGCTGAAAACACCTATGCCCTACTCCGGCATAGAGGGTGTTGAGAATATCGACAAGGTGGTGAATGTAGACCAGAGTCCGCTGGGACGCACTCCAAGAAGCAATCCCGCCACATACACCGGAGTGTTCTCTGACATCAGAAATCTCTTTGTCGCCCTGCCTGAGGCTCAGATAAGAGGCTACAAGCCCGGACGTTTCTCTTTCAATGTCAAGGGCGGACGTTGCGAGACTTGCGGCGGCAACGGCTACAAGACCATAGAGATGAATTTCCTGCCTGATGTCATGGTGCCTTGCGAGGTCTGCCACGGCAAGAGGTACAACCGCGAAACCATGGAAGTGCGCTACAAGGGAAAGTCAATAGCCGATGTTCTCGACATGACCATCAACCAGGCTGTGGAGTTCTTCGACGCCGTGCCGTCCATATCGCAGAAGATAACGGCGCTGCAGCAAGTTGGACTGGGGTACATAAAGCTCGGACAATCGTCTACAACACTCTCGGGAGGCGAGAGCCAGAGAGTGAAGCTCGCAACGGAACTGGGAAAGAAAGATACCGGCAAGACCCTCTACATACTCGACGAGCCTACAACGGGACTTCACTTCGAGGACATACGCATACTGATGGATGTCCTGCAGAAGCTTGTCGACAAAGGTAATACCGTAATCATCATCGAGCACAACCTTGATGTGATAAAGCTTGCAGACCACATCATTGACCTTGGACCGGACGGAGGACGGGGCGGAGGAGAGATACTGACAACGGGAACCCCGGAGGACGTAGCCAAGTCGGACAAGGGATATACGCCAATGTTCCTGAAAAGGGAACTTGACAGACAACAGAAAACCAACAGCTGAAAAATACTGCAAAACAGGCATAAACCAACAAAAATATTTGTAATGAACAACAAAGAATTACATCAAACCTTTTCCTGCCATGCCAATTCCATGACAGGTGCGAGCACAAGAGAATGGCCAGGCAGAAAAGCCTGTGTCGTCACTACCCTTTTGCTGTTCCTCACATCAGCATTGACTTGGGCGCAGCCAAACGGTACTGGCACGTACTACCAGAGCGCCGACGGCAACAAGGGCAAGAGTCTCAAGACTGCCCTGTATGAGATAATAAAGTCGCCGGGCGTAAAAAGCTATAGCGACCTGTTTGAATGTTATAAGTCTACTGACCTGCGCCCCGACGGCAAGATATGGGACATGTACTCGAACATAACAAATTTCGACCCCAACAAAGACCATTACGGCAACTACTCTGGCGAGGGCGATATGTTCAACCGTGAACATTCGTTTCCAAAGAGCTGGTTTGGTAACGTGTCACCAATGAACTCCGACCTCTTCCATGTAATCCCTACAGACGGCTATGTGAACAACCGGCGCAGCAACTACCCCTTTGGCGAGACTAATGGCGACAGCTATAAGTCGAACGGAGGCTTCAGCAAGGTGGGCTCATGTACCACACCAGGATACTCAGGAACCGTTTTCGAGCCAAACGATGAATACAAGGGTGACTTTGCGCGCATATACTTCTACATGGTGACATGCTACGAGGCGAAAGTGTCATCATGGAGCAGTCCCATGCTTGCGGGCAACTCATACCCTGCATACACACAATGGGCCATAGACATGCTCCTCCGATGGGCTGCCAACGACCCCGTAAGCCAGAAGGAGATAGACCGCAACAATGCCGTATACAAGATACAGGGAAACAGAAATCCGTACGTTGACTACCCGGGACTGGAGCAGTATGTATGGGGCAACAAGACCGACATCGCATTCTCTTACGACAATTACGATGCCGAGGTTACACCTGACCCGGAGCCTAATCCAGACCCGGAGCCAGACCCAGACCCTAATCCTGACCCAATAGACGGAGAGCAGACCTACGTCAAGGTAACTGACAACAGTGAAATACAGAGTGGAGCACACTGCCTGCTCGTATACGAGACCGAAACCAAAGGCTATGCCCTCGCAGACATGATTTCGTCTGGCAAGGCCTATAGCTATACAAGCGTGACCATAAGCAACGACCAGATTACTACCGAGGTTAACGCCGACGGCATGCCGCACGAGCTGTTGCTTGGCGGCGAACCGGGTGCATACACTATTTATGACACAAAGTCTAATGTTTACCTCTCGCTTCCATCATCCGACAACGCCCTAAAAACTGCTGAGACGGTAACAGGCGCAACGGAACAGTGGACAATAAGCATAATGGACGGATATGCTGACATTCAGAACAACAAATATACCAACCGGACGATAAGGTACAATAGCGGTAGTCCGCGATTTGCATGCTACTCGTCGGGACAGCAACCTGTATCGCTCTACAAGCGCAAGGCCACAAGCTCTATAGGTGTTATTGACAACGATGCCACTACTAATGGCAGCTGCGTCGTATATTCGGTTGATGGCAGACGTGTTGGAGTATACACGAACGGACAAAACATAACAAGCGGACTCCGTAAGGGTATATATATAATAGGTGGAAGAAAGGTGGTCGTAAAATAGTCTGCCCCACCACCTGATGCGTTTTCAACACTCAAAATAAATAGGCGAGATTATCCAAATTTCGCCTATTTGCTTTGTTTTTATTATTATTTGTTGTGCAAAACCGAAGATTTATTGAATAAATTACTCATAATTGTACTATTTGTTATAACTTTGCACGGCTTTTGGTATTCTTGATAACTAACATGCCGACAGATTACACATGTTACAATATCTACGAGTATATGGTATCAGGCTCTTGCCTTCAACAAGTTACAACTATTTATTATTAATACACAAATAAAATTAAGGTTTTATGAGACAATTCTACAACATTATGTTGCTTATGCTCCTGAGCATGATAGGCTTTACGGCCAATGCCCAGAACATTAAGGTGACACTAAACATCGATGATCCTGACAAAGTGTCTGTTCAGGTTAATTATGTTGCTCAGACAATGGTTGCGGGCAACAACGAAATAGAGCTTGAGCCGACACAATACGGTTATTATCCGACGATAAACGTCAAGGCTGTCAATAACGCACTGCTGACTGCCGTAACAAAATCCAACGGCAACAAAGAGTATGTAAACGCCCTTAGTGAATGTAACATTTATCCAAGCTCTGCCGACGATGGAGCTACCTGGACTATAACTACATCTACAGAGGAGGAATTCCGAACAGCATCTGTAATAGTGAAGTGCGACCATCCCGACAAGGTTCAGATACAGCGCAGCGGTTCCAATTCGTACGTCACTCTTACTGAGAACGAGCAGGTTGTGAAATACAATCCACAGTTGGAGAACACGCTTTATATATCTCCCAGAAATTATGGCACATCTTTCTACTCCGTAACTTTCAACGATACCCCAATAGCCATTAATTACAACTCCTATACTGTAAACCTCGATGGCAACAGCAATAGCGTTCTGGATATTCAGACAGCATACCCTGAGGACATGACCTACAATTTCAGGATTGAATATGCAGATGCTATTAAGGCCGACGGTTTCATCACTTCTGTAACAGCCGATGGCGAGACCGTAGACCTTGCACAATGCCTGAGCCAGGAGGGTGTTGAGCTGCCAGCAGGAAAGAGCGTTGTGGTAAGCGGAAACACACAGGACTACAAGTACGACTCCTTTACCGTAAATGACCAAAACCAGAATTTCTACGGCACCTACAGCTTCAATATCACATCGGCCACAGTCATCAAAATAGACGCGCATAAATACGGCAACGTTACAGCAACTGTAAATATTGATGACCCAAACAACATCTCTGTGTTCAATAACACTTACGATGACGGCAACCCATTGACACTGGAGGGCAACACCATAACTCTCTCAGAGAGGAATGCCAACCTATACTTCAAGCCTGCATCAGGATGCAGCATAACATCGTTCAAAGTGGGCGAAGAGGAGAGAACAGCTGACTATAACGGTGCCTACTCCGTTACTGTTACCGACGGAATGGTTATCAACATCACTACCGAGGCATCGAAGCGTGAGGATGTCCTCACTATATGGGTTGATGACGTTACTGCCATAACATCCGAATACGGCATTCCTACCCTTACTTTCAATGACCGCTCCACCTACAAGCTCTCGACAGGCGAGAACATCATCAACTTCAACAAGGACAAGGACGTGCCCATGCAGTTCAGCTCCTTCTCGTCACAGTACCAGAGCGTGTTCCTCAACGACACCAAGCTTGCTCCATTATATAGCGGCGGTACTTCATATCAAATCAATACCCTCAACAATGGAGACTACATGAAGGTTTACCTCGCCTCCTTGCCCGAGACCTACAAGGTTAACTTCAAGCTGGGCCTTCTCGTGAGTGCGGCCGACGTGGCAGCCGTTAAGTGCAACGGACAGGCTTTGGCCAACTGGAGCGAGGGTGTGGAAATCCTGAACGATGCCGCAAAGACCATTACCATTGAGCCTGCAGTTGCAGGAAGCATTGTGGTAAAGGTTGGTGACAAGACCATAGAGGCTACTGACGGTGCGTTTGTTGTAAACGTAAACGGCGATACAGACATAGAGATTACTGAGGCTGACGCTACCCAGGTAGAGACTGTCAACCTGAAGCTGGTATACAATGGTGAGGCTGAGGGCTGCGTCAGCGAGCTTCTCCTCGACGGCACACCATATAACGTTGCTGACTTCGCTACCACGGACGGCGTGAACATAAAGGCTGGAAAGAAGATTACAGTCAAGCTTAACAAGACCGACTACAACGTTACCTCGTTTACCGTAAACGATGTGACACAGTACTTCAATACCGAGTATACAGGCGAGATTTCTTCCGCTACTGTTATCAGCATTACAGCAACTAAGTACAAGACTCTGACGGCAACTGTCAACATTGACAACGCTGACAACGTGAAGGTATTCAATGCCTCCTACGACAACAACATGCCACTTAGCATCGTGGACAACAAGATTGAGGTGAACGACAATAACCCCTACCTCTACATCAAGCCAAACACCGGCTGCTATATCATCTCCGTGACAGCTGACGGAAATGCGGTATCGAAAGATTATAATGGCGGTTATTCTATAACTGTTACAGACGGCATGGTCATCAACGTTGAGTCTGCCGTTATCAACCGCGACCAGAAACTTACCGTGTGGGTTGACGATGCATCCGCTACTACGTATGGTGCTCCACAGATTACATGGAACGACCGCTCGACCCTCAACTTGCAGACAGGTGAGAATGTGGCTATGTTCTATGAGGGAGATGTTCCTATGCAGCTGAGCGCATACGGCTCAACATACATGAACGTATTCCTCAACGACACAAAGGTTGCTCCTGCCTACACTGGCGCAACATACTATGTATTCAACACCCTGGCCTCAGACTCATACATAAAGATGTATCTTGCAAGCGAGCCATCTGTCTACAACGTCTCGGTGGTTCTGAGCGAGAAGGTCAGCACAACAGATGTTGCCTCTATAACCGTCAACGGTGTTGAGACAACAAACTGGAGCGAGGCTGTACAGGTGTTGGCAGACAGCAAGGCAACAGTGGTTATCAAGCCTGCTGACGAGAGTGCAATAGCCGTAAAAGTTGGTGACGAGGAGTACCATGCACAGGATGGCGTGATAACTGTTTCAGTCGATAACGAGGCTGTAGTAAATATTGTCCCTGAAATAGAGACTGGCATCGACAACATCGGTAATGTATTCAGCAACAATGGCAAGGTATACAACCTCCAGGGAGTGGAGCTTGGCAACAGCAAACTGACCAAGGGTATATATATCGTCAACGGCAAGAAGGTTGCCGTTACAAAGTAATCCTAATGATTATTAATGTTGATAACAACTTCTTAAAGTAAAGTGGGTATTGGCAGAAGAGTGAAATCTCTGCCAATTCCCCTTTTACGTTTCATAATAATAACAATAATATAATCAATAACAATAAATTATGAAAAGACAACTATTGTCCGCAGCCTTGCTTATGGCCACTTTGTCAGTGTCGGCTCAGTCGAAGCTCGATCTGTCGAGTCAGGCCACACTACGCAAGCTGCGCTTGGAGCAGAAGAATCCCTCGGCATTTGCCTTGGCGAAGGGATTGCGTAAGATTAAACAGGACGTCGGCGTGCCGGCATCGAGCGTTCTCGCCATTGCCAAACTCAGCGATGGCGTAACCGAGGACGACCTCAGGGCTCAGGGCGTAAACGTCATACGTACAAGTTTTGGGTTTGCCTTCATTGCCATCCCTCTCGACGATGTTGAGAGAGTAGCCTCTCTGAAGAGCTTCAATGCCATACAGCTCGAAAGGGATGTCATGCAGCACATGAAGTACGTGCGTGAGGCTACCGGTGTGGACAAGGTCCAGCAGGGAATAGGCCTGAGCAAGGCATACACGGGCAAGAATGTCGTGTGCGGTATTGTAGACAACGGCTTCGACATCAACCACATCAACTTCAAGGACGAGAATGGCCAGAGCAGGGTGAAATATTTTGAGACCGTGGCTATCAACAACAACTTCACAAGCTATGACGACTATCTGAAGATAACATCATACAATACTCCGGAGCTGATAGCAAAATACACCACTGACAACAACTCCACCTATCATGGTACACACACCATGGGTATCATGGCCGGAGGATACAAGGGTGCCACCAAGGCTGCCCTGCTGGTAGGCGATGACATGCATAGCGCGACTATCGAGGACAACACGTCCAACCCGTATTACGGTGTGGCTACAGATGCCGACATCATAGCGTCATCGTGCAGCTCACTTACCGACATACAGATAGCCAAGGCCGTTGAGGACCTTGCCATGTATGCGGACTATGTGAAAAAGCCCGTTGTCATAAACCTTTCCCTCGGTACCAACCAGGGCACCCACGACGGCAAGGGTGTGATATGTCAGTTCTTCGACATCCTTGCCGAGGAGCTGAATGCCAAGATAGTCCTTGCCTCCGGTAACGAGGGTAACCTGAAGATGGCCGTCCACAAGACGTTTGTAGCTGATGACACCACTCTGAGGTCGTTCATCGAGGGTGATGAGCATGCCGTCGACGGAGACAACAAAGCATACATTCGCTATGGTCAGATGGACTTCTACGGCAACGATACCAAGGCGTTTAAGATACAGGCTGTCATCTGCAATACAGAACGCAACACCATTATAAAGAGATTTGAGGTACCAATGACTGAAGAGGCAAACAATGGCGTATGGCAGTACTGGTGCTCCTCGAATTTCAAGCAATATGATACCGACATCCTTGACACATCGTTCGACAAGTATTTCAGCGGCTATGTAGGAATGAGCTGGACCGTAGACTCCGTAAGCATGCGTAGGTATGCTACCATTGACGTCTATGTAATTGACAATCCTGAAACCAACGCCAACCATAAGTACCGCTTAGGTTTTGAGATTGTCGGTGAGGACGGACAGCGCGTTGACGGCTATGCCGCTACCTATACCGCTACCTTCGACAACAACGGCATAGCAGGATGGGATGACGGAACGGCCGACGGCTCAGTCAGCGACATGGCTACAGCCATGGGTACTCTATGCGTAGGCTCATACAGCACTACCGACAGCTGGGCACAGCTCGACGGATATGCCTACAGCCAGCCTGGAAGCGACGTTGTGCGTGGCGAGGTGACACCGCTCTCCTCGTATGGCACGCTTATCGACGGGCGCACCCTACCCCACGTGCTCGCACCTGGTGCGTTCGTTGTGTCTTCCATGAACAGATACTATATGCAGGCTGTTGGCCTGGCCGATGCCGACACGCTGTTGTCTGCAGTTGCCCTGACAGATACCAAAGACCCATACGCATGGTCAGCCGGTACTTCCATGGCATGTCCTGTAGTATCGGGTATCATAGCTCTATGGCTTGAGGCTGACCCAACGCTCACCATGGACCAGATAAAGGACATCATCAGCAAGACATCCGTAATTGACGATGCCCTGCGCAAGGCTGACCCTGCACAGATTGGAGCTGGCAAGATAGATGCCTACGAGGGCATTAAGGAGGTGCTGCGCCGTAAGGGCGACAATACCGGCATCAGAAATCTGCAATCGGACAACAGCCGTCTCGTGGCAACAGCCGTTGGCGACCGTAAGGTGAAGGTGTTCGTAGCAGGCGAGAAGCAGCTCAAGGTAGAGGCATTCGCAATGTCTGGAAACAGCGTGGCCACCGTAACTGCCAACGGTGACGAGGCTACAGTAGACCTGTCAGCCTTCCCCAAAGGCTCATACGTAATACGTGCCAACGGCAAGCTGTCAAAGTGTATTCTCGTGAAATAATAACATAAACAAAAAAATATCAGCAACATGAAGAAAACGATTTCCCGATGGCTCGGCACGGCTATGGCTGTTGTGGCTGTGGCATTATCGCCGCTGACGGCATCTGCCCAGGCCAGCCAAGAGCCTATCATCGAGTTCAAGACAACCATCAACACCCAAGATGTTGAAGCACCTGCGGTAACAATCCTTCTTGGCGGCTTCAAGCAGGAGACAGACTATATTGACATAGACTGCGGTTTCGGACCAGAGGAGCATGAGCTTATCCCGGCAACTATCAACACCGAAACAGGAGGATGGGATGGCGGCACACCGGTAACATGCACCGTAACGTCATCTGGTATTGTGAAGATTTATGGCGACGCATCGAACATTGCCGTCATTAACTTCGAGGGATGCTACATCTCTGACCTGAAGATGGCCGAGATGCCAAACCTCTATTACATCAACCTCGACCACAACGAGCTTCACCAGCTCGACCTTTCCGCCTACCCTGCCCTACAGGCCATATCGGTAAGCGACAACCCCTTCGACGCTGCACCTCTCAAGATTGGCGGCAACAAGCCCAACCTGATGCTTCTTGAGATGGGGCAGACCTCAAATCTCGACCAGTCGTTCAACCTCTCCGACTACCCTAAGCTGGTATCGTTCGGAGCTATGGCCAACAAGGGTCTCAGGACACTCGACCCATCAGGATGCCCAAATCTGCAGCGCCTGTCCATCGACGGTACAAACGTGCAGACGCTCGACTTGTCAAAGAACCCCAACATCACCATACTCAACATCAGCGAGACCGGCATCAAGGACATCGACCTGAGCAACCTTAAATACCTGCAGCAGTTGTATGTCGACCACCGCTCGGCTTCGGTCAACGCACAAGCCAAGCTGAAGAAACTCGACGTGAGCAAGAACAAGTCACTCGTTTACCTCTTTGCCAACGGCAACGAGCTTACAGACATAGACCTTAGAAACAACATCTATCTGCAGCAGCTCTATATCGGCGACAACAACCTGACGAGCATCAACCTCGACAACAACACAAACCTGATTAACGTCATGCTGGCAAACAACAAGTTCACATTCGCCACCCTGCCCCTTCCCGGCAACTGGAACCAGTATGACTACTATCAGAAAAACATGGAGATAGCCAAGACCGTAAAGGTCGGTGACGTGCTCGACTATTCCGACAAGGTGCTCCGCGAAGAAACTACTACTACATGTGCTGTGTATTATGTTCCAGAGGACTCTGCAGGACAGGTTTATCCTCTGGCAGAGGAATACTACACCTATGCCGACGGAAAGGTGACATTCCTCATGGCTCCTGAGGACAGCGTGTTCCTGGCTTTTGCCAACGACAAATTCCCGAACATACAGCTCGACAAGCAGCCTCTGCGCACGGACAAGTTCAAGGTGAAGACAGCAGAGGACTTCGGTAAGGACGACATGACCATCACGGTTATCACTCCTGTAAACCTTGCAGGCTCTGACATCGTCATGAAGGTCGGCATGGCCGGGGCAACTCCTGATAATCCAAAGACTTTCTACATCGTCGACGGCAACGGCAACAAGAAAGAGTTCAAGGCTACTACTGACAGTCTGCCTGAAAGCCCGAACGTGAACATCCATGTGGCAAGCAACACAGCCTATGTATACGTACCACAGGATGAGGTTGCTACAGCTCTGGCCATAGACAACCAGAAGCTGCAGAGCATCAACCTCAGCATGGCCAGAACGCTGAAATATCTTAGCCTCACAAATACCGGACTCACTGAGATTGACCTGGGCTACAACAAGGGACTGCTCAGCCTCACTCTGACAGGCAACAACTTCAACACTCTGAACATTAGGGGCGTGAACGACGCCTACCAGAAGACCCTGCTCCAGGACATCAACCTGAGCAACAACCAACTGACTGCCGTAACGCTCAACGACATGGGAACCATACACAACCTCAACCTGAGCAACAACCAGCTCACAGAGCTGTCGCTCAAGGATGCAGACAATATGGAGACCCTGGACCTGAGCAACAACCAGCTGACTGAGGTCAACGCTAACTACTGCACGCTGATGACTGACTTCAACATCGCCAACAACAACATCTCAAGCATTACCATGCCATCGGAGCTGTCGTTGCGACGCTTCCATTGCGAGAACAACTCTCTCTCGTTCGCCAACCTGCCGCTGCTGCCAAACATCGAAGAGTATGTATACGCTCCTCAGAACGTCATAACCATTCCTGTGAAGTCGCCAGGAGTAGACCTTCAGGACCACAACATCAACGGACAGACAGTATACACATGGAAGAACAGCGACGGTACGACGCTTACCGAGGGTACGGACTACTTAATCGTTGACGGTATGACACGCTTCCTCGAGCCAATCATCGGCAACAGCGTTTACTGCGAGATGACCAACGAGCTCTTCCCGGGACTCACACTCACGACCACCAAGGTGCAGGCTGCCGAGATGCCAAAGAACAAGATTGCCTCGTTCACCACATTGGCTGACGGCACGGCAACAATGATTCTCAGAGCCAAGGAACCAACCATCATCTGCATTGACTGGAAGGGAGCAGGCATGGCCGTTGAGACATACTCTGTCTCGGATGACATTCTCACAACGGAAATAAAGACCTACGCCAACAGCAATTGCGCTATCTACTCCTACGATGACAACTGCCCATTGTACGTGCTTAACATCACTGGTGCAAAGCTTGCTGATGTAGACCTGTCGAATATGAAGAACCTGGTTCTGGCTGCCGTTATCAACGCCGGCATAGACGCAATAAAGCTTCCAGACACCAACACCCTCACGGAGCTGAAGCTCGACTATAACAACTTCACATCGATTGACCTGTCACGCTATGCCGCACAGCTTGGCCTGCTCTCTATGAACAACAACCAGCTGACAGCGTTCGACGCTACAGGTATGGACAACCTCTTCAGCCTGTCCTTGGCCAACAACGCACTGAGCTCCGTAAAGCTTAACGCACCAAATATATGGAACGTTGAACTTTCAGGCAATCAGCTGGAGTCTATCGACCTCACGAATTTGCCTAACCTCTATCAGCTCTTCTTGAGCAACAACCGTCTAAAGACCATCGACTTGTCGAAGAATACCGGTCTAAGGATACTGCACATCGACTATAACCGCTTTACCTACAGCACCCTGCCTATACCAAATGCTCTGTATGGCTCATACCAGTATGGCAATCAGGGGCGCATAGACATCGTGCCCGACGCAAATGGTATAGTAGACCTGGCAAGTGAGGCTACTGTTGACGGCACTCCGTCGACATTCCGTTGGTTCGTTGGTGACCCATGGTACGATGAGAACACGGGTGAGCTTACAGGAGAGGAACTGTATGTTGACGAGGAGTACAACGTGAAGAATGGCATAACAACATTCCACAAGCCTATAACCGATGTGGTTTGCGCAATTCTCAACGACAAGTTCCCCAACCTAACCATCCTTACCAATCCGGTAGACATCACATCTACTCTTGGCATAGATGGCGTATCTGCCGGTAACGAGGTTGAGGTATCTGCAACAGACAGATGGATAACCGTCAAGGCCGCTACTCCTACAGAGGCTGCCGTCTATACAGCTGGTGGTGCCTTGGTTGGCAAGACCAAGGTCAACGGCACTGCCTCGGTCAAGGTGCCCTCAGCAGGCGTTTACGTAGTGAGGAGCAACGGCACTGCCACAAAGATTGCCGTTGACTAACCTGACGACTTGCAAAATTCACAATCGAGTAGGAGGAAAACGAAGTAGTTTTCTTCCTACTTTCGTTTTCCGACCT
>SAMEA3663023__coassemble_593_pt1 | contig 80056 bp, 53 predicted proteins | sample SAMEA3663023__metabat2_low_PE_013 | metagenome-assembled genome bin SAMEA3663023 (sample SAMEA3663023) | pig gut metagenome | biome: pig gut; feature: pig-associated habitat; material: faeces | place: France | collected 2012
GACATTTGCATGAAGCTTAATATTGTATAACATACAAACCAATAAACCAAAAAACAACAGAGAAAGAAAATGGAAACAATACTGTCTATCGCCGGCAAGCCCGGCCTTTACCGACTGGTATCACGTGGTAAGATGAACCTCATCGTAGAAACTATCGATGACGCCAAGCGACGTATGCCCGCATTCTCAACAGACCGCGTGACAAGCCTCGCCGACATCGCCATGTACACTGACGCCGAAGACATTCCACTATGGAAGGTACTGAAGAGTCTTGGTGAGAAAGAGCAGTCGAAGACCGCCTCTATCAATTATAAGAAATGCAGCTCAAAGGAGTTGCGCGACTATTTCGCTGAGGTTCTGCCCAACTTCGACCAGGAGCGTGTACACGACAGCGACATAAAGAAGCTGCTGCAGTGGTACAACATTCTTGTCAACAACGGCTATACCGATTTCGAGACTGTCCTCTGCCCTACTCCTGGCGACAACGTCGACTCAAGGCAGGAGGCTGAATAACGACACCCCACAACTCACACAACAGTCCATTATGTGGAGATACCACCTCTTAGCCATAGCGACAATACTCGTATGGGGCGTAACCTTCGTCAACTCAAAGGTGCTGCTCCTGCATGGGCTTGCCGTCCACGAGATATTCGTCATACGCTTCGGCATAGCCTACCTCTGCATATGGACCATCTCTCCGCGCCGCCTGTGGGCCTCCAGCCTTCGTGACGAGGCCATCATGATGCTACTGGGCATCACAGGCGGCTCGCTGTATTTTGTAGCCGAGAACATGGCCGTGAAACTGAGCTTTGTCAGCAACGTGTCATTTATAGTGTGCACGGCCCCACTCTTCACCACACTTCTTGGGTTGCTCTTCATCAAGGGCATGCGTGCCACACGCGGCCTTGTCATCGGCTCCATGCTTGCCATAGCAGGAATGGCAATGGTGATTTTCAACGGGCAATTCGTGTTCAAGCTCAATCCCGCCGGTGACCTGCTGGCATTCTGTGGAGCACTCTGCTGGGCCGTCTACAGCCTGCTAATGAAGTCTGTTGCCACCCGCTACGGTGCAGTATTCGTTTCGCGCAAAGTATTCTTCTATGGCTTGCTCACTGCCCTTCCACTCTTTGCCTTCATGCCCTGGCAATTTCCCGCAGAAGGCTTCCTCATCCCCGCAGTATGGGGAAATCTGCTGTTCCTTGGGTTCATAGCCTCCTTTGCCTGCTTTGTGTTGTGGAACCTCGCCATCAAGAAAGTGGGAGCCATAAGCGTATCAAACTATGTATACCTGAACCCCATCTCCACAGTTGTATGCTCCGCACTCGTGCTTCACGAGCCTACTACCTGGATAGCCATCCTCGGCTCAGCCCTCATCCTCTCAGGCGTGTTCGTAGCCAACAAGAGAGGTATATGAGGTTAGTGTAGGAAATTTCATATAAAAAAACCATCGGTCAAAATGTCTGTTTGTTACGCCATTTTGTCACCCACTAAGTCTTTGGTACATTAGTTGCGATTACGATTAGTGTAAAAGTAAAACATTAACCATTTTAAAAGTATAGGAGATTACAACTATGTACAGAAACGCTTGGTTACCAGAAGTCTTCAACGACTTTTTTGACAACAACTATATGCCTAAGGCCAATGCCACCGCACCAGCCATCAACGTGCTGGAGTCAAAGACCGACTACCGTGTAGAGCTCGCCGCTCCTGGCATGCGTAAGGAGGATTTCGACGTGAACATTAACACCGACGGTGACCTTGTAATAAAGATGGACCGCAAGGGCGAGAAGCACGATGAGAACGTCCACTACCTGCGACGTGAGTTCTCTTACACCAAATACGAGCAGACTCTTATCCTCCCTGACGACGTGGACAAGCAGAAGATAAGTGCCAATGTTGCTGACGGCGTGCTGACCATCGTACTGCCAAAAATAGTCAAGGAAGAGCAGAAGATTGCGCGCAACATTGAGATTGGCTGATAATCACCTGATATCATTTATCCAAAGGCATATCCTGTCCAGTACCTCCACAGACATTGTCTCCTCAATCTGCTGATATTCAGTGTAATTGCCTGTGGTACAATGCTGGAAGAGATGGTTTAGCCCGTCAAAAGGCAGAATGGTATGTCTGCAAGCAGAAAGCCCAGCGTGGAGTGCCGAGAGATTAGCCTCGCAGTCCACCTGGGTATCTTTTTTTCCACCCATCGCCAGTACGGGGCAAACGATCTTCGACAATATCGGACGCACGTCGATAGTAAGCAGGTGGCGCATATATGACGAAGACGTCTGCCGCAACACCTTGGAAAAATGCTCCCGCAGCATAGCTGGCACATTCCCCACATCAATATCCTCGACACAAGCTCCATTGGCCAGTTTGCCAAAGGCATCAGAGAGTGCGTTGCTATAGGCATCGAGGACGGTCACAGGCAAGAAAGCCTGTGCCAGGCTGGCACGATGCTGGCTCACCAGCGTCTGCAGTCCTGATACCGCCATGGCAGCCATAGTGACCACATAGTCGGCCTTACCCTCAGCGGCAATCATCAGTGCAATGGTGCCGCCCTCACTATGCCCTATCACCCCCACCCTGCTGAAGCGGTTGCGCAAATACCTTATTACAGCCTCCGCATCGTCTTTGAAATCATCAGTAGTGAAACTTGAGAAGTCCAATGCCGCATTGCCATACCCACGGTCATCATATCTCAGCGATGCTATCCCATGGCGTGCAAGCGCATCAGCCAGTACGGCAAATGGCCGGTGGCCAAATATCTCCTCGTCACGGTTTTGCTGTCCGCTACCCGTTACCATCACCACCACAGGAGTATTGCAGTTGCAGTTCGGTGGCAGAGTGAGTGTACCGCTGAGCACAATGTTCCCACTTGCCACTCTCACCTCCTCAGTGGTATATGGGAATGGCGATACAGGAGTCTGTGGGCGTCTCATTTGCATCATCCCCTTTCTGAGAGTCAGCGGCAACGACAGTCCTCCCTGCAGGAACAGTCCCTTGATTGAATCTCCCTCCATGAGGCCTTCGAACGTAACACCAATGGCAGCCACCATCACCCTAAGCTTTCCCTCCTCAGTTATCGTCCTCTCGCCCTTAATACCCTTGACACCCTGTGCAGGAGAGTCAAGTGTACAGCCGTCCGCACTGAAGTTAAACACCAATGGCAGGCTCATGCCCTGCACATCAAGCTTGCCCGTCCATGCACCCTCCTGAGCAAGGGCGGTTAGACACACCAGTGTAGAAAAAACAGTCGAAAAGAGGCGAGATGTAGTCATAAATCAATCTTTATATATGTTTTCTGCAAATATACGATAAAAATACGATATTTTTAGTATCTTTGCACCGCTTTTAGCTAAAAGCGCATAAAACGCTAATGACCAACATGGTCGAAGAGTGCTTGGTAAACCTCTATAAAAACAAGGAAAATGGAAAAAAGGAATAATCTTGTGAGCGTGACGTTCATGCTTTTCGGCACGCTCTTCTGCGTCTGCCTGATTACGGCAAACATTCTTGAGACAAAACAAATATCACTTGCCGGCATAAGCCTCACCGGAGGACTGCTAGTGTTCCCCGTGTCGTATATCATCAACGACTGCGTGTGCGAGGTCTGGGGATATGATAAAGCGCGCATGCTCATATGGACCGGTTTTGCCATGAACTTCTTCTTCGTCCTTACCGGTGCCCTGTGCGATGCCATTCCCGGTGCCCCCTACTGGACGAACAACGAAGGTTTCCATGCCATTTTCGGCCTTGCTCCGCGCATTGCCGGAGCCTCTTTCTTAGCCTTCGTCTGCGGCTCCTTCGCCAACGCCTACGTTATGAGCAGGATGAAAATTGCAACAAGAGGCAAAGGGTTCTCCCTGCGTGCCATACTGAGCACGGTAGCCGGCGAGAGCATAGATTCTTTGCTGTTCTTTCCGCTTGCGTTAGGCGGTGTCGTACCAGCGTCAGAGCTTGTGAAGCTCATGCTCTGGCAGGTGTTTCTGAAGACCGCCTACGAGGTAGTGGCTCTTCCTGCGACAACAAGGATTGTCAGATGGCTGAAGGCTCACGAGGGCATGGACGCCTACGACGATGGCATAGACTACAGATGGTGGTAGAGCCATGAGTCACTCTTCACTGCTGCCCGTCTATCACTGCCGTCCGTCTATTCATGTCGTGCGAACCGCTCCATGGCGAGCTGTTCGTAGCGGGTGCCTGGACGACCATAGTTGGCATAGGGATATATGCTTATTCCTCCGCGCGGGGTGAACAGTCCCGTCACCTCTATATATTTAGGGTCCATGAGCCTTATTAGGTCCTTCATAATGATATTGACGCAGTCCTCATGGAAGTCGCCATGGTTACGGAAGCTAAACAGGTATAGCTTCAGGCTCTTGCTCTCCACCATTCTCACGTCAGGGATATACGAGATGCGTATCTCGGCAAAGTCAGGCTGTCCGGTGATGGGACAGAGCGATGTGAACTCCGGGCAGTTGAATCTCACCCAGTAGTCATTCTCCGGATGTTTGTTTGTAAATGTCTCCAGTACGTCCGGCGCATAGTCCATTCGATATTGCGTCTTCGCTCCGAGGGCTTTCAGCCCGTCATCTTTTCTTTTATCGTTCATTTGTGTTTTTTTGAAGTGGTTGGTGATGTAAATAAATAGTTAGTGAGATTACCCTTTGACCTCAGACATCAGACCTTAGCCCTCAGACCTTAGCCCTTAGACCTCAGCCCTCATCACTCTCCCGTTGTAGCCTGCAGTGCCTCCTTGGTCAGTTTCTCAATCATCGCCTGTGCCTTCTTATTAATTGAATTCTCGGGCGACTGTCTGTAGTAGCTTCTTTGCACCCCGTCAGATGCCAGGACGAGCGAGTCGTCGCGCAAGTATACGATATCACAGGTGTCGAGCCTGACGTCCTTAAGTTTCAGCGATCCTTCCTTGTCAATATTTTCCAGGTCGGGCTTGCCGCTCGTCATCACGAGTTTTCCATTCCAGATATGCCATTCCGTGAAATAGCTTAGTTGTGGATATACCACGGGGCTCTCGTCGGCCAGTGAGCTTTGCTCCCTTACATATCCCACGCTGGCCGCCGTCCACTGCCGTTTCAGCGAGAAGCCATATTCGCGAGGAATCATGTAGGTTGCCTTCACCGAGTCGGGCATATTGCGCTCCATGCGCTCCTGCATGCGCTTGCTCATATTCTCGTAGTCTCTCATCTTCGGCATGACGATATAGCACCATGTGCCCTTCAGCTCGTCAAGGTCTATCGCCATGTCGGCCACCGTAGAGTCTTCGCTATTGATGACCAATCCCATCCAGTCGCCAACCTTTGGCTTGCCGAGCACTCTCCCCCTTCGCGTGGCATCTATGATGTCATACCTCACAGGGTCGCTGCCGTCGTTGGGCAACAGTACTATCACCGAGTCAGAGCAGCCCTCGCAGGCCAGCCCGTACACCGTCAAATCTCCCTTCAGCTTCAGCTCGTCATTGAGATGTCCCTTACTCACCTGTCTGCTGTCACCGCATGACATGAAAGTCACGGCTGCCATGGCCAGACCAATGATTAATTTCCCTATATACATTACTTTTATTTTTAATATTCAGCCATTCGAGCTGCAAACTTACAAAAAAAAACACAACCACACAAGTTTGAGTGTCAGAAAATACAACTTGCCATAACTTCAGCATCCGTATGGGCGTAAACATGCTCTGGCAAACTACAACGCCACCACTTCTTGCACAAATCCTACTCTGTGAGCAAGTTTGCGGCAAAACAGATTTAATAAAACGCAAAAAATCATTGGGACAGCTAAATAATTGGATTTATTTGTGTAATTTTGCGGTCGAATTTGGAAAAGATTATGAAAAAGAAAATACAATTCAGTCTCGTCTACAGAGACATGTGGCAGAGCTCTGGTAAGTTCCAGCCACGCAAGGACCAGTTGGAGCGCATCGCTCCCGTAATAATAGACATGGGATGTTTTGCCCGCGTAGAGACCAACGGTGGAGCCTTCGAGCAGGTGAACCTGCTTGCCGGCGAGAACCCCAACGATGCCGTTCGGGCATTCTGCAAGCCCTTCAACGAGGTAGGCATCAAGACCCACATGCTCGACCGCGGTCTCAATGCCCTGAGAATGTACCCCGTGCCCGATGACGTCCGCGCCCTTATGTACAAGGTGAAGAACGCACAGGGAACCAACATCACCCGCATCTTCGACGGTCTCAACGACGTGAGGAACATCATCCCCTCCATCAAGTGGGCAAAGGAGGCAGGCATGACTCCGCAGGGCACGCTCTGCATCACCACCTCGCCCGTACACACCCTTGACTACTACGACAACATTGCCGACCAGCTCATAGAGGCTGGCGCAGAGGAGATCTGCCTCAAGGACATGGCAGGCATCGGACAGCCCGCCCTGCTGGGACAGCTCACCAAACGCATAAAGGAGAAGCATCCGGAGATTATCATCGAGTACCACGGCCACTCCGGTCCCGGCCTGTCAATGGCATCCATCCTGGAGGTGTGCAACAATGGTGCCGATATCATCGACACCGCCATCGAGCCACTGTCATGGGGTAAGGTTCATCCGGACGTAATCTCCGTCATCAGCATGCTCAAGAACGAGGGCTTCGAGGTACCAGAGATAAATATGAACGCCTACATGAAGGCACGCGCACTCACCCAGGAGTTCATCGACGAGTGGCTCGGTTACTTCATCAACCCCGGCAACAAGGTCATGTCCTCTCTGCTCCTCGGCTGCGGACTCCCGGGCGGAATGATGGGAAGTATGATGGCCGACCTCGGAGGCATCATGGGCACCATCAACAACATCCGCCGCAAGCGTGGCGATGAGGAGCTGTCTACCGACGACATGCTTGTGAAGCTCTTCAACGAGGTAGAGTACGTGTGGCCGCGCGTAGGCTATCCTCCATTGGTAACGCCATTCTCACAGTATGTGAAGAACATCGCCCTTATGAACCTCCTCACCATGGAGCAGGGCAAGGGCCGCTTCGTCATGATGGACGACTCCATGTGGGGCATGATACTCGGCAAGAGCGGTAAGATACCAGGCACCATCGACCAGGAACTTATAGACCTCGCCGCCAAGCAGGGACGCGAGTTCACCGATGCAGACCCACACACCCTGCTCGACAACGCCCTCGACAGCTTCCGCAAGGAAATGGACGAGAACGGATGGGAATACGGTCAGGACGACGAGGAACTCTTTGAGCTGGCCATGCACCCCGAGCAGTACCGCAACTACAAGAGCGGCCAGGCCAAGAAGAACTTCCTTGCCGACCTTCAGGCAGCCAAGGATGCCAAGCTTGGCACACAGCTCTCACCTGAGAAGCTCGCAGAGTTCAAGCATGCCAAGGCCGATGCCATTGTCGCTCCCGTCAAGGGACAGATATACTGGGAGTTCCAGGGCGAGGGCGAGTGTGCGCCAGCCGTCGAGCCATACATCGGCAAGACCTACGCCGAGGGCGACAGCTTCTGCTTCATCCAGGCACCATGGGGTGAGTTCGTAGAGGTACAGGCAGCCCTGGGCGGCAAGCTCGTGGAGATAAACGCCAAGCAGGGTTCAAAGGTCAACAAGGGCGACGTCATCGCCTACATAGAGCGCGACAACAAGGAATGAACTACCAGGCTCTGATAGAGAAATATTATCCCGAGGACGATGCCCTGCGGCAGCTCCTCATCACTCATAGTCAATCTGTAGCGCAATTTGCGCTACAGATTGTTTCGTTACATCCCGAGCTCGGCATCGACCGCCAGTTCGTCCTTGAGGCCGCCATGCTCCACGACATAGGCATCCGCCTCTGCGATGCTCCCGGCATCCACTGCCACGGCACCGAGCCCTACATCCGCCACGGACGCATAGGAGCCGAGTGGCTGCGCACCGAGGGCTTCCCCCGCCATGCAAGGGTATGCGAGCGTCACACGGGAGCAGGCATCACATGCAGGCAGATAGTGGAGCGCGACCTCCCCCTGCCCCACGAGGATTTCCTCCCCGAGACCATCGAGGAACAACTCATCTGCTACGCCGACAAATTCTTCAGCAAGTCGCACCCAGAGAGACAAAAGACCGCCGAGCAAGCCATCAAAAGCCTTCGCAAATTCGGTGACGACGGCGTGACGCGCTTCATGCAGTGGCAAAGGATGTTCGGAGAGGAGAAGGAGAAGGAGAAGGAGAAGGAGATAAGATAGAGGAGATAGAGGAGATAGAGGAGATAGACCTCAGACCTTAGACCTTCGACCTCAGACCTTAGACCTTCTTCTGAAACTAAAATATACTAATATTAACGACTATGGATATAGTAGAAAGATTTATAAACTACACACGGTTCGACACACAGTCGAGCGAAGAATCAGACCAGGTGCCCAGCACCGCCAAGCAACTTGTTTTCGCACAATATCTCAGGGACGAGCTGCAGCGCGAGGGCTTCTCAGACGTCGAGATGGATGACAAGGGCTATATATATGCCACGTTGAAGTCCAACTCTACGAAGAAGCTCCCCACAATAGGCTTCATCTCACACTACGACACCAGTCCCGACTGCAGCGGCAAGGATGTCAACGCGCATATCGTGAAGGCATACCAGGGTGGCGACATAGAGCTCTCTCCCGGCATCGTCACCTCTCCTTCGAAGTTCCCGGAACTCAACGCCCATATCGGCGAGGACCTCATCGTCACCGACGGACACACGCTGCTCGGAGCCGACGATAAGGCTGGCATAGCGGAGATTGTCGATGCCATGTGCTACCTGCGCGACCACAACGAGATAGAGCATGGCGACATACGCATGGGCTTCAACCCCGACGAGGAGATAGGCATGGGAGCCCACCACTTCGATGTGGCAAAGTTCGGGTGCCAGTGGGCATACACCATTGACGGTGGCGACCTTGGCGACCTGGAGTACGAGAACTTCAATGCCGCTGGGGCAAAGGTTCTCATCAAGGGTGTCAGCGTGCATACCGGCTACGCCAAGGGCAAGATGCTCAACGCCAGCCGCCTGGCCTGCGAGTTCAACTCCCATATCCCCGACACCGACATTCCGGAGACCACCGAGGGCTACGAGGGCTTCTACCATCTGCTCTCCATGGAGACACGCACCGAGGAGGCCAAGATGAGCTATATCATACGCGACCACGACCGACGCCGCTTCGAGGAGCGTAAGCGCTTCTTTACCGACATCGCTACCCGGATGAACGCAAAATACGGCGAGGGTACGGTCAGCGTGACCCTCAACGACCAATACTATAACATGAAGGAGAAGATAGACGACAACATGCACGTCATCGACATCGTGCTCAAGGCAATGGAGCAGACCGGTGTGAGGCCTAAGGTGGAGCCCATACGCGGCGGCACCGACGGCGCGCAGCTAAGCTTCATGGGCCTTCCCTGCCCCAACATCTTCGCTGGGGGCGTCAACTTCCATGGTCCCCACGAATTTGTGAGCGTGCAGGTCATGGAGAAGGCCTCCGCCGTCATTGTGAAGATATGCGAGATAACGGGTAAATTCAACGATTAAGCCACCACCGCCACTCCCATACCATGTCCCATATCCCTGCCCTCATACAAGACCTGGCTCTGATACTCGTCGTGGCAGGTCTTGTCACGCTGCTGTTCAAGAAGCTGCGCCAGCCCATAGTGCTTGGATATATCGTCGCCGGCTTCCTCGTCAGCCCCCACATGCCATATATCATGTCAGTGGTCGACAAGGCCGACATACAGACATGGGCAGACATCGGCGTGCTCTTCCTTCTCTTCGCCCTCGGCCTCGACTTCTCGTTCAAGAAGATACTCCGCATGGGGCTTGCCCCAATAGTGGCAACACTCACTATCATCTTCTGCATGATGGCTACAGGCACCGCCGTGGGCAGTCTCTTCGGCTGGAGCCGCATGGACTGCCTGTTCCTTGCCGGAATGCTCGCCATGTCATCGACCACCATCATCTACAAGGCCTTCGATGACCTTGGCATGCGCCAACAGCGCTTTGCCGGGCTCGTAATGAGCGTCCTCATCCTTGAGGATGTCCTCGCCATTGTCATGATGGTGATGCTCTCCACCATAGCGGGCGGCGCCAGTCCCGACGGCGGCATGATGCTTGGGAGCATTGTCAAGATAGTGTTCTTCCTCGTGCTATGGTTTGTCGTGGGCATATTCCTCATACCACCATTCCTGCGCCGTACCCGCCGTCTGATGAACGGCGAGACGATGGTAGTGGTGGCGCTTGGGCTGTGCTGCGCCATGGCCGTTATCTCCGCCACCGTTGGCTTCAGCCCCGCATTCGGTGCCTTCGTCATGGGCAGCATCCTCGCCGAGACTGTCGAGGCCGACAAGATAGCGCGTGTCGTAGACCCTGTCAAGAACCTCTTCGGCGCCGTCTTCTTCGTCTCCGTGGGCATGCTCGTCGACCCTCATGTCCTTGTCTCCTACGCACTCCCCATCATGGTGCTCGTCGTGGCCATCATCCTCGGACAGGCACTCTTCGGCACCATGGGGTTCATGCTTAGCGGCCAGCCGCTGAAGACCGCCATGCAGTGCGGCTTCTCCATGGCGCAGATTGGCGAGTTCGCCTTCATCATAGCCTCGCTCGGCCTCACCCTGGGTGTTATCTCCGATTTTCTTTACCCCGTTGTCGTGGCAGTCTCCGTCATCACCACTTTCCTCACGCCCTATATGATGAAGGCCGCCCTGCCGGCCTACACACATGTCGAGCGGCGGCTGCCTCGCCGATGGATGCGCAGGCTCAACCACCTTGGCACCATGCACCATGCCACCCGCGCCGAGGCCGGCCACTGGCGCACGCTCCTGCGTGCCATGGCGTGGAACGTCACTGTCTACTCCATACTCTCGGCGGCTGTCACAGCAGTCATGCTGACCACCTTCCTGCCATTCATGCGCAGGCTACTGCCCGGATGGGAACTGCACTGGTGGGCCAACGGCATCACGGGGGTGCTCACCGTAGCGCTCATCTCGCCCTTCCTGCGCTCCATGGTAATGAAGAAGAACCATAGCGAGGAGTTCAAGGCACTGTGGACAGAGAGCCGTCTCAACCGTCTTCCCCTCACTTTCACCGTCCTGGCACGTGTCGCCGTGGCGGCAAGCTTCGTCTTCTACATCTGCAACTACCTCACTCGCTTCCAGAACGCGCTTATCATCACCCTCAGCCTCGTCGCCATACTCCTCATGGCACTGTCACGACGGCTCAAGCACCGCAGCATAAGGCTCGAGAGACTCTTTGTGCAGAACCTGCGCTCGCGAGACATCGAGGCACAGGTCAGCGGCCGCCGCCGCCCACTCTTCGAGGGACATCTCCTCGACCGCGACATACACATCTCCGACTTCGATATACCAACCGATTCGCTGTGGGCAGGCAAGACGCTCCGCGAACTGGCTCTCGGCACTCGCTTCGGAGTACACGTGAGCAGCATCCTGCGTGGCTCCCATCGCATAAATATCCCAGACGGCAACATGATGCTCTTCGTGGGCGACCGCCTGCAGGCCATCGGCAACGACTCGCAGCTCAACGCCATGAACACAGCCATGCAGAACGAGCTGATACCCGAGGATGACGAGGTGGAACGCAGGGAGATGCGGCTTCAGCGCATCGTAGTATCTGCCAACAGCCCTCTTGTAGGCAAGACCGTCAGGGATGCCGCCATACGCCAACGCTTCAGCTGTATGGTGGTGGGAGTGGAGGAAGGACAGAAAAACCTCACCATGATAAGCTCCTCACGCAAATTCTGCGAAGGCGACATCGTGTGGATAGTGGGCGAAGAACAGAACGTGGTAAGGCTCGGGGAATAACAAACGGAGGAGATAAGGGGAGATAGGAGGAGATAAGGGGAGATAGGAGAAGATAGGAGAAGATAGGAGAATATAGGAGAAGTCATTAGTTTTGCCCTCGAACCCCTCGAACCCCTCAAACCCCTCGAACCTTTAATAAACTGTTAAAAAACGGAAACAAGTGACATATTCACCATTTATTCCGTAATTTTGCATTTCATTATGAGAAGACATACCATAACAGCACTCTTACTTCTGGCAGGCATCATCATGCTTGCCGGTACTGGTATGCCCCTCACCCAGCGTGCCAAGACCCACCGCGCAGACACTCTTAAGGTTACTGTCGACACTGTTACTGTCGACACTATTTCTGGCCATGAGGCTCTAAAAGACTCCTTGCTCCCCTCCATAAAGGTGGATTCTGCAGGAAAGGCCTCACCTGACACCCTCGGCATGGACTCCCTGCAGCTTGCCGTATACATGCACAACAAGCATGTGGACGACTCCATACGCCTCGACTCCCTCAACAGGCAGAAAAAGAACGGCATCGACGCACCAGTGGAATACTCGGCCAACGACTCCATCATCTACGACGCATCCACAAATACCGCCTTCCTCTACGGCTCGTCAAAGGTAGACTACGAGAACATGAACCTTGAGAGCGACAAGATATACATGAGCCTCGACAGCAGCCTCGTCCACGCCACCGGCTCCCCCGACTCCACAGCCGCCGACGGACTTATGGGCAAGCCTGTCTTCAAGATGGGCAACGACACCTACAACAACGACACCATAGCCTTCAACTTCAAGACCAAGAAGGGACTCATCAGAAACGTCACCACACAGCAGGAGGACGGATTTCTCACCTCAGAGCTTAGCAAGCGCAACGCCAATGGTGACGTCTACCTGCAGCACGGACGATACACCACCTGCGACGCTGAGCACCCCGATTTCTACATAGCACTCTCAAGAGCGAAGGTGCGCCCCGGCAAAGATGTAGTCTTCGGACCCGCCTACCTCGTCGTTGCCGACGTGCCGCTGCCTCTGGCCATCCCCTACGGCTTCTTCCCCTTCTCCAAGAGCTATTCCTCGGGCTTCATAATGCCCACCTACGGCGACGAGAGCAGCCGCGGCTTCTATCTCCGCGATGGAGGCTACTATTTCGCCATGAGCGACAAGTGGGACCTGAAGCTTCTCGGTGAGATCTACACCAAGGGATCATGGGGTGTCTCGGCAGCATCCAACTACCGCAAGCGATACAAGTACAGCGGCAGCTTCTTCTTCAGCTACCAGGACACCAAGACCGGCGACAAGGGCATGCCCGACTTTGAAGAACAGAAGAGCTTCAAGGTGCAGTGGAGCCACAGGCAGGACACCAAGGCCAACCCCTTCAGTACCCTCTCGGCAAGTGTCAACTTCGCCACATCGAGCTATGAGCGCAACAACCTCAACAGCCTCTACAACCCACAGACCATGACGCAGAGCACGCGCACCTCATCGGTGAGCTGGAGCACCACCTTCTCAAGCATCGGACTGACGCTCAGCTCCACGGCCAACCTCAGCCAGAACATGCGCGACTCGTCAATAGCCATGACACTCCCCGACCTTAACATATCGCTGTCGCGCTTCTACCCCTTCCGCCGCAAGCACGCCGCAGGAAAGGAACGCTGGTACGAGAAAATCTCCATGAGCTACACCGGACAACTGTCCAACTCCATAAGCACAAAGGAAGACCAGCTCGCACACAGCAACCTCATCAAGGACTGGCGCAACGGCATGCAGCACAGCATACCCATCAGCGGAAGCTTCACGCTGTTCGACATCATCAACGTAAACCCCTCGTTCAACTTCACCGACCGCATGTACACCAACAAGATTACACGCTCATGGGATGAGGCGGCACAGAAGGAACGCGTCGACACCATATACGGATTCAACAACGTCTACAACTGGAACCTCAGCCTCTCGGCGAGCACCAAGCTGTATGGCTTCTACGTGCCCAACCGCAAGCTCTTCGGCGACAAGGTTGTCGCCATACGCCACGTCCTCACACCGCAGGTGAGCTTCAGCTATGCACCAGACTTCAGCGCGTCGCGCTACGGCTACTACGACAGCTACCTAAAGACCGATGCCGACGGCAACGTATCGCTCGTAGAGTACTCACCCTACCAGAACTCTCTCTACGGCGTGCCCGGCAAGGGCAAGACGGGAAGCATCTCATGGGATATATCCAACAACATCGAGATGAAAATCAGAAGCGACAAGGACACTACCGGCTACCGCAAGATAAGCATCATCGACGAGCTCGGAGCTGCAATGTCCTACAACATGGCTGCCAAGGTACGGCCGTTGAGCGACCTGTCCGTCCGCCTCCGCCTGAAATGGTGGAAACGCTATACCTTCAACATGAACGCCGTCTTCGCCACCTACGCATACGAACTCGACGAGAACGGACGCCCATACGTAGGAAACCGCACGGAATACAGCTACGGACGCTTCGGACGCTTCCAGGGCATGTCGCAGAACTTCTCCTTCACCCTCAGCCCCGAACAGCTGCGGAAATGGTTCGGAGGAGGCAAGGACGACGAGAACGATAAGGAAAACAACGGAGACAACGACGAGGAAGGCGTGGACACCGACATAGAGAGCAACGTAGACGATGACATGATAGACGGACAGCGAGCTGCCAAGAAGCAGGGCAAGGGAGCCTTGGCCGAGACTGACGGCGACGGCTACATGACATTCTCCATGCCCTGGTCGCTCACCTTCGGCTACGGCATCACCATGCGCGAGAACACCAGCGGCAAGTTCAACACCAAGACCATGCGCTACCCCTACAAGTTCACGCAGACTCTCAACGTCAGCGGCAACCTCAGGCTAAGCGACGGATGGAACATCAGCTTCTCCAGCGGCTACGACTTTGAGAACAAGGCCATGTCCATGACCACAGCCTCGCTGCAGCGCGACCTCCACTGCTTCAACATGAGCTGCTCCGTAGTGCTCGCACCATACACCAGCTACAACTTCAGCTTCCGTTGCAACGCATCGACACTCACCGATGCCCTGAAATACGACAAGCGAAGCGGATACAGCAACGCCGTGCAGTGGTATTGACACCACAGTGTAATTCCAACACTGTAGAGACACCACACTATGAGGCCTCTACAATTTCCACATCATCATTTGATATATATCAAGAAGAAAGCAAAAAACGTATTTTTCCTTGCAAATTATTTGCTGTGTTCGTACACAATGCGTACCTTTGCATCGTCAAAAGACAATAAGATTGTTTTGGTTAGTAGTATAGATTTAGGTTTTTAGTTATTTAGGTTTTTAGGATTTTAGGATTTCATTAGGTTATTAGTTACAGAGGTAAGCATAGAGAATGTTTCAGGACGACAAGGTATAGTCTTAAGAAAAAAGGAAAAGATTGACATGGATAACCAGATGAAGAAAGCCTTGCTTGCAGTGTGATACTGCAGCAGGCATGATGGGAACGGGCGCGTTCCTTTTTTTTGTGCCCGTTTTCTGGGTCACCAGTAAAACACAGTGTCTGTTGAGAATCATAGTTTGTATCAATCATGAATAACATTTTTTTGGCTCAGTAGATATTTCCTGGGGGCTACACTGACCTGTATGGTGAGCCAACCTCCCTTTTCTCTTATCCAGAATAGGACTGCCGATTTATGTGCCAGTTTAGCCTATCTCAGAGCAAAGCATTGCATCTGCCAACGCAAAGCATTGCATCCGCCAACGCAAAGCATTGCATCCGCCAACGCAAAGCATTGCATCTGCCAACGCAAAGCTTTGCAATCGCCAACGCAAAGCTTTGCATCCGCCAACGTAAAGCTTTGCATCTGCCAACGCATAGTTTTTTTTTGCTTTTAGCTTAACGAAATTGTTCATTTGGAATACACCTTTGCATAGAAGGGCAAAGGGCAAAGGGTGAAGTCCTGAGGGAGAAAGGCATCTTCGCCCTTAGACTTTTGTCCTCACAGGCCATTACTCCCCTCTCCCCTTGAGAGGGGGCTGGAGGTGAGGCTCATGCGCCCTTGCACTGTCTCCAGCAGTTTCTGGAAGTTTTCGGCACTGTTGGCAGCAATCACTCCCTTGTGTTCCAAGCACGAGAGTGGCTGACCGTGCAGGTCTGAGATTATTCCTCCAGCCTCGGTGACAACGAGCGAGGCGGCAGCAAAATCCCAGGGGCCGAGCATATACTCAAAGTACAGCTCGCAACGTCCCATGGCGAGATAGCACAGCTCTGGGGCGCAGGCTCCGAAGCGGCGGAAGTCGTTACACTGGCGGAACAGGCTTACGATGATGTCTGCACAAATGTCTGTATACTCCTTGTGGTATACGGAGAAGGCCGTACATACCACGGCATTGGCAAAGGGTCGGTCAGAGACATGTATTGGCTTTCCGTTGCGGAAGGCTCCATGCCCCTTCTGCGCTGTGAACATCTCGCCCGTTCGTGGCACATAGACCACGCCCATGACGATGTCGGCATGGTGACGCAAGGCCACGCAGATAGCACACTGGTCTATGCCGCGGCTATAGTTGGCCGTACCGTCGATGGGATCGATAATCCACAGATACTCATGGTTGATGTCGCGCATGCCAACCTCCTCGCATAGGAATCCGCTGCCTGGCAGCAATACGGAGAGTCTTTCACAAAGGAACGCCTGCACGGCAAGGTCGGAGGATGTCACGATGTCGGCATATCCACCCTTCTGCGTGATGTCGAAATGGTCGGTTGTCATCAGCTTGGCTGCCTCGACAACAACAGACGAGAGCTGTTCGATGGTAATCATAATGTATGTGTAAGTGTTGGTTATGTATGTTACAAGTCTTTGGTGGCGAGCACCTCGCCGTCGGTTGTCATGATCGTGACGCGGCCATTGTCGTAGATGGCCAGCGTGGGTTTATTACCTCCCTTGGGGAATGTGGGCGAGCCAGTGTTGCATACTATGGTGCCGTCGGCGTCAGCATAAAGCTCCCACAGGTGGGTATGGCCATAGAAGAGCACGTCTGCACTGGCAGCAGGCTTGCGGCCGCTGTTGTATACATGGCCGTGGGTGAGCCACAGGCGCACGCCATTGTCGACGATGAGCAGTGAGTCCTGCATTATAGGGAACTGCAGGAGCATCTGGTCGACCTCGGAGTCGCAGTTGCCACGCACTGCGACAATGTCGCTGGCCATGGCGTTGAGCAAGGAGGCCACGCCCTTGGGGTCGAGTCCCTCGGGCAGTCCGTTGCGCGGGCCGTAGTTGAGGATGTCGCCCAGAAGGCACAGCATCTGGCATCCCGTGCCGCGGTAGATATCCAAGGCCTTCTGCAATGCTGGCAGCGATCCATGGATATCAGAAAGTATCATGTATTTCATAAGACGGAAATTTATGTTCAGCTGATAATATAACGCACGTACGAGCGGTTTATTATCTCCGCGCCCTCACTTCCTCCACGTATGCGCCAGGAGTCATGCCAAACTGCCGGGCAAAACACTTGGCGAAATAGCTTGGACTATTGAACCCTACCTTGTAGCATACCTCGTTTACGCGGTAGCGCTGTTGCGCCAGCAGCTCGGCAGCCTTCTTGAGCCTTATGACCTGTATCATCTCGTTGGGTGTTACGTTGGTGATGCTCTTCACCTTTGCGAACAGTCCGCTGCGGCTTATGCCGAGGTTGTCGGCAAGGAACGACACATTGAGTCCGGTGTTGTCGATATTGTCGAGTATGAGCTGGTTCATACGGCTGAGCAACTCGTTGTCCAATGGCGACATGCTAATCTCGGGGATTTTCTCCTCGGGCTGCGACGTGAACTTGCGAAAGAGGCTCTGCCTCATGTCCACCATGTTGCGTATGCATGCCTGAAGGTATCTAAGCGAGAACGGCTTCTCAATGTAGGCGTCTGCCCCACACTGCATGGCCTCCACCTTGCTGTCGTCGTCGGTCTTGGCGGTGAGCAGCACGAAAGGTATATGGCTGAGGGCACGGTCGGAGCGTATCTTGCGGCAAAGCTCTGCGCCGTCCATCACGGGCATCATCCAGTCGGAGACTATCATCGACACCATGGTGCCCCTAAGGAGATCAAGCGCCTCTGCGCCGTTGGATGCCGTATAGACAGCGTAGTGTGGCGAGAAGTTTGAGGAGAGGAAGCGCAGCATGTCGTCATCATCATCGACAAGGAGTACGGAGTCGGCCGATGGCTCCACCCTGACATTGGCGTCACAGGGTTCTGCTGTTCCACACTCCGCAAGAACATTGCCATGCGTGTCATGCTGACAGTCAGCCGCAGCCTCGCCCAACGAGCAGTCGACGGGGAGCGTGACGCTGAAGCAGGAACCCTTGCCCTCGGCTGATGACACCGTAACCTCACCATGATGTAGCTCAACGATGTTCTTCACGATAGACAGTCCGATGCCAGTGCCGGGCTTGTTGTCGCGCGCCTGATAGAATGGGCTGAATATTTTCTGCTGCTCCTTGGGGCTGATGCCTATGCCGTTGTCGGAGACCTCGATGACGAAGTGGGACCCGCCGGCACTGACGCGACATTCGAGAGAGACGTGGTTGCTGGTATATTTCAGGGCATTTGTAAGCAGGTTGCTGACAATCTTGGTGATGCCCTCGCGGTCGACAATGGCCACAAAGCCCGTCTGCGGGACAACGACATCGAAGGTGATGCCACGCTGCTCCATGGACGGGGCAAATCGCTCAGCGACAGCCTCAACCAATTCGGCAATGTCGTACTGGCCATAGTGGAGTTCCAGTCCCTGCTGCTGCACCTTGTTGAAATCGAGAAGCTGGTTGACGAGCTCAAGGAGCCGGTGGGCGTTGCGGTCAATCATCTCCAGTGCATCGTTCCTGGCCACCTTCCGCATGTATGCCTCAAGTGGCCCGATGATGAGCGACAAGGGGGTGCGTATCTCGTGGGCTATCATAGTGAAGAAGCGCAGCCTCAGCTCACGCTCCTCAATCTCTCTCTTCTGACTCATGCGCCGCAGCTCCCGGGCATGCTGACGCTCGGCCTTGCGCAGGCGGTACTGCATCACCATATATATAATGCCGCAAAGCAGGAGGACATAGAATATGCGGGCTGGCCACGACCACCAGAAGGGCGGATGGACGACAATGCGCAGACGTGCCTCGTGGGGACTCCACAAGCCGTCGTTATTAGTGGCCTTAACACGGAATACATACTCGCCTGCAGGGATGTTGGTATAGGTGGCCTTGTGCTGCGCGCCAACGTAAATCCAGTCGGCATCGAAGCCCTCGAGCATGTAGGCATACTGGTTCTTCGCGGGTGAGCAATAGCTCAGGGCGGCAAAGCTGAGGCTGAACATGGTATCGTCATGGCCGAGGTCGAGCTGGGGAATTGCCGACAGCGAGAGCGGCAGCTTGTCGCTGCCCACGGGGACAACCTTGTTCATAATTTCCAGAGAGGTGATGTAGACAGGCGGCATGACCTTGTTGGACTTTATCTGGTAGGGCATGAAACTGTCGAAGCCACGTACGGAACCGAAGTATATGCGGCCATCGGATGCGAGCAGGCTGGAGCTGGGCTGATACTGCTCGCCCACCAGACCGTCGTGGCGGGTGAAAGCCTGGACGCCATCATCGGGAGAGTATCGGAGGATGCCCTTGTCTGACGACATCCAGAGCACGCCCTGACTTTCAACGATGGCCGCCACGCCGCGCATGTCGGTACTGATGTCGAGAAGCCGGAACGTCTTGGTGGACGACTCATATACGCAGGCTCCGGCAGCGGTGCCTAACAGCACACGGCCGTCGGCATCTATGCAGATGCTGTTAATCTGTTCGGACGGCAACGCACCCTTTCCCTTGCCGCTGACAAAGTGATGCCACTTGCGGCCCGACAGCGAGTAGGTCCAAAGTCCATCGCCCTGAGAACAGAACCACACGTTGCCCTGACGGTCCTCATCGATGTCGATGACAAGCCCACGCATGTCGTGACCAAGATTGCGAACGCCCATGGCCTGCACGCCATCGAGGGTGCCTATCCAGAGGTTGCCGCGGCTGTCGCGGAACATGGAATAGACGCTGCGCGGAGCTCCCTTGCAGGGAGTACATACCCCGGAGGCTATGTCGAGGGTATAAAGTCCGTCGGAATAGGTGCCTATCCACAACTTTCCGTCCTCGACGTATAGCGAGTGGACATTGAGTGAGGAGAGCTGCCTGCGTGAGGGGAAGTCGAGGAATGTTCCCAACGAGGGCGAATAGCAGCTAAGGCCTCCATCATCAGAGGCTACCCAGATGTTGCCGCGGGAGTCCTCACAGAAACGGGAGATAACGGTGCCGGAGAGTCCAAGGGTATGGTCAGCTGCATTTGTGAAGGACATGAAACGGCCACCGAGGGGCGAGATGTAATGCACTCCCTCATAGAAGGTGCCCATCCATATGCCTCCCTCGTTGTCCTTTACAATGGAATAGACGAAGTTGGGCGAGCGTTTCTTGCCAGTTACCGGTGCCAGCGATGAGGTGAGAGGGTTGAAAGCCAGCAGGCCGGCGTCACAGCCTACGAGTATGCAGTCGGGCGACTGCTCGTAGAGGGCGTGGATGTGAAGGGCACCTGCCGCACCGGGCAATGGGGTAGCCAGCTCTCCGTTGGGCTTCAGCTCTACTATGCCATGCTCCCACGTGCCGAGCCAGCGTCGCCCGTCACGAGTCTGGAGCATGGCCAAGGAACGGGCGGCAGAGGCCGGCGCCTGCATGCCATGACGCACAAACCTGTGGTGGGCCTTGTCGAAGCGCCACAGCGGCTCGCTGCCGCTATCGGCGAGCAGCCACACGCTGTTGTCATTGTCAGCATATACGGCACCCAGCCTAAGGTTTCCACCTCCGATATCGTAACGGCGGCTCTGCCCTGTGCGCAGGCTATAGGAATAGGCCGCACCCTGTCGGGATGCCACCCACACCACGCTGTCGTGGTCAATGGTAAGCGACACCACATGCTGCCGGGCAGGAACATTGGCCGACGAGGGAAGGATTATAGGGGTGAAGGCGCCTGTGGAGAAGCTGAAGGAATAAAGGCCACGGAGCGTGCCCACAACAAGGCTGTCGCCAACGACGAGAAGAGAGGACACACACTGGTCCTCGCCAATGGCAGGATTGCTGAACAGCCGGAAACCAACACCATCGTAGCGGCACAGGCCATTGTCGGTACCCATCCAGATGAAGCCACGCCGGTCCTGTACGATATGACGGACGGTATTGGAGGCCAGCCCGTCGTTGATGGTGATGTTACGGAACAGGGTGCCAGAAGCTGCTGAAGCAAGTGTCCCGGATAGCAGAAGGAGCTTAAGGAGCAATGTGCGCAAGTGACCAGTGGCGGCCATGTGTGTGTGGGTATGCGTCATGGATATAAGAGGTAGGTATGAGGGGAATTAATCGCGGGGATTCAGTATTTCTGCTCCAGAGAGCTTGAACGTATACGGATAACTGGCGTTGTTCTCCGGATGACGGTAGTCGAGCTTGGTGTGGGCGGCGGGAGCGCCAGTGACAAGAAGGTACAGCGCCTTTAGCTGCTTATCCTTGGGCAGTGCCATCTTGGGCTTGCCATCAGTAACGAGAGTGCCATAATATGATTTGCCGTCGGTGTCAACGGCAACAAAACCGCTGACAAGTCCCTGCCCCCGAAGTGTAGCGGAAACCTTGCGCTTGCATCTCTCCGTATCGAGACGTATGGCATTGAAGCCATAATCCTCTGGCAGCATGCCTGGTGCGGGGGCATACCACCCCTTAGGCGCTGATGCCTCGACCGGCGTGGAGAAGGTGCAGGCATAGGGGCGCGTCTCCTTACGAGCATGGACGAAGTCGAAATTGAGCAGGCGCTGATAGCATTGTGCCATCTCCATGCAGAACTGCTGCTGAGACAGCCCATACAGCCGCTGATAGGTAAGAACGGGGTCCTCATCCTTGCGTCCCTGACGGAACAGCTCGCCTATGGATGGAAGGCCGCGAAGCTCTGCCCAATACTCAAGGACATAGGGAGAATGGTAGATGTTGTCGAGATGCAGGAATGCCTTATGAGTGAGCTTGCGGAAAGCCTCGAAGTGATAGTACTCGTCTTTTATCCAGTCAGGGTTCACCTGCCACAACATCCACTGGCTTGCCATCTCGAAAAAGCCGCTGCCTCCCCATGCGTCGCCAACGGAGTCGGCAGGTATCTGCAGCTGGAAGCTGTGGCCAAGCTCATGCGCAAGGCAGTTGAGCTTGCGGTCCTGTATACGGTTGGGCGCCACCCACAGTGCACCGATGAAATTGTCGTAAGTGCCTCCGTAGGCCGTACCCTCAAGGCTGTAGTGCAGCATGACCATCATCTTGTAACGGTCGGCCTTGCTGCCGGGAAGGGTGAAACGGAGCGTATCGCGGAAATAGTGGTAGAAATGCTGCACGCGCGACTTAAGGTTAGGCAAGTCCACACGCATATCGTGGCCATCAAGCTGCGGAGCACGGGCAAGGTCGTCGCCAAATCCTTTCTCCCAAAAGAACACGAGGTCGTCGGTTTGGGCAGAACGTTGCCAACACCACCGCGAGGCTGTGTCGTTGAGATCATAAATGCGCAGGGAGTCTGGCAGGAAGACTGCCTTCTGTGCCCGGGCAGGCTGGGCAAAGGCCAAGAGGAAGGCTAAAAGCACAAAGGTGAATGATGTCATGGTAGGGTTGTTGTTTAATGTTATTCAAGTCTCGCATGAGGAGTCAAAAGACAATAGTAAAAGTCAGGCTTAAACATACGTCATTTATCTCCCTTTATCTCCTTTTATCTTCTTTTATCTTCAAATAATCGGGGGCATGGTATCATTTACCGTCGGGGTATTCCTGGACGACCTTGTCCATGAACGTCACCCTATTGGTGAGCCATGTCTTCATACGTTCAGTCTCGGTATCGGGGTCCTTGCCTATCGGCCAACGGCTGATGTCTCTCTGCATGGCCTCACGGAAGCCATCGGCGTAGCGCATGGTCTCTGGCCAGAACTCTGACATTATGCGATCCTTCATCATGCGCCAGCGCATGCGCACGGCATTGACAAAGGAACGGCTATGCCACATATCGGTGAAGAAGGAGTTGACGTATGAATAGTTGCTGATGTGGTTGGCAGGGTCGGTACCCAGCACTGTTTCCTTGTAGCTGGCAAAGAAGTCGTGCCCAGTATACATATTGGCCCACTCGAAATCGAAGCCGGCATCGAAGTCCCATACAGGTCCGGCATGCCACCGTGTCTCGGCAGAGTCACGATAGAGGTATATGCTGCGGGGTGCCGCTATCTCGACATTATATACGAAAGCCTGGATGAGCAGGTAGTCGATGAACTCGAAGGCTGCTGCATTGGCATAGAAGGAGCGCCAGTCGTGACTCTTGATGGCATTCTCAAGCGCAGAGAACTGGTACTGGATGTACTGCAAGTCCTGTGTGGTAGGGTCCGAGGGACTCTTTACGCAGACGGGAAGCTTGTAGACAAGTGACCAGAAATTGTCAGTGGCATCGGGTGAGAGCTCTGGGCCATCGTCGGCATCAAGGGAGAGGAGTATGCCGCCATCCTCGTTGATATCCACACGGCTATTGGCAACCTCTATCTGCTCAGTGAGCTGATATAGCCCCAGGAAGTCGCCGTTGAGCGTCAGCTCCACATAACGAGAGTGGTTGGTAAAGGGCAGCCCCACCCCACTGGCCATAGTGAAGGCAAAAGTGTTCATGAGGTCGGTGGCGTCACGGTAGTTGGCCAGCAACACCCAGTCCTTGTTCTTTGGCAGTCCGAGCATGGGCTGCTTCTTGTCGAACTTCAGGCGGTAGGGCTTCTTGTCGTACCACAGCCACGAGGAGTTGCCACGGCCACGGATGCGGGCTGTAGCAGTGAGGTTCCATTGCGGGCAGTCGGACGTTACCTTGACAGTACAGTTGACATAGTCGGTCTTCTCCTTGCCAACGACCGGCGCACCACCCTCTGTGGTTATCTCGATGGTGGCCACCTTGTATTTATAGTCAGCGGGATTGAAGAGATAAAACTGGCCTGCGGTGACATCGCCTGCAACAAGCGAGTCCAAGAGATGCTCACCGACAGCACCGTCGGGATGGTACATGCGCAACGACGGCATACCATCGGAGGTGACAAACTCTACGGAGTCATAATCAGCCAATGGTATGGCGGCGACACCGAGCGAAGGATTGTCATGCTGAAACCAGAGCGTGTCCTGAGAGCGAGCAGGCAGGAAAGCCAGATAGAAGGCAAGAAGTATGAGGCAACGTATCATGGTAGTATTTTCGGAAGAAGGCCTCACCCACCACCTCACAACGGGGGAGGGAAAGCGGGCAAGGCCTTTGGTTATGCTATGATTATCTGATTACGGTTGGCAGCAGGACGTTAATAGCCCAGGCCAATCTTGTCATTCCAGTTGAGATACCAGTTGCGGGTATCTGTGAGGTCACAACGAATGGCCGCCCTCATCACTCCGACATTCTCTGCTCCCTTGCGCTGGTAAACCTTGTCGGCAAGGTAGGACGGGTCGTTGCGGCGAAGAGCCACACGCATGAGGTCGTAGAAGCGGTAGCCCTCGAAGGCGAACTCCAGTGCCTCCTCCTGCATTATGAGGTCCTCGACCTTCTCTATCTGGTAGTCGAGGCGCACGGCCGGGTCTGTCTCCAGAGTGTCGTCGGGCATCTCGTAATACTCGTTCACGTCGGTACGGCCGCTGCCACGGGAGTGTATTCCCATGGTGTTCTCGTCGGCATCGTAATCAGAGAGCAGCACATACTTGAGGTTGGGGAAGTCAAACTGCCTTATCCACGCCTCCGACTCAGGATAGTAGGGTAAAACGTGCTCCTCGATGACGCTGTTGTTAAGACCGCGCTTGAGTATCTGGAAAGCGAAACGCGGATAGCCGGCACGGTTGAGCGCCTCTGCAAGGCGCAGGTAAACCATTGTGCGGCGATAGATATGGACATTGCGCGAAGAGTACTTAACCAATGAGGAAAAGTCTGTTATGATCTTTCCGTCAGACATAAATGTAAGTCCTGTAGCTGGCGAATTCCAGATGGAAAAGAGCCTGAGGTCGCCTGTCCTGAGGTACTGAAGTCCCTCAGGAGCGTAGACGACTTTCTTTGCAGGGTAGCTGAGGTCGCAATATTTCTGCGCTGCGGAAATCTCTATTATGCGCTGTGACGGCTGAGCAGACACCTTGTAGTTGTTATCGCCGCTTGAATTGAAGATGTTGCGCAACTCGCTGTAGTTGCCCTCAGAGGGTATGGAGTCGCCGGGTATCATGGTAATCAGCTCGCCATTCTGGCTCATGTTCTCGCTCATGAACATATTAGCTGACCACGAGTCATTTGTCATCTGCCAGTTAGAGCCGATATTGTACCATCTGGAGCAGTTTATCGAGGTGGGATAAGCAGACTCAGCCCCATTGCGTGTGCTCAGATACTTATAGTAAGCCACGGCGGCCTCCTTGTAGTGGCCAGCCCAAAGGTTCAGGTCGCCAAGCAGGATGTAGATGGGGAAATAGAACAGCTTAGAGTCGGTATTACGGATTTCACCATAGTTGGGTGTCTCGATATCTGCGTAGGGCGCAATGTCGGCTATGAGATAGTCGCAAACCTCGCGGATGTCCTTGGTGGCGTGGTCGCGGTCGGCCTCCTCCTTGGAGAGTATCGGATCGGTTACGAACGGTACACGGCCATAGTTGATGACTAACTGCAGGTAGGTCCACGCACGGAAAGCCTTCACGGCTGCATACTCCCGCATGAAGATATACTCGTTGCGGTTGTTCTTCAATGCCGTATCGACCTTGGCGATGAAGTAGTTGCAGTTGTTGATGACGGCATAGTAGTCGCGGGGGGAATTGTAGACATTGCTGTCGCCAATCTGGAAGAGCGCAATGTCGCGGAGGTCAGACGACGTAGTGCTGTTGATGTCCATGAGGTCGCCACGCAGCTCGCCCAGCAGGATTGTCCTGTCTGAGAGGTTCTGCAGCTTGTCAAGGATGCCAGTGACGGAATAGATGGTGTCGGTGGCATTGCCGAGATGCCCCTTGTCGGCATATATTACCTGTTCTGAGTCCTGGTCAAAGAAGTCACCGCATGATGTCACGGCGAACATCAGTGAGCCCAGAATGAGCGAGGGGGCTATAATAGATTTCAATTTCATAATAGACAATAGTTTAAAGGTTTATTTTAACACCGGCTACGAAGCTGCGGCTCTGTGGGAGTTGTCCGAGGTCGATGCCCTGACCGATAACATTGGAAGTCATGCTGAACTCCGGGTCTGAGCCAAGGTACTTGCTGAAGGTGAGCAGGTTGTTGGCCTGTACCCAGAACTCAAATCCCTGAAGTAGCGTGGAGTTGACAGGCAGCCTGTAGCTCAAGGTGACGGTCTTGAGGCGCAGGTAGCTGCCGTCCTCAATCCAACGGTCGCTGAAACGGCTGTTGCCCATTGGGTCCTGGAAGGTGGCCTTTGGAATGGCTGTAACCTGTCCCTCGGTCTGCCAGCGGCGTGTGAGAGCCGTGGTCTGGTTCATGAAGCGGCTGCCACCCTCAAGCTGGCTGCGCATGTAGTTGTAGACATCGTTACCAAGGCTGTAGTTGAAATTGACATCAAGCCTGAAACGCTTGTAGGCGAGAGTGGTGAAGATATTGCCATAGATATCGGGATTGGGGTCGCCGATGAACGTACGGTCGTGCTCGTCTATCTTGTGGTCGCCGTTAAGGTCGACAAAGCGCATGTCGCCGGCACCGAAATAGTTCTTGTCCACACCGTTATCGCCAAGCACGTAGAGAGCGGCGGCAGCGGCCTCCTCGCTTGTGCTGAACACTCCGTCGGTGACATAGCCGTAGAACATGTTGGCAGGCTTGCCAACCTCCGTGCGGATGGTAGCACCATAGACAGAGGAGTCAAAATAGGTAGCATCGTCGGCAAGCGACGTAATCTTGTTCTTGTAATGACCTACGCTCAGACCAAGCTCCCACTGGAAGGACTTCATGGCAACGAGCTTGCCAACGGCTGTAACGTCGAAGCCCTCGTTCTTGAGCGAGCCGCCATTGCCCCAGTTCTTCTCGATACCGGTCAGGAAACCGAGTGCCTGATAGGTGAGCAGATGGTCGGTCTTGCTGTTGAAATAGTTGAAGCGGAGGTTAAGCCTGTTGTTGATGAGGTTGGTCTCGAAGCCAACGTTGAAGCGCTTGGTGGTCTCCCACTGAAGCCGTGTGTTTCCGATGTTCTCGAACGAGATACCCGAGATGGCATCAAGGAACTTGACTGCGCTGAAGTAGCTGCGTGCGGCAAAGTAGTCGATGTCGTCATTTCCGCTGACGTCATAGCCGACATTCAGACGGAGATAGTCTATGCCCCTCACCTTGGCAAACCAAGGCTCGTTGCTCACTACCCACGATGCCTGAACACCTGGGAAGATACCCCATGCGGCATCGAAAGCCTTGAGGGAATTCTCGGCATCGGCACCAAAGCGCGACGAGGCCTCAGCGGTGAGGTTGGCCTGCAGATAGTAACGCTGCAGATAGTTATACTCTGCCTGAGCGTACCATGCCACGGAGTTCCAGCTGTCGTTGGAGCCAACGGTGCTTGCATTGAGCAGGGCCGAGCTCATGAACGGAGTCTTGTCGCTACCGGTATTGTAACCCCACTGGGAGTTGAGGGTGTAGCTCTCCCAATTGATGCGCGCTCCACCAAACACATGCACGGCATGGGCACCATAGATGTTGCTCCAGTCCACACGGGTGTCGCTCATCACGGAGTTCTGCTTGGAGAAGAGCGAGCGAGTCTCGTTCTCACGCACAGCGTTGACGCTTGACACGTAGTAGCTCGGCACACCATTTACAGGAATATAGAACTTCTCATTGGTGTTCACGAGGTTGTAGCTGAAATGCTCGCTTAACGAGAGGTGGGAATTGAACTGGTACTTCGGTGTCACGGTGATGTTGATCATCGAATTCTCGAAACGGTTCTTGTTCTCAGCCTCACCATACTCATTAACAGCCACAGGGTTGGCAAGCTTGTAGTTGTAGTTGGGGTATTCAGCCAACGCCTCGTCAAGGTAGCTCTCGTCTGTGATGTCAAGATAAGAGTCGGAAAGAATTCCGTTGGCATAGGCGTAAGGACTCAGCATCGGGCTTTTAGCGTAAGCGAGGAATGCTGTCGAGGTGGGTGTTCCCTCATCGTAGTTGGCCGGTGCTCCGTCGTTGCGCAGGTTGCGGGTCTGGTTGGCAAACGAGGCATCGAAGCGTACGGAGAACTCATTGGTGAGCTTGATATCGGTATTGAAACGGATATTGAGCCTGTCCATGCCATTGTTCTTCAATACACTCTGGTTGCTGATATATCCCAATGACAGGTTATAGTTGGCAACATCGTCACCACCCTCAACGTTGATGCTGTAGTTCTGGGTGATGGCAGTACGGTAGACGAGGTCCTTCCAGTCGGTATCGTTGTGATACTGCGGATAATAGTAGTAGCTGGGGTCCTCGTTGAGGAACTTGAAGTTTGTAATGGTGGTGTTGGTCGTCGAGAGCAGGTCGGAGGCATAGCTCTTGAACTGCGAGGCATTCATCACATCAATGAACTTCGGCTCAAGAGTAACGCCGGCAGAGATGCTTGCCGTGATACGGGTCGCCATGCTGTGGTTGCGGCGGGTCTCGATGAGGATTACACCGTTGGCACCCTTGGCACCATAGAGGGCCGTACCGTTGCGGAGCACAGTTACCTTCTCTATGTCCGAGGGACTGATGTTTGAGAGGATGTCATTGTAGAAACCCTCATGGAGCATGGTGCGTCCGAATTGCTGGTCGAAGATTACTCCATCGACAACGATGAGCGGCTGCGCATTGATGTTGAGCGAGTTGATACCGTTCATGAACATCACCCCACCGATGCCAGGCGTGCCATTGCGGTTGATGACGCGCACGTCTGCACCAAGCCGCTTCTGCACCTCATCCTCGATGGTGACGGCATTGGAGTACCTGAAGTCGGTGGTGCTCTCTGATGAAAGTACGTTGGTACCGTCGGTATACTCCTTGCTGAAGGTCTCAGGATAAAGCAGCACGTCACGCTGCTCCTCTCCCCTTACGAGACCTATCTTGGCCACATTGAGGTCGGGCGCCGACACCTGCAGCGAGGTGGCGAACAAGGGAACCTTCAGCTCGTAAGTGCCGTCGGAATGGGAAAGGGTACTGTAGCCGTCAACTTCCGCCGTACGGATCATGGCTCCGGAAACGGGATTGTTGGTGGTGGCATTGAGCACACGGCCCTTAACGACACGTGTGGGATATTGCTTTCTCGGCTTGGCAGGCTGTTCCCTCTTTGCTGACGGAGCATCCTCATCGGCCTCATCCTGCGCAAAGGCGGGGGCGGCACTGAACATAATCAGCGACAAGCCGTAAATGATATATCTTTTCATTGCGTATAGTTTTCTGGGTTAGTTATTCGAAAGATTCTTCGCAGCCTCCTCGGTAGCCTCGTAACGCGGCTTGAGGATGAAGCAGTCAATGCGCATGGTACGTGTCCACTTCGTGAGGTTGCCACTCGTCACGCGGGAGAGCAGCTGTATCTGCACCTGATGGTCGGACAAGCCATAGCTGCAAGTGGGGAACTGGAATTTCTTCGCTACGAGGATGGTGTCGACGACATCGGGAGTAGACTCGAAATAGCCTGATATCTGCTTCAGAGTGTTCTTGCCATTCTGGTCGTTATAGCCCAACTTTACCTGAATCCTTATCGGCAGGCGCTTGTCGGCGGCAGCCAGGGTGTCGGAGGCTATGACAGGTGCGGTAACGACATAAACGTCGTAAGGAACATTCGACAGGACATCGGGAATGCCAAACATCACGATGGGGTTTACAGACGTGTTCTCAGGAACAATCTCGACAAAGGAGTTGCCTGAGATCTTCCCAAAGAAAGGATTGTCGGTTGCCACGTCACATACCGTGAGCGGATCCTCGGCGTATGCTATACTGTCCTGCGTAAGGATGGACTCGGCCTCAACCTTTATTGTCTGAAGGAAGTTCTGCGTAGGCTGTACATTGTACCTCGAAGCCTTCAGTACCTGACCGTTGCTGCACTCCACAGCCTCTGTGCCATCGAAGACACCACCAGCCTCGTAGGGCTTGTAATAGGTGCCGTATGCATCATCTATCTCTTGGAAATGACGCATCTGCCAAGACAATGCCGATGTGGACACGGCAGAGTCGCGGATGGCCTCGTCGGGATTGGTCGTACGGCTGAAGAACGAGCCGGAGATGACGGACAGACGCGAATTGGCAAACTGTATGGAGTCACGCTTGTTGACAGTATTGTCATAGTTGAACCAAGGCTCATACTCTGCCACCATCCTGTTCCACTCGTCATTGGTGGGAGCAAGGAACAGGTAGCTGCTGTCCTCGTTGTTGATGAGTCCATACTTGTTGAATATGGCATTGTTGAGCACAGTCACGGAGTCAAGGTATACTATCAGACCATCCTCAATGCCTCCGGCAACGCTCTTGTCGGGGTCAAACTTGTAGACGCTGTACTGGTTGAGGAAGTTATATACGCTGTCCACATCCCCGTCAAGGCCAAGATACTCATAGACATTGGGGAAATACTCCACCTGCTTGTCAAGGGTGAACAGCACGCCATTGCTGTAAAGGTGGTTGGCGCTGCTGAGCTTCGAGTCGCCAAGCATTGACTGTGTGAGAACCTTGTACTTGCCGTTCATCATCGATATCGAGTCGTTGGTAAGGCTCGATACCGGATGGCTGTAAAGGGATATATGGTTCTGGACAAACTGGCGGACAACGGTGTTGTCCTCATCCTTAACGCCGTTTCTCTCCTGCTCGTTGAAAGAGCTGATAAGCTCGTCAGCCTGCTCGGACGTGAAGTCGGCATCTACGGGAGCGAAGACGGAGAATGTCTGCGAGCCGTTGAGTGTCTTGTCGTAACCGCAGGCCTGGATAACCCTTGTGAAGTTGGTCAGATTGTCCTGGCTTGAGATGGCCTGCCACAGCGTGCCGCTGTCCGACACTGCCGCATCGTAGTGCTCATCCCAGTCATCGGTACAGGCTGCGCAGGCAAAGACTGCCGTTACGAGGGCTACAGCCGACCGGGAAATGGTTATATTGGATAGTTTCATTGTTGTATCTTTTTAGATGACTTGATTATTATAGCATGTCCTCTATCTGTCCCTCGTCGGTGACACCATAGATGCTCTTTGGTACAAGCTCGAGATAGTCGAGCATGAACTCGTTGTCATTACCCTTAGCCGTAGAGACGCAGCGTATACGGAGGAAGTGGTCCTCGTTCGGGTCGAGGTGAACGGTACAGAGCACCATGCGGTATGTCCACGACTGTGTGGCAAAGATTGTGGTGGTGGTACCACCTGCACCATTGTACCTGTAACCGCCAGCCGCACCACGATAGTAGCCCTTGTTCTTCAGAGCCTTCTGGTCGGCTGCAAGGTCGGTGATAGACATCTTGCTGTACTCTCCCGTCCAGTCGCTACCAAGTATCGAGGGGTGGTCGAGGTTCTTGGTCATGTCGAGAGGAATACCCTGAGGCTTGCCGTCGAAGTAGATCTGCGCGATGCCTCGCGTAGGCTCTGCGGCGTAGCCAAGGCGTATCTGCCAGTCGCCCTCGTATGGCACTGGAGGTATACGGAACGTGAAGTCGAAGTTGCCGAAGAGGTTCATTTCGTCACCCTCATAAGAGTCGTAATAGTCGTGAGGACGGCGATAGACGAAGTAACCGGACGTGGTCACGTTGTCGAGATAGCCGTTGGGGAAATAGTAGTTGTTTCCATACTTGGCAGTCTCGTCAAACTCCGGGTCTTGCACCTTCGGATTACCGTTCTGCCTGATGTCGTTGGTCATCAGCTCGGGGAAGATGGTAGAGAAGTCCATGCGTATGCGGGTGTTGTGGACAATGTCGCGAGTGGTCTCGCTGAATGCCAGCAGGTCATCCACGTAGAAGTAGCGGCCATTGAGGGCATCCTGCACATAGTCTTTCTCTATTGTACGCTCTACCATCGAGCCGAGGATATTATACTCGTCGTTGTAACACCTATTTATATACCTCTGTCCGACGGTGCTTGGGCCTGCATATTTCAGAACGGTGAGACGCTCGAACTTAAGCATGGTGTGGGGCAGCATTGTCTCATACCAGTCAATAGGATTCATCAGCGTAGTGATGATACCGATGTCGTTGAGCGGGGTCAGGTAGTTCCAGCCCTTCACGTCACGGGTAAGGATGTGGTAGGCGATAAAGCGGTTGAGCGGGTTGCGGCGGTCTGTGAGATGGTCGAAGCCATGTGACTCTGCGCTTGCATCATCGGGATAGACGGCATCGTATATCTCGCAGGCCTTGTTGTAGAGCTGCTCAAGGGTTGTTATGCCGTACTTCTCACGGAGTATGGAGTCTGTAGGCACGAAGCAGGTGAAGCCATATTTCTTCTTCTCTGGTGCCGTAGCCGTCTCCTTGTTTACGTGAGAGGTATACTTGTAGCGTGGATACCTGCTGTTCTTGGTGTTGTCGTAGTTGGGATCAATATACTTGTACAGAGAGTCCGACAGTCCCGTTTGGCGCAGGGCCTCATTGAAGAGGCTTATGCGCGGATTGGTACGCATCACGTCGGGCAACATTCTGTTGGAGCTCTCAAGCACCTCGTTGATGGGCTGCATGATACCGTTCTCAACGGAATCGTCCTGAAGCTCATAGATGATGTGTGCGGAACGGTTGAGGAACACCACCGCATTGCTGTCAGCATCGAGGTCGTGGGTAATCTCGATATATCGCTGGTTCATGTTGGCGGTAGTGAGAACCCCGTCGTTCATCTCTGACGTGGAATACATGTTGTTCACGAGGTGCGTCCTGGCGATGGTGTCGCAGTCGGCATCCGAGAGCTGGTCTATCGATGCCAGTCCCTTCTTCTTCAGGTACTGGTCAAAAGCGTCGTTCGTAGGCGGGAAGCAAGTGTATGCTCCATAGGCCGACAGCAAATCCATCATGCCAGCCCGCTCGACGACAGCCGTAAAGCTGCTGAACTCGCTGTGACCGTACAGATACTCGCTCATCATCTCACCAGTGAAGGTGTAGTAGTTGGCCTCATCCGGCTCATCGGAACATCCAGAGAGCGAGACCCCGAAGCCAATACCGAGAACAAGCATCAATGTATATCTAAATAATCTTTTCATATTGTTTCCTGTTTAGGCGTTATCTATTTGGTAGTATTCTGATAGGAGTTGTCGTCACCGCTGCCGAACGCCGGGTTCTGCACGAGATACGGGTTGACTTTGAGCTCGTCAAGGTTGTACGGCCAGAAGATGGCATCCATCTTTGCAAGCTTTGCCTGGACAACGCTGGCATTGTCGGAACCCTTGCGGGTAACCTGCTGAACGAGATAGCTGGTGTTGCCATCGCGCAGCGAGCGGCGCACAAGGTCGTACCAGCGCTTGCCCTCGAACATCAGCTCACGTGCCCTCTCCTCCAAGACGAGGTTTTCCATCTGCGACTTGGTGCTGTAGTTGGCATACGTTATCGGAGTGTAAGTGGTGGCGCAGTTTGAACGCTTGTTTATGACGGAAACAATGTCATAGGCAGCACGCAGCAAGCTGTCGTTAACCTCCGATTTAGCGTCACCCTCAACCATCTGCACGAGAGCCTCTGCCTTAAGCAGCATGACATCGGTCAGACGATAGAGAATCCAGTTGGCATGACAGTATTCTTCCGGGTATGACGGATATTGTGACATAGCGGAAATCTCCGTTGAGCTTACGGTAACCATTCCGTTCTTGCAAACATACTTGGCCACTCCATACTGCGATGCACTCATCTTGTAGAGGTTCTCATAGTAGCGGGTGTCGTACTTGTCACGATAGACTTTATAGCTTACGTCCGATACATCGGTAGTGATGAAGTCGGCAGGCTTGACTATACCCGGCATGGTCTTCTGGTTTCCATAAAGGAAGCTAAGACCATGGTTGGCCAGCCGAGTGTTATCGTCGGCGAATATAAGCTCAAGAATACTCTCACGGCTGGCGCCGCTGCCGAAGATTGTCCCATAGGCATTGCCATAGAGGTTGCCAGTAGTATAGGAGTCGTAGATAAGTGGATAACCCTCGAACATCTTATAAGATGACGAGTTGCCACCGGCATTGTCTATCTCATTCTGGAATCTCTGTGTCTTGGCGTCTATAACCATATCTGCGTATTTCACGGAGTTGGCATAGTCTTTCTTCCACAGATACATCTCTGCAAGCATGGCATGAATGGCATCCTGGGTGATGCGTCCGCACTGATAGTTTGTTTTCGACACCGGATATGTCTTCACGGCGTATGACTTGACATTCTCCAAGTCTGTGATAAGGCTGTCAAGCACGGCGTCAAACTTTGTTGCCGGCATGGCCATCTGCTGCAGCTCGTCAAGGAACGGCTGGGTGGAGTAAGGCACGTCACGGAATGTGCGGATGAGGTAGAAGTAGCAGAGGTCACGGATGGCAGAAACCTCGGCACGTGTGGCCATAAGCTCTGTCTCGGTGTAGTTCGGGTCTCTCTCTGCCACCAATGGAGAATAGTGCAGTACGGTATTGCACCTGTTGATGATGTCATAGAACTCACCCCAACTGGTGTATACGTTGTTGGCAGTAATGTTCTCTTTCAATATGTTCTGGATGTTGATGTTGTCCTGCACGCCAGTACCGCCAATGAGATGGTCTGAGCGAAGCTCGCCCCAGACAATCATTCTCTCTATGAGTATACGGTTCTGCATGCCGGAATAGCATCCTGCCACGATGTTCTCGACGTCATTCTCCTCATTCCAGAACTTGTCGAGCACAATGTCGTTCAAGGGTTCTATCTCAAGGAAGTCTGAGCAGGAGCCAAGCCCGAGGGCCATCATTCCAGTTACACCTATTATAATATTATTCTTCAGTTTCATAGTCTAAAGCGTTAAAAATCCACGGTGATACCAAGTGTATAAGATTTAGAGCGCGGTGTCTGACCGGTATCGGTAGCTGCACCATAGCTTCCATAGCCAATTTCCGGGTCTACACCAGTATACTTGGTGAGGCAGAACAGGTTGTTGGCGCTGGCGTAGAAACGCAATCCATTGAGTCCGATAGCCTTCTTAACAGCCTTCGGGTCGAAGGAGTAAGAGAGCTGCAAATAGTTGAGACGCAGGAATGAGCCGTCCTCTACAAACCTGTCGCTCACGAGGGTGTTGTAGTTGGTGCCTTTTCCGTACATGGCTCTTGGGATGTTGGTGATGTCACCTTCCTTGCGCCACCTGTAGTTAACTGCCTGGCTCTGGTTGTTGTTGTTAATCATAGCCTCGGTATCAAGACGTGCGAGGTTCAGAATCTTGTTGCCTATACGGTAGTTGAACTGTGCGTTGAGCTTCCAGCGGTTGTAGTTGAGGTTGAAACCGAAACCACCGGTCAGCTTAGGCAGTGAGCTGCCGAGGTACACGATGTCGAGGGCGTTGATGTTTCCATCGTTGTTGATGTCCTCGTAGATGGCGTCACCACCCTTGAACTTATAGTTCTTTCCAGTACCGTCGTTGGTATAGTTGTACATCATCCTTACCGGGTCGCCAGCATCGTCGAGGATTACCCTTCCGTCGGCGGTAAGTGCCACAGGTGCTGTCTTGCCAGAAGCAAGGAACTCGGCACGCTCGGCATCCGACATGTCGGCAAAGGTCTCATACTGGTACTGGTAAACGCCCTTGAAGCGGAAACCATAGATGGCACCAAACGGGTTGTTGAGCTGAACACGCTGCAGGGTCACCCTGTTACCATCAAAGTTGAACTCGGTATTGAGGGTCTTGAGGACGTTCTCGTCCATCTCCAATATCTCGTTCTTGTTGTTGGCGAAGGTAGCGTTGATGTCTGCCCAGAACTTTCCGGCCTGTATGAGGTGGTTTGTATTGATGTTGAACTCCCAACCGATGTTGCGCATGGAGCCGACGTTGGCGTATGCCTTGGTATAGTAACCTGAGTTGGAAGGTATGCGCACGTTAGGCATGAGCATGTCCGATGTCTTGGCGTTGTACCACTCCAGCGTGAAGACCACCTTGTCGTTCCACAGACCGAGGTCCATACCGATATCCCATGTGGACTTGGTCTCCCATCTGAGGTCGGTGAGCTTGATGTTTATTGGTCTCATTGCCGACATGTCGAGGTACTTGTCTGTCGAACCATACTTACTCTCGTAGAGGTAGTCCTGCGATGGCTGGTTACCAACCTTACCCCAGCTTGGACGGAGGCTGAGCATGGAGAGCCAGCTGTGCGTGCCCTTCATCCAAGGCTCGTCAACGATGTTCCATCGTGCTGATACTGCGGGGAAGTAGCCCCAGCGCTTGTCGGGACCGAACTTTGTGGTACCGTCCGCACGAACGGAGAAGTCGAGCATATAGCGTCCCTTGTAGGCATAGTGGGCAGAGAATGTATAGTACATTGAGCGCCACTGGCTGTAGCTTGATGACAGACCGGTGATAAGGCCTCCGGCATCAGGACTGGTAACACCCGATGGCAGGCCGGTACCGTTTGTACCCTGACCGCTTGAGCTACCAGATGTAAGCTCGAAACGTCCCATCATCATGAGCGAGTGGTCCTTGTTGTTGAAGTGAGGAATATAGGTAAGGGTCTGCTTGGTGTTGAAGGCAACGCTCTTGGTGCTTCCGGCATAAGAGCGGTTAACACCGTCCTTCCATGATGTTGTCACAAGCTCTGAGGGATAGTACATGTCCACATACTCGTTGAAGATGTTCATGTACACCCTACCCTGCCAGTTGAGCTGGTGAGACTCCTCGTCAAGGCCAAGCAGATGGTAGTTGAGCTCAAACTCAGGAGTGATATCGTAGGTGCGGTCATCGTTCTTTGCGAGATTGGCACTTGCCACAGGGTTCACGTACACCCTCTGGTCGTCCTTGAACACGTCGGGAGCCGTTTGCAGCATCTGATAATACTTGTCTGTGTCCTCACCGGTAATGGGGTCTTGCTCGTAGATGCTCATGTTAGGCATCTTCTTGTATGCCAGTGCGAGCAGGTTGTCGTAGTTGCGCTGGTTCTTGGTGTACGTCATCGAGAAGTTCGTCGAAATCTTGATACGGTCGCTGACGAAGTAGTCGAGACACACACGTGTGGAGAAGCGGTCGAGCTGCTGCTTGATGACGCTACCTGTCTCATGGTCAAAACCGCCGGAGATACGGAAGGTAGCCTTCTCACCACCACCCGTTACAGAGAGATAATGGTTCTGGCGCAGACCAACCTGAGTGACGGCATCCTGCCAGTCGGTATTGTTGTTGTACTGCTCATACTCCGAGAATGTCGGGTCATAGTTGATTTCCGGAATATTGGCGGCCACGTCTGACTGCTCCGGGTTGAAGTATGCCTCCTTGAGCAACATCGTGTAGTCGTCACCGCTAAGGAGCTTGTAGCCCTGCGGCTGGTAGGTGCCGGTAAGCCTGAGAGAGTATGTGAGCCTTGGTGCTCCGCGCGTACCCCTCTTGGTCTTAATCTCTATAACACCATTGGCACCCTGCGAGCCGTAGATGGCCGTTGCGGCGGCATCCTTGAGCACGGTAATCTCAGATATGTCCTCCGGGTTGACGTTCAGAAGCTGTGCGAACTGCTCATCGTTGGCATTGCTGACATCGAAGTTGCTCATGTCAACGTTCCATGTGTTGCCGTTGACAACAATAAGGGGGTTGGCGTTGGTAAGGGTACTGATGGAGGACGAGCCGCGCAGACGCATGGTTGTTCCTGCACCAAGGTTACCAGATACCGACACGATGTCAAGACCGGCGATACGTCCCTGGAGAGCCTCGTCGATAGTATTCATACCGAGTCCCTCAAACTCTTTCGTAGAGATGGTCTGGGTAGCGTATGAGATTTCTCGCTCCGGAATGGCAAGACCGCCACCATTGAGTCTTCTCTTTGCCACGACCGTTACTTCCTTCAGGTTGGTCTCCGACTTCAGTGTGATGATATACTCATCCTTGTCGATAGGAAGCGTCTGTGCCTTGCAACCCACATAACTGAACCTTATCTTGTCTTTCGGGTTCCTGATTTTCATCGAGAAGTTACCGTTGATGTCTGTAACGGTAGCCTCTATGATACGTCCGCTGCCATCGATTTCGCATACCGATGCACCGGTTATCTCACCAAATTCATCGCTGACTGTTCCATGTACGGCTGTTATCTGTGCCGTAGCTCCCATTGCCAGGAGGCAAAGCAGCGACAATACAATATGTCTTAAACTGTTGTTCATGATTATCTCCTCCCCTTAGCGCTGGTTGTAATGAGTGCGTCTATTTCGTCTTTCCATGGAGTGAGCTGCTCACCGCCATAGAGCAGAGTGCCGTCAATGAGATGTACGACAACGTCGGAGGCGTTGTATATCTGGTCTGTTTTGGAGTCTATCCAGTATTCGCGTCCCTGGTTGTTGTAGAGTCCTTCCTTCTTGACCACGTTCCTGATATTGTTCATCTGGTCTACGAGTTGCATGCGGCTGTCGTCGGATGTCACCGTGAGACTGAAGAACCTCTTGTTGGCATTGTTGATCTTGAAGGTCTCGTACTTCACCTCGCTGTTGTCTAGGCCACCGATTATCACGGAGTTGTCCTGGATGTGGTATCTCAGGAAGTTGTTGATGCGGTCGGTAAGCAATTTCTGTGCAGACTTCAGCAAGTTGGCATCACCGCCGAAGTAGTCGGCTGTCAGTTCGTCCACGTCAGTCCAATAAGGCAGCAGTCCCTGCTCGTGCAACTTCTCTATCGACTCGTTAGTAGGCACATATATCGTATAGTTGTATGCGTCGAAGAGCTTGATGTTATAGTCGGCACAGGTATACTTGGCACTGAGCTTCTGTGTGAAGAGGTCGCTGTTTCGCATCAGCGTGAAGAAATTGGCGTACTCCTCGTTGTTGCTCAGGATGGAATATGTCGAGCGACGGCTGGTGAGCGGCATGGCAGTATCCATGATATATGACTTTCCGTTGCCGGAGACCGTCTGGTCGTAGATGGTCTGAACGGGTACTGAAGAGCCTTGCTCCACTTGCAAGCCACCAGATACCGTCATCACGCCCTCCTTGCCAGAGTTGGCGACCTTCAGGTAACTGCCAGCCTTGGTCTTGTAGTAGGTTTTGCCATCCTCCACATTGCCAATGACAATGAGGTTGTTGAGTAAGTCCGTGAGCCTGTTGGTAATCATCGTTGATGTAGCAGTACCCATCTCCTTCTCATCTATAATGGTGTTGGTGGACAAGTCATACCTGTATATCTTAGCCTTTACGGTCTTGGCCTCATAGTCGTAATAGAACTTGTAGAGCTTCTGCGTTGACGTACCATAGCTGCACGGGTCTACGTAAGTAAGCATGGCGTCGTTGGTAGGAATGAAGAAGCTGTAGTATGAGTCCATGGAGTTGAGGTATGGCTCGAAGTTCAGGTTCGAGATGGCCCAGTAGATGATGTTCATCGTCTGCTCGTTGACAAGTGCCGGGAACGATACAGAAGAATAGTCGGCCGGTGTGAACACCTTGTTTGACAGGTATACCACTCCATTGCATCCCATGAAGCAGCTGTCGATGTCAGCCTTCTGAACGCCGAGGCTCACCTTGGTGGTGTTGTCCACGATATTCTGGAACTTCGAAGGTACGGTCTCAGAGAACGAATTTACCATACCAATGTTCATAAGCTTCACAAGTACGGTCATAGGAACATTGTCCCATGTTTTATACATATCCTGCAGAACCTTTCCGTCATGGTTCCACCAGAAGTCCAGGGCCTCGTTAGAAGGAACAATCATGGCACCGGCGTCATAGTTCACCCCACTGCCAACGCTATACTGGTTCCATCCGGGGTCGAATGACAGCATAGCCTCCACTGGCATTCCGCTCGGGTCGTTCTCAGCCCTTGTCGGCGAGAAATACTTGAGCACGAACACAGAGTCGGTGTTGTTGTACAGACGATTGTATGCCTTTGTGGCATCATCGTCATAATATGGTGCGCTGAAGCGGTTAAGCAATCTGCTGAAGAGCGACATGTTGGCGTGGCTGCCAATGATGCCTGCCATGTTGTCGGCAGATGTCATCACACCGTCCACCTTATGTATGTAGCCATTCTTGCAGGCAATGTCACGCTCGACAATCTTCATGCCGTTCACCCATGCGTCGGCTGTCGAAGTGCTACCGCCATTGGTGAGGATGTTCAGGTCGTCGTCGGTGATGTTCTTCTTGTTCATATAGGCGGGCAAGAAGTGTATCATAGGCTTTGTGGTGTTGTCGCGAAGCAGGACGATACCGTTGGTATGGTCGCGATACTTGTCCCATGACTCTGTCATAGGCATGTCAGCAGGATAAATCCTGGATATTGAGTCATAGACAGATACGGCGGTGGCACGTCTCATACACTCTCCCTCCTCGGGCGGATTGCCGCTGACATTGCTCAGTAGCTCCACGAGGTAGGCATTGTTGATCATGGCACTGTTCAGGAGCAGCTTCTTCTGGGCGTTGGTAAGGTCCTCATACCTCCTGACGCCCCAGCTGTTGCTTTTGAAAAACTCGTTGAAGGCAGCATCATCGGCAACGAACAGGGTCTTACTACCTGTCTGGCTGAGCACTGCCGTCTGGTCAAGGTCATCAATGAGTCTTAGCGTATAGCCGAAGTTCCCGTCTTCCTGCAACCGTTCGTAGATGGAGTTACCCAGCCACGACGGTTGTCCGGTCAGCTCGTCTGTACTACAAGACTGCATCATGAACCCTGCACTTGAGAGCATCAGCATTGTGGCCAACGCTGACGTTCCGGCTCTCATCTTAGGTTTGATACTTCTCATAAGTTAGGTTTTAGTTATTTATGTTAAAAGTTTGTATTGTCTATATCCACCGATACCAGAGCCAAGCGTGGCTGGCTCTGGTAGTCAGGATTTGACTCCTTGTCTTTGTTTCCCGGTTCCTACACCTAATAATATATACTACCCGGTTTCTGCACGTGTTATATATATAATAAGGTGTAGCAACTTACTCTACTACTATCTTTATAGCAGCCTTGTCGGATCCGCTTACGGCCTGCAGCACGTACAGTCCCGGTGCGGTATTGGCAGGGATGCTGAAGCCGCCATCCCTCAACAGGCTCTGAGCATATACCAGTCCGCCGTTGGCCGAGAACATGCGCACCTGCACCTGCCATGTAGAGGCACCAGTAAATGTGAGTGGCAAAGTCTCGCCTGCCCTAACCTTGGTCTGAGCAGCCTGCAAGCCAAAAGTCGTGCCCTGCTCCTGATCGGCCAGTTCGTTGTTGAAACCAGCCACAAAGTTGTTGTCGGTAATGGTAGACGTATAGTTGAACCACTTCAGCTGCTCGTTGCCGGGCATATATGCATTGTCGAGCATCTGGAGCCTGTAGTCGTAATGCGTCTTGCGCTGAGCCTCGCCGGTATATATATAATCGGTGTTGCAGACCACTGCAAACAGCACCTTGTTGGCTGGTGCGTCGGGCAGTATCATCATCACGTCACCCTCTCCCACAACAGGCTCGGAGTAGTAGCAGCGTCCGCGCTTGGTTCTGAAGCACAGCTGGCAGGTCATGTTCTGTCCGAGGGGCTTGAAATGTATTTTCACTAAGTCACCCTTGTTGCCGCTCACGTGTATGGGCACGATATTTGAGCCGCTCCATCCCGGTGTCGTCCTGTACTCAGGCTTCCACCATCCTGCCGAGTCCACCTCGTCGCACTTCGACATCTTGGCATAGCATGTTGCCTTCCATGTCTCCACGTTCTTCAGCCAGTTTCCTCCGGCCGTGTTGCCCTCCGGCTTAATGTTGATGAGCCAGTTGGATGTGAGCAATGCCCTTGATGCCGCGGTCCATTTGCCGAACTCGATGGTTGCCTGCTTAGCCCTGAACTCCATGATGAGACGACGTGTCTCGTCACCTCCGATAGAGTCGGCAATACCGTCGAGAACCCTGTTCTTGCAATATCTCCATACCCATGGAAGTGCTCCGTCGCCGAAGCGTACCGACAGGAAGTGTGCGAACAACTCGCCATACTGGTTGCCGCCCAGCAGATTGCGCCAAGTACAGAGCTGGGCTCCGCTGGAGTTGAACATGTTCACTCCCTCTGCGCTCGGACCTCCGAACGATCCATCCTGCAACCATCCCGAATAGCACTCGATGGGCTGGAACGGAGCTATCATATTGCTGCCTGACAAAAATCCCATGGACGACGGTACGGCATTTGGTGTCTTGCTTAGCTCGGCATCGGCCTGCATCGACGTGTTGCCGCTCTCCTGGAACCATGCAGCGTTCTTGCATCCCTCCAGGTCGGCAAACACGGCGTGTATGCCCTCATGCACGCAGGCATTCTGCTGTCCCACTTGGTCGGTGACATTACCTATAAGCGATATACCGTTCTGCGGGTCGCCATATTTGCAGTAGGTGAAGTCAGGGTCAAAGCATGCCACTGGATAGTACGACAGGTGTATCATCGGCCAGCTCTCATTGTTGTACCATGTAGCACCCTGCCAGCCACCACGCGCCAAAGAGTCAGCATTGTCGGTATACAGTCCGCTGCCATACAGGTAGATGGTGCTGTAGTAGCCTCTTCTGGCGCGTTTGTCGGGAAGCCAGCCAAGTGTGTTGCGGAAATAGCCGAAATCCTCGTCCATCTTCTTGAGCAGTCCGTCTATGGCCTCATCGGTAACATAGGCATTGCGGTTCTTGCCCCAGGCAAAAGCCCACCAGCCGTAGGTCTTCACGCCTACCTGTCCCACGTTCTCAGGCAGCATCTTCGTTGGTGCGGGCACGCCCTCGGGGTAGTCGTAGCGGTAGTTGTAGCACAGTGTCGACTGGTAGTCAGGCCAAGTAAATGTCACGTTGGGATCTTTTATAGTATATGTCAGCGATGCTATTGAGCCGCAAGGCCTCTGGCATGTCACAGTATACACGCCCGGTGACGTCACGGTAAGCTCGTCCGTTGTGGAGACTATCTCCTTTTCCGAAGTCCAGTTCCATATCAGCTGACTGAGGTCTCCGTCATCAACTGTCACCGTGGGACTGAGCGTCAGTGGCTCACCCATATAATATTGTGAGGCGTTATTGTCTGTCAGCATTGCCATCTGGCATGTCTCATCCAGTTCGCCCACAAGCCTCACCTCTTTTATACCGCATGCCTTGTCGCTCTTCATGTAGAGCCGAAGCCTGTTGGCAGTAAACACCTGCTTGGTAACACTCCTGTTCGCGGCGTCGAAACCCTCAAACTCCAATTCCTCGCGCTGCCACTCATGGCCGTCCCATATCATTATATAGAAATCGGTGGGCAACTGTATGCTGTCGCCATCCACTGCCCAATAGATTGTCGAGGTTGTGATGGTGGCGTTGAAGCTCCAGTTCAGCTCCACATATTGGTACTCGCCGTACTTGTCCTGTCCGGCATAGCTGCTCCAGTAGTCATTTCCTGTGAACTTTCCATCTACTATAAGCGACAATGGGTGCTCATCCGACTGTACAGACGCATCTGTGCTCGAGACCTTTGTCCCGAGAATGACGACGCCAAATGCCATATTGGCAACAGACAAGGCAGCTGCAGTTGCCAGTGTCCTTCGAAAGGTTGTTAACTGTTGTTTCATATTTAGGTGTAATAAAGTCTCGACAGTCGGCTATATGTTAGTTGTGGCAAAAATACAAAAATAATAGTTAACAGCCAAGGTCTTTTCCTTTTTTTTTTGAATGTCACGCTTTTTTTTGTTCATACAGCCGAGGCAGCCGAAAAATAGTCTAAATAGATAAAAAAAACGTCCAATAGAATATTTTTTATATCGCCACGACCATGTTTTTCAATATTTTTTTTTAGCTTTGCGATGTTTAAGGTGCGGAACAGGAAACCATAGACACTAACCCAACAGCAATCAATCATGAAAATCAAACAAATAAATTATCAACCTAAAAACTGTTAAACTATGAGAATTATTACTTCTATGACATCACGTCTGTTGTCATTGGCCGCAGGTCTTCTTATGACCATGACAGCCAGCGCACAGTTCAGTGCCAAGGTGGAGCAGTATGCCAACTCCGACTATTCGTCTGTGGAGGCAGTGTTCAGCCTAACCAAGGTAGCAACGCAGCTTGGTACCGACACAGCCACTCTCGTAAAAGCCCTTGACGAGTGGAAAGAGGCTGGTCCTGACGGAACAACAAAGATGTTCCAGAGCAAGAACGCCGACGGAACATTCACCAGCGAGTACAATGCCAACTTTGGTGAGTTCTGGATTGGACTTGACGGAAACCTCCATACGTACGGAGAAGAAAGCGCATTCTTCGGAGGCAACAAATGGGATGCCAACAAGGATCTCTACAGCATCTATGTAGGCCAGTTCCCCGACTTCCTTGCTGAGGGTGCTGTCATCGACCACACCTTCGCCCTTGTATATGGTGACAAGACAGCCACCTTCGACATCAACTACACTGTAAAGAAATTGCCTGATGCTCCAGTGCCCACAACGGTAAAGATATCTGAGCTGAACGTCGTTGCAGAGAAGTCTGTGGACGTAACCCGTCTTGACAACCAGGGCTATGAGGCCACTCAGATTTCTTTCGACCTCGCTGGCGTTGCCGAGCTGCTCGGAACTGATAACGCAGGACTGGCTCTCTTGTTGTCAAAAGTGCTCTATGCACAGGATGCTGATGCAACTCTTGGTACAGGAAAGGACTCTCTGACAAACGTATCCACAGCTGGTAGTGCTCCTGGCTGGTGGTACAAGCAACTGCTTTATTCAGAAGGCGAGAACATTGGCGAGAAGAGCAACGAGTGTGCAGCCTGCTCATACGGAGGTGACGCCATCTTCTTCATTGAGGCCCTCACTCTTGACCCGGAGACAGGCATCCTCACAGGTAATCTCGGACAATATCCTGGCAACCTCAAGGCAGAAGACGCCCTGTACACAAGCATTTACATCATATATGGTGACAAGGCTGTGAAACTCACCGTCAACCTCAAGTGCGAGGCTGCTCCCGTAGAGAGCATTAAGGAAATGACATGTGTGGGCAACACGGATATCTCGCTCCAATTCAACAACTCGTTCGTTGACTATCAGACCGTACCGTTCTCTATCGACATCGAGGCTATCGCTCAGGCTCTTGGCTGCGCATCAAGCGAAATAACATTGAAATGCCTTGCTGAGGAGGACGCATTCTACACAGGCAATCCTACCGCTAACCGTGGCGGTTACTGGCTGACAGATGTGGGTATGGTTTGTAGCTGGGGCGCTTCCGCTGCCTTGTTCGTAGAGCCTGTGACTGAAAACGACTACACGTCAATGACTGGCGGTCTTTACGCTGGTGTACAAAGCAATGTCGGAGAGTCTTACACCGCCGTACTCTACTTCGTGAATGGTACCAACTACTACACCGTAACCATAACATTCAACATTGTCGAGAAACAGGCCGAAGACCAGTCTGGCTGGGAAATCGTAGCTACACGCCCTGCTGCCGTACAGATCATTCCTAACGAGAATTACGATGTATCAGAAGGCACTCAGACATTCTACACCCTCACACCGGAGACGGTAAACGAGCTGATTGGAACCACCAATCCTACTATGTATGTGCTCAACAACGATGACAACCTTGCTGCAACAGGCGAGAAGTGGGTACCAGCAAGCAAGTATCCATGCGACCCTGCACCAGGTTCTTGGGTTAACGAGAACGGTGTCGGTACCGGTTGGGGTAGCAATGCTGCCGTAGGTATATGCTACGACCTCAGCTCTGGTAAGTTCACCATTTTCCAGATGCCAGGTACAGGAAAGAACGCTGTCGGCAACTCTATGACAGTGCCAATCTACCTTGCCAACGACGATACACACAAGATGGTTGAGGTAAAATTCAACATCCAGTTCGTAAGCGAGCTGAAGAGTCTGGAGATAGTAGGCGAGAAGAATATCATCCTGCCTCTGTCTGTCGAGATGGAAGAACTGAAAACTCCTATCGACCTTACTGAAGCCGCAACGGCTCTCGACCTTACCGTTGAAGAGCTTGCTGATTGCATGGTTGGCCAGACGGCATCAGGCCTATGGAGCGACCCAATAAACATGGAGACAGGCCTTTCGTTCCGTCTTGACGGCTCTTGCGACCCACAAGGCATGAGCGACCTGGGTATCTACATCATTAAGGAGACAGACGGCAACTATCAGGCTATTACCTACACTAACCAGGAAATTGACAACCCTGAGTTCAAGACTACCGTCCAGTTCGGTTTCATAAATGGTGACAAGCTGTTTGTATACATTGTCAACCTGCTCAATGAGGGTGAATACACTGGCATCAGTAACATCAACGCTACCTCCACAACTGCCAACAAGGTATACGACCTCATGGGACGTGAAGTGAAGAAAGCCGTTAAGGGTATCTACATCATGAACAACAAGAAGGTAATCATAAAATAACATTTTGGCACACTGCCAAAACACAGGACAACTGACAAGGCCCCTGAGCAAACAACGCTCAGGGGCCTTATCGTTTACGGTATCTTAACCGCCTGTGTCAACATTCTCGAATGACGGAGAAGCCGGCCTTTGCAGTAATTTTATAGGGTGTACAGTTTGATGTGCAAAAATTGGATATCCTAATTCTGAAGTTCATGTCGGTAATTGTCGCGCTGTAAGCGCGTGCTGGTCAATGTGTTTTCGATGAGCTAGTAGTCAGAGTAAATCAGGAACAGTTCCATTTTGGGTACATCAAACTGAACACCCTAATTATTAAATGAAGTGGGTGAAACCGTTTGCCATAGGATATGAATACGTTTGCATCCCTGATAAGGTTAATAACCTTACGGCTGAAAGGTTAATAACCTTACGCCCGAAAGGTTATTAACCTTATCGGCAATGATATATATATGCATAGACCACGCAACAATATATTGTCACTCGAGATATAGCATGAACCGCAAATATGAATACGCCACAGACAAGATTTATAACCTTAGCGGCAATGAAGGTAACAAATACAGAGCACACTGCTATAAATGGTAATCAATCGATCAGTCCTATTCCGGATAAGAGAAAAGGGAGGAAAGACTCACCATACGGGTCACTGTAGCCCCCAGGATATTTCTGCCGAATCCAATTTGCAGCAGTCTACAAGAACAAACAACCCAGAAAAAACAACGTTAAGGCGAGGGAATAGCAGCCGCTATTCCCTCGCCTTAACATTAGAAGTAGGTGGAGCTGGTGGGATTCGAACCCACGTCCGCACAAGGAAACCATACGCTTTCTACATGCTTATTCCGGACAAAGTTTTCGGGCATCAGCAAGAACCGGACTACCAACCGATACCTTATCCCCTAAAATTTCACCTGCACACTGGGGCTTATACAGGCTATTTCCGATTTTCCTGCACCGCTTGACCCTCCGATTCGGAACAACATCATTGGAGCGATGTCTCGTCCTGTCACCTGGTGACGGGATAAAGCCAGTAATCTACTGTACTTCGATTAGGCAGCGAGAGCGTAGTTGTTTTCGCCAATTAAATTTCTGTCCACTTCGTTTATGGAGATAGCAGACGAGGCTCCGCATGCTTACGTACCATTTCATCTCGCCGTCAAATCCATGTCAACCCCAAGAATACGTGATACGTGCTGCAAAGATACAACAAAAAACTGACATCGAGAGCAAAACCGCACAAAAAACTTTTGCCGTCACGTTTTTTTTATTACTTTTGCAGCATAATACACCTAATAACAAAAGCTTTATGAACCGACAGTACCTTATTGCATCAGCTCTGACTGCAATTTTAATGTATACCAGTGAGGTCTCTGCCCAAGACAGCTGGATAGACATAACAGACGATTTTGTTGTTAATCCGCGCTTCGACGGCAATGACATATCGACCGGCTGGCTTGGCACGGCCTTTGGTTCCGCCAATCCGAAGGAGAATGCGGAACACTATCAGAAGAACTTCAACACCTATCAGGTTATTACAGGCGTGGTACCGGGCAAGTACCGCGTATCGGTAAACGCCTTCTACCGCTGCGGAAACGCCGACAACGACTACAGCACATATACCGCCGGCAACTATGCAGACTATCAGTATGCAAAACTATATGCTACATCTTCTGTTGACGACCAATCGGCAGGCATCGCCTTGGCATCAAGCGCGGCCTTGGAGAACAGTCTCGGTGGCGCGGTGAGCAACGTTGGCACAAAGAGGCTATACATCCCGAACAACATGGAAGCAGCCGACTATTGGTTCAATGCCGGGTACTACCAGAACTCGGTAGAGGTAGAAGTGGGTAGCGACGGGCAGCTTACCATCGGCATAAAGAAAGACATCATTATCGGGGGAGACTGGACATGTCTGGACAACTGGAAACTGGAATACTGGGGTGTTCGAACATATGTTAGCGAGATTGTATTTCCAGAACAGGAAATGACAATACAACTGGGCGAGACACGCAAGCTGACACCCACCATACAACCTTCCAACGCCACAACCAAGAAGCTTTCATGGTCGTCATCAGACACAGGCATCGTCACCGTTGACGAACAAGGCAACATCCTCGGTGTAGGTCGCGGCAAGGCAACCATCACTGCCACGGCTACCGACGGCAGTAATGTCTCGGCCTCATGCCTCGTGGAGGTTGAGGAGAACATTCCTACAGCACAGTCGCTTGTGATAAACGAGATAATGGCCTCTAACGTTGACGAGTTTGTCAGTCCTGCCTTCCAGTTTGACGGATGGATAGAGCTCTACAACCCCTCAGACAAGGGCGTTACCCTTTCTGGCCTATGGCTGAGCAACGACCCCACAAATACAAAGATGTGGAGAACGACACCTGCCAACGGTGTGCTGCCCGCCAAGGGTTATAAGGTGATATGGTTTGAGAACAGTGAGCTGTGCCCGTCGAACGCCAACATAAAGCTCGATGTTGACGGCGGTCAGATAATCATCAGCGATGACAACGGAACCGTCATCGCCTCAGCCTCCTACCCTGCCAGCCTGGAACGCATCAGCTTTGCGAGAACCACCGATGGCGGAGACATATGGGCCAACACCGACAAGCCCACACCAGGCAAGAGCAACAGCTCATCCACATTCGGCTCTGCACAACTAAGCGCACCGGCGGTATCAGCAGGCTCGCAGGTGTTTACGTCTACCATGAATATTACCGTCGACATTCCGTCAGGCACAAGCCTTAGATATACCACCGACGGCACACTGCCAACAGAAACCAACGGAAAGAGCTCAAGCACAGGAGTGTTCAGCATCAGCAGCACTACCAACTTCAGGTTCCGCCTCTTCGCCGACGGCATGATGGCAAGTCCGGTAACAACCCGCTCGTATATCAAATGGGACAAGGAATTCAAGATACCTGTACTGTCCGTAGTGTCTGACCCAAGGTTCCTCTACGATGATTCACTGGGAGTATACGTACAGGGAGTAAACGGCAAGCCGGGCAACGGACAAAGTTCGCCATGCAACTGGAACATGGACTGGGAACGGCCCGTCAACATGTCGTACATAAACGAACAGGGGCAAATGGTGTTCAACCAGGATGTAAACCTCGAGATGTGCGGAGGATGGAGCCGCGCATGGACTCCACACTCCTTCAAGCTCAAAGGCGACAAGGAGCTGGGTGGCAACAAAAACCTCAACTATCCCTTCTTCAAGGCAAAGCCATATATCAGAAACAGGACTTTACAGGTGAGAAACGGAGGCAACGACAACTCGTGCCGCTTCAAGGATGCCGCTCTGGAAACGATAATTCAAACGTCAGGCATCGACATCGACCTGCAGAGCTACCAGCCAGTACACGAGTTCCTGAACGGTAAGTATATCGGAGTGCTAAATATGCGTGAGCCGAACAACAAACATTATGTCTATGCCAACTACGGATGGGACGACGACCTGATAGACCAGTTTGAGATGAGTCCCGACAGCGGATATGTACAGAAGGAGGGCACCATAGACAACTTCATGAAATGGTACGACATGTCGGCAGATGCAGCCAATAACGACACCTACGAGGAGATAAAGCTCATGGTTGACATTGACGAATATGCCAACTACATGGCGGCAATGATGTACCTTGGCGGAACAGACTGGCCACAGAACAACATTAAAGGCTTCAGACTTACCGAAAACGGTAAGTTCCGCTTCGTTTCCTTCGACCTTGACTTCGCCTTCAGCACCCCTGACCCTTTCAACACGTTCGAATGGAAAAACACCTACACCTTCAACAAGCTGTATAACGGGCTGCCACAAATAACGGCAGAGATACGCTTCGTCACCATATTCCTGAACATGCTGAAGAACAATGACTTCAGAAAGAAATTCATAGACACCTACTGCATAATGGGCGGTAGCGTGTTTGAGCCGACCAGATGCAACGAGATACTGGACAGTCTCGTAAACAAGGTGGCTCCTGAAATGGCTTTCAATGGTGAGAGTCCCTACAATACATATTACAGCGTGAAGGATGCCCTGGCCAACAGACAACCGACAATGACCAATGCTCTGAAAAACTATTGGCGAATGCAGATTAGCGACAAGACTGCTGTTAGCGGAAAACTCAGCAGCGACACAAAGGGGGCAAGGCTGGAGCTCAACGGCATTGACATTCCTACCGGCAAATTCGACGGACAGCTGTTTACACCAATGACCATCACCGCCGTAGCACCAGCCGGATACAGGTTCGCAGGATGGAAGGGCAGCCAGCAGGACATGACAACAATCGTCGAGCGCGGAAGCAAATGGACTTATTACGACAAGGGAAGCCTGGACAACACAAGCTGGACAGCAACATCTTACAGCACAAGCAACTGGAAACAGGGCAACGCCCCACTCGGCTATGGCAAGGACAATCTGGCCACAACAATAGAATATGGTGGAAACAGCTCCAATAAATATCCGACATACTATTTCCGGCAGACTTTCAAACTTGATGCCAAACCATCAACTTCCACAAAGGCAGTCCTCAACTTCACCGTCGATGATGGCTTCATAGTATACATCAACGGCAAGGAAGCCGGACGGTACAACATGCCTGGCGGAACCGTTGACTTCAATACGCTGAGCACCACCTACGCCCAGGGAAATCCAGACACAGGAACAATGGAGCTAAGCACCGACGCCATGGTGAAGGGCAATAACGTAATAGCCGTAGAGGTACACAACAACAACACGACAAGCTCTGACATCTATTGGGACGCAGAACTGAAAGGCCTGTTCGACACCAGCAGCGGCAACTACGTTTACAATGAGCCTACGATAACGATACCGGATGAGGACTTTGACCTCGTGGCATGTTACGAGCCTATGGACAACCCCATCTCTGAGGGATATACTCCCATAAGGATCAACGAGATAAGCGCAGCCAACGATATCTACGTAAACGAATATGGCAAGAAGAACGACTGGGTGGAACTCTATAACACCACCGACGAGCCTATAGACGTGGAAGGCATGTTCCTAAGCAACGATGCCAATAATCCAAGGCTCTGCATACTCTCCAAGGGTGACACAAACGCCAGCACCGTAATCCCAGCCAAGGGACACATGGTTGTATGGTGCGACAAACTGGCTACTGCCCAAGACCTGCATACCACCTTCAAGCTGTCTGCCACAGGAGGCACCGTGGCTATCACGGCTGCAGACGGGTCATGGACTGACACCATCACCTATCCCGAACACGACGGATTCTCTACAATAGGACGATATGCCGATGGCTCACAGAGAATATATCATCTAACAACCCCAACCATAGGCAAGGCCAATATCATGACCTCGTATGCCGAAATGCTAGAAGAACAGGTCTCTGGTATCAGAAACGAAACCGTCTCAATCGGCAACAGCATAACACTGAGACTGGTAGCAGGCAACTTTATAGTCAGGTCTAATGCAGAATGGGCAAATATCGAGGTATACACTCTCGGAGGACAGAAGGTCGCAGAGACAGCTGTTGACATTACAGGAGGCATCGGCACATCTGCTGCCCCAGCCTTACCTCACGGCTGCTATATAGCCAAGGCTACAGACAGCAACGGCAAGACTGCAACCATGAAGATTGGAAAGTAAGATTTGTTAGGATGCATGTATATATTGCCGCACCAAGCAGTACCTCTCCGTGGTCCTGCTTGGTGCGGACTGTTGTTTAGGCATTTATTTATCCACGAAAAGCCACTTTAATAAAATAAAAATGATTAACTTTGCAACAAAATTGAAAAAATAGAGTTTTATATAATAACAATACCAACCATAAAAAATAGAACAGTTTCCAAAAATGAAAAGAAACATATTATCAATACTACTGTTGATAATGTGCCCGTTGCTCGCTACGGCACAATCGTCAATGACTGATGACCAACTGATGCAGTTTGTAATTAAAGAGCATAATGCCGGAACTTCACAGCAGCAGATAGTAACCAAGCTCATGCAACGCGGCGTAGACATCCAGCAAATCAGAAGGGTAAAGGCAAAATACGAACGCCAGATAAAGCAGAGCGGACTCGGAAATGTTGCCGACAAGGCCGTTGGAGACGCAGAGACAAGAATGAGGCAGAACAACGGCAAGACAAAGGACTCAAACACGCCTGAGATTACAACATCTAAAGATGCCGGAACAAGCTACCACATCCAGGACATCACCACATGGCAGCAGACATACGACGAGAACAGCGAGGATTTCATCAGGATGCAGGCCGAGCTGGGCGGGCTGCTGCCCACCGACTCTATAGAATGGCTCAACCAGCTGCTGAAGGAGAAAGAACTGGACCAGAAGAAGGTCTTCGGACGTGACATTTTCAACAACAAGGAGCTGACATTCGAGCCGAATATGAACATCGCTACGCCGCAGAACTACAAGCTCGGGCCTGGTGATGCCGTATTCATTGACATCTATGGAGCATCGCAGAAAACAATTGAGGGAACAATATCTCCAGATGGCGAAATCACCATTGACGGCTTTGGCCCCGTGCATGTCAGCGGACTTACCGTAGCACAAGCCAACAGCAAGCTCAGGTCAACTCTTGGCGCACGGTACAGCAGCAGCCAGATAAAGCTCACTGTTGGTCAAACCAAGACCATCATGGTAAACGTCATGGGCGAGGTAAAGGTTCCGGGCACTTATACCCTCTCCGCCTTTGCAACAGTATTCCATGCACTGTACATGGCAGGAGGAACCAATGAGCTGGGAACACTCAGAAGCATCAAAGTCTATCGCAACAACAAGCTCGTAACGGTTGTCGACATCTACGACTACATCCTCAACGGCAAGTTGACAGGCAACATCCGTTTGGCAGACAACGACGTTATCGTTGTTGGGCCATACGACTGTCTCGTGAACATCACCGGCAAGGTGAAAAGACCAATGTACTATGAGATGAAACGCAATGAGAGCTTAAGCACGTTGCTCAAATACTCTGGCGGTTTTGCTGGCGACGCATACACCAAGTCTGTCAGAGTGGTGAGAAAAACGGGGCAGCAGCGCTCGGTATTCAACATCGAGGAGTTTGACATGGCGTCATTTCATGTCAGCGACGGCGACTCCGTGAGCGTAGACTCCATACTGCCACGATACGAGAATACCGTAGAGCTGAAAGGTGCGGTGTTCCGTCCTGGACTATACCAACTCGGCAACAACATCAACAGCGTACGCTCACTCATAGAACATGCCGAAGGCATAACAGAGGAGGCATTTACCAACCGCGCCGTCATGCACCGCATGAAGGCAGACCGTACACTTGAGGTTGTAAGCGTAGACCTTGCAGGCATCCTCAACGGTACATCAGCCGATATTCCACTTAAAGAGAACGACGTACTCTTCGTTCCGACAAAGCAAGACGCCATGGTTGACCGCACCATCACCATACATGGCGAGGTACACTACCCCGGCATATACAAATATGCAGACAACGAAACCATCGAGGACTTCATCTTGCAGGCTGGTGGACTGCGCGAGTCAGCATCAATGGTGAAAGTGGATGTCGCACGCCGCGTGAGCGACCCAAAAGCAACAGTCAACGACTCCATTATTGCCCGCACATATAGTTTCGCCATTAAGGACGGATTTGTTGTCGACGGCACACCGGGCTTCACACTAATGCCTTTCGATGAAGTATATGTCAGGAAGAGCCCGGGCTATAGCGCACAACAGAACATCACAGTGGAAGGTCAGGCCATGTTCCCTGGAACATACACCCTGTCCATGAAAAACGAACGACTCAGCGACATACTGAAAAAAGCCGGAGGTGTCACCGATCTGGCCTACACTCCAGGCGCACGTCTTGAGAGGCGCATCACTCCTGACGAGAAACTTCGAATGGAGACCATAACCAATATGCTCAACTCTCAGAGTGGCAACGACAGCCTCGACATCAAGAAACTTGATTTGGGCAACACATACTATGTCGGTATCGAACTTGACAAGGCGATAGCGGAACCAGGCGGTGACGCAGACATCGTACTGCGTGAGGGTGACAGACTCATCATTCCGGAATACAACGGAACAGTTAAAATCTCGGGTGACGTAATGTACCCGAACACCGTGGCTTACGAGAAAGGCAAGCGTGCATCATACTACATAGACCAGGCCGGCGGATGGGGTGACAGAGCAAAGAAGAGCAACACGTACATCATTTATATGAATGGTACCGTGGCGAAAGTCGGCCACAATGCCAAGATTATGCCTGGATGCGAGATTGTCGTGCCGAGCAAGCCCAAGAAGGATGCACGCACGCTTGCACAGATACTGACTATCGGCACCAGCGTGGCATCGCTCGCAACAATGATAGCAACAATAGCTAACATTGTAAAATAAAGCTATCTGAAAGCCAAACATGCAAAATGTCTAAAATGGAAAACAATAAAACACCTGAAGTTATTGACCTGAGGGTCATATTCAGCAAAATTTGGTCGGAAAGGAAACTGTTCTACAAAGTTTTGCCAATCACATTTGTTCTCTCATGCGCTTACATCCTTTGCATACCGAGAACCTATACCTCAAGCCTAAGCCTCGCTCCGGAAATCGGCGGCATGGGCATGGAAGGTACCCTTGGCTCACTGGCATCATCATTCGGCATAGACCTTGGTTCCATGGAAACGACAGACGCCATCAACCCCATGCTCTATCCTGACCTGATGGAAGACAACGGTTTTGTAGTAGGCCTGTTCTCGGTACGGATTAAGACATCCGACGGAGAGATAGAGTCAAGCTACTATGACTATCTTACAAAATATCACCAGGCTCCATGGTGGTCCAAACCTATCCAGTGGATAAATGATCTGGTACCAACTAAGGAAGAAGGTATCAAGGGGAATACGGAAAACAGCCCATACGTGTTATCAAAACGTCAGGACGACATCGCCAACATGATTAGGGACGACATATCAATAAGTGTTGACAAGAAAACTGCAGTGATAACTATTACCGCCAAGGCTCAGGACGCACTTGCCTGCAAAATACTTGCCGACTCCGTAAAGGAACGCCTGCAGGACTTCATTACAGACTATCGTACGAACAAATCCCGTGTAGATGAGCAATACTACAAGAAACTCTTGGACGAGGCAAAACAGAACTATGAGAGCGCGCGTCGGCTCTATGGCAGCTATGCAGATGCCAACACCGATGTCACCCTTGAGAGTTTCCGCGCCAAGCAGGAGGACCTTGAGAACGACATGCAGCTGAAATTCAATACCTACAGCACGCTCATGACACAATATCAGGCTGCCAAGGCAAAGGTTCAGGAGCGCACACCTGCATTCACAGTTGTCAAGGGTGCTGCGGTACCCATAAAGCCAACTGGGCCAAAGAGAATGCTTTTCGTATTGGGAATGTGTATATTAGCATCTTTTATATTGAGTCTGTATTCCATAAGAGACCTCCTTCTTAAAGAGTAATTTTTTTGTCATATTACACACATTAACAATATATGCACAATCCCATGGTAGAGGAGCTATGCAAGTATACCAAAGGGTAAGAATACTCTATGTAAGAAAAATAGCATTTAAACATGACAGATAATAATAGCGACAATGATTTCGGACAAGCAAGGCAAAAGAGAATAGCATCTAACGCTATGGTTCTTTTTGCCAGAATATTTATTATAACTATTGTCAATCTCTATTCTGTACGTTATATCATTAAAGGGCTCGGAATAGAAGATTATGGTATCTACAATGCCATAGCAGGTGTTGTAATGACAAGTTCATGTTTAATACCTGTATTAGCTTTGTCGATGCAACGCTTTTATTCCTATACCATGGGTAAAGGGGACTTCGACAAATTAAAGACGCTTTTCTCGACAGGAGTGAATATAAGTCTTGTTTTTTCACTACTTATAGTTGTTTTTTTCGAAACATTAGGGCTTTGGTTCATCAATACACAATTGACCATTCCTGATGGAAGGGTAGCAGAAGCTATACTAGTATTTCATCTCTCACTATTTTCCTTTGTGTTTTCTTTGCTACAAGTTCCTTATACAGCTGCGGTATTCTCTAATGAACAAATGGGAATTTACGCATTGATTTCGACTATAGAGTGTATTGCAAAATTTGCAATTGCAATTATGATCAGTTATTCCTCATATGACCATCTGGTTTATTATTGCACAGGACTGTTCATTGTTTCAATATTCGTTTTCTTTACATATGCTATTATAGCCCATCACAGATATGCAGAATGCAGTTATGTTCATGTCAAGGACCGTAAGCTATACAAGGAATTGCTTTCTTTTTCAGGCTGGACATTATACGGAGCCTTAGCGAGTGTTGGCATGATACAAGGAAGTACCATATTACTGAACATATACTATGGGCCAGTTGCCAACGCCGCTTTCGGAATAGCTGTTAACGTCTATAATGCTTTCATGTCACTTACAAACAGTATTGTTTTGGCATTCAGACCTTCGATGGTAAAGACCTACGCAGAAGATAGACAAGACTTGTTGGGACAGCTTTTTTACGTGTGCAACAAAGCTATATTCTTACTTTTAACTTGTGTTGCAATACCAATTATTATGGAGACAAGCACTATCTTGAACTTGTGGCTTGGCATTGTCCCAGAAAACACATCATTATATATATGCCTTTTCGTAATATTCTGTTTATGTTTAGCTTTGCACAACCCTATTACGATTATTATACAATCAATTGGCCGTATAAAGAACTATCATATGACCATCGAAACCCTTATGGCTTCTTGTGTCCCTTTGACTTGGCTGATGTTTCACATAAAGTTACCATCATATAGTCTGTTTGTCATCATGATTTCGCTTTGCATCCTTGCTCATGCTATAAGAGTGCTCTTTCTTCGTTGCAATCATGGATTTTTTTCCATCAAAAACTATCTTATGCAGTTTGTTGCTCCATGTATGTCAATAGCAATAGCTAATGTGATTGTTACAGGCTGGGTACACACCATGGTGCACAATTGCCTGTTGAGACTATTAGCCGTCTGTTTTACATCCATCCTGGTTACCATCATATTCACCAGTCTTATCGGGACCTCAAAGACAGAGAGAGAATACATAAGGAAAAAGATACACATTTAACGTTATGCCATATATAATTCTCATATTATTCATATTGACGAGTACATTGTGTTTCTTAGAGCATCGCCTTTCTAAGAAATACAATATTACTATCTATATTACATTGGGAGTTATACTTATCATACTAGCAGGGTTAAGAGAAGTTGGTATAGATCCAGATTCCGACAATTATGAGGCCGCATACAGGAATTATTATAGTTCAAATATGCTTGGCTCCGTTGATTATTCCTTTTTGCTTCTCTCGAACTTGTTCAATTTGTTCACCACAGATGTTCATGCTTTGTTTCTATTTTATGCCTTATTCGGTGTGGCGTTCAAGTTTATGGCATTTAGACAGCATTCTTCTTATTATTTCTTACCTATCGTGGTGTATCTCAGCTTCTATTATGAGCTACATGAGCTTACCCAGATACGAACAGGAATAATGTCAGGATTGTTCTTGTTGGCTATAAAGCCCATAACGGAGGGAAAAAGATTTAAGGCTTTCCTACTGATACTCGCTGGTTCGTTTTTCCACATTTCCGCAATAATACTTCTTCCTTTCTTGTTTTTGAAGAGCAAGCCATTAAATATGAAGTGGAAAATATTATTGATAGCATTAATTCCTACAGCCTATGTCATAAGTACTTTGTTGACAAATACCACATTGACATCAAGCATACCATATATAGGTGACAAGCTCATATTATATCAGAAAGCCGAGCAAATGGGCACAGCTTCTGTATCCGTCAATATAGTGAGTCCGCTTCTTATGTTGTCTATCTTTATTTATTATTATTTAATAATATTCTCAAAATCAATAGAACAGAAGCTTAATTGTTATCCAATTTTGATAAAGATATTGGGCGTTGCCCTTTTCTCTTATATTGCATTATCTTTCCTCCCAGTATTGGCAGAAAGAGTATGTTATTTGCTAAGAATCGTTATTGTCTTGCTGTTCCCTGCAATATCATATACTATCCGCCCAAGGTGGATTGGAATGATAATTGTCATGCTCATTTCCATAATATTCATGAATTATGGATTAAGATTACTCGATTTTGTTTTCTTATGGGAAGTAAGTTAATCTCTGGTGTTTTGTGACAGAAAATGAAAAAACTATAAAGCAAAAAAAATAACCGACACATGAAAGCAAGAATCATAGCATTATACCTACCGCAATTCCACCCTATTCCAGAAAACGACGAATGGTGGGGACCTGGTTTCACTGAATGGACCAACGTTGTAAAGGCCAAGCCATTATTCAAGGGGCACAACCAACCACGCATACCCGCAGACCTTGGTTTTTACGACCTAAGATTACCTGAGACAAGAGAACTTCAAGCAAAATTAGCACGAGAGGCTGGTATTGAAGGTTTCTGCTATTATCATTACTGGTTTGGCAATGGCAAGCAACTTCTTGAGCGTCCTTTCAACGAAGTGCTTGCAAGCAACAAACCCGACTTTCCTTTCTGCCTATGTTGGGCAAACCATACGTGGAGCAACAGTACCTGGCAACGCAAATCGGGATTTAGCAGTAATACATTGATAGAACAGCTATACCCTGGTAAAGAAGATGACATAGAGCATTTTATGTCAGTACTTCCGGCATTCAAGGACAAAAGATATATTACTATAGATGGGCGACCAGTATTTGTACTTTGGGAGCCCAGAGACCATCCTCACGTACAACAATGGATTAACACCTGGCGTGAGCTGGCACTAAAAAACGGACTCCCTGGAATATATTTTATAGGCATGACCCATAGTACTCTCGCCTTTAAACAAGATAATAATGGAAAAAGAACAAGGGCTATTCCAAATCTTGAAAGCAGTAAAGATGTATTTCAGGATATACTGAATATGGGATTTGATGCCGTAAATTCTTATGGAAAAAGAAGAGGCGAGATGCTTAAAGACGGAAAATTTGTCAATCTTGCCAAAACAGCATTAAGGAGATTTGGACTTCCTGTTGGCAGACGATTTGATTACTCTAAAACGGTGAAGCACTTTTTCGCTCCTGAGGACTGTTGGGAAAACGTTTATCCCACTATTCTTCCCCAATGGGACAGAACTCCCAGAAAAGCAGCGTGGGATGGAATATATACAGGAGCGAGTCCAAAAGCTTTTGAACAACATATTTTACAAGCAATGGAAGTTATAAAGGATAAGGCTCCTGAGCACAAAGTGATATTCATGAAATCATGGAACGAGTGGGGAGAAGGCAATTATGTCGAACCAGACGAGGAATTTGGACACGGATGGTTGCAAGCTATACGTAATGCTATAGACAAGGATTTCCAACCATAAGACAATTTTTTCCATGAAAGTATTCTATATCAATCCTCAATCATACAACAATCTGAGTACTTACGATTTATCGTTGCTCAAGAACATTCAAGGTCACGATGTTACATATTATCATTGTGACCAATACCAACACGACATATTGCCAGGCAACAGCAACAAATGCTATTTCCATTACAACAAGAAAAAATATGGTATCACAAAAGGTATAAGTTATCTATGTAGCATAATACGTATAACTATAGACGCTATCATACATAAGCCAGACATAGTACATGTGCAATGGCTACGGGTTTGGCATATTGATTACGTTTTTGCATTACTGATGCACTGGATGGGCATACGGCTTATATTTACTGCCCATAACATTCTCCCCCATGTAATTAAGAAAAATGACAAAAGACATTACAAGAGATATTATAAGCTTGTAGACAACATCATTGTTCACAATAGCAGGACTCGCAAAGAACTTGCAGAGCTTATGGATATTAGTGAAAGAAAAATAAAGGTCATTTTTCATGGTGTTCTCAATTCTGATACCGCAAAAGCAGATGTCATCTCAAGGGCAGATGAACTTAGAGAGCTGTTACATATCAAGCCTTCCGACATAGTATTTTCATGCCTCGGGGTACAAAAAGAATACAAAGGCACCTCACTTGTTATTGACATCTGGGCTGACAATCCAGAACTAAATGCCAATCCGAATACACACTTGCTTATTGTGGGACGATCGTATGGAATAGATTATGCTCCAATAATCAAATTCTCCAATGTATACATCCTTGACCAAATGATTTCAGACTTGGATTTTGATGCCTATCTTCATTTGTCTTCCGCAATTCTGCTGCCATACATCAGAATATCACAAAGCGGTTTGCTGTTTTCTGCAGTAAATCAGCATATACCAGTGTTGGTGAGTGATGTTGGTGGTCTTACAGAGCCATTATCTTATGGCAATATCGGTTGGAACATTGGTACACCGACAAAAGAAAACCTGCAAAGACAAATGCTTGAGTTGGTGAGGAGGCCAGACGAAATTGAAGCAATAAAGAATAACAGCCAGGAATTTGATAAGGTTAGGAAAGCATATGATTGGGAGTCTATTGGAGAAAAGACATCCAGTCTATATTCCGGAGAATACTAACACTGTTCTGTTGGCATACGTTTTGCAGCCAAACAACTAACGGTGAAAGTCAGACAGGAACATGTTAGAGGTATTGTCCGTATATGGAAACAGGACGACAAGTCTCTCCGACATGAGAAACTTTCACTGTTTTATCATCAAGTCCGTCAATATCGTTTGCGGTCTTGACACCTATTACATGGCTGTTCTTGAAGAACATATAATGTTGTTTTGCTTCAATGCCCGTTCGGTCGATATCATTCAACTTGGCTCTGATATTCTCAACAAAAGTTTTAAAAGAAAAGATACGGTTCTTCTGTATCATCGCAACTGCAAAACCAATGGCTGTAACAAGTCTCAGAACCCCCTTTTTCTCGCGATAGGTCATGGCATAAAACAAAGGCCCACCCTTACGTTCGCCTTCGGTAATGATATTCCACCATATATTGTTCTGGGCGCAAGAAGGGAGATTATACAAGGCTCCAGCCGACTTTATACATCGAAAACCAGTTACACATTCAAACAGATTGTCGGAAGGCGGGCTCATTGGTCCCTCTCCAAATCCATGGAAGTCAAAATCTACTGGATGGAAAGACGGGTTCAAATATCTGATTCCGCTGAATACATTACCATAGGCATTACCCTCTCCTCCCAACATATCGGCAAAGTGATTGTAAAACGCAATGTTCTGGAAAAGGCAGTCACAAGCATGCTGATATATCTTAATTCCCTGATGACCATCATAGCCAGAAACAGAGATATCTTTTACCGTGACATTACGGCTGTCAAGGACATATATAGGATTGGTGAAATTTACTATTTCCAAATTATACACCTTGGCATGGGCAACCCTTTTCATATTTATTGCGTTCCAGCCATAGTCCATTTCCTGAGACTCCGCTATGCTGTAGTACAATGGGAAGCCGTGATGTCTGAACATTCCATTCCACTTGCTGTTCAACCTCAGATTGCCAATTGTGATATTCTCCAGCATGGCAACGTTAAACACTGCCGGCTCGTAAACCATATCACACGATCTAAGCAACGGACGAGCCAGTTCTATTGTATTCCCGTCAACAATGCGGTTCACTTCAACAAGCCATTGGTAGGAAGGAGCCTCTTCCACTCCTGCCCTAAGAGCGGTCTTCCATTCTGGGCGCAGTTTCTCTACTCCCAATATATCTTTTATCAGATTGCCGTCCAAAGAGGTGTTGTACAAGCCTAACATAATGTATCTTCCAACCTTAGAGCTGTCTGCTACCCGCAGAAGCCTACTGCCTTTTGGTGACTCTTCGATGACCGAAGTACAGTATTCTGGGGTAAGGATAGAGCCATCACTACCCGGATCTGACAACGAGTTGCTTTGCGAAAACCCTATCTTGCGTTTACGGAACTGCAACCCGAAAAATTCGTTGCTTGGCTGCAGTGCCTCTCCTGTGGTAATAAAAAATGGAGACAGCCATGGGTTCTTCTTTCCACACGACGTAGGTCCGCAGGACACAAGTTCTGTCAATAAATGTCCGTTGCTGTCGGTTTCGCCTTCAATATGAATGTTGGAATAGTTTATCTGCAGGAAGTTTCCACGACTTTTATTGAACAGATATCTCCCTTTAGGAAAAAAGACATGTCCGCCACCTTCCCTACCAACCTTATTAATAAGGTCTTGTACTTTAGATGTCAGATCTTCATTCGTGTCAGGCAATATCCCGTAATCTTTAACATTAAACACAATCTGCGTATCTGTATTTCGTTTGCATCCTGCATAAGAAAAGTCGGGTATCTCGCCACAATAATCTACCGCATCCTGCTCCGGAATGACTTTCTCTATTTTTCGTGAAAACAGGTATTCCAGACACAAATCCTTCTTGTGTGGTATTCCAAATGTAACATTACGCAAATACACCCCCATAAGGACGAACGGGAAAAACGGCATCCTGTTGCCGTACGCCATTGATGATATAAGATACGAAATAAGCCCAACGTAAGCGAAGCGAAATGTCCACGACACAAAGGGCGTCAATATATTCATGCGTGAAAGCACAAATTCAGCAAAGAATATGAAAGTCAATAATGCCGCGGAAAAAACCAGTAATACCGTTATGCTGCAAAAACAGATATCATGGAACATCAAAGCAAGCGATACTAACGATGATACATAAGTAACCGACTGAGCTTTCCCGACAGATATATTATATCTGCCTGTAAGCAAACACAATTCCCTCAACAGTATTTGGAAGCCTATGAAAAAGGCTGCCATACACATTATTGAATATAAATATATCATATTATTCTTAGTTATATGCCGTAAGTCTATTCTATTTTTTGATACACCTTTATCCAGTCAAAGAGCGTTTCATACGTATGGGTAATATCGGGCATCATGCCATGAGCACCTTCACCAACACTTTGATTAAGTATTAGAAAAAAAGGATAATCGAAAGTCCATTGTCCCTTGTCCAATAATGTCTTGTCAGTAGATTTAACATAGACATGAACAAGTTCCCCATCGACAAACCATTTTATGCTGTTGGCATCCCATTCTATGCCGTACACATGCCATTTTTCCGGATTTACCCGTTTCTCTCCGTGATTACTCCTCCTGTACTTAGCATCACTCAACGTCAGTTTTGTATGTGCGGAATGGGCTGTTTCCCTCTTGTCACCGAATACCTCGACAATGTCTATTTCCCCATAAGGTATTGACGGGTCTTTATATTCATAGTTCTTCATCCAAACAGCCGGGAAATTACCTTTGTGATTTTTGGTTTTCATCCTGACCTCCACCTTGCCATAAATGAAAGAATAGGTGTTCCTGGTTTCTATAGCCCCAGTGAGCATCCTCGCCGTGTCGTTTTTCTCCTTTCTGTTAGGAATAGCCCTGCACACTAATTTTCCATTCCTTATAAACACCACTTCCTCATTTTCACTAATCCACCTGCTCCAAAGACTATTAGTTCTTTTTGCACGTTTCCATTTCACAGAGTCAGGCTGACTGCCATTAGGAAGATTGAAATCATCGAAGAAAACAAGTTTGTACTCATAATCGTTTGCCAATCCAATGCTCTTCGGCAAAGGCTCGGTAAACGACAATGTCATCAATGATGCCAGAACGATAATTGTAAAATGTGTTTTCTTGCCCATAATCTCTACAAAGGTATTGATAATATACTTGATTCCAAACTCTTTCACGCTTTTTAACGCTGATTAATCGACATATAACGATATGCCATTTCAGTTCTCGTAAAAACAAGAATTTTATTTTGCCATTCCACTCTTTTGCACTATCTTTGCACAACAAAACAAAAAACGCAATGATAGAAGGCTTAGTATCAGTCATCATGCCGACATACAATTCGGGCAAATTCCTTGCAGAAAGTATTGAAAGCATACTGAACCAGACATACAAACATTTAGAACTACTAATCACCGATGACTGTTCTTCAGATGAAGACACGATCAACCTCCTTGAGAAATACCAAAAGGAGGATAATCGTGTAAGGGTTGTATCTCTCAAGCAAAATAGTGGTCCTGGAGTAGCAAGGAACCATTCAATAGAAAGAGCACAAGGACAATACATAGCTTTCTGTGACAGCGATGACAGATGGATGCCAAACAAATTGGAAATACAGCTAGCAACGATGACGAAAACTGGCAAGGCTCTATGCTGCTCATCATACATTATCTGCGATGACAACAACAACAATATCGGAATAAACATCTCTCCATCCCGTATAACATTCGGCATGATGAAATGCGACAACAAAGTAGGATGTCTTACGGCCATATACGACGTAAAGGCCTTAGGCAGGAAATATTACATGCCGATAATTCGCAAAAGACAGGATTGGGCTTTGTTCTTAAGCATTACAAAAGACTGCAAGGAAGCATGTGGCATCAAGGAGCCATTGGCTTACTATAGAAAGCGTTCCAACTCTGTATCAAGCCGCAAACTGTCACTTGTGAAATATAACATAGCAGTATACCGCCAATGTCTCGGCTTCAGCAAAACCAAATCATTATCATATTTCTTTTTCTGTTTTCTTCCCACCTACACGGCTAAAAGGCTGAAACAGAAAGTTGATTCTTTTAAATTCACACGTTTCTAATATTTTTTGGTAAATTCATGCAATATGTTCCACTATCATGCGTTAATAAAATAAACAAATAATAATGGAACAAGTAATCACGATGGTTATACCGAAATATAACGACGAGAAGGGGGACATGCGTTTCATTGAGGACGGAATGAACGAGGTGGAGCGCAACATAAAACGCATCGGCGACTTTGTCATTGCAGCCATAAGTCTCGTGGTTTTCTCACCTTTGTTTCTCGTATGCTACATAGCCGTAAGACGGGAGGACGGCGGGCCTGCAATATTCAAACAGGAGAGACTGGGAAGGTTCGGACGACCGTTCTACATCTACAAGTTCAGAAGCATGAGGGTGGACGCCGAGAAGGACGGGCCTGCACTCTACCAGCATGAGCGTGATGACCGCATGACAAAGGTGGGCAAGTTCCTTAGGGAACATCATCTTGACGAGCTGCCTCAGCTATACAACGTCCTGATAGGCGACATGGCATTCATAGGTCCCCGTCCTGAGCGCAAGTACTATATCGACCAGATTATGGAACACGACCCACGCTACCGCTATCTGTACCAGATACGTCCGGGCGTAACATCCTATGCCACTCTGTACAATGGCTACACAGACACCATGGAGAAGATGCTCCGGCGGCTTGAGCTCGACCTGTATTACCTTGAGCACCGCTCATGGTGGTTCGACATCAAGATACTCTTTAAGACATTCATCAATATCGTATTCGGAAAGAAGTTCTAATAATATAAGGTGAGGGACAAATCCTCACCTTTTATTGTCTCCATAAGGTTGGAATTCTTTGCGTGGGCAGATGCAAAGCTTTGCGAGGGCACATGCAAAGCTTTGCGAGGGCACATGCAATGCTTTGCATTGGCGGATGCAATGCTTTGCGTCTGAGATGGGCAAAGCTGGCACGGAAATCATCAGTCCTATTCCGGACAAGATAAAATGGAGGAAAAAGTCACCACACATGGCACGGTAGCCCCCAGGATATATCTACTGAAGCTCAGAACTTCTTCAAGTTCAGCCTCAAGGTTTCAGACCTCAGTATCATTTTCTTGCCGTCGATAGCCTCAACGGCAAAGGTCTCCTCAAGGCTGTTGATACCATATGGGGCAAGGACTTTGACATCTTCCACTACAGGGTCGCCTTCCCTTCTGTCAGATATAAGAGGATCATACAGATAGAGAGAGCCGTCTGCCCGACGGAAGGAGAAGATGAATTTGGAGCCCGTAGTCTTGTTGCTTACTTCGAGCAGCTTTACCTGTACCGACCAGAACAGTTTCTCGTTGCTTACGTCGAGCGTTCCTCCTGTTGCCAAAGTGTCGATATGCTCAAGATGCCAGAAGCCGTCTATCTTGCCGTTGTCGTGGCTTTCTATCTCGCAAGCAGTTAGAGTTCCGAGTGCGAGTGTGGCGATTGCGATATATTTTGAGATATTTTTCTTCATTGTGTTCTTTTGCCTGGGTTTATCTTAATAATCCGCATTTACGTATCGTGAGCTGGAAGCCTGCATTGTCGCCAAGCAGCTTGCCGAAGTCCATGCCGTAGGCTGCCAACACGCTCCACTTCTTCGAGAACGAGTATTCCGCCTCAGCCATCACGCTGACGTTGGTCTGTTTCTTCGTGAACGGTTCCTCATAGGTTCCGTAACCGTCCTGATATGTAGCGAGCAGGCGATAGCCAAGCCTTTCTGTTGGTGCCCCGCTGATGCCTATATGGTATGCCTTGAAGCGGTTGTCGGAAAAGATGATTCTTCCGTCCTCATTATATATAGGTGAGCGGTAGAGCGGATTGCCCATAGCCTGTCCCCAGTGTTGCCAACCGGTATAGATATAGTGGTTGTAGAAGTTGTCGTTGCCACCCACGTGCACCTGGTTGTTATGCGTGTGGTCGTGGTAAATCGGTCCGCTCTGGTATTTGGTATTGATATACTCCACTACGATGTCCCTTACCCACCGGTTGTACTTGAAGTTGAGCTCCACTCCGAGGAGCCAGTCGGTGAGGTCGTAGAGTATGAACTTACGTTTCTTCTTCACATTCCACTCCTCGCCCGTTCCGTAACCGTCGTAGTCAATCAGGAACATGGACGAATGGTCTTCGAAATACTTGTCGGCATAGAAAGAGAACTTCCAGGTATCGGCGTCGTAGTTCAGTCGTGCTACCCAGCTGCCGAGGTGGTTTCCTTCCGCATTCTGATATATGGTAGACATCTCCGGAGCATCTCCTCCGCCTGGTATCAGAGCCTTGAACATGCCCTTCAGGCCTCCGTTGTTCTTCACGACAGTCTCTTTGCCAGCAGCATCAAACATGTGGCTTGTTCCACCGAATTGTGTCGCCATTTCCAGTCCAAGCTCAAGCGAGAGTGGCATGAAGCGGTCTGGATTGCCTATCATTATGTAGCCCGCCTTGCTGTGGTAGAGCACGCCATCGGCATATTTGCTCTGCCTGTTTGTGAATGAATGCTGCCAGTTATCATCGGTCATCTTTCCGTACGCGATATGTCCTTTCAAGCGTATCATCCCATTGCCAAAGGGCAATACCCAATAGTCAGGCAACGCCAGCCTGACCTGTGGCACCGGTCGGGCATTGATGCCGAGAGTCTGTGAGCCGCTACTGAGCTTGTTGTTTTTCAGTTCCATAGGATAATGCTTGCTGCCTACCGTAAGCACGCCATGCAGCCAGCGTGCCTCAACAAAAGCCTGCTGAACGACGATGTTGCTGGTATAATTGTACGCCGCAGCCATGTCAAGTCCATAGCCTATTCCCCACCTGCGGGCAGAGTCTGACTGCAAGGGTCGTATGACTGCTGCGCGGAAATAGCCATTGCTTTCTTCCAGAGAACTGAGTCCATATTTATTAGCATTGAGCCATAATGGGGTCTTATCCTTTGATACGGATGCCTGAGTCTCCACCATATACGATATATTGTCCTTCAAGTCCAACTTCTCCCCTTCAGCACCATACTTCCAAGAGTACTGGGCGTGGCCGGCAAGAGACGTGAACAAGGAAAGACTAATCAACCAATATTGTTTCATCCCTTTAATGCGTTATATATAATATAACGTAAGGAAAAAGCACATATTGCACCAGCAGAGAACTTTGTTTAGGGATTTTCCCCCTATCGTTTAGGGAATTTCCCTTTTTAGCTTGAAAACTATGTGCTATCTTTGCAACATCAAAGAATTAATTAACGGTCTCTTGGAGATCACAAGTCGAACAAATAAAAACTCTATAGATATGAAAAAGTTACTTTTAGCCCTTGTGGCACTGTTCACGCTGACTACTTCAGCTTCAGCAATGAGTTACGAGCAAGCTCGCGAAAGAGCATTGTTCCTCACCGACAAGATGGCATACGAGCTCAATCTCACCGACGACCAGTATGAGGCCGCCTATGAAGTGAACCTTGACTATCTGATGGGTATCAACGACTATAACGACCTGTACGGAGCATACTGGAGACAGCGCAACCTCGACTTCAGCTACATCCTGCTCGACTGGCAGTACAGAGCTTTCTGCGCAGCCTCTTATTTCTACCGTCCTCTCTACTGGGATGCCGGATGCTGGCACTTCGCAATATATGCCCGCTATCCTCACCGCCACTACTTCTACTTTGGCCGTCCTCACTTCTACACAGTATACAGAGGCGGACACAGCTGGAGAATGAACGGAGGGAAGTCATGGTATTACGGCAGAACATATGGTGCTCCGGCAAGGGGTACAAGGAACCACTCAGGCATGCGCGACGGCTTTAAGAGAGGCGACTACGGACGCGGCTACCAGAGCAACCAGCCCTCACGCGACAACAACTACCGTCAGCATGGCACACAGAACGGCAACCGCCAGACTGGCAACGGCAACCGCTCGTTTGGCAACAGCAACCGCCAGAGCAGCACTCGCACAACAACCACCGCCCCCAATAACGGCAGTTCGTCAGGCCATCGCTCGTTTGGAGGAAGCCGCAGCAACACATCATCTCCATCGACAACAGCTCCAAAGAAGACCTTCACTCCCAGCACCAGCACGTCAGGCTCCCGCTCCTTCGGCATAGGCAGCAGCAGCTCATCAAGCTCTCGCCAGGTAGGTAGCAGCAGTTCATCAAGCACACGCTCGTTCGGTGGAGGCAGCAGCTCATCAAGCACACGCTCTTTCGGTGGAGGCAGCAGCTCGTCAAGCACACGATCTTTTGGTGGAGGCAGCAGCTCGTCAAGCACACGCTCTTCAGGTGGAAGCTCAAGCAACGGCAGCCGTTTCGGAGGCAGAAGATAACACTCCTCCTACCATCAGGGAATGTTATAACACATACTCTTATAGATTTAGAAAAAAATGGGTCATATCACACGCTCTACTAAAGAGTGTTGATATGGCCCATTCACTGCTTACAAGCAGCATGTAAAAAGTTTCTTCTACAATATTATAACATTATTATTCTCACATCTGCATTCATCATTTTTGGAATCTCGTTCATAGGCTTGCCAAGATGCACGCTCTGAACAGCCTTATTGATGATGCCATGGCCAACAGCCAGAACGGTCTTGCCAGGATATTCCTTCTTTATCCAGTTCAGGAAGCGGCGTGCCCGCTCCTTCATCTGTCCTGTTGTCTCAATGTCGTCTGGCCACACCTTATCCTTCAAGTCAGGAATAAACAACCCCGTGAAGCTACCCCAGTCACGCTCGCGCAGCAATGGGGTTGTGACAACAGGCTTGCCATGAGGTTCGGCAATAATCTCACAAGTTTGCCAAGCCCTCCTAAGGTCGCTGGAGACGAACACATCAATATGCTCACCTTCCATCTTCTCCGCAAGTTCCCTTGCCTGTCGACATCCTTGCTCATTCAGTTTTCCAGGCGTTTGTCCCTGCAAAATCTGGTTGACGTTGTCTTCCGTTTCCCCGTGTCTTACCAAATACAATCTTGTTGTCTGCATGTTAATAATCTATATACACGATGCAAAAGTACAAAAAATAATTGCTACGACAAGAATTTGTTTGTATTTTTGCACTCACACAAGATAGTTTTAATTATGAATACATTGCAAGGATCATTTCTAAGAGCTGTATGCTCCATCATCGTGGGAGCATTGCTCGTAAAATACCGTGAGGAGACCGTCACATGGATAACAATAGCCATGGGTGTCCTGTTTTTCCTCTCAGGCTTAGTGTCGTGCCTTATCTATTTCGGTCAGAAGCGCCGTGCCGACGAGCCTGCAGTATACGACTCCAAAGGGCGTCAGCTGACAGGCATCAAGCCGTCGTTCCCGTTAGCAGGCATAGGCAGCATCATCCTGGGAATAGCGCTGGCCATGATGCCAGCCTCTTTCATCACAGGTCTGATGTATGTCTTTGCGGCAATACTCATAGTTGGTGCGCTGAACCAGTTCTTCACTCTGGCCACCGCGTGCAAATACGCACGCATAGGACTATTGTGGTGGATAATGCCTTCGGCTGTTCTGCTTGTTGGCATAATAGCCGTCATCCGCCCGTCAACAATAGCCAGTGCCCCACTCTTCGTCATCGGCTGGTGCATGATGCTCTACGGTGTCGTAGAATGTATCAATGCCATGAAAATCTATCGTGCCAGAAAGACTTTCATACGCTTGAGCGAGCAGGCGCAAGCTGAGGAGAAACCGGGGGCTGAGGACAACGGCGCAGCCTGAGCAAACAGAAAAAACGCATATACCTTCATTGGCTCACACAGATACCTTCATGAGCCAACGAAGGTATCTTCATAAAATGGCATGCCTATTCTCAAAAAAAAGGCATGCCATTCACATGAAAACAGCATACTTCCACACTGGCTACGACTTGATATAGTCAAGTATCTGCTCGGCGTGGATTTTTGTCTTAACAAAATCATATTATGTGTAATAGTTACTACGAACACATCTTTTTCCACATCCAAACAAACAAAGTTGTTATCAATACATTTATAATAAAATACGTCAGGAAATGTATGCCCTGGCTAGGAATGGAGAGCATCACAAAAACATTGAAAAGATAGTAATAAAGGCTATTTTTCCCTATATATTCCAGCCAAGATGCTTTAAAGTGCAAGGAGAGAACTCTAATACAGAAAAGCAACAAAATACAGAGTGCGAGGTTTCCTGCAATTACAATAGGAACTTTAGTAAACAAAAAAACATTGCCCAAGTAATATATGCAAAAAAATATAATGGATAAGATTAATGCAGGTATCATCATTTTCTGTATTCGTGCTTTTGAGGCACTTGAGACTATTGCACCAAGTGGAAATAACAAATTTGAACAATACCAATACAAAGGAATATGATTCAGATAGCAGATGGCAATGAAAACCACATGTAGAATTGTAATTATTCTAATTACTTGTACTGCATGAAGTTTGATTACAAAAAGCAATATAGTGACAATATAATCAGCAAGTATCACCTTGAAGAACCACATGTCAATTCCGGATGGCATGGATAATCTGAAAATAGCAGTTATATCGTTTATAGTAATCTGGGTAACACTTGAAGGAACTAATTCACCAACTATGTATGCGATAACAAATGCTGCAATGAATGGTGACAACAGCTTGAGAAGATGGCTTATCAAGTAGGAACTATTAACACGCTTTTTTTCTAAAGAGCGAAAGAGCCCGTAGCCCGACATAAAAAAGAAAACACTGCATCCCATACATCCATATTCTGGAATCATTAAAGCACGGCACCATGAAGAATCATAATCTGAGTATTCGTTGATTGAATGAACGAATATTATCATCAACATTGCTATGCCACGAAGAAAGTATCCGGTATAATATGGAATTTCTATCCTATTCATCAATTCAATAATATATTGTGTTTTTTGTATTTGTCCTGCGTAATATATTCATTACTTATTTATGTAGTCAAGTATCTGCTCTGCATGAATCTTTGTCTTCACCTCCTTCGGTGTGAAGATTTTCTCTATCACCCCTTCCTCATTCACGAGATAGGTGGTGCGCAGAATACCCATATATTTCTTTCCGCACATCGACTTCTCTCCCCATGCTCCAAGCTGCTGTAGCAGTGTCGTTTCGGTATCGGCAATGAGGGGGAAGGGCAGCAGCTGCTTGTCGATGAACTTCTGATGACTTGCCGCCGAGTCCTTGCTTACTCCTATGACCACGTAGCCAGCCTGCTGCAGCTCGTCGTAATGGTCTCTAAGCGAGCAGGCCTCAGCAGTACACCCCGACGTATTGTCCTTGGGGTAAGCATACAACACCAGTTTCTTTCCTGCCAATGAGGAAAGAGTAATCTCCTGACCGTTTTGGTCGAGCCCGAGCACCTCGGGCAATTTGTCTCCTACATTCATTATTCTATTCGTTACTCGGAATTATACCCTCTATATACTTACATAGGATGCCAACGCCCTTAGCATTCTCACCTCCCTGCGGAATGATGAGGTCAGCATATCGCTTAGTAGGCTCAATGAACTGCTCGTGCATGGGTTTCAGCACGGCGAGATAGCGGTCTACGACCATGCTCACGGTGCGTCCGCGGTCGATGGTGTCACGCTGTATGTTGCGTATGAGCCTCTCATCGGAATCGCAGTCTACGAAAATCTTCAGGTCCATCAGCTCACGCAGCTTCTTGTTGAGCAGAGTCATGATGCCCTCAATAATGATGACCGGCTTCGGCTCCACATGTACAGTCTCCGGCAACCTGTTGCACTTTATATATGAATATGTAGGCTGCTCGATGGGCTTTCCTTCCCTGAGGTCGTTAATCTGCTTGTGCAGCAGTTTCCAGTCGAAGGCGTCAGGATGGTCAAAGTTTATGGCGTGCCTTTCCTCATCCGTCATTCCCGTAGTGTCGTTGTAATAGGAGTCAAGAGGAACGACAGCAACGAAATGAGGAGGAAGTGCCTCGACGATTTTCCTTACCACCGTGGTCTTTCCCGACCCGGTACCTCCCGCGATACCTATGATGGTGATTTTGTTCTTATCCATAGTGTTTCAGTTAGGTGGATTCTATAAATTATCTTTGTCTGATTTCAACAATATTGCAGAAAACATTTTCCAGTACACCTCCGCTTTCGCCTCCACTTTCATGGGGTAAGCTCTTGAGCTGCTTGGCATACGGTAGAGCCTCAGCATACGGCTTCCGAAAGCGAACTCTGTATATCCTCCCACCTTTGGCTCGGGTATACCGAAGTGGCTGCAGAATACAGTTGTGGCAAGCTGGCCTGCCGTTGCTACCGCCCTGCATTGTGCGAGCTGGCTGAGCATAGCGTCAAAGTCAGTCTGCTCCACTATCATGAGGTCCTTGTCCGAGGCGGTATTCTTGGTCCTCACCACCCTTCTGGCCGTGCCATACAACGCCACTCCCCTCTCGTTGAGGAAGTCGATGATTGCAGGCAGGTTGTAGGTCTTCTTCTCGCTGACGACAAAATGGTTCTTGTCATCAAAGAAACAGATGCCGAAGATGCGCCACATGTCGTTGGTGAAGTTAGGGTAATAGAATTCCATACACCAGCGCTTCGGTGACGGGGGGAACGTTCCGAGCATAAGCAGACGGGCGTTGTCAGGCAGGAAGGGTGTGAAGGGATGCTCTTCTATGGTGCTCATTTCTGTTCCTTTACAAGATACACGCAGACGGGCAGGTGGTCAGAGAAGCCGTCGAGCCATACGCCACCCGCTGTCGTTCGCTTCGGTGTTCCCTTGTATTTTCCCTCCGTCTGGAAGAGGTAAGGCATCCGCTGTATCTGGTTCTTGAAGAATGTCAGCTTGGTGTAGTCTTTCTTTCCCTTGAGGTCGAGGAGGTTTGGCGTCATCACAATCTGGTCGAAGAGGTTGTACGAGCCATTATACACCAAAGTACCCGTACCCTGTTTCGCCAAGAGGTTATACCACGGATTGTACATGTCTCCATCCTTAACCTTCGCTATCTCTGGCTTTGCCGACAGGTCGCTGACCATGCTCTTGTTGTTCGGGTCATCGTTCATGTCACCCATGACGAATATCTTCCTCTCTGGATTTTCGGCCAGCAGTTTGTCCTTGATGACCCTTACCTGCCTTGCAGCCGACTCTCTGTAGAACGAACCGCTGAAACGGCTTGGCCAGTGGCATACTATGATGACAACCGGCTCGTCGGCTATCTTGCCCTCCACGGTAAGAAATCCTCTTGTCTTGAACGCGCTGTCCTTCTCCAGTTCCTGTACATACTGGTACAAGGTGTCGCGCTCATACTTGAACAGGCTGGGATTGTAGAGAAGTGCGCAGTCCACACCACGCTTGTCCGGTCCCTCGATGTGTGCGAACTTGAAGTTGCGCGCCTTCAGCTCGGGCTGGTTGACGAGGTCGGTGAGAGCCTTGGCATTCTCTACCTCGCTTACTCCTATGACAGCGCACCCCACTCCCGGCAGCACGTCAGTGCCCATATCGGACAACGCACGGGCCATATTGTGCAACTTGTGCGAATACCTTATGCCATCCCACCGGTAAGAGCCTGTTGGCAGGAACTCATAATCGTTCTTGCCCTCGTCATGGCATGTGTCGAAGAGGTTCTCAAGATTGTAGAACCCTACAGCATACACGGAATACTTCTTTTGCGCCTCAGCAAAAAAAGTCATCAGCAGCATGGCCGCTGTCAGCATTAGTACTTTTTTCATTCTTTATTTGTTTTACGCTGCAAATATCGGAATTAAATTTGAATAATGAGCAAGATTAACAAAAAAATAATATAAAAAGCTTTTCATTATCAAAATATTTTCGTTACTTTGCACCAAACATATAATACTACCAATTCCAATTTATAATTTATGAAAGAAAAGCTAACATTGGCTGTGATTGCTCTCAGCTACATCCCTTTGGCCTCTGCCCAAACCGACTCTATCGGCTCAGTGGGGGCTACCATGAGCGAGCAGGCTTTCACATTCACGGAGGCACAATTGGGAGAAGAGGACAACTTCGCACAGAACGTGACGATTATCAACTCCAACTCCAATATCTACGCCTCCGAGGTCGGTTACCTGTTCTCGCCCGTGAGGTTCAGGTACCGCGCGTTCAATCAGAAGTACAACGATGTCTACATCAACAGTGTGCCGATGAATGACATGGAGACCGGACAGTTCCGCTATTCTCTTGTCGGCGGACTCAACCAGCAGACACGTAACCTTGATTCGGCAATGCCATTCGAGGCCAACTCGTTCTCTATGTCCAACATGGGCGGAAGCAACAACTACGACTTCCGGCCTGCCAACATGGCTATCGGCCATAGGGTGACACTCAGTGGAGCTAACCGCAACTACACCCTCAGAGGCATGTACACGTACAACAGTGGACTCAACTCAAAAGGATGGGCAGTGAGCGCAAACGTCACCTACCGCTGGGCAAGCGAGGGATATGTGGAAGGCACATTCTACAATGCCCTGTCCTACTACCTTGGCGTACAAAAGCTCTTCGGCGACAACAACAACCACTCACTGACATTCGCCACATGGGGCAACCCTACGGAGAGAGCATCGCAGGGTGCGTCAACAGACGAGATGTACTGGATAGCAAACGACACACAGTACAACCCATACTGGGGCTACCAGAACGGAAAGAAGCGCAACTCACGCATAGTCAACGACTTCGCACCTACAGCCGTGCTGACTTGGGACTGGAACATCGATGACGACATGAAGCTCACTACATCACTCGGCGGCAAGTACGGATGGTACAGCTCTACAAAGCTCAACTACAACAACTCCGACAACCCACATCCGGACTACTGGAAAATGCTTCCCTCAAGCTTCTACGACGTATGGGGCGAGAACGAGCAGTTCATGACCGACCAGAGCCTGGCAGACTGGCAGACAGCCTACGACTATCTGACAGCGAGCAAGGCAAACAGGCAGATTAACTGGGACCGTCTGTACCACTCCAACCAGATGGCATCGCAGCAGGGCGCAGACGCCATGTACTATGTACAGAAGCGCCACAGCGACCAGAGCATGCTCACCCTGTCGTCAGTACTCAACGCACACCTTGACGAGCAGAGCAAATGGAACGTTGGAGTGGTGCTGGCAACAAGCAACACCAAGCACTACCAGACAATGGACGACCTGCTCGGAGCTACAACGTTCCACAACATCAATACATACGCCATAGGCACATACGCACCAGGTTCTGACGAGGTGCAGTACGACCTGAACAACCGTGACGCCCTTGTCGGAGAGGGTGACAAGTTTGGCTACGACTACAACGTCAATGTCAACAAGGCATTCGCCTGGACAAGCTACAGCCGCAACCTTGGACAAGTAAACGTCCTCGTTGCAGGCAGGATTGGCGGCACGTCAATGGAGCGCGACGGCAAGATGCGCAACGGTCTGTTCCCCAACAACTCCTTCGGCAAGAGCGGCAAGGCACGCTTCGGCGAGGGTGGCGGCAAGGCAGCCCTTACCTATTCACCGGGCAGAGGCCACACTATATCCATCGGTGCGGGTTACCAGTGGAACGCTCCTACGGCATCGGTGGCTTTCCAGGCTGCCGAAATGAACAACGACTTCGTCAACAACCTGAAGAACGAGCGCGTGTTCAGCAGCGAGTTCGGCTATCAGTACCAAGGGTCATGGCTCCACGCAAATGTCAACGCATACTACAGCCGTCTTGACGACGTTACGGAATGGACATGCTTCTATTTCGATGACATCAACTCGTTCTCGTATGTTTCTACAACAGACAACGCCAAGGAGTATTACGGCGTGGAGGCTGGTCTTGACTTCAAGGTGACATCGTTCCTCAACCTGAAGTTCATCGGAACCATCAGCGAGGCAAAATATGTCAACGACGCTACTGTGAGATACCTCAATTCTACACAGGGAACTTACAACGATGACATACTGCGCTGTACAGGCATGCGCGAGAGCGGCACACCTCTTACAGCCCTCAGCGGAGCTATCAGCTACCATCAGGGCGGATGGTTCATCGACCTCAACGGCAACTACTACGACCGCATATACCTCAGCTATTCTCCTTACTACAGAATGGACGGACCGTTGAGCAAACTCAACGAGGAGCCTTCTCCACAGGATAAGGGCAACGGAGGCTTCATGCTCGACGGAAGCATCGGCAAGAGCATCCGACTGAAGAAAGGACAGCTGAGCATCAACTTCATGGTGACGAACATTCTGAACAACACACGCATCTGCACAGGCGGTTACGAACAGAGCCGCTCGGACTTCACATCGTCTGGCAACGCCCGCTCATACAGGTTCTCCAAGAACCCGAAGAAGTACTATGCTTACGGTACCAACGGAATGATTAACCTATCATACAGATTCTAAATCACTCTACGGCAATGAAAAATATCAAATATATACTGGTGGTTTTCGCCTGCTGCCTGTTCACGGGCTGCATGGACGAGGACTGGGACACTCCCGACACCACCGATGCCTTCGGCAACAAGAATATCGTCGAGACCAACATCGTTACTATCAAAAGCCTGAAAGACAAGTACACCAGCGTCATCAACGCCTCGTCAAACTCATACCAGGAGATTACTGACGACATACAGATAAAGGGACGCGTTGTCGGCAACGACATACAGGGCAACATCTACAACGAGATTGCTCTCGACGACGGCACAAGCTCCATACTCATCTGCATCTCGCAGGGTGGCCTGTTCGCCTACCTGCCAGTGGGTCAGGAGATAATCGTTGACCTTAAGGGACTTTACATAGGCGGCTACGGTAAGCAGGCCGAGATAGGCACTCCATACACCAACGCACGCGGCAGCAGCTACGTTAGCCGTATGAGCAGAATAGTATGGAACCAGCACTTCAGGCTCCTTGGCACCGCAGACCCATCTTTGGTAAGCCCCGAGATTTTCGACGCCAGCAAGGTGAAGGACGCTACTTATCTCATAGAGAACAGCGGCAAACTGATGACTCTCAAGAATGTACAGTTCAAAAATGGTGACGGCATCACGACATACGCTCCCGAAGAGCTCAAGGATGCCGCAAACTGCGTAAGCCGAGAGATAACAGGCTTCTCGTCAAGCAACCTCGTGGTACGCACCAGCACATACGCTGACTTTGCCGCCAAGCCATTGCCTACAGGCAAATGCAACATCACAGGAATCTTCACCAGATACAACAACATCTGGCAGATACTCATACGAGAGGAAAGCGACGTGGAGGAGCTGTAATACCTTATTATATATATAAGCGAATACTATAACGATAACGAAAACAATAACGAAAACAAAACAAAACAAATATGAAAAAACTGACATTATCATTGTTTGCCCTTGCCATGACGGCAATGACATTCACAAGCTGTGAAGATGTACCCGCTCCTTATGACTATCCTGGAACAGGCGGCAACGGAGGTGGTGGGGAACTTGCTGAAGGCGTTTATCTCGACCAGAACTTCAGTACAAGCCTTGGAGATTTCCAGTCTGTTGGTTCCAATCCCAATATTGCATGGGCTATCGACTATTCAAGTGCATGCATCACAGGTTACAAAGACTACAACGGTGATGGTACCAAGAGTAATGAAGCAGGCGTGACCTACCTTGTCAGCCCGGAAATTGACCTCACAGCAGCAACAAAGGCTCATGTAGAAATGAACCATGCCATGAGATATGAGCGTGCAGACATAAACACGAACAACAGTATCCTCATTTGCAAGGATTATGCCGGCGACCCGACAACAGCAAATTGGGTTTCCATACCATATTCTACAGACGGCATAAACGGCACATCATTCGACTTCGTAGATGTATCGGCCAATATTCCAGACGAGTTCATCGGAAGCAAGGTAAGACTGGCTCTCCGCCACACATGTTCAGATGCACAATCTTCAACATGGGAGGTTAAGTCGTTGAGCGTCAAGGAAGGTGAAGCAGAAATCTCCGTCGGTGGTGAAGACACTCCTAACCCACCGGTAGAAGGGGAATACATAAACGAAACATTCGCCACATCGTTTGGCTCATTCACAGAAAAGACCGTCAAGGGAACTCCTTGGGTAATTGACTACAGCTGTGCAAAAGCCACGGGATATGACAACAGCAGCAAGACTACTACACCTTCAGAAAGCTATCTCGTTTCAAAAGCAATAGACCTTTCAGCTTCTAAGGGAGCAGTTGTCAACTTCGAATATATTTTACGCTATTACACCAACTACGGCGCAGAAAAGCCAGGTGTAGCAGACAAGGTGCTTATCACAGACAACTATACAGGAGATGTGACAACGACAAACTGGACAGACATCACAGGAACACTTACAGAAGGTAGCGACTGGAATACATGGTATAAGTATTCCGTAAACATCCCTGCTAAACTGTTGGGCAAAAAGGCTGTGGTAATAGCCCTCTACTATGCTTGCCAAGACAATTCCGCTACATGGGAAGTCAAGAACTTCGTAGTAAAAGATGGAGAAGCGTCAAATGAAGGTGGAAACGAAGGTGGAAATGAAGGCGGCAATGAAGGAGGCAATGTTGCTCCTGCTGGTGATGGCATGACAATATCAAGCATAGAGGTTGGTCGCCAGGGTACAGTTGAACTGACATCTAACAATTACGGTACACAGGCAGTTGCCGACGCTTCTACATGGCTCACTTGGAACTACGACAACATCATCTTCAAGGGAGCGAAGGTTTGTGCTGCCACTGGTGACTTCACTGGTTGCATACAGGTTCAGGGCAATGCCTCTGATGTCGCAAAGCAGGGCTTCATCTTCAACGAGACAGCGTTCAGCAAAGATATAAAGAGCATTGTACTTGTTGTTAAGGGATTGTCAAAATATGACACTCCGACTGTATTCAATGTATATGGCGGCACAGAAGCCCATCCTACAGGTGAAGCAATCGAAGCAACGACCCAAACGGAGACCGGTGCAACCGTGAACACCTTCACCATGACCTACGACTTCAGCAAACTAAACTACAAACACTTCACAATATGGAATAACGCCATAGGCGCATTGTATATAGAGAAGATTGTTATCAATCTGAAGTAAACGGAAAAGAAAGAGAAAATAGAGCAGATAGAGAAAATAGAGCAGATAGAAAAGATAGCAGCTATTTTCCTATCTGCTCTATCACATCTATCACCTCTATCTCCTCTATCACCTCTATCTCCCCAAAATTATCCATAATTATTTGGCAGAAAGAAAAAAACTTCGTACCTTTGCAGCCCAAAGTGGAAACAACATTTTTATAACATAACATTTAACAACGAAATGAAAAAAGGTATTCATCCCGAAAACTATCGCCCCGTCGTATTCAAGGATATGTCCAACGGCGATATGTTCCTTA
>SAMEA3663023__coassemble_594_pt1 | contig 77872 bp, 62 predicted proteins | sample SAMEA3663023__metabat2_low_PE_013 | metagenome-assembled genome bin SAMEA3663023 (sample SAMEA3663023) | pig gut metagenome | biome: pig gut; feature: pig-associated habitat; material: faeces | place: France | collected 2012
TCACCTGCTTCTGCTTCATCTCTTTCTGATGTTTCTTCTGCTGGTAGAGGAACTTTGAATAGTCGATGAGACGACAAACTGGCGGTTGTGCGTTAGGTGATATTTCTACAAGATCGACCTCCATCTGCCTGGCCATTTCCAAAGCTTGGCGAGTTGGCATCACTTGTGCACCATCTTCTCCTACAACACGAACTTCCCGAGCGCGAATCTGTTCATTCACGCGGTACTGAGTCTTCATTTTGTCATTCTTCATTCAACTATATTAAGTGTCTTTTTGCTAAACGGCTGCAAAGTTACAAAAAAGTGCTCAATATACAAAACAAATTTAAAAGTTTTTTCTGTTTCCCGATTAGTTTTTTGTTTGTAAGTCACAGGGTTGGCTTCTATTGTCATAAGAAACAAATATAACAAGTGTCGCCCTCTGATATGGAGAGCGACACCTATTATATATAATGTACCAACAATACTATTCGTTAAGTGCAGAGAGCATATCTGCCACCTCGGCATTGATGCGTCCGGCAAACTCTTCCATGCTCATGGTAGCCTGTTCGCCACCACCCTGCTTGCGCATGCTGACAAGACCCTCGGCAGCCTCCTTCTCTCCGACAACCACCATGTAGGGAACACGCTTCAGCTCATTGTCGCGTATCTTGCGGCCAATCTTCTCGTTGCGGTCGTCGATGGTGGCGCGCACACCCTTGCTGTCGAGGAAGCTGGCAACCTTGCGTGCATAGTCGTTGTATTTCTCCGAGATAGGAAGTATGGCAACCTGATCAGGAGTGAGCCACAGTGGGAAGTGTCCTGCCGTGTGCTCGATGAGCACGGCTGTGAAACGCTCCAGACTTCCGAACGGGGCACGGTGTATCATCACAGGAGTCTTCTTGCTGTTGTCCTCAGCTGTGTATTCCAGCTTGAACCTCTGTGGCAGATTGTAGTCTACCTGAATGGTACCCAGCTGCCAGCGGCGGCCAATGGCATCCTTTACCATGAAGTCGAGCTTCGGACCATAGAAGGCAGCCTCGCCAATCTCGCAGCGGGCGCTAAGTCCCTTCTCGGCACAAGCCTCCTTGATGGCATTCTGGCTCTCTTCCCAAATCTCGTCAGAGCCGATGTACTTCTCCTTGTCGGCTGGGTCACGGAGTGAAATCTGTGCCTCGTAGTTCTCGAAGTTGAATATCTTGAACACCTTGAGAATGATGTCGATGACATTCTCAAACTCTGCCTTCACCTGCTCAGGGCGCACGAAGATATGTGCATCGTCCTGAGTGAACGTACGCACACGTGTCAGTCCGTGCAGCTCACCGCTCTTCTCATAGCGGAACACAGTACCGAACTCGGCAATGCGCAGAGGCAGGTCCTTGTATGAGCGTGGCTTGCGTGAATAAATCTCACAGTGGTGAGGGCAGTTCATTGGCTTAAGCATATACTCCTCGTCCTCCTCCGGAGTGTGTATAGGCTGGAAGGCATCCTTGCCGTAATGGGCATAGTGTCCGGAAGTTACGTATAGGCTCTTGCCGCCGATACCCGGAGTGATAACCTCCTGATAGTTGTATGGCTTGAGCAGGCCGCGCAGCAGTTCCTGCAGGCGCAGGCGCAACTGTGTACCCTTCGGCAACCATATTGGCAGACCCTTGCCTACCCTGTCGGAGAACATGAACAGCTCCATCTCCTTACCTATCTTGCGGTGGTCGCGCTTCTTGGCTTCCTCCAGCATCACGAGATACTCGTCAAGCATCTTCTTCTTCGGGAAGGAGATACCGTAGATACGTGTCATCTGCTCGCGCTTGGCATCGCCACGCCAGAAGGCTCCGGCAACACTCGTTATCTTGACAGCCTTGATAAGACCGGTCGATACAAGGTGCGGGCCACGGCAAAGGTCGGTAAAGGCACCCTGTGTATATGTAGAGATTGTGCCGTCCTCAAGGTCCTGATCAATGTGCTCACACTTGTAGAGCTGTCCGTCGGCATTGAACTCTGCCAGCGCGTCGGCCTTCGACACGTCCTTGCGCACTACAGGCTCATCCTTCTTGGCCAGTTCCATCATCTTTGCCTCTATCTTGGGGAAGTCATTCTCTGAAATCACCTGTCCCTCTGCCGGCATCACGTCATAAAAGAAGCCACTCTCCACAGCCGGACCAAATCCGAACTGTATGCCAGGGTACAGCTCCTGGAGAGCCTCGGCGAGCAAGTGTGCCGATGTATGCCAGAAGGTGTGCTTGCCTTCCTCGTCCTCAAACTTGTACAGGGCGATGGTGGCATCAGTGTTGATGGGACGGTTAAGTTCTACAGTTTCACCATTTACTCCGCAAGATACAACGTTGCGGGCGAGAGCCGGCGAAATGCTCTCGGCGATTTGAAAGCCAGTCACTCCCTCTTCGTATTCACGAACGGAGCCGTCTGGAAAAGTAATTTTAATCATAACAAATTAAACAATTATTTGTACTTAAATGATAATTGCTTGCAAAGTTATAGAAAATATATGAAAAGACGAATGTTTGCCAATGTTTTTTTTAAAAACCATCAGCATCTTATTTATCCGACACCATGGCGTGGTCCTCGCCTCTCATCGCATGCTACACCTATTTATATATGGTTCGTCAGACGTTTAGAGTGAGTACCACTTACTGCTGCGTGGCCTCTGGATATTATATGCGTGGCCTCTGGATAATATATGCGTGGCCGATAAGGTTAATAACCTTACTGGCGTAAGGTTAATAACCTTGCAGCCGTAAGGTTATTAACCTTATCGGCTGTGCAATTGTATTCTTGGTCCATTACATATATATCAGACTCTCTTTGAGAACAATAGGCTATAAGACATCAATCCATATTTCGGATGAGCCCTATATATTATATGGTTCAAGTTTCACCCCACAGTACACGGACAAAAAAGATTGAAAGCTGCTACCATATCACGCGCATAAGCAAATACAGAAATGCACAATACTGAGCATAAAATATTGTAGATTAACGACTTCACAAACAAAATACGAGCATTTTTAGAAAAAAAAGGCAAATAAATTTTCTTATCACGCAAAAAACTCGTATATTTGCAAGCCCAATACAAAGAGAAAGTAAAATAACATAACAAGACACACAAGAAAATGACGAAAGCAGATGTAATAAACCAGATTACTGAAGCCACAGGACTTCAGAGGAGAGACGTAGCAGCTGTTGTTGAGAGTTTCATGGAAACCATCAAGGACTCTCTTCTAAACCAAAAGGAAAATGTGTACCTTCGTGGGTTCGGCAGTTTCATCATCAAGCATCGTGCAGAGAAGACTGCCCGCAACATCACAAAGAACACCACTATCACCATAGCAGCCCACGACCTGCCTTGCTTCAAGCCAGCTAAGGCATTCGTAGACCAGATGAAGGGTGAGAGCGAGTAACGATTATCATAGACAACATTATAAATAAACTTTAAAAATTACAGCTATGCCAAACGGTAAGAAGAAAAAAGGCCACAAGATGGCTACTCATAAGCGTAAAAAGAGATTGAGAAAGAACAGACATAAGAGCAAGTAAGCCCACTTACTTCTCGTAAGCTGTTCTTATGAGGCGTGTCAATTTTCCCGCCAAGGAGTCTTGACACGCCTTTTTTGGTAACATCATGTTAGGATGGGATGCCAAGGCCGCCACCAACGGCCGCAACACCCATAAATGCGAAAACAAGGAACAATGACAAGCGAAGTCATCATCGACGTCAGACAGACCGAGATTTCCATCGCACTGCTCGAAGACAAAAGGCTGGTGGAATATCAGAACGAGCCTAAATCGGCAAGTTTCTCTGTCGGAAACATCTACATTGCAAAGGTCAAGAAGCTTATGCCAGGACTTAACGCATGCTTCGTGGATGTTGGATTTGAACGTGATGCCTTTTTGCATTATCTTGACTTGGGAAGCCAATTCAATTCCTACAACAAGTATCTGAAACAGGTACAGAGCGACAGAAAGAAACTGTTCCCGTTCTCGAAGGCTACAATGTTGCCAGACCTGAAGAAAGACGGCTCAGTGCAGCAAGCGCTGACTGTCGGACAGGAGGTGCTGGTACAGATTGTCAAGGAACCGATATCGACAAAAGGACCAAGGCTGACTGGCGAGTTGAGCTTTGCCGGACGATATCTCGTACTCATGCCATTCGGCAACAAAGTTTCCGTATCCTCAAAAATCAAAAGCGGAGAAGAGCGTGCCCGACTGAAACAGCTCATCCACAGCATCAAACCACAAAACTGCAGCGTCATTGTACGTACTGTTGCAGAAGGAAAAAGAGTTGCAGAACTCGACTCGGAAATGAAAATCCTTACCAAACGATGGGAGGACGTCATCAGTAAGGTTCAGAAAACACAGAAAAGACCGCAACAGGTATTCGAAGAAACAGGAAGAGCAGTAGCTCTGTTGCGCGACCTCTTCAATCCGAGCTACGAGAACATCTATGTAAACGACGAAGAAGTGTTCAACGACGTAAAGGACTACGTCACGCTAATTGCACCGGAGAAAGCCAACATCGTGAAACTGTATACTGGCAAGGTGCCCATTTTCGACAACTTCAACGTCACTAAACAAATTAAGTCGAGCTTCGGCAAAACCGTCAACTACAAGCACGGTGCCTACCTCATCATCGAGCATACCGAAGCACTACACGTTGTGGATGTAAATAGCGGCAACCGCTCAAGATCGGAAAACGGACAGGAAGCAAACGCACTCGACGTAAACCTCGGGGCAGCAGACGAACTTGCACGGCAGCTGCGACTGCGTGATATGGGAGGAATCATCGTAGTCGACTTCATTGACATGAATCTTGCCGAAGACAGACAAATGCTCTACGAGCGTATGTGCAAGAACATGCAGAAGGACCGCGCACGGCACAACATTCTGCCACTAAGCAAGTTTGGACTGATGCAGATTACACGGCAGAGAGTGCGCCCGGCCATGGACGTCAACGTAGAGGAGACATGCCCGACATGCAACGGAACAGGAAAAATCAAGTCGAGCCTACTGTTTACAGACCAGTTGGAAAGGAAGATTGACACCCTCGTCAACAAGATAGGCATCAAGAAATTCACTTTGCATGTGCATCCTTACGTAGCAGCCTATATCAACCAGGGAATGATGTCCCTGAAAATGAAATGGCAGCTAAAATACGGATTTGGTGTCAAAGTCATCGCCTCACAGAAACTCGCTTTCCTGCAATACGAATTCTACGATGCACAAAAGCAGTTCATAGACATGAAAGAGGAGAATGAGACCAGCTGACACAAGCAAGGAACACTACACAGGAAAAGGGATGGGAAAGCCAATTCGGCTCACCATCCCTTTTCCTGTTTCCGCTATATTGTGTCATCAAGCTTTTTCAGTATCTGCTGTTAGGCTGCAAAATTATATACTAAAACTTTTGTTGGTTTAGCGTCATAATTCTTGGTCTATTGGAACTGATGGCCATAATCAAGGTCGTACACCCCACCTTCCTTCAGATGCACCAATATTTGCAATAAAGAATTTGGCAGATTGTGATAATTGTCGTATTTTTGCACATGAATGGCAAATAAAATGGAGGAAAGATGGAAACTGTAAAGCAAATACCATACGGAGTGGCAGATTTTGAGTCGGTGATCAATCAGAATATGTACTATGTCGATAAGACTATGTATTTGGCTGAATTGGAAAACCAGCCTCGTACACTGATCTTCATCCGTCCCCGAAGATTCGGCAAGAGCCTTTTCATCAGTATGATGAGGGCTTACTACGACAAGTCGAAGGCCGATCGCTTCGACAAGCTTTTTGGCTCCCTGTGGGTTGGCAGCCACCCCACTCCATTGCGCAATCATTACCAGGTGCTGTATCTTGACTTCTCACGTATAGGCGGAAATATCGACGTATTGGAAAAGGAGTTCGATAGCTATTGCTGCATACAACTGAATGATTTCATCGACACTTATCGTGATGACTATCCAAAGGAAATGGTTGATGAGTTCTTACGAGCCGAGAACGCAACGCGGAAACTCAACATACTTCTGAACATGTCGAGGAAATATGACCAGCCGCTGTATCTCATTATCGACGAATACGACAATTTCACCAATGTTGTACTGAGCGAGCATGGGGAGGCAATCTACCACAACATGACCCATGCCGCAGGATTCTATCGTGAGGTGTTCAAGAAGTTCAAGGGAATGTTCGAGCGCATCTTCCTCACGGGAGTTAGTCCCGTTACGCTCGACGACCTCACAAGCGGATTCAACATTGGATGGAATATCTCGATGGCGCCCGAACTCGACAAGATGCTCGGATTCTCAACCGAAGACGTGCGTCAGATGTTCACATATTTCAAAGAGGCAGGACAGTTGCCAGCCGACTGCGACATCGAGGCAATGATAGCAGAGATGAAACCATGGTATGACAACTACTGCTTTGCGAAGGAATGCCTTGAAAGCGACGTAAGAGTGTTCAACTGCGACATGGTGTTGTACTATCTTCGCAATTACATCTCCTACAAGCATTCACCGGAAATCATGCTCGATCCGAACACAAAGACCGACTACAAGAAGCTCAACATGCTCATCCAGCTCGACAAGCTCGACGGAGACCGGAAGGGTGTGATGATGGAAATCATAGAAAAGGGAGAAATCGCCGCCACACTCATCCCCTCGTTCTCAGCCAACGAGATGACCGACCCGGAGACATTCCCAAGCCTGCTGTTCTATTACGGTATGCTGACCATTAAGGGAAAGTATGGTTCTATGTTGTCGTTAGGCATACCAAACAACAACGTACGTATGCAATATTACAATTACATATTGAAGCAATATGCACAATATAAGATTGTGAATGTCAACAAGCTTCAGATAGCTTTCGTGAAGATGTCATTGGATGGTCTTTGGCAAGAACCGCTTCAATACATGGCCGACTGCTACAAGCAACTCTCCTCGGTTCGTGATGCCATCGAGGGTGAGCGTAACATACAGGGGTTCTTCCTCGCCTACCTAAGCCTCAACGACTACTACATCACGGCTCCCGAGGTAGAGCTCAACCATGGCTATTGCGACTTCTTCCTGCTCCCCAATATGACCCATTACCAGGCCAACCACAGCTACATCCTTGAACTGAAATATCTCCCAAAGGCTGATTATACGGAAGAGAAGGCTGCAAAGCAATGGGCCGAAGCCGTAGAACAAATCAATGGCTATGCAGTGGCCCCACGTGTCGAGGCACTGCGCCAAGGCACGCAGATGCACAAGATAATCATGCAGTTCTGCGGATGGGAACTGGTGAGAATGGAAGAGATTATGTAGATAACATTATTAGAGATACAAAAGAATGACACTGTCAGAAGCAATCAAATCTCGCCATTCGGTGAGGAAATACATCGACAAACCAATAGAAGAGAACCTTGTCAGCATACTGCAGGAGAAGGTTGACGAGGTTAACGAGAAAGGAAATCTGCACATTCAGCTCGTGACCAATGAGCCAAAGGCTTTCAAGGGCAAGATGGCTTATGGCACCTTCAGCGGAGTAACAAATTACTTTGCTATGGTCGGCAAGAAGGGTGATGACCTCTCAGAAAGAATTGGCTACTATGGTGAACAGCTGGTTCTTCTCGCTGAGACCCTTGGGCTTAACACTTGTTGGGTAGGGCTCACTTACAACAATATCAAAGAGGCATACGAGAAGGCAGACGATGAGAAACTTTGCTGTATGATTGCCCTTGGCTATGGTAATGATCCTGGAAGGAATATGAAGCGGAAAGGCATCAGGGATGTTAGCAATGCCAGTGAAACAACTCCCCAATGGTTCCTCCGGGGAGTCGAAGCGGCTCTCCTGGCCCCTACAGCTGTAAATCAGCAGAAGTTCCGCTTTGAATACGTCAGTCCTATTGGTGACGGAGTACACAGAGTAAAAGCAGAGAGAACATTCTCGCTTATCGGCTATACAAAGATGGACTTAGGTATAGCCAAGTGTCATTTTGAGATTGGAGCAGGCAAGGAAAACTTTGAATGGTCGTGCCAATGAGAGCAAAGCCAAGCTCCCTTGACCTCATCTTTGCCTTGGGCTATGTGATTCCCACTATTAGGGCTCACTCGGGACTTGCACCCGTTAGACAATGCTCATGCCGAACGTACGAAAAAGGTGGGCACATCCAATAAACGGATGTACCCACCTCTTTCTGTTACGGGGAAGTGATTATCTTACAACAAACTTCTTGCCGTTTCTGATATATACTCCCTTTGAAGCCTCGCCCGTGATGCGGCGACCAGCAAGGTCGAAGATTGGAGCATTTGTGACGCCTACCCCTTCTACTTCAGGCTTTCCAATAGCCGAAGGCGTATCTTGGAAGCTGAACGTAAGAGTCTTAGCTGTGGGTGAACAATATCTCCTTGCGACCTTGGCGGCTTGGCGAGAAATATACCACGCAATAAACATCTGCGAGAAAAAACTCTCGCAAAGGCACAAAGAGCGCAAAGACCATGTACGTTCAAAACGCTTCTGATACTTGCGGCATGGCCACGATGTACTGGCGGGGACTCACATCCATGGCGGTAATACAGAGATTACCTGAAGTCATACTACGATGATTTTGACCTATCTAACAACGAACCTTAATTCGGGTGGCGCATTGACGAAGTCAGGAAATGCAACTTTAGTTGTGGCTTGACAAAGGTGCAATGAAAATGAAATGTTTATTTTGGTTTTTGTCTTTCACGCGGACACAGTGACGATTCTGTTAAGGGAAAACGAGAAAGTGGGGAAAAGGCCAAGACGCCCCTTCCCCACTCCGTTGCTATCTACAATCAGGGTTAGGCCCCGATATGTTCTCGTATGATGTCAATGAAATGCGAGTGTATGCGCATGTCTTCGTTCAGCTCCGGATGGAACGCAGTGACAAGCTGGTTGCCCTGCCTTGCCGCAACAATATGTCCATCGACAACAGCCAGAGCCCGTGCGTCACCATACACCTTATTAATATATGGTGCACGGATGAAGGTCATAGGGATGTTGTCTCCTACCTCCTCCACCTTGTCCTCGGTATAGAAACTTCCAAGCTGGCGGCCGTATGCGTTACGGCACACATCGATGTCCATTGTCGACAGGCGGTCGAAATCCTGTCCCGTCACCTTGCGTGCCAGAAGTATCAGTCCCGCACAGGTACCGAAGACAGGCAGTCCTTCCAGTATGGCGTTGCGTACAGGCTCAAGCAGGTTCAGGTCGCGCAACAGCTTCAGCATGGTGGTGCTTTCGCCTCCCGGTATCACCAGCCCGTCCATAGGCTGGTACCAGTCACGCTCCTGCCTAATCTCGAATGTCTCGGCACCGAGCTTCTGCAACATCCTTTCATGTTCGATAAATGCACCTTGCAGTGCCAGAACAGCTATTCTCATCTTCCCGCTCTTACTTTCCTCTCTCTGCCATGAGCAGCTGTATCTCCTGCTCGTTGATACCCACCATGGCCTCACCAAGGTCCTCAGACAGTTCAGCGAGCTTCTTCGGGTCGTTGTAGTTGGTTACGGCCTGTACGATGGCTGCAGCACGCTTGGCAGGATTTCCGCTCTTGAAGATACCTGAGCCAACGAATACACCCTCAGCACCAAGCTGCATCATCAGAGCAGCATCGGCAGGAGTAGCCACACCACCGGCAGCGAAGTTCACTACAGGCAACTTGCCATTCTCGTGTACGAACTTCACGAGGTCATAAGGCACCTGCAGCTGCTTGGCAGCCTCGAACAGCTCATCCTCAGCCATGGATACGATGCGGCGTATCTCACTCTGCATCTGACGCATGTGGCTGACAGCCTGGACAACATCGCCTGTACCAGGCTCACCCTTGGTACGTATCATTGTCGCACCTTCGGCAATACGGCGGAGAGCCTCACCAAGGTTGCGGGCACCGCACACGAAGGGAACATCAAACTTGGTCTTGTCGATGTGGTAGATGTCATCGGCTGGTGAGAGCACCTCGCTCTCGTCAATATAGTCAATCTCTATGGCCTGCAGGATCTGCGCCTCGGCGATATGACCAATACGGCACTTTGCCATGACAGGTATGGATACAGCTTCCTGAATACCCTTTATCATCTTTGGATCGCTCATGCGCGAAACGCCACCAGCTGCACGGATGTCGGCAGGAATACGTTCGAGCGCCATTACTGCACAGGCACCAGCGGCCTCAGCAATCTTTGCCTGCTCGGGAGTAGTAACGTCCATGATGACACCGCCCTTGAGCATCTGTGCAAGGTTGCGGTTAAGTTCTTGTCTGTTTTCTTTCATCGTAATTGTGTTTTATGAGAATGTGGGTGCAAAGTAATAAAAAATAAAGGAAACAGCACACAACATGTTCCCAAAATGACAATCAATGCGCAGGTATGTATAACAAACTATCAACGTCGGCATACTCTTCTTAGCCATGATTCAATCAAGGATAACTCGATTTCCCGTGTATCTCACACTTCACTTTCGAATACAAGGATATTTTTTTCTTGCACTATAAATAAGGTTAGCAAAGCATATAAATAGAGAAATATGGCAAAAACAATCATAAATATACGTACTCAGAATGAATGGGTTTGCCAAATTATTTGTACTTTTGCAGAGTATAAATCACAAAAACGAAATGAAGAAATAAGCCATGCAGATATTGCTCGCCAATGCAAAAATCATGTTCGGCAGTTCAGAGACAAAGCCACTGACCGAACCCCTGTTCCAATCCATCGCCAACAGACTCGCTGCGGAGATGGCTACCTGTTCCGTTGACATGCTTGCCCAAAAGCTGGACTGTAGCCATAACCTTGCAGCCGAAAACTGGCGAAGATACCAGAACTATTTCCTTGCAGACAAGATGCCTGCCATCATGGCATATAACGGACAGGCATACAAACACCTAAAAGCCAAGACGTTGAGCGAGGAAGACCTTCTGTTCGGACAAAAGCATCTGTGGATTACATGTTTTCTCTATGGCTTGCTCAGGCCGATGGATGCTATTGTGCCATACCGCATGGAGCATTGCGTAAGCCTTGAGGCGACAGATGGCAAACCTGTAAATCAATTCTGGAAAGACAAACTTACAGATGTGCTGATAGAGAGTGTGAAGGCTGACGACGGCATCCTGCTTCATCTCTCGACCGAAGAATATGAGCACCTGTTTGACTGGAAAAGGGTACTTTCGGAAGTGAGAGTCATTCATCCGCTGTTCTATGTCAGGCAGAAGAATGGAGGCTTGAAGATGCAGGCGGTATGGGCAAAGTCGTGCAGGGGTGCTATGCTGAGATTTATACTCCAGAATAAGATACTACATCCAGACGAGCTGACCTCGTTCAGTTATGAAGGCTTTGTGTATAATTCGAAATTGGGTGAAGACTCTTTTCCGCATTTTGTCAGGGAACAAGCAATACGTGAATAACAACAACAAGGAGTCTATTCTGCCGAATTGCGCAAGCGGTATTCCCTGGGTGTACACCCCATGGCCTTCTTGAAGAACTTCGCAAAATGCGGCTGCGACGAGAAGCCGAAGGCAAAGGCAATCTCCTGCGCTGTACGTGATGTGGAGAGCAGCTGCTGGCGTATGGCTGCCAACAAGTACTCGTCAATAATCTGCTTCGGCGACTTGTCGGCAATCTTCTTGCATACCTGAGCAAGGTAGCGCGGCGACACATTCATCATGTCGGCATAGAAGGCCACGTCGCTGTTGGTGGTGAAATGGGCTGCCACCTTTGATATGAAGTCATGATATAGTTCCGACGAGCGGTCGGACAAGCCATCAAGCATAGGCTTGTGACTGTTGACATAGCTCTCAGCCTTCTGCATGGACTCGTCAACAGGCAAGTCCTGCGACAGATAGAAAGCTATGGCACTGGAATAAGCGTTGTTCTGACCGTGGAGGGCCATGCGCTGCCCTACGACAATAGTGCATAAAGGCAGCAGGTCGGTCTTTATCCGCTCCACGACATCGGTACTTACGAGTCTCTCGCCCTTGCTCGACACGAAGATAGGGTCGTAGACAACATGGCGGGGATGATAGCGTCTGAGAACACCAACCACTACATTCAGTACATCGACCGAGCGTATGAGTCCAACTTTGATGACCGACGGTTGCACATCGTTGACAATGGCCTCAATCTGCCCTGCCACAATATCAGCCGGTATGTCGTAGAACTCCTGGATGCCGAGCGTGTTCTGAACCGTTATCGACGTAATGGCAGATACAGCATAGCCTCCCAAGGCAGATATTGTCTTGATATCAGCCTGAACACCGGACCCGCCCGTAGAGTCGGATCCGGTGATAGTCAGTATGGCATTATTATTCCGCACAGGCTTATTACTGTACGACCTTAAATCTTACTCTGAAGGTATGTGTAGCCTCATCCCAGTTGGTACCGAGCAGTTCGAAGCGTCCTATCTGAGCCGTCGAGCGCACGTGCTTTCCTATGCATGGACATACGTCGAAGTCGCCGATACGCACAAGCCTAATCTTCTGGCTTGCATCCTTGGGCAGTCTGCTCCTATCGACGCCCTCTGGCAGGTTATCGATGTCGACAGTCTCGAATGTCACAGGCATATCGGCCTGTATCATCTCGTTCATCATCTGCTCAATGGCTTTCTCCTCCTGCCTTGTCGGCTTATGGTCGAGTACATAGCTAATCTTGCTCTTCTTCCTCTCCACATGAGCGTTTGTCGAACGCTTGCATCCGAAAAGCCTGATCATCACCTGATTAAGCAGATGCTCGGCAGTATGTGCAGGTGGGAACTCATCCTTGTTGTGCTCGTTGAACACATAGTCAGTATCGTCCTTCATTATGGTGAATTTAAATATCCTTCCGCTATATGGTCTCAGGTCAGCTGGGAACTGTCCGTTGCGTGTCAGCTCAACAGTCTGCTCCTCACCCGTCAGCAAGTCGGTAGCCACCACGGTTGTCTCAGGCAAGCCGAGATAGTCGAAGGCATGGTCAGGAATGTTAACCTTGACATTCATCCTGTCGCCCGAGAAATTGGCTACAACGAGTATGACATCGCTGCCAGCCTTGCGCAGAAAGGCGAAGTTGAAACGGGGATTAAACTGATACGAAGCCGGATTGACGTACATAAGGTCGAAGAAATCGCCCTCGAAGATGGCTTTCTCCCGATTGGCAATGCGCAGTATCTGCTGGTATTTCAGCGCCAGCGCCTTCTCCTCCTTAGGCATGTGCCTACGGTCGTAGTAGCCGTGGATGAGTGAGTCGAGCGACCAGTAGTCGAAAATGGTTGTACGTCCATCACGTCCAGAGAAGCCCTCGGCATCCATACCCCTTTCTCCGAACTCCTGTCCTGCATAGAACATGAACGGGTTACGCATGAGCAGAGCAGAGACAATAACACCGGGAATGGCCTTGTTGCCGTCGCCACAGAAGAAGTCGGACGCTATACGCTGCTCATCGTGGTTCTCAAGGAAGTAAAGCATGTGCCCGGCAATGTCGCCAACTGTTTGCCACTGATATGTTATTGATGCGGCAGGGCGCTCGCCACGTATGACAGCCCTGACAGCATCGTACATGCCAACCTTGTCATACAGGTAATCGAAACCTGAGCTGATGAAAGTCCTGTACTGGTTGCCGTCATAAACCTCGCCTATGAAGTCTATCTTCGGATAGCGGTTCTTGACAATGCCCGTAGCATAGCTCCAGAACGATGCCGGCACCATCTCTGCCATGTCGCAACGGAAGCCGTCGACACCCTTAGATGCCCAGAAGAGCAGTATGTCGGTCATCTTGGCCCATGTGTTAGGTATCGGGTCGAAATGATAGCTTCTGCCACGTCCGTTACAATAGTCGATGCCATAGTTGAGCTTTACTGTCTCATACCAGTCGTTGTCGCCAGGCCGATTGTCAAAGCGGTCGTTGCCTGTTGCCTTGGCAGGTGTCTCTACGTATGGTTTCTCCGGATCCTGATTCCTTGCGGCTGTTACGCCGCTAAGGTCGATGGGCATGCCGGTATAGTAGAAGTTGTTCTGCTGCGAGAAGTTCATCGTCTTGTCGTCGTCCTGTCCAAGGTCTTTAACACCAGTCGGCTTTTTAACCGACTTGTATTCCCTTGCCACATGGTTGGGTACAAAGTCGATGATTACTTTCATGCCTGCCTTATGGGTACGGTCAACAAGTTCCTCGAACTCCTCCATTCGACAGTTCACGTTCTCAGCCAGGTCGGGATCAATATCGTAATAGTCTGCAATGGCGTATGGTGAGCCAGCAACGCCCTTGACAACTGCAGGCGACTGCTTTGGTATGCCAAAAGACGAATAGTCGGTCTGAGAAGCATGACGGATAACGCCAGTATACCAGACATGTGTTACGCCCATGTCATGTATATGTCGCAATACCGTAGGGGTGAAGTCGTTCATCTTTCCCACACCATTCTCGGCAACCGAACCGTTTACCTTGCGGGTAACGTTCCGGTTGCCAAAAAGGCGTGTGAATATTTGATATATTATTATCTTCTTGTCCATGGATTACTGAATGCCTTGCACATTGACATTCTTACCGATACGGCCAATCATTCCCTGCAATGCCTTGCCCGGTCCGCACTCTGTGAAGTCGTCAGCACCATCAGCAATCATGTTCTGCACACTCGATGTCCACCTTACAGAGCTTGTAAGCTGAGCAATAAGATTCTGCTTAATCTCCTCAGGGTCGGTGTGTGGCTTGCCGTCAACATTCTGGTAAACAGGGAATTTAGGAGCAGAGAACTGTGTCTGCTCAATGGCAGCCTGAAGCTCGTCCTTAGCTGGCTGCATGAGTGGAGAGTGGAAGGCACCACCCACCTTCAGAGGCAGGGCGCGCTTTGCTCCAGCAGCCTTCAGAGCCTCGCAAGCCTTGTTTATGGCATTTACGGTTCCAGAGATAACCAGCTGGCCCGGACAGTTATAGTTTGCGGCAACAACCACCTCACCATCGGCTGATACCTCAGCACAGATCTCCTCAACTTTCTCGTCGGGCAGACCGATGATGGCAGCCATGAGACCAGGGTTGGCCTCGCATGCCTTCTGCATGGCATTTGCACGTGCGGCAACGAGCTTGAGCCCGTCCTCGAAGCTGATGGCACCAGCAGCCACAAGGGCAGAGAACTCACCGAGTGAGTGGCCAGCAACCATGGCAGGATTGAACTCCTCGCCGAGGCACAGAGCAGTGATGACGCTGTGGAGGAATACGGCTGGCTGAGTAACATTGGTCTGCTTGAGCTGCTCGTCTGTACCGGCAAACATTATATCTGTAATCTTGAAACCAAGTATTTCGTCGGCCTTGTCGAAAAGAGCCTTGGCCGTCTCGTTGTTATCGTAGAGTTCCTTACCCATACCTACGAACTGTGAACCTTGTCCGGGAAAAACAAATGCTTTCATAAATACAAAACTTTTAGGTGTTAGAAAAAAACAATAAAACCCCGAAACATCCTGAATGAATGAATCGGGGTTATGGAAAGTTGCTTTACAGTAATAATATTATTCTGCTGCAGGAGCCTCTTCCTCAGCTACAGGAGCCTCAACTGCTGGCTCTGCTGTAGCTGCTACAGTCTCCTCAACCTTTACTTCTTCGGTAGCGTTCTCAGCAACAACCTTTACTGGAACCTTCACCTCAACCTCCTTGTGGAAGTGAACTACAGCCTCGAAGTCGCCAAGCTTCTTTGCATCACGCATGGTGATAATCTTACGGTCAACCTCGATGCCCTTCTTGGCCAGTTCCTCTGCAACAGTTGCAGCGTTAACAGAACCATAGAGGACGCCAGTAGCACTAACCTTAGCGGCAATCTCAAGAGTAAGACCCTCGAAAGCAGCAGCCTTCTTCTCAGCCTCAGCCTTGGCAGCTGCAAGCTTGGCAGCCTGCTGACGGAGATTCTCGGCGAGCACCTTCTTGGCAGAAGGAGAAGCGATAACGCCCTTGCCCTGAGGAATGAGGTAGTTACGGCCATAGCCGCTCTTTACATTCACGATATCGTTCTTGTAGCCAAGACCGATGATATCTTCTTTCAGTATGATTTCCATTATCTATCCTCCTTTATTATTTCATCAAATCGGTTACGAATGGAAGCAGTGCAATCTGACGGGCACGCTTAACAGCCTGTGCCACGCGACGCTGGTACTTGAGAGAGGTACCTGTAATGCGGCGGGGAAGTATCTTACCCTGCTCGTTGAGGAACTTCTTCAGGAACTCAGGATCCTTGTAGTCAATGTACTTGATGCCGCTCTTCTTGAAACGGCAGTACTTCTTCTTCTTCGTATCGATAGAAGGAGCTGTCAAATAACGGATTTCGGTGTTGTTCTGCTCTGCCATGATTAAGCCTCCTCTTTTTTGCCAAGCTTAGCGCGACGCTTCTCAGCGTACTGCACTGCGTACTTGTCGAGTTTAACAGTCATAAAACGAATTACTTTCTCGTCACGGCGATAGCCTATTTCGAGAGTGTTGACGATTGTTGGCTCAGCCTTGAACTCAATCAGACAGTAGAAGCCTGTTGATTTCTTCTGGATAGCATAAGCCATCTTCTTCAGTCCCCAGGCCTCTTCGTTCAAAATCTCAGCACCGTTGTCGGTGAGGAGTTTCTTGAATTTAGCGACCGTTTCCTTCATCTGTTCATCAGACAAAACGGGAGTCAAAATGAAAACGGTTTCGTATTGATTCATAATCAATTTAAATTAATAAAATGTGTTATTTTGCAAAATGCGCCGCAAAGGTACTCATTTTTATTGTAATACAACCACCAATAAGCTATTTAAAACCAAAAGTTTAACAGCTTTTAAGACTTTACGCACATCTATGCTAAGCAAAATATTGTTTTTCGGCAGTAATTTAGTAAATTTGCGCCATGAAACGAAAGGTATCACAATTACTGAAACGCCGATGGACAGGGTTTGCCCTCACGGCAACAGGCATACTCGTAATGGCAGCCTGCTATCTGGCAGGACTCTACGACGACGACAACAACTGGCTTCTCGCCCTACCCTTATTATTAATAATAGGTGGAGCGTGGGTATACGTTCACAACATCAAGGGAACAGACAAATACTGAGAAAAAAACAGGCTGTAAATTTTGCCATGTTGACGAATTGCATTAACTTTGCACACATAGAACAATACACGGGAGTTGTGTTGATTAGATAGGGATACTCATCAAATAATATCGAAAACCGATGTTGCCACTCCTGCTAATGGCGGGCCACACTAAAGGGCGAACAACCCGAGCTGTAAAGCCAGTGGATTACAAAGGCGGAGAGCACTCAAATCTTACAGATTAGGAGTTTTCATCACATCATTGGCACGACTCCCACTTTTTTTCTCACAACATCACTCATTAAAACCCACCACGACAATGTTTTCCGGAATTGTAGAAGAGATGGCAACCGTTGTTGCCATAACAAAGGAACAAGAGAACATAGACCTCACGCTGAGATGCTCATTCGTTGACGAGCTGAAGATTGACCAAAGCGTAGCACACAACGGCGTGTGTCTGACCGTGGTCAACATATCCGACGGTTGCTATACCGTAACGGCCATGAAGGAAACGCTCGACCGCTCGAACCTCGGACTACTGAAGGTTGGCGACAGGGTGAACGTTGAACGCTCGATGCTAATGAACGGCAGGCTGGACGGACACATAGTACAGGGACACGTTGACCAGACAGCCGTTTGTACGAACATGCAGGATGCTGATGGCTCAACCTACTTCACCTTCAAATACGACATAGACCGCGAGATGGCACGGCGTGGCTATTTCACTGTTGATAAAGGCTCTGTAACGGTCAATGGCGTATCGCTGACTGTATGCCGACCAACAGACAACACATTTACCGTAGCTATTATTCCGTATACTAAAGAGGTGACAAACTTCCACGACATCAAGGTTGGAACAGTCGTAAACATAGAGTTCGACATATTGGGCAAGTATATAGCCAGACTCCAGCAGATATAACTTAATTACTAGTATTCCTTTTTACAGAGCCTCTTGCAGGATTTCGCCATGCTAAAGCATTAGAGCATAGGACAAAGATTGACTGGGCCAAACAGATGAAATGGCTTGCTGACGAAGTTTATCCTAATGCTGAAAAGATTATCATGGTGTGTGACAATCTCAACACCCATGACAAAAGTTCTTTCTATGAGACATTTCCGCCAGCAGAAGCACTAAGACTCGCCAAAAGATTCGAATTCCATTATACACCCAAGCATGGAAGTTGGCTCGACATAGCAGAGATTGAGTTGTCTGCGTTATCTAAACAATGCCTCGGGAAACGGAGAATTGATAATTTGGAAGACTTGAACTCTGAACTCGAGAAATGGCACACTGATAGGAATGCTATGCAGAAAGGGGTGGACTGGCAATTCACAACAGACGATGCCAGAATCAAATTCAAACATTTGTATCCTATTGTCACTTTTTAGACTTTACAGACTACTAGCAGATTGCTTAAATTTATAAAATTTGGTAGGAAAGGTCTCCGTATTTGACGATGTAATAGGATTTAGCCCAAATTGGTCAGAAATAATTAATAGAAACTATTCTTTTAATCTCAAATAGACCGATTTGGGCTTATTAAGCCAGAAAATTATGAATAAGATAATAAAGAAAATTAATAAAGAACAATCTTTCGTATTTCTTGTTTTTTGTACATATATGCTCACTTCCTGCGTTATGGACAGAATAACTTCATTTGGTATAAGGAATAGTTCAAATGATACTCTTTATATCGAACTTTCTGAGTCAGATTCTCTTGATAATTTAATATATTGGTGCGAGGATTCGAATGATTTTATGCCCCCAATTTGGCCTACAGACACAACCGAGACATATATAAATAACAAAAAAGTAGTCATAGATGATCATTTCTATGCATTGCCAGACTCAACCGTGCTTGTAAGTCCATACTCATTTGACACTAAAGATACCTGTTACATATATGCTATAAAAAAGCAGATAATTACACGTTATACATTAGATGAAATCCGTAAGAGAAAACTCTATGACCGACAGGTTGTAACCAAGAAAGATTTCCATGATCGCCTCTTCGAGTACAGACCGACAGGCTCCGTACTTATGCCACAATACTGACAATTGCTATTTTTCTTGAAAAAAATGAGGAGTAGCATAGGATTATACCATAATAGTAACTACTCAGCACCCCTCGACATGAACCCAACGAAGTAACTACTCAGCACCCCTTGCGCATGAGTAGTTACTTAGGAGTCAACCTATTCAAAAAAAAGACATAACGAAAAAATACTGAAATGAAAATGCCCCTTGCTTCACAGCAAGAGGCATTTATTCTCAATAGGTATTAGTCTTTTTTAAGGTAAAAAGATTGTATTCAGGATAACGAGTGCAAAGATAGACAAAATAACGACATGCTCCAAATATTTTTTTATGTTGCAGAGCAGGTTTTTGGCTGTTATGGCACACAATTCGAAAAAATATCTACTACAAGGGTGCCATCTACTCATTTTTTCGTATCTTTGCACACATTATTATAATTATATGAGTTTTATGACAGTCACAGAAGAGAACATCACTAATGAGGAAAAGCGCAGCTTAAGCTTCGTAGAGCAAATAGTTGAGCAGGATTTAGCCGAGGGTAAGAACGGAGGACGCATACAGACCCGCTTTCCGCCCGAGCCAAACGGCTACCTACATATCGGCCATGCCAAAGCCATTGCCATAGACTTCGGTGTAGCACGCAAATACGGCGGAGTTTGCAACCTACGTATGGACGACACAAATCCTCAGAAGGAAGATACAGAATACGTAGAGGCCATAAAGAAAGATATCGAGTGGCTTGGCTTCAAGTGGAATAACATCTACTATGCCAGCGACTACTTCCAGCAACTCTGGGACCTTGCCGTAGAACTTATCAAGGAAGGCAAGGCATACGTTGACGAGCAGACATCCGAGGAGATAAGGCAACAGAAAGGTACGCCAACCCAACCAGGCGTCGAGTCACCCTATCGCAACAGACCTGTAGAAGAAAGCCTTGCACTGTTCGAGGAGATGAACTCCGGACGAATGGAACCAGGCAAGATGGTTCTAAGGGCAAAGATAGACATGGCCAATCCGAACATGCACTTCCGCGACCCAATCATGTACAGGGTTCTGAACATGCCCCACTGGCGCACAGGCAACAAGTGGAACGCCTACCCGATGTACGACTATACGCACGGACAATGTGACTACTGGGAGGGTGTCACCCACTCTCTCTGCACTCTGGAGTTTGTCAGCCACCGTCCTCTCTACGACCTGTTTGTAGACTGGGCAAAGCAGGCCGCACACGACGACCAGCCGTTGGACGACAACCGTCCGAGACAGACTGAGTTCAACAAGCTGAACCTGACTCACATTCTTCTGTCAAAGCGCAACCTGCTTATACTGGTTAAGGAAGGAATAGTAAACGGCTGGGACGACCCACGCATGCCGACCATATGTGGTTTCCGCCGCCGTGGCTATAGCCCAGAAGGCATTCTCTCTTTCATCGACAAGATTGGCTATACGAAGTTTGACGCACTCAACCAGATGTCGCTCTTTGAGTCGGCCGTCCGCGATGATCTGAACAAACGTGCTCTGCGTGTAAGTGCCGTCATCAATCCGGTGAAGCTTGTAATAACAAACTTCCCAGAGGGAAAGACTGAGGTATATACAGCCATAAACAATCCAGAGAACGAGGCCGACGGTACACACGAGATAGAGTTCAGCCGCGAGCTGTGGATAGAGCGCGAGGACTTCATGGAAGACGCTCCGAAGAAGTTCCTCCGTCTTGGTCCGGGCAAGCAGGTGAGACTCAAGAACTCGTATATCATACAGTGTCCGGAGAACATTGAGGACTGTGTGGTAAAGAACGAAGATGGAGAAATCGTTGAGATACACGCTGAACTTATCCCTGAGACGAAGACCGGAGAGGCCAACTGCAACATGAAGATAAAGGGCAAGACCATCCACTGGGTAAGTTGCAACCACTGCCTGGAGGCTGAGGTCCGCAACTACGACCGTCTATGGATGGTAGAGAACCCACGCGATGCAGTAGCCGCCTACTCCGAGGAGCACGACGGAGTGAGAGGCATTGAGGCCATGCGCCCATTCCTCAACCCCAACAGCCTTGAGATAAAGAAAGCCTACGTAGAAAAATGGCTGGAGACACGCAAGCCTATGGACTACCTGCAGTTCCAGCGTGTAGGCTACTATAATGTTGACCCAGACTCTACCCCATCCCACCTCGTGTTCAACCGCACGGTACAGCTCACAGATACCTGGAAGAAGATGAGCGGGAAATAATCTGGCCACAGTCAGGAACACCTCATACAAAATACAAACATTCATTGACGAACGATTTCATAAACAACAGAGAATTGGAAGAGAACATCCGGAAATATGAGGAGGCCAAGAAGAATGGCACCTCCATATTTCTGGATGCCGACCAACTGGCCGACATTGCTGAACACTATTACACGTCTGGCCGGAAGGACGATGCCATGCAGGCCATAGAATATGCCATAAGCATGTTCCCAGGCTCTGTGCTGCCGTTATGCTTCCTGGCACGGGAGGCTCTTTCAGAAAACGACATTGCAAAGGCAGAGAAGCTGGGCATGCTGATTGACGACAAACAGCACATTGAGTACCTCTTCCTTCAGGCAGAGATAATGCTTGCCAAAGACATGTGCCAACAGGCAGACAACTGGATGGAGCAATGTTATGAGGACACAGAAGAGGCCGAGCGTGACGGTGTGGCCATAGACACGGCATTCATGTTCTTCGACTACGAGCTGTATGACTATTGCGAGAAGTGGCTCAGCAAATGCTCCGACAAGTCTACGGTGAACTACCGCACACTTCAGACAAAACTTGCATGGATTAAAGGCAACCATGCCGAATGCCAGCAATTGCTTAACACACTCATTGACGAAAACCCTTTCTGCAGCGAGTACTGGAACAACCTTGCTTCCTCGCAGTTTCTCAACAACGAATTAACAAAGAGCATAGAAAGTTGCGAATACTCACTCGCCATAGAGCCTGACAACAGCGACGCCTTGCTGCTAAAAGCCAACTGCCTGTGCGCCCTGACCAACTTTGAGGAAGCCGCCCACTATTATAAGCGTTATGCCGAACAGAATCCGAGCTCAGAGATCGGCGAGCTGTTCTTTGGCATTTGTCTCTCAAACCTCGGCAAATACGAGGATGCCCTACTCCATTTCAGCAAGGCTCTCGATATCTGCCCTATGAACTCACCCAACCTCTCTCAGCTTTACAAGGAATATGCCTACGCGCTCGCATGCCTGCAGAGACTGGACGAGGCTCTCGCCCTTTTGGACATCTGCACGTCACTACCCGATGCGGACACCAGCGGTCTCCTTGCCTTCCGAGGTACATGCTACCTCATCAACGACAAGATCGATGATGCAGACTCATGCTTCACGAAAGCTTTAAGCACAGCCACAGAAGAGCAAATTCCACAGATACGCATAGAAATAGCCACAGCCATACTCGACAACAGCTCACCCGAGTGGGCATACGAGATCCTGCATGAGGCATACAACAAGGAGACAAGCAACAGCCTGACTTACGGATGGGGCTACTATGCCCTTGCGTGCCACGAGACAGGCCATTGGGAAGAGTTTCTGTATGCCTTGGAGAAAGCATGCACCATAAACCCTACAGAAGCCCAACAGGCACTGGGGGAGATTTTCCCTCCGGGTCTTCCCGTAGAGGACTATGTATCATATTTAAAAAATCATCCTAAATGAACATTATCACATCCTTATTAAGCAATCTCAACTACGGCACGGTGTTTTTCCTTATGCTCCTTGAGAGCACGGTAATACCAGTACCGTCAGAGCTTGTCGTGTCACCTGCCGCATATCATGCCGCGGCAGGCAACCTCGATATCGCGCTAGTAATACTGTTCGCCACTCTTGGTGCTGACGCAGGAGCAACCATCAACTATCTCGCCGGCTACTATCTCGGCCGTCCCATAATATACCGTTTCGCCAACAGCAAGTGGGGAAAAATGTGCCTGCTCAACCAGCAGAAAGTCGAGAAAAGCGAGAAATACTTCTATGACCACGGCATGGTGGCCACCATCACTGGACGTCTTCTTCCAGGCATACGCCACCTCATATCCATACCTGCCGGTCTTGCAAGGATGAAGTTCTGGCAGTTCCTGCTCTACACAACCATCGGCGCAGGTGTCTGGAACTGCATACTTGCCGCATTGGGCTGGTATCTGCATTCTGTCGTTCCAGAGGAACAGCTCAACGACAAGATTATGGAGTATGGGGAATACATCAAGTACGGAATAATCGGTATTGTAGCTGTTGCCGCACTGTGGTTTGGAGCAAAGTGGTATCTGAAGAGGAAGTAGAGGGACCTCTACAAGCCTACTTTGGGGTGATTAAGAAATCACTATCTTTGGATACTTAGATAGGGTGTACAGTTTGATGTGCAAAAATTGAACATCCTAATTCTGAAGTTCATGTCGGTAATTGTCGCGCTGTAAGCGCGTGCTGGACACAGTATTTTCTGCGAGCAAGTAGTCTGAGTAAATCAGGAACAGTTCCATTTTGGGTACGACAAACTGGACACCCTAATATTTAGAAGAATGTCATCTCTGCTCCACTTGCAAAGTCCTGCCCATCCTGGCTGCTTAGGGCCGTGAAACGGACGAAGCGAGCCTTGCATGGCTTGTCGAATAGCACTTTCTTAACCTTCCGGCTGTTGTCGAACTCTCCTTGCGCAACAATGTCGCCCCAAGTCTGTCCGTCGTTGCTTACCTCTATCTTGTATGCCTTGATGTTTCCGTTGGCACTACCATCCTGCCGCGGCATGTACGAGAAGCCCTTTAGAAGCCTCTGCTCGCCACATTCGAAATCTATCCAATGAGGATATTTCGGCACCGTAATGCTGTACATGGTATGCCATATCGTTGACGGGTCACCATCGAGGAGGTTCCTGGCAACAGCCCCGTCGGGGCCTTCCTCGCTACTCACATAGACAATCTCAACAGGCACGCTTTCGATGCGCTGGAAAGTGACGATTGTCTTTACCCGAGAGTCTCCCTTATACCATGCGCTGACGGTTCCTCCATTACGCATAGGCACAACAGCCTTTGAGCCCGAGCATACCTGTACCTTTCCAGTTTTTCGCATTCCTGGTTCCTGTATCTGATAGCAGATGGTTGAGGGGTCCATGACCATTTCGTCGCCCTGAATTGTGACATTACCTGCGCGGTCTCTTGAAATGCTAACAGGACATGGCACATAAGAAACAATCTGGGAACGTGATGTGAGCTCGGCTCCACGATGAACGGGACGGATGATGAATTTCATCTGATGAAGCGCTCCCTTTACCCTGTCATCGGCAAGAGGGCCTCCCTGACCACAACTGTTTCCTCCAAGTCCCGTAACCTGGCAGTCTATATGCAGATATGTTCCGTCGCTCTGCGGCAACTCATGAGGATGCGCAGCAAGTGTAAGCTGCAAAGCACTCCATGGCAATGCCGAAGCCGACATACTGCAGCTTGCGTTATTGGCAACAATCTGCAGTCCTGTTCCCTGTCCATTCGTCAATGCGCACCAGCGGACATCCTCACGGTTGCCCATACTCTGCGGCTTGGGGAAGTTCACGAACTGCTCTTCCACCTTGCTTGTATAGAGTCCGATGAAAGAGCCTGTCTTGCGGTCGGCATAGTTGTTGAGTGGTCCACGTCCGTAATAAGCATAGTTGTCGAACTCTTTAGGCAGTTTCATCACATATCCCAGCCTCGGAAGGACAACAGACGGGTCGCTACTGATGACGCTGCTTGCCACACATATGTTTCCGTCGGCATATACGGTATATCTCTGTGTAGTCAGGAAGTGGAAATCATCTTCCTCCATCTTGTCGCCAGCAACTATTTCCTCAAACGGCTCACCTGCCTTTCCCGGGCGATGGTTTGCGCTTCCCTTGGCTGGAGCCTGACTGCGCACGGAATATATAATGCTCACGCTACCATCCGGGTTGTTGACAACAACAGGCCTTGCCACAGCATAATGACGCAAATCGTAGAGCCCATTCTGGAACCACTGGCTCCATGCCCAGTTGTCGTTGTCTACAGGAGCACGGAAGGCATCTATCCTCGGTCCACATCCTGGCTCTATGACATCCTCGCCAGCATATACAAGCTTGCTGATACTTCCGTCGGCATTGTTGAAGCTCAGGCTGAAGGCATCGCCTGTGATGGTAATGGCATCAGGGCCGTTGTCTACAACAAGCGGAGAATGTCCCTTGCAGGTAGGTTGAGTCATATCATACTCTCCAGGCGTACATTCCAGCTGTTCGCTCATTTGCACATATCCCTTCCTTGCCCAAGGCATATCCTTGCCAAGACTCAGCTCAACGTTGAGGAAATACTCACCATCACAGGGCAAGTCCATGATATTGAAAGGCAGACGGTACAGCTTCGAGGAGCGAGGTCCATGAATGCTGCGGTCGGTGATAAACTCCCCGCTACTCTCCTCCCGACCTTCCTTTACAAGTATCCATCTAACGAGATAGTCACGTAGCGAGGTGAAATAGTTTTTGTTGAATATCCTAACGGCATTATGCTCGAAGTCGGACTCAATGCCCACGTTCTGATACACTTTCTTCACCTCGAAATATTGTGGTTTTGGAGTAAGGTCAGGCAGCATTATTCCGTTCATGCAGAACATTCCGTCGTTGGGCCAGTCACCGTGGTCACCTCCGTAGCCCATATACTTTAGTCCAGACGGTGTATAGGTGTCCATGGCCTGGTCAACCCAATCCCAGATGGCAGCCCCGCAGAAGTAGTTGCTGCTCTCCATAGCCTTCCAGTAGTCGGCAAGGTTGCCAAGAGAGTTGCCCATGGAATGAGCATATTCCGAAATATGATAAGGATACTTGACGTTGCTCTTGCCCTTTGCCACCTGCTGAACCCACGCAACACTCGGATACTGGTTGGAGCCCATGTCCACAATCTCGTTGTTGCGCTCATACTGTACGGGGCGGCTGGTATCGAAAGCCTTGATAGCCTTGTAAGCCTCAACGAAATTGTTTCCCGGACCAGCCTCGTTGCCCAAGCTCCATATCACTATTGAGGGGGCGTTTACGTGCGCACGTACCATTTCCATATTGCGGGCCACATGGGCATCACGCCACTCTACGGGATGTGACAGAGAAGCCTCTCCATAATAGTATTCGTGACTCTCTATGTTAGCCTCGTCCTCAAGGTAGAGCCCGTACTTGTCGGCAAGATAGTAGAAATATGGGTGGTTGGGATAATGGCTGAGCCTGACATGATTGATGTTGGCTCTCTTCATGAGCATGACCTCCTCGGTCATCTGCTGTCTTGTGATGGCATGACCAGTCGTAGGATTAGTCTCATGCCTGTTTACTCCCTTCAGCTTCACGGGCTTGCCGTTGACGAGGAAATAGCGTCCCGCATTTCCGAACTCGTCCTCCTGTGCCGTCATCTCCTTAATCTCAACCGTGCGCACGCCAAAATAAGTACTCGTACAGTCGAGTATGCGTCCACGTTTGTCGAGCAGCTTGGCTACGAGTACATAGCGATGAGGTTCTTCGGCACTCCAAGCCTTTGGATGAGGAACATCTAAAGCTGTTCTGACAACACCCTCCCTGGCATCTCCGCATGATGCTACTCCACTTGCCACACGGCCCATCACATCGTCGCTATACAGAGCTATTTCATAGACATCGTAGCTGAGTGTTGCCCCACGAAGATCCTTTTCATTTTTTGAGACAATCTCTGTACGAATGTCTATACATGCAGCCTCGTCATTTAGGGTGGTAGTCCTGACAGCCATGTCGCTGATGCGGTTCTCTGGCACACTGGTCAGATATACACTACGGATTATGCCTGGCAGACGGAACATGTCCTGAGCCTCAAGAAAAGAGCCGTCGCTACTTCTGTAGACTTCCAGCGAAACAGAGTTCGTCTTATCATAAAACACATATTGAGTTATGTCGAAAGATGCTGTGTTGCGACTGTTCTTACTGAAGCCTACGTAGTGACCGTTGACCCAGAGGTAGAAGAAACTGTCCACACCATCGAAGTTGATTAGTAGCCTCCGGCCTTTCCACTCCTTCGGCACAGTGAACGACCGCCGGTAGCTTCCAACCTCGTTAGGGTACTTCCATGTGGTATAGAGAGTGTCAGCAGGCACACGCATGACGCCCTTGCGCCAGTCGTCTACGGCCACCTGATGATAGAATATCACGGGTTGGTTGACATATATGGGCACACCATACTTCATGGTACCATCGGTATTTAGCCCTTGCATGTTCCAGCATCCGGGAACGGCAATATCATCCCAGCCACTCACGTCATAATCTGCCGAGGCAAACCCTACAGGACGCTTCTCGGGCGATGGCACCCAACGGAACTTCCATGTACCATCGAGAGACAGCACGTATGACGATGCATCTGGCAATACAGACTGCGCCGATGAGACATCAGCAAAATGAAACATGTATGCATGAGGCTGCTCCTTGTTGAGAGCCAACTGCTCAGGCGACTGCCACTCGTTGCCCGAAGGCGACTGCTCTGAAACATATCGGAAACCTCCCAACACATCGCTTTGAGCCACAACAGGAACATAGGTGAAAAGCAACAATAATGATAAATAGGCTTTAGTATACATATGGCTACTGTTTTTATAGCATTTCTCTCTTATTATAATAGGTTAGCAGCATAGTACAGACTTGGGAAGTATGAACCCCACAATGCAAGCCGTGAAGTCTATAGATATGCCAGCCTCAACGTCTTTGGCAAATTTACTAAAAAAAGCATTATTCGCAAACCTTTGCGCAATAATTTTTAGATAAATAAATGCCAACGTATGAAGATTTTTATTATCTTTGCATCAATCTTAAACAAGAAACACCGAAAACTAAAACAAATACATCAAAAATGAAAGAATTAAAATCATTAAACAAGCGCACTGCGCCTAAAAGCGTGATGCCAGAGAAAATCATTCAGTTCGGAGAGGGAAACTTCCTTCGAGCATTCGTTGACTGGATAATTTGGAACATGGACCAGAAGACCGACTTCAACGGCAGCGTTGTCGTCGTACAGCCTATAGACAGAGGTATGGTCGACTGGCTCAACGGACAGGACTGCCTATACCACGTAAACCTCCAGGGCCGTCTCAACGGAGAGGCCGTCAACAGCCTTGAGCGCATTGACGTCATTAGCCGTGCACTGAACCCATATACACAGAACCAGGCCTACATGGCACTTGCCGAGCAACCCGAGATTAGATTTGTCATCTCCAACACCACAGAGGCAGGTATCGCCTTTGATGACAAATGCAAATTCACCGACGCTCCTGCAAGCTCATACCCTGGCAAGCTCGTCCAGTTGCTGTTCCACAGATACAAATATTTCGATGGTGACCCTACCAAGGGACTCATCATTATGCCATGCGAGCTGATATTCCTAAACGGCCATCACCTGAAGGAGTGCATCTACCAGTACATAGAGCTGTGGAAAGAAGACCTTGGCGCTGACTATGAAGGCTTCAAAAGCTGGTTCACAAACAGCTGCTACGTTTGCGCAACCCTCGTCGACCGTATCGTTCCGGGCTTCCCACGCAAGGAGATTGCCGACATACAGCAAAAGATTTCCTACAAGGACAACCTCGTTGTTCAGGCCGAGATATTCCATCTGTGGGTGATAGAGCGTCCTGAGAACATGACTTGCGAGGAGCTAAGAGCAGAGTTCCCTGCCGAGAAGGCAGGACTGCACGTCCTTATAGCCGAGAGCGAGAAACCATACCACGAGCGCAAGGTAACCTTGCTTAATGGTCCTCACACCGTACTCTCACCTGTAGCCTACCTTAGCGGCGTAAATATCGTACGTGACGCCTGCAACCACGAAGTCATCGGCAAGTATATCCACAAGGTACAGTTCGAGGAGCTTATGCAGACACTCAACTTGCCTATGGACGAGCTTCAGCAGTTTGCCGCTGACGTGCTTGAGCGTTTCAACAACCCGTATGTTGACCATCAGGTAACAAGCATCATGCTCAACTCATTCCCGAAATTCTGCGCACGCGACCTTCCAGGAGTGAAGACTTACCTTGAGCGCAAAGGTGAGTTGCCACAGGGACTGGTATTCGGCCTCGCAGCCATCATCACCTATTACAAGGGTGGCAAGCGTGAGGACGGAGCAGAGATTGTACCAAATGACGCACAGGAGATCATGGACCTTCTTAAGGAGCTTTGGGCAACAGGCGATACCCAGAAAGTTACCGACGGCGTACTCGCTGCAACCGATATCTGGGGCGAGGACCTGCATGGCGTAAGCGGATTGGCTGAGTTGCTGAAGAAAGACCTCGACCTTATTCAGGAGAAAGGTATGCTTGAGGCTGTCAAGACAATCCTGTAATGGTATTAAACCGAACAACACACATATATATAATAGGTGGAAGCTACGTGCTTCCACCTATTATCGTCTCTATTCTACCATACCTTCTTCTTCTGTGCCAGTTTTGCCCATCCCAGAAGCAAAGCATTGCATGTGCCAACGCAAAGCTTTGCAACCGCTCACGCAAACGTTTGCTTGAAAAGGCGCCTTCATTTTGAAATTCCTTCCCCATGTTTTCCACTGAGCCCTACTTCCACCACAAAACATGTGTGTAAGAAAACGCGGCAATATGTATAAGGAAACGCAGGGGCATGTGTAGTCAAACTCAGCTACATGCTTAGACCAACGCAACAGCGTGAGTGGCAGCTTGCACCGAGGTGTATTTTCAGGTGTAAATGGACAAGATTCTTCGTTAGTTCTCAAGCTTCTTCATCAGCAGGCCATCGCCAGCATCAATAAGCTCATTCTCCTCATCGAGGTAATAGACAAACGTCTTCCCGTCACCGAAATCGCAGTTCAGTTTGGAATATGTATAATAGAAAGTTCCAAAAACCGTAGCATTCCCCCCTGATGTCTCAGCAATAGTGTTACCACGGATGGTGATGAATATTTCTCCGAAGTCAGTCTTCACATACCATGTTCCCTGTATCCATTCGGGTGCCTTCTCAGCATCGGCATGCCTGCCAGGAGCCCTGTCGTTTGGTACAGCAGACGGACGGAGCACGTCTGTAGGAGTTTCGCTAATGACGACAACATTCTCCCTGTATCTGCGGTCTTTCCAGCATCCGCGCAAGGTGAACATAACGACAATAATGAGGCCAACGGCCAGATATATCAGCAACTTAATACATCCCTGACGTGTGTCACGCCTGCGCTTCATGATTTCCTCAGGCGTGGGCTGATGGAAGTTTGGTCCCAAGCCAAAGGGTGCGCCAACAGGCTGTTCTTGTCCAATAAGCGCCTGAGCCTGCTCTATCTTAGCTGGCTGCTCATTGAGTGATGCCACGGTCTCGTCTGGCTCAGGGCCTTCCTCCTTACGGAGGGTATGCTCGAACGGCATTCCGCAACGTGGGCACACACAATCTACCGTCATGGCACCAGCAGGAGCCTCGACATCAAATACAAGTCGGCATTTTGGACATTTTACCGATATATTCTCCATTATCGCTTCTTATCAATATTCTGTTTATCTACTCAAACCTGACGAGAGCCTTTTTTGATACCCTCCATACATCACCTTCCCTAACAGCAGAGCCTTGCTCAATGGTAACAATCCTTGTTGGATACTGACGAGTATTACCCTCAACCCTGCATACGGACTTCACAAACTGACTGACGGAAATCATGGCTGTTGCCAGCGCATCATGACTGTCAATAAAGGAGAACGAGCCGTTATAGCCATCAGTAGTCGTGAGGCAATAGACGCTTGAACCCTCCTGAACGGCAGGCGAAATGCCAGTAAAGGTGCCATCGGCTGCTGGGGCAGACAGGTAGAGAACTGTGTTAGCGGGAGCCACAGGTTGCTGGGCGGTCATCGTTTCAGCAGAAGATGCCGGCTTGTCAGACTTCTGAGCAAGAAGGGCTTCCAACGACTCTACCTTCTCAGACATAGCTGCTATCTGAGAGTTTAGTGAGCTAATCTTGCTCTTGAAGAATGCCGACTGGCTTTTCAGTTCCTCAACCATCGCACCCATATGTGCAAACGACTCACGAAGTTCCTGTATTTCCTTAGCGTTACCAAACATTATTGCAGCAAGTTAAATGTTATAATTTCTCTATCAGGTTATCCCTGATGCTACCCTTGATGGGATAGAAGAACGGTACATCCTCTATGGGGTCGTTGCCGTTACGGTCGTTACGGTTGCCGTTCTGATAGTTCCATCCACTTACCAAGTGGTGTTCAAGGTCAAGTCCTACCAGTTGGCGGAAATTCTGTAAGGCTGTATTGTCAACGAGGAATCGGTCGACGACATGTATCTCGTCGCACAAAGCATTGAAGAAGTCGTTGAACGTCCTGACATTTGCCACAATCTGCTCACGAACCTCCTGTTTTTCCATATCATCATATACAAGGCGTTCCTTTCCGATTGTTGACCAGATGACTTTCACCTTGCTGTCGAAAGTATCAAGCATGTTGTTGAGTGTCTCAACATCCCTAACCCCATCACCTGCCGGATTGCCTACCTGCATCAGAGCACCACGGCATGTCAGCTGCTTCGGCTCCCTGCGTTCCATAACTACCGAGAAGCCATCGGAGCCATAGCTACGGCCATAGACTTTCTCGAATACAACTCTGGTAAGCAGGTCAAGGTCACGCTGGCTTCCCACTATGTCGAGTACCTTAGAGCCAGTACCGCTGAACATCAGGCATCTCGGCATATCGAGATTGCGATGGTGCATCAGGCTGGCAACGTAATAGACGATGGCCGTATAGAAATATATGAACACTATCTTGAACCTTCCGTCCTCACTTAGTCGGGCGTTGTATGAGAAGACATCGTTGCCACCGACAGCCTTGTTGCTGATAACAGAGAAGAGGAAAGCATTAATCTCCTCACTCTTCCTCTTTGCCGTAATGTCGTCGAGAATGCCATTCAACTCTCCATACTTATCATCGTCGCTATTGAATATGCGTCTGAAATAGTCTACATACTTGACGGTCATGGGATTGGTGTCTCCATGCGGGACCTGTGAGAAGCCATCGCCAAAGAGAACATTGGCTGCAAAGCGGAACGAAGTCAACAAAGCAGGCTGAGACGCATTGGCCTCGTAAACAACCACATCCGACGAACCTCCACCAATGTCGATGCTTGCCACCGTAGATGCTGCACCACGATAATTGCTTGAGCAACGGTAGAAATAATATGGAGCAACAGACTCAGGCATCTGCATAATGTTGTGCTGAACATCGGTAATGCCAAACACGTCGGCAAACGTACGCTCCCACAGGCGGGCAAGGGTGTTTATGTTGCCGACCTTCATAGAGAGGGGATAGAACCATACGAGGCGGGTGCGGGCAATGTCGCCTCCACCCAGCAACACCTTTGCACGCATCAGCTGTGCTATCTCTGTCAGATAAGCCTGTATACGCTTCCTAACAGCCATCTCGGCACCTTGCGTAGTGGCTCCATCGGTACCCCACTTGAGGTTTGGCACGATGCGGTTTCCATATCCTGTTGACTCCTTCTCATAGATAAACGGTATATTGGCATCGGCAAGAGCAACTATACTGTCAATATTCTCAGCATCCATGCGCTCACTCTCGCTCAATACCGTACGTTGCGGAAATCCATAATCAGCCCCAATTTCCTTGGGCAGGAACTCCTGCTTCATTATGTTGTCGTAGACATTGTGGGTACCATTGTAGAGTGTTGCCACAAGTCTCTCAACAGCAGCATAGGATATGGCAAGCGGCTCGGGCATTCCGTCGCCCCGCTTACATTCCACATGTGTGTTGGTTGTACCGAAATCGACTGCAAAAGTATATGCGTCATGACCAGGCACATAGAGCGGCCACTTTGGACATACCACTCCCTGGACAATAATGTTTCCCTGCTCATCGGCAAGGCTTACGCCTATATGGTCGAAGTGTGATGCCACACGATAGTAATGTGACCCTACCCTACGCTCCTTCTTCATCGTACGGTTGCGGCATGTCACAACATCCTCCGCCAAAGCCTCAGCAACACCATTACGGAAGAACGACAGACCAAGCGAGTGGTTGTCGAGCATACCCAACGCACGGTCTATGAGCTGTACGTTGTAAAGCTGGGCTCCCTCCGTTCTAACAAACGGGAAGAGCGCAAGAGCAAACGGAACGGTTATGAAATGACCGCAGTCGTTGCTCACGTCATAACGCATGTCCACTCCATTGGCGTTGGTATATGTACGCTCAAGAGTGATAAAATGTCCCTGTTTCTGAACGGGTATGCGAAGAATAACCTTTACGGTCTCGCCCTGTCCTATCCTGGTATGTACCATCTCAAAGCGTGGCCGTCCGGCAACAGTTCCCCAAAGGTCTGCAACATCAAAATACTTGAAGAACAACGGCTTTAGCGGCAATACGAAATCGTTGTTGTCTGTATCACGGCTGCCTGCGGAGAGGTTTCCGTTGAAGTAGCAGTTGGCATCCATGGTATAGTCGAGTTTCATAAGCGCAGGCTGGAAGAAGTCTTCAGCCGTCAGCCATGGATATTGATGATTGGTAGCAGGAAGCACTCGCTTGTCTGGCGACAGCCTGCAGTCATCAAGAGTTATTATGGTTGTATCGTCCCAATAGCCTGTAACATATCTGAATGGGTCTGTAGAAGGTGCGTTCAGATGGTTCTGAAGGACAAGTGGTATGCGCTCACCCTCAGGCTTGCGAGTGGGAATCATGAGGAAATCGCTCTTGGCAATCGCCTCAACCACGTCTTCCTGTCGCGAGCAATAGAGTGGTACTCCAAGTATCTGTGCTCCGCCTTCAATAGGCGAATAGTTTGCATTGAGATAGTTTCGGGCCTTGTCTGCTCCCTCTATGTCGAGCGACGCAGGGTTGCCGATTTCGGTAAGTATCTGGTCACGCAACTGTTTAGGCAATTTTGGCAAAGAAGCAATGAGATAGGCATTTACCTCGCCACAACGCTTCTTCAGCTGAGGGTATGCGGTGAACAGGGCATAGAGCATGGCTACAAACTTCGGAGTGCGCTGATGTAGCGGTCGCCATGAGTCGAATGCCATCTCGTTTTGCTCAACCGGAATATCCACCGTCTGTGGCTTTGCGTTTGGCGTGGCCATAAAAAGCGTAACGGGTGACGTAGAGCCGAGCACCTTGTTGCCATATACAAGGAAATAGAGCTTGTCCATAATATCGAAATTGAACGCCTCCTTGTCCTGTTCCAGGAACATAGCCATGGTATCGGCCAGCAACTTGTGCTGTGGCTCATCCTGCAACATGGCAAGGGCCGTAGCCCTGTTCCACTCCACGATGTGGAGCCTTTCCTTCAGCTCGCCATACGAGAAGAACAGCTGGGCAATATCGAGCGCATTGCTGACAAGCTTCTCGTCCATGGCCTCGCCTATAAGGTCTGCATCCATGGAAAGTCTGCGGAAGGCATTCTTTACAAGGTCCATATTGGCAAAGGGCGATGGTATGGCCGTGCGTGGTGTATCGGCGAGTCCGGCGTTAGGGTCGCTAATCATGTTTATCTCGTCGGCCCCATATTGTGCCGTCAGGCTAATCCAACTCTCGCCTGTAGTCTTGTTGTTATAGCTTAATATGTTTGACATATCCTGTTATCACTTAGCATCATAAATTATACTACACCTACAAATTTCTCGTCTATCAACTTCTCCAACACCTCGTCCAGCAAATCAAGGAGCTTGTATGATACGTTGGCCGATGTGTAGCGTCCCGTCTTTGAGATGTCCATACTGGCCTTGTTGAGGGCTGATAGCAGAGTCTTGTAATCGATGGTACCCTGGAAGAGTTTCTTTCTGGGTGCAATGTCGCATAATGCCTCCGAAAGTTTTGTTGTCTCAAGATTGAATGGTGCGAAACTGCGCCTATTGTTTCGCAGTTCTACGAGCCACATCCTGTAAGCCACAAAGAAGTTTGATGTCAGGTCGTTGAAGAACGTCGACGACAGGAACTCGTTGCGTATCTCGGGCTTGTCGTAGGTGTAGCCATGGCCAATATCGGCACGAAACTGGTTTGTGATGTACATATATGCGAGATGGAACATGGCCATGCGCCTGTTGACAAGCGATCGTGTCTGAGCGCCAAAGTCGCGCAGTGTGAGCGTCATCTTGTCGGCGGCAAGGCCATACTCCTTGAATATGGGATTCAAGGCATTCCCGTTACGGCTCACAAGTTGAGAGTCGGGAATGGACAGGAAGTCAAGTATAGCAAGAGCACCCACATACTCTATGACGTGTGCGTCGTTGCGCTGTCCGTTATCGCCAGGGTCGTTGAAGTAAGGATTTGATGCCACCTCGTCGCCTACATAGTAGCAGGCGTTAATCTTCGACATGTTAAGATCCTGTCCCTCCTGCCTCAGACCTGTGAGGTTATCATGATAATAGAACAGGGCCGACTTGGTCTTTGATATGAAGTCAGCTCTTGATATAGGACTATTCTCGTCTTGCTGTACGTTGAAATAAGGCAGCACGGTAAGGGCTCCTATCTTGGCATCACGCAAATCACCACGGTTGTTGAGCATGGGGTTGTTGGCCGCATTGCGGATATTCTTTACTATGATGGGGTATCCGGCTGCTCCCGTACCTCCAAATATGCTTGATACGACAAACACCCGGTCGTTCTTGTCGAATACGTTCGAGAACTGGCGGAACTCTTCGCTGTCCTTGAACTGGTTGAGAGCCACGGCTCCGATATTTGGGCTGCCCACAAAACCGATATCCATCTTTGTGTCGAGCTGGTAGTCGGAGAACATCATCGAGCACAAGGCCTGATTTCCGGAGTCAAGCGTAGGATAGGAAATGAAGTCGCGGAACTTCTTCGACGCCACCGAGCCGAGGTTGAACATAAATGAATCGGCTATACCCGTGCTGTCCGGTATAATATCGCTAAGTGTGGAAATCTTTACTCCGAAGAATCCTTTCTTCACATCATCACTATCTCCGTACATGCTTCTGCGTATCTGTCTGTACCACCTGAGCAGATTGTCCGTCCGCTTCAGGTCTTCGTTGGCCTTGTGAGGATCAACGATGATAGGTACTATCTCGGCAGGCAACTGGTTGCCGTTCTCGTCCAATGGACGTATGCCGGCAGCAAGCTGCATGATAAGCGGACGCATTACGCGTGAGCCTGTACCGCCGACAAGGAATAGGAATAGTCTCATGTGTTGCAGTTTTTTCTTGATAATGACTGAGATTATTATGTGTTGCAGGCATCGGCTGCTACTCCGGTATTGGGGTGTGCCGGCAATTGCTGCTCCACCAGCGTATGCTGAAGCTCGCAATTACGAACAGTACTGCCGTTACAAAGACATCTGCCAGGCAGAACGAGGCTATCTGCCCTGTAAAATCGTAACCCAACTCCATGAATATACCTACAAGGCTTACGAATATGAACGCTGGTCCTGCCACAGAAGCAACACCAAGCATAATGAGCCAATGGTACCATCGGCTGAAACTTACGGAGTTGACTAAATAATAATATGTGAAAGCCGGTACCCATCCAAAGCATACCGTAGCAAAGGCTATCAAACGGTAAACTGACAGGTTGTACAACTCATTCGAAAATGCACGCTCATAATAAAGTGCCTCATACAACTGAGGAGCAAACAATACAAACAGCAACGACAATATGCCTCCAGCAATGGGAAAAATTATATTTTTCATTATTCTGTTATTTTTTGTTCTTGTGATTATATGTTTATTCTGGTTTATTATTCAGATTTTGCACACAGCCTGTTTCCTCTTACTTCTCTAATTTCAACGTCATCGTGAAATAAGCAGGTACTCCTTTTACGTTCCTCGTGTATGCATCATATATGCCCTGCATAAGATATCCAAAGGCAAAGGTGCTGTGGGCATCAGGTGTCGTATCGTCATCAATAGATGTTTGCGAAACCCATTCCGGCAACACGTTGCGGAGTGATATGCTTATCTCCTGGTCGTTAGTGAAACTCTTCATGCGCAGTATAAAAAGATGTGTAGCATTACCAGCATATTTCTTCTCGGCAGCCGTAAGATCCTTGTGCTCATCAATGGGCTTAATCTGCTGGATAACAACCTCATCATCGGAACTTACCTTATAGTTGGCAGGGTTAAGCAGGGAACGACTATCTGCAAGCACTCCGCTCAGGTCGGCCGCAAGTACAAGCTGTATATCTCCAGAATTGCGGTCTATCTCTACGTCATCTATATTCGTGATTGCATCCTGCTGTCCCCTAACGGTTCTGAAGCGTCCGCGTATGGACGGGTGACTGAGCAGAAGGGTGTAATGAGGCTTGAAGATATCGGGCGAGGCAAAGAGATACATGTTCTCATATCCCGGCAAAGTCTCCACCTTTGCCAGCGCACCCAGTTCCTTATCGTTGGCCAGTCGGGACATCACGCTATTGTCAGCAACCATAACGACATAAAACGGCCTATTGCCCCGATAGCGAGATACGGCATTGTTGTAGGAATAATACTGTCCAGAAAACATTCCGTTGAGCTTCACAACGAGCATGGAGCGGTTAGCGCTCGGCTCCTTGAATACGGCATTGGTCATGCCCTTGGCTTCGGAAAAGACTTTCTGAGGATTGATACCCTGCATGTCGCGGGTAGAATATATCATATCGGAGAACAATACAGAGAGACTGTTGTTGCCAGTCTTGTTGAGCAGGATATCAAAAATCTCACGGAAATCCGTATACGAAGGATCTCCGATGCCCTTAGTAGCCTCGAAGATATCGTTGTCTTGCAGGAACTTCGATGTTCCATCGGGATATTCGTTTACGGTACCGTTAACGATGAACAGCCTGCTTACATTATCGGGAACCTTGTTCATCATACCTACGATAGCCGCCTTGAACGCTCCATCCACGTCAGCATTATCGTATCCTGTCATAGAGCCACTACGCTCAAGGTAGAAGTCTACAACCACCTGCTTCCCAGCCACTCCGCTAAACGTAATCTCCTTAGGCGGTCTTCTGTCGGCAAAAAACTCTGTTACATAGTTCTTGACATACTCTACGTTAAGTTCGTCACCATCATAGAACTCTGGATAATGGGCACGATTTGCTTCGAAGAATGCCGACAACTCTTGCCAGTCGCCACTGCTGATGTCACCATCAGCATCCGCAACATCCAGCAAAAGCTTGTTCAGCTCTCCTTTGCTCCTATCCGCACAACTATCCAAAAAAAATGTCAGCAACAAAGTAAGAATTACCGCTGACGCATAAAATATAATAGTTCGTTTCATTCCTGTTGGACGCCAAAATGTATCAATCCGTTGCAAATTTACAAAATAAAATAATAATAGGAGGCATAAAGGTGCGTTTTTTTCACGATTGTTTTGACATTCCACCCGTTTACGCTAACTTTGCAAGTATGAAATACCTTGCCCAATACTTATTGGCAGCAATATGGTTCCTTGCCTGTAGCCAGGAGGCTTCGGCAATAAGGCCAGACTCTCTGATGCTCGAACGGATGTTCCGTTACGCAGCATCGGTAGACACTTCTGATGCCCATGGGATGAGCCGCAGCAACTACACTCGCTTCGGCCTTAACATAGAGCGCAAGAACATCACCCTACTGGCCGTACCTACAATGTATGCCGTTGCAAACGGAGGCAAAAGGAGCTATATAGACGAGAGCTACGGAGTGACGGAATACAACAGCACGAGGGATGTACGCACACGCACATTGATAAGGAATACTACCATTCCACACAGGCGCAAGACCATGGAGAACGTAACAAAGTATCTCACTCCGAAGCTCTATGACGAGACTATTATAGACGAGTATATAATCTCTCCGTTCAACAAGGAGAACAGGCGGTTCTACAAATACTCCACTACTTTCCTGCTCGATGGAACTGCTCGCATAGAGTTCACCCCGCGGCGTAAGAACACCCAGCTGGTAAGTGGCACGGCTCTTCTCGACTATGCAACAGGAAGAATTATCGAGTGCAACATCCTGGGAGAGTACGACATGATAGACTTCAACCTCAACCTTACCATGGGCGACGAGGGATTCCGCTCCCTGCTTCCAAGCAAGAGCAACCTCGATACGGAGTTCTCTTTCCTCGGCAACAGGATAACCTGCCGACATGTGGCCTACTATGACCTCCCCGTCAATGATGACCTAAGAACGGACAACAGGGAGACATGGGAACAGATGGGAACAGTCAGGCCCGACACGCTATCGTCCAAGGAGCAGGCGGTCGTAAACGAGTATGTAGGGAGCCGTGACACCAAGGACTCTACCATTGAGAAAAAGAAAAAGACACGCTCAGCCATACTGTGGGACATTATAGGCGACCATGCCGTAAACCGAATAAGGTCGCATTTCGGAAACAATGACAGGGGGTATGTAAGGATTAACCCCATTCTGAACCCACTCTACCTGGGCTACAGCCACCGAAAGGGCATCACATACAAATTCGACATCAGAAGCAGCTATATGTTCTCTCCACAGAGCGAGCTATCGGCAAGACTGAAAGCCGGATATTCCTTCAAGCAGAAACAGTTGTACCTGTCCATACCCATCACATGGTATTTCAACAAGGCCCGCAACGGGTACGTCATGGCCGACATTGGAAACGGCAACAGGATATCCAACTCCATGGTGGTCAGACACATGCTGGAACAGTTTCCCGACTCCACCGATACGTGGCAAAACTCAAACATAGGTGAGTTTACCGACAACTACCAAAAGATTGCCGCAAACATAGATATTAACAAATACGTAAGCATCAAGGCCGGCATATCGCAGCACATAAGGAACGCCGTAGACAAGAGTACATACAAAGACCTGGGACAGCAATACACCTATCGCTCATGCGCTCCAATGCTTGAGCTGAAGCTAAGACCATGGTCGTGGAACGGCCCTGTCCTGACGTGCGACTACGAGCGCAGCTTCCGTGGGCTGATGAAGTCGAATACGGAATACGAGCGATGGGAGCTGAACGGAGAATACACCTACCAGCAGAACAAGCTTCAGGCACTTCACATGAAATTGGGTGGCGGTTTCTATACCAGCCGCGGCAGGAACGAGTACTTCCTTGACTACGAGAACTTTAGGGAGAACAACGTCCCAGGAGGATGGAACGACAACTGGAGTGGAGAGTTCGAACTGCTGCGAAGCGAGACTTACAATAATTCCGACTATTATATACGTGCCAACATAACCTACGAAAGTCCACTCCTGCTGTTCAGCTGGATACCCATTGTGGGCAAGTTCATAGAGATGGAACGCATACATATAAGCACCCTTGACGTGAAAGGCATCCACCCCTACATAGAGTCTGGTTACGGCTTCACCACACGCCTGTTCTCCTTCGGAGCATTCATAGCAACAAGCCAATGGAAATTCCAGTCGGCTGGAGTAAAATGGGGCTTCGAACTATTCAGACATTGGTAACAGAAACGATATGACATCACAATATTATTTTTGTTTGAGAAGAGAATATATAAACATCTATAACCCCTGCACCCCACAAACCATAGAATTTCAACAATGACCTCCAACAACAAACTGCTTACCGTCTATAGGGCAAGCGCTGGAAGCGGAAAAACCTTTACCCTGACAGTAAAATTCATAGAGCTGCTAATAGAGAGACCTGAGAACTACAGGTCAATACTGGCCGTGACCTTCACCAACAAGGCAACAAACGAGATGAAGCTACGAATACTCAGCCAGCTATACGGCCTGGCTAATGGGCTGCCCGACTCTGACGACTATGCCCGTGCCATAGAGAACAGCTTCATGAAGAGGGGAAAGACCATAAGCCGCAAACAGATTATGACTAATGCAGCCATCGCCCTGAGGTATCTGCTGCATAACTACAACTATTTCCGGATACAGACCATCGATGCCTTCTTCCAGCAGGTGACTAGGAACATGGCCAAGGAGCTGAACCTAAATGCCAACTTCAAGCTATCACTCAACGACAAGCAGGTGGAGGAGAAGGCCGTCGACGAGATGATTGAGCAACTGTTGCCCAAAAGCGATGTCATGAAATGGATTCTCGACTACATAAGCGACAACATCAGCCAGGACTTGAGTTGGAACGTCATCGGAGCCATAAAGGATTTCGGACTGACCATATATAAAGATGTATATAAAGAGCACGAGGACGAGCTGAACAAGATATTCAGCAATCCCGCATTCTTCAAGGACTTCGAGACAAAGATGCGTGCTATCATGAGCAAATCCGAGAAGTTTTACGAAGGAGTTCACGCATCTTTCTGCGAGACCCTGTCCACGCACGGTGTGGAGATATCCGACTTTAAGAATGGCACGCGTGGAGCATGCGGATATTTCATAAAGTATGGCAAGGGCTTAAGGGAAATGTCGAGGAAGAAGGATGACGACCACTTCAACAAAACGGCTCAAGCCGCATGCGAGAGCACCTCGGCATGGGTGAAGAAACAGGACATGGGAACCTCTCTCGAACTGGCTGCCGAGGCTCTCATGAGACTTATGAACGAGGCCGAGGGCAAGAGGCGGGAATATCTCGGCAACTACAAGTCTGCTGCCAGAACCATTGAGCACATCAGCAAGCTGCGCCTGCTGGGAAGCATCAACGACAAGATTGACGAGGCAAACGCTCTGGCCAACAGGTTCCCGCTGAGCGCGACACAGATGCTTCTCAACAGAATGATTGGCGATAGCGACGCCCCGTTCATATACGAGAAGATAGGGACGCAAATCAAGCACATCATGATAGACGAGTTCCAGGACACGAGCATGGCACAATGGAAGAACTTCAAGGTGCTGCTCAACGACTGCCTGGCACAACATTCGACAAGTCTGATTGTGGGAGATGTAAAGCAAAGCATCTACAGATGGCGAAATAGCGACTGGAGACTGCTTAACGCTATCGGCAAGGAGTTCGACAACAAGGACATCGGACAGACAACTCTCGACACCAACTACCGCTCGGAAGCCAACATCATCAACTTCAACAACGTATTCTTCGAGGAAGCTGCAGCCACTGAGTTCGGTGAGTTCAAGGACACGTTTCCCGGCATCGGAGACATATACAGAGGCAGCAACATCATACAGAAAGTTCCAGACAGCAAGCATGGACAGCAGCGAGGGTATGTAGAGATTGCCTTGCTCGACAAGCAGGACTATCGAGCCAACACCCTCGCAAGGACGGTTGCCATCGTTAAAGACTTGCTGGCAAGGGGCGTGAGACAGAAATCCATAGCCATACTGACGCGAACAAACTCCAACATAACCACTTTGGGAGAATATCTAATGAATGAGCTGCCTGGCGTAAACCTTGTCTCTGACGAGGCGTTTGTGCTTGGCGCATCACTTGCCGTCAACACAATCATAACGGCCATGAGAGTATTGGCAAACGAAGACGATATCCTTTCCAAGGCCACTCTTGCCAGATACACCCTTCTGCTTATAGGCCAAGACGACACGGCTGCCGACATATTCCGCCACATGGACAATCTGGATGACATTCTGCCAAAAGCATTCCGCAAGGCAGAGAGACAAGTCCTGCTGACCAAGCCCGTCTACGAGCTGGCAGAGACAATATACACCATCTTCTCTCTGGCATCCGTCCGCGAGGAAACTGCCTACATTTGCAAGTTCTTCGACACTCTTGCAACGTTCCTCTCCGACTATCCCGCCACCCTAAAGGACGTGCTTCGCGAGTGGGACGAGAACATGTGCACAAAGGCCATCGAGAGCGACGATGTAGACGGAATAAGGCTTATAACAATACACAAGAGCAAGGGTCTGGAGTACGACAATGTCATCATTCCGTTCTGCGACTGGCCTCTTGAGCGCGGCGGCATCATATGGCTCTCGCCAGATGTAGCCCCATACAATGAGCTGCCACTGGCTCCCATAGAGTTCAGCAAGACCGGACTCGAAGGTACCATCTACGAGGCAGACTACGAGGCAGAGCACGTGCAGAACCTCGTGGACAACATGAACCTTCTGTACGTGGCTTTCACACGTGCGGGGAAAAACCTTTTTGTCATAGGAAGGAAGGCTTCGTCAGCAACATCACAAAACACAGCCATCCGCTCAGCCATTCTCGAAACCGTCTTACCCGAGCTGACGAAGAGCAGTAAGCTGGCTGGAGGCACCTTTGAGGAGGAGAATGACGGAGAAACCTCAAACATGGTATACAGGCTTGGAGAAATATATGTTGCCGATGAGAAGGAGGAGAAAGCGTCCGACAACGTATTCAAGGCTAAGCACAGGCAGATTTCACTAACAGATGTTGCCGTAGGCTATAACCCAGCAGAACGGGCAGTACAGTTCCGTCAGAGCAACAAGAGCCGGGAGTTCACGGGCAACCATGAAGCACCCGACGAGGAGCGTAAGGCATACATACAGACAGGAACCCTGCTCCATTACATCTTCTCTACCATAAGCACTCTCGACGACATCGACAAGGCTCTCACCATGCTTGAGCAGGAGGGTGAGCTATACCCGGCCTCGCTATCTAAGGAGAAGCTAATGGCCATGCTGCAGAAGAGGCTTGAGAGCCCGAAGGTAAGGGAATGGTTCTCTCCCCGCTGGCATCTCTTCAACGAGTGTGAGATATTGTCCAGAGACCCTATAACGGGCAAGACTGTAACACATCGGCCTGACAGGGTGATGACCGACGGTAAGGAGACGGTAGTTGTCGACTTCAAGTTTGCCGCACCCAACGATGAGCACAAACGCCAAGTGGCCACCTACATGGCCCTGCTCCGGCAGATGGGCAACAGCAACGTAAAAGGCTATCTCTGGTACGTTTATTCCAACAAAATAGTAGAAATAGAAGCAGAAACGATATGAGCATCACACACAACAATACCTTCCTTGAGCATGTTGCACAGGACATCATCGCACGGTTCGGCACTAACCTGGCCACTACAGCAGTCGTGTTCCCCAACAAGCGTGCCTCGCTATTCATGAACGAGTATCTCACGCGCATTGCCGACAAGCCAATATGGAGTCCCGCATACATCACCATCAGCGACCTGTTCAGAAGACACTCGTCTCTGGAGGTTGCTGATCAGATAGAGCTCATCTGCCGCCTATACGCCGTCTATTCCAAGCATGTTTCCATGCAAGGGGCGGCAGCAGAGTATTCTCTCGACCACTTCTACGGATGGGGCGAGCTGCTGCTGGCCGACTTCGACGATCTGGACAAAAACATGGGCGATGCCGATAAAATATTTGCCGACCTGAGCAGCTATCAGCAGCTTACTACAGCTCCTGCCGACATGCTCGACGAGACGCAGCTGGCACAGCTCCGCAGGCTCTTCGGTTACTTTGCCGAAACCGACAGCGAGCTGAAGGCAAGGTTCAATGAGCTGTGGGGAAAGCTGCCCGACATATACCACGACTTCCGCAACGGGCTGGCCAAGGACGGACTGGCATACGAGGGTATGCTCTACAGAAACGTGGCGGAAGAGCCAGACATAGACTTCCGATACGACAACTACCTGTTCGTGGGCTTCAACATGATGCAACAGGTGGAGCAGCAGATGTGCCGTAGACTGAAAGCACAGGGCAAAGCTTTATTCTATTGGGATTTCGACCACTACTACCTCGATCCTAAAAGTTGCGAGGCAAAAAGCGAGGCTGGAATATATATCGCCAAATATCTCGAACAATTCCCCAATGCCCTGCCATCAGCCGATGACAGTCTCTACAACAACATCGGCAAGCCCAAGGACATAACCTACATTAGCGCGCAGACGGACAACATTCAGGCCAAGCTCATTCCGCAATGGCTGGAACAGAAAGGACGAAAGGAAGCCGGAAGGCATACAGCAATAGTTCTGGCAGACGAGAAACTGCTGCCTACAGTTGTAAGCAACATTCCCCCGGGCATACCTGTAAACATCACAACAGGATATCCACTGGCACTCTCGCCAGCCGCCTCGCTGCTCAACCTGCTCATAACACTGCGCACCGACGGCCTGCGCCCCGACGGATGCTCGTTCAGGCTCAAGGCCGTGAGCAGCCTGCTTACCCACCCATACATTATATATATTAGCGACCAAGCTATGAAGCTCAGGAGCAAGCTGCTCGATGAGCGCAAATATTTCCCTACATGCAAGGAACTGACTATAGACGAGGGTACGAGTCTGCTGTTCAGGCAACCTGCTGAACCAGGCGATACGGCCGAGACCATAACATGGATGGCAGAGGTAATGGAATTTATCGGGCAGCATAGCGGAAGCAACGATGACCCGTTTTTCCAGGAAACCATATTCAGGAGTTTTACTTTGATAAACAGGATAAAACTCCTAAGCGACAGAGGATTACTCGACATAAAGCCACAAACGCTTGAACGCCTGCTGAGTCAGATAGTAAGCTCAACAAGCGTTCCCTTCCATGGAGAACCTGCCGAGGGAGTACAGGTAATGGGAGTACTCGAGACACGAAACCTCGACTTCGACCATATACTCTTCCTGTCGTGCAACGAGGGAAATATGCCTAAGGGTGTCAACGACTCGTCGTTCATCCCCTACTCCATCAGAAAGTTCTACGGACTGACCACCATCGACAACAAGGTGGCCATCTATGCCTACTACTTTAACAGGCTAATACAAAGGGCAACAGACATCACCCTGACCTACAACACCACTACCGAGGGCACCCACACCTCAGAGATGAGCCGCTTCATGCTACAGATGATGGTTGAGGGGCCTCATACCATATCAAGGGAAAGCCTGCTGGCCGGACAGACCCCTATGCGAACTGTCCAAAAAGCTGTAAGCAAGACCGACGATATCATCCGTAAATTGCTTACGCCCAAGAAGGAAGCCAAGCTACCAAGCATCTCGCCATCGGCTCTCGGTATGTATCTCAACTGCCAGCTGCGGTTCTTCTTCGCACATGTGGCAGGGCTCAGGGAGGATGAGGACGAAGAGGACGAAGACATCGACGCACGCATATTCGGAAACATATTCCATAGTGCAGCCGAATTTTTGTATTGCGGGAAAATAGGACGCATACTACAGGCTGAAGACCTGCGGAAACTCCACAAGGAGGTTGACTCATGCGTGGAGAAGGCATTCGTAAAGGAACTGTTCGGACAAGACCCTACAACGGCCAGACTCGGCAGGCTAAACGGACTGCAGGAAATAAACTCAGAGGTTATAAAGAAGTATCTGCACCGATTGGTGGAGGCCGACATGGCGAAGGCTCCCCTTACAATCCTGGCAACAGAGAAGTGGGTAGAACGGGAGTTCAGCACAATGGTAGGCGGCAAGGTCGTCACATGCAAGTTCGGAGGCATCATCGACCGTGTCGACCGTACTGAGTCAGACGGCAAGATACGCATCGTAGACTACAAGACAGGCCGATACCCATCGTCATGGCCGAAGACGGTCAATGAGATTTTCGACAGTGATAGGAACACCTCCATTCCTGCCAACTACTATCTGCAGACCATGCTCTATTCGTCTATTGTGCGTGCCCAAAACCCGCAGACACCTGTCGTACCAGCACTGCTATACATACAGCGGGCATCAAACAAGGATTATGACCCAACCTTGACTTTCGCCAAGGAACCTATTGGCGACATATCCGACTATGATGACGAATTCAACCAGATGCTCCAGCAGTTAGTTGGCGAAATGTTCAGCACAGACATCGACTTTGCCCCAACAACAGACAGAACAAGATGCGAGAGATGCCCGTTTGCGCAACTATGTTGCTGATTTAGTATTTTTTGGCACAGACTTTGCATTATATCACACAAAAATGATATAATTTTGCAAAGTAACAATAAGAAAGAAAGGATACAGACCAATATGACAAGCCAGTTTTCACCAAAAGTATCGGAAATACTTGCATACAGCCGCGAGGAGGCTACACGGCTCGCAAGCAGGTCTGTCGGACCGGAACATCTTCTCCTGGGCATCATACGCGACAGGAAGAGCAACGTTTGCGATGTTCTGAGACGAATGGCTATCAATACGGACATCATAAAGGCCGAACTGGAAGATAGGGTAAGAGAGGACAACTATTCACAACCTCTTATAACAACAGAACTTGTACTTAACGATAAGGCAAGCAACATCCTGAAGCTTGCCGTGCTGGAGGCACGAGTTCAGCATACACAGACCGTGGACGTGGAACACCTGCTACTGGCCATGCTTCACGACAAGAGCGACAATGGGGCAAAAATTGTGCTCGAATCAAACAACATTACATATGATGACGCTCTTGCATACTTGCACAAGACAAGCAAACCTAACGACGGCATTGGTCTGTCGGATGACGAGTTCGATGACGAGATGGATGATAACACAGTGGATAACAAAAATCAGAACAAGGACCGTATGGCTACAGCAACGAAGAAGCCAGCCGGCAAGACTCCTGTACTGGACAACTTCTCTACCGATTTGACACAGGCAGCACTCGACGGCAAGCTCGACCCTGTGGTGGGACGTACGGCAGAGATAGCACGAATGATGGAGATACTGTGCCGAAGAAAGAAGAACAACCCCATACTCATAGGAGAGCCAGGAGTAGGCAAGAGCGCTATTGTCGAGGGACTTGCGCAACTCATTGCCCACCATCGCACCTCACCGATACTTTTCGGCAAGAGGGTAGTAAGTCTTGACATGACGGCCATGGTAGCAGGAACGAAATATCGTGGACAATTTGAGGAGAGAATCAAGACCTTGCTGCGCGAACTGGAGCAAAATCCTGACATAATAGTATTCATCGACGAGATACACACCATGATTGGAGCAGGCAGCACGCCTGGCAGCATGGACGCAGCCAATATCATGAAGCCAGCCCTGGCAAGGGGTACCATACAATGTATCGGTGCCACGACCATCGACGAATATAGAAAGAGCATCGAGAAGGACGGAGCATTGGAAAGAAGATTCCAGAAAGTACTTGTTGAGCCAACATCCGAGAGTGAGACCCTCGATATCCTGCGCAATATCAAGGACAGATACGAGGAACATCATCATGTCAGCTATACCGACGAGGCACTAAGCGCATGTGTCAAACTGACAGGGCGATATGTCAACGACAGACACTTCCCTGACAAGGCCATTGATGCTCTTGATGAGGTGGGAGCAAAAATACACCTGCTGCATGCAGAGGTTCCCGTCGAGATAAGAGACAAGGAAAAGGAAATAGAACAGATGAAGGCCAAGAAGCAGGCTGCCGTGAAGAACCAGAACTTCGAGCTGGCAGCAAGCTTCCGCGACAGACAGACCGAGCTGGAGGCAGAACTGGCCGAGATGAACCACAGATGGACAAGTGGAGACGGAGCAACACGCATAACCGTTTCAGATGCTGACGTGGCAAACGTAGTGGCAATGATGTCTGGAGTACCCGTGCAGAAAATAGCTGAGGCAGAGGGTACTCAGCTGCGGCACATGGCCCAGGAGCTGAAGAACAGGATTGTAGCACAGGATGCCGCCATAGACAAAGTGGTGAAGTCCATACAGCGCAACCGCGTGGGACTCAAGGATCCCAATCACCCCATAGGCGCATTCATGTTCCTTGGCCCGACAGGAGTAGGAAAAACATACCTTGCCAAGCAGCTTGCCATCATGATGTTCGGACGCGAGGACGCACTCATACGCATAGACATGAGCGAGTACAGCGAGAGCTTCAACACTTCAAGGCTCGTAGGAGCACCTCCGGGATACGTAGGCTACGAGGAAGGAGGACAGCTGACCGAGCGCGTCAGAAGACATCCCTACTCCATCGTGCTGCTTGACGAGATAGAGAAAGCTCACGGCAACGTGTTCAACATGCTCCTGCAGGTTCTTGACGAAGGCCGACTTACCGACGGCAACGGACGATTGGTAGACTTCCGCAATACCATTATCATAATGACATCCAACGCAGGAACACGGCAGTTGAAAGAATTCGGCAAGGGCGTGGGCTTCAATGCAGGCACCACCATGGGACTGTCCCTTGACGACAAGGATAAGGAGTACGCACGCTCCATCATACAGAAGAGCCTCAGCAAGCAGTTCTCGCCAGAATTCCTAAACAGGCTCGACGACATCATCACCTTCGACCAGCTGGACATCCAGGCCATAAAAACCATCATCGACCTTGAGCTCTCCGGCCTATTCGGACGAATGAAACAGATGGGCTACAAGCTCAACATAAGTGACGAGGCCAAGGAAATGGTTGCAACCAAAGGCTACGATGTGCAGTTCGGTGCCCGACCACTGAAGAGAGCTATCCAAACCTATATAGAGGAAGGTCTCTGCGAGATGATGCTCAACGGAGATGCACATCCGGGCGACACGATAACAATTGGCAAGGAAGAAGGACAGGAAAAACTGAAGTTTGAGATAACAGCCTAATATCCAAGAAATAGGGACGCATTGCAATGCGTCCCTATTTTCTTTTGTTATTTTGAACCAACTACTATCAACAATACACATCAAACTCTTTTTTACACAAATCAAAAAAAAGTTCATATAATATTTGGTGGAAACAAAAAATAATTGTACCTTTGCACTCGCAAATGAGGAACAGCATCCTTTCAATGGTGCGTTAGTTCAGTTGGTTAGAATACATGCCTGTCACGCATGGGGTCACGAGTTCGAATCTCGTACGCACCGCAACTGTTCCTTAATAATGCACAAGGTGCGTTAGTTCAGTTGGTTAGAATACATGCCTGTCACGCATGGGGTCACGAGTTCGAATCTCGTACGCACCGCAGAGAGTCTTAAGTTAATACTTAAGACTTTTTTTATGCCATATTCCACAGCGGAAAATTAACCATAAAACGAAGATACCTTCAACCGCCTGCTAAGATATCTTCGTTTTAAGAGTTAATTCTGATGTTTTCTTTGCCATATATGTTTTGGATTTAAGGATCATGAGTATGGGCATGATGAATACTATGGCGAAGATGGAAAAGAGCAATCCGCCGGCAGAGCCTACGGCAAACGAGAACCAGAAACGTTCCTCGTCACCATCTATGAAGAATGGAACCAATCCCAATACTGTAGACAGTATGGTCAGCAGCACGGCAATGACTTTATGGTTATAGGCTTTCACATACCATCGGATTTTGTCTGCACGATGTTGCAGTCCGCAACGCTTGTATATGTGCTGGTATTCATTGACGATATAGATGCCGCCATTGACTGTCAATCCGCTCAACAGCACTAACGAGGCGAAGCCGCCTGTGCCAAATTCCACACCCGATAAATAATATGTGAGGAAGGTACCAATAAACGACACGGGAATCAGCGAGATAATCACCAAAGGCAACCGGAGCGATTCGAAGAGTATGGAGCAGATGAAGTAGATGATTACCACGATGAGCAGAATGAGCCAGTACTGTGTGCCCGTGTCCTCGTAGTAGCCGTATGAGGTGTTCAGGCAACGGTAGCCCACAGGCATCTTGGCGTTATACTCCTTGGTGATTTTCTCTATATACTTACTGGTATAGGTGTAGGAACCAAGCACATTGAAGGCCACCCGCAAGAGATACTCCTGATTCTTCCTGGGTATGCAATTCTTGGCCTCACGCCTTTCGATGTCCATGAAGTCGGAGACCTTCGTGTCCGTCCCATTTACTTTCAGATAGGCATTCTGCAAATGCCAGAGGTCGAACCAGTCCTTGGCAGATGACTTCAGATACATGTCCGCAGCCAGATTGCCGTCGTTGTAGCGTTCTATGTCATAACCGGAAAGTATCTCCCTCAGTGTGCCATGCGTGGCATTCAGGGCGAAGTCATACAGAGCCATCTTCTCCTTGTCATACCTCATATACAGCTCGTCCTCTTGGTTCTCATGTCCAGGTGTCTCAATGGTCAGGTCAACTACGCGGCTGTTTGTCTTCATGGTCTCACACATATCCTCGGCAATCCGATACAGGCGGTCGTAGTTGTAGCCTGCGATCTCTATCCTGTTTGCACGATATTGCAGGTTCAGCGAGTTACTGAATCCCCGTTCACTTACACCGCTTGTACTCCAGTCTGCCCCACCAATAGAAATCACCTTACCAATGACCTTATTTTCCAAAAGATAAGGAAAAGAGGTTTGTTGATGTTCATCCTTGAACTCTACAACAACTGTTGCCCCCCATGACTCTACTCTCGTCTCAAATCGTTTGATTTCATCAAAACCAGAAAGGAAGTTTTCAAGTATGACCACCTTCTCATTCAGTTCTGTCGCACTACCACCCAAAGGCATCTGCGCCCTAATGGTCAGTTTTATTTCTTTCTCCTTATCGCTGCTGTATGTGTTTTCCGATAATGATTCTGCAAACAGCCGCATCGTACCACCAAATATCTTCGACAGCGTATCCTTGCATTTCATTTGGAAGAAATCACTTCCCAATGTAGCATTATACCACTCATGTCCCTCCCATTTCTGAGGCAATGCATGGAAAGGGATGCCAAAAGCCAATGTCAGCAAGACAATATAGACCCATTTATACCTTTGGGTAAAGGCAATGTATAGTGAGTAGAAATAAGTCCATCTTACGACGAGTGCCTTATGCCTGATATGCCCCTTTTGATAGCTTCGATACTTTATCTTCTCTATCAGTGCTGGCGTAAAGGCGTATGCCACAATAAGGGCAACAGACAAATTGACAATGATTATCCAGGCAAAATCATATAGGTCTTTCTGTATAAACTCAGGCAACCAGAACACGACTACCAGAGAACCGATGGTAGTCAGCAGTGCCGCCAATATGGCCAAGAAAGCGTTCCTGTTATAATAATAGCTGTAATGGTCGGTCATTACCACTGAGGCGTCAATGACCAGCCCCAATGACACCGTGATACCTGCCAGTGAATAGATATGCAGACGAATGTCAAGCAGCCAGTAGGCGATGACTGCGGTAAGAATGATGGCAGCCAATGTCACTACCATGATAGTCAGGTATTTCCACTCTCTTTTAGCCAGCCAGACAAAGAGAAGCAGAATGGCCAATGCCATGAATGACCGCCACACCAGTTTGTGCAGTTCGCTTTCTCGTTCTTGGGCACCATCGTATGTCAAAGTCAGGTAAACTCCTTTTTTGAACCCACTTTCTATCTCTGACATCTGCTTTTTTAGTTTGTCCGACAAGGCTATCCTGTTGGCCTCCGCATCCACATGGATGTTCAGATAGATGGTGCTCAGGCCGTTTACCCGGAAATAGCGCTTTGGCTCCCTGTTCTTGTATTCGTATGACGCAAGGTCATTCAGGTACACTATTTTTTCATCTACCAGGCCTATGGGCATCTGTTCCAGAGGCTTTGCAAACTTGTCTGTTGTCAGGTATAGGTCAATCCGCCTTCTCTCTCCATTGGCAGACCGATGTACCACCTCTCCCACTATGTCCTCCCTGCCCATAAAGTTCCGTATACCCTTCTCTATATCGTTGGCCGTCAGGCCATAGTTGGCAAGGACGAAAGGGTCGTAGGTTATTTCGATGTATTTGCTGACACCACCAGTAACCTCTACCCTCTTCACATCCTCCAAGCGTTTCAGTACTGGTTCCACCTTCCGTTCCATGTACTCTTTCAACTGCTCGTCACTCAGGTTGGAGTTCACCTGATATGTCAGCAGCAGTTGTGTGGTCTCGCTCCGTTCGTCCCCGTTCACCACTTCCCCACCCGTCAGCACAGGATAGGTCACTCCTTCCGGCAGCCGTTTGTGTATCTGCTTAAGCAGTGAGGCTATTTCAAACTTTACCGACGAGACATCAGCCTCTTTCTTCAGGTTGACCATCACCTTTCCCGAGCCGAAATACGACTCAGACGAAACGCTCTCCACTCCTTTTACGGAAGCGACAAGTCCCTCGATCCTTGACGTGACGTTCTGCTCAATGACTTTTGCAGATGCCCGTGTCCATGAGTATCTCACGGTAAGCGTCTTTCCCTGTCGGGGGCGTGGCTTGTCGGCCACGTCAATCCTGGGTAATAGCGCAGCACCTATTACCATCAGTATAGCCAGAGTAAGCAGTAGTGTGAAATTTGAAATCTTCATGACAGTTTATTTTTTATGGGGAGTTACTGATGAGGAGTTATGACTCCTCCCTATCACAACTTCTCCCAATCGCTGAGCAAGATAATATGCCAGCGGAATAAAGAACAAGCTAACCAAAGTTCCGATAGTCATTCCAACGATGAGCGTCAGCGACAGCGGGTATTGCAGGGCTGTTCCCATATCACCCTTGCCAAGGAATGGCAATATGGCGAGAATAGTTGTCAGCGAGGTCATGACAATAGGCTTTAGCCTATCATGTCCTGCCGTCATAATGGCTCTGAGCAGCGGCATTCCGCCTCGCCGGTATCTGTTGATAGTGTCTACTTTCAGTATGGAGTCATTGATAATGATACCGCTCATGACCACTATGCCAATCATCGACATCACGTTTACTGACTCGCCAAGCATCCACAACACGCCTACTACGAAGAACACGTCAATCAGCATCTCCATGAGGATAATCACTGGTTGGACGAAGCTCTCAAACTGTGCAGCCAGAATGAAATAGAGCAATGCCAGAGCTACACTCAGCACAAGTGCCAGCTCGCCAATCATCTGACGGCTGGAGAAATAGCCTCCGGCGTATGTTGCCGACAGCTTGCTACCAGGTTGACGCACCAGCCTGTCAACAAACTCCATAACCTGCTCAGCCTCACTGTCCGTCACATTGAGGTTTACGCTGTAATATTCCCCACCGTTTCCGGCCAGAAGCCGTTTGTAGTTCTCACCTTTTGTTTCCTGGACTAAATAGGCAATAGGTATATCCGTGCCATCGCTGTTCCTGACCGTACTGCTCAGTACCCGACTGCTCTCAGCCTGTCCTGACCTGGAGTCCGTACTGCCCACTATGACAGGCACGCTCTGTGCCCCATCGTTGATGTCGAAGATACGGCTCTGACTAATCAATTCCTTTACCCTGCGGTAGAGCTGTTCGTAGCCTACCTTATAGACAGCCATCCGTTCCATGTCTGCCACATAACGGATGTTGGTCTCCGTAACAACAGGCATAATACTGAGGTCAGGGAATGCGGTTCGCAATGTATCTATGAAGTCGCGGGTCTGAGCGATGTCAGGCCGTTTGCCATCCTCGTCCTGCAAGTGTATCTCCAAGTCAACCTCACCGGTATCGAATATCAGGTTATATAGGTTCCCCGACTCTCCATATTCCACGGAGGCTGCAGGATATTGTTTCTGCATTTGCTGGCTTATCCTTTCCTTGATACTATCCAACGTTTCTTCAGACGTAGCCTTCAGGTATACTATAGCCTCTGACGAGGTGATGTCCTTGGTATGAGACAGCAGAAACTCCTGTGTGCCTACCATTGAGGTTGCCGTTACCACCATTCCCGTTGACTTGTCTGCTCGTTGTCTTTCGTTGCTCAACATAGTAATAAGTTCCGTTACTCTCCGGTCGTTCTCTTCTGCTGATATACCAGTATTCCAGTCTATATTGACGAGCACCTCATCCTGTGCCACCCTTGGCATCCGCTCCTTTTCTATCTGCCAGAAGATTATGCCCGTCAATGGCACGAGGCAGATCAGTACCGACAGACATAATTTAGCATTGCGGAACACCCACTTCAGAACGCTTTCATACGGGCCATACATACTTACTCCAGCATGAACGGCAACTGGCATCTGCTGACGTTTCCTGAAAAGAAGATGAAAGTAGACTGGTATCACCAGTGTTGCCACAGCCAACGAGGCAAACAAGGCTATCGTAACGCCCATTGCCTGGTCATAGAAAAGCGTACCGGCCAAGCCGCTAAGGAATATCAGCGGAATGAATACCGAGCAGGTGGTCAGCACCGAACTCAGCATTGGGGCAAAGACTTCCTTTGTGCCGTTTACAATTGCCTCCTGCAACTGTTTACCCTCTCGCCACCTGCGCATCACGTTGTCTATTACTATGATAGAGTTGTCCACTATCATGCCTACGCCCAATATCAGTCCCGACAGCGAGATGATGTTCATCGAGATATCCAACACGTAGAAACCGAGTATCGTCAATATCAGGGAAAGAGGTATTGTCAATACCACAAGTAGCGACAACCGCCATTGACGCATAAACAGGAATAGTATCAAGCAGGCCAACAGCACACCCACACCGAGGTTTTGCTTCAGGTTGCTGATAGTATAGGTAAGCAGGTAGGTCTGGTCACGTGTCAGTTCAAACGCAATGTCGGGATATTCCTTTCTCATATCCTCCAACAATTCTTCCATACTTGCCTGTAGGTCGGCCATCTGTGCATCATTCTGTTTGATGATAGCCATCGTGATGGCATTGTCCTTATCGTGCCGGACTATTCCGTTTCGCTGTGCCACATGCTCCTCAATACTGCATAGGTCTTTCAATTGCAGTAGTCGTCCTTCGTGGTTGATATAGATGTTAGCCACATCATCCTTGGTAAGCAATTGCGAGTCGAAATGAATGTTGTAGCGGTACAGCCCATCCACCACACTAAGAGCCTCCAAGGTGATGTTGTTCTTCTTGATGGCCGTCTCAATGTCCTGTGTGGTCAAGCCCAGCGCCTGTAGTTTAGCATTATCAGGAATGCAGATGATTTCTGTTCCAACCGTCCCGCTGATGTCCACCATAGCCGTCTGCGGAAGTTGCTCTATGCGCTTGCTGACCACACCTTTGGCAAACCGCCCCAACTGCGCAAAGGCCAGGTCTGCCTCTTCTGCTTGGGCGGATTTGTAATCCGCCCTTTTCAGGCAAATGTCCAAATAGAACGCAGGAATATCCATCGCACTGGCCTTGATGACCTTGGGACGCTCCATGTCCTTGGGCATGGTGTTCATGGCCCGGTCTATCTTCTCGTTCACCTCAATAAACGACAGATCGATGTTGCTGCCCGGTTCAAAGGTCATCATCACATAGCCCGCATCCATCCTTGCCTCGCTGCGGATGTCTTTCACACCCGCCACCTGCATTAGCTGCCCCCGGAGTTTGGAAATCACATGGCTGTCTATCTCCCTGGCAGAATAGCCTGGCATATTCGCCTGTACAGTTATTTGTGGTACATCGATGTCGGGCATCAGCGAGACGGGGATGTAATGCAGTGCCAAGCACCCCATCACCACGATGGCGATGAGACACATGGTCACGGCTATAGGACGGAGAAGAAGTTGCTTTGTCATATTATATATAACTTTTTCCATTTAAATGAGATCCACAGGCTCATTCTTTACATCATTCTCTAACTGCTACTTCATGTAAAAATTTATTAAGCGTTTCTTCTTCTCCTTTTAATAAGAAACAGAATCTTTGTATTTTACCCGATGAGTCAATATTAAAAATGTATGGTGTATTAATACTATCTATTGGGGACAGATTCAAATTAGGAATATTAATACTTTCTTTTGCTGACTTGAGGTATGAAAGTTCATTCTTAAACGAGTAGTCCGATGTAAACGAGCCTAATATCAAAAGATCGGGTGCTTTCTTTTTAGAGAAATGGTCATTAATGAGCAGGATGCTTTTCTCATGGCAACTCATGCAGAAAGATTCTGTCAATCGCAGGATGAAACACGAGTTTGATACGCTATCAATGACAGCTTTGGGCAATTCTATGTCTTGCGCTATAAGTTGGTTCTGATAGGCTTCCCTTAACATCGCATTTCGGTACATTGTCTCATTTTGCATACTGGAGAGCTTCCAGTACTTAACTTCTATTTCAGCAAGGCTTCTCTCTGTCGTTCTTTTGTAATCTAAGAAATATACAAGCGAGGAAATAATAAACACAACCGAGGCAAATACAATTGCCATAATTATTCGATACTTTTTCATTTATCTGAGTATTAGCGAATATTCTATTATTATTGGATTAGAGTTGCTGTTTTCATCGCCCATTAGGGGAAGAATCAAATCCGCACAAGGTGACTTGGCAACAGCATCTCCTTCTTTCTGTTTTGCTTCACTCAACAACCTAGGAGAGATATAAGTGATAAAATTCTCCTTGGAATATGTATTGCTTGCGAAGAATGACAGTGGAGATACGAAAGTAAGGTCGTTTACTATCCTTTCAATGGGGAAAGATATAGTCTTATTCGTTCTAAAGTCTTTTGCATAAATCAACATTTCCTGATTGTACATACTTGCGACTAATAATTGATGCTCTGTAGTAATCATACCATCAAAAATTCTTTTAGAACTCTTGTGAACTTTAACGCCTTTTTCTATTAACCCATCTTCTTCTTCAATGGTTAAACAGTTGTCTGAACCTAACAATTTTGCAGAGCTGAAAGTGTTGGATGTTGTATTAAAGACTGCCACATCTGACGAATGTCCTTCATGAAATAGCAATTTATCCCCTAAAGAACAAAATGGCATATACCTACTAATGCGCAATGCCTGTTTGCGCGGAATATTTTGTTTTTGGGGAACGAGAGACTTTGTGTATGTATGCAATACATTTTTGTCTTCTAAGACGAAGAACAAATACCCGTCATCATATACATGAATTGCATCTGCATTGACATCAAGATCATGAGCTTCTAAAAATGTGCCGTTAATAGAGTATGTCATCAATTTACGACTTGTCAACACATAGACATTATTCTCATCTATGTCCATGCTTAGAACTGAAGCATATTCTCCCCTTGCATGCCCCAAATCTCCTATATTTCTTACATAACGGCCATTCTCATCAAACACTTTTAACGGAGAATTAGATGAGTTAATATAATACAACCCGTTCTTTTTTATTATTTGATGTATATTCCCAATCAAGCTAGAAGGCGAATTCTCGAGTTTAATGGTCTTTTCCACTTTTATAAAAGAAGACATTGCTATACTATCTTCTGAATTTTGCATATTATCATCAAGAATTATTTCTTGCTCTTTAACCTTGTTACAAGAACATATGCCTACCAACAGGAACAACAATAATAGTTTTGCTTTATTCATAAATGCCATAAATAATACCAATTTAAGAAATCGTTAGTTTGATACTAGAATCTTCCTACTTCCAATTTTGGGAAGTAGGAAGAATGTGATTCAATCAAATAAACCCTTACATTCCCTCGTTACTTGACCACAAGTACATGAGTTTCCATCTCCATTTTCAAGGCAAGCTTCATAATCACCAGTAAACCATTGAGGGCAGTCGATTATTTTCCATTTGCAACCACCAGCGCTCTCTGTTTTGCTAAGCCCCTCTACATTCAGCATCAGCAGGTTACTCGTCACGTATGCATGTGACCCAAAAGTCTTCTTACCAACGATAATTGCGATGGCAATAGCTGCAATGCACGGCAGCATCACAAATACTTTTTTCTTCATAATTTTGTAAATTTCCTTAATTCAAGTCTACATCTCATCAACTTATTATCCGAAGCCAGTATATACAACATCTTTCTTTGTTCATCATAGTCAAAATGATTAAATTTAATGTCTGATTTGATTTCACCGATAGGATTGCCAGTCCAGTCAAATAGCAATATTGACGGAGTGTAATGTTCATCAGATTGGTATACACGCTCTGTGATATCAAATTTCAATACAGCAAAACCAAAACTATAGGCTCTCAAATCTGCAAACATATACTTACGTGCAAACCTTGAAGTTGACAGTATATCACTCAACTTGTCCAATTCTTCTCCAACACATATTGTGTACCCCATTTCACCATTTAATGAATACACATTTATATAATTCATTCCTATCATGGCTTCTACAACATATTCGTTTATTGGAGATGTTGCCACCAAGGAGGACATGATATTAAAATCTTCATTAAGCGGAATTTCAAATCCATTCAACTCCTCAATCATAGTGTTGGTTCGCGGTCCATTGCATGAGAGTATTGTCCGATTTTGATGTGTTTCCATTTCGTCAATGTCGCGCACTATCAATAATGTGTCACCTATAGTTTTAGCCCAAAAAGCAGAATTCGGTAACTTTCTGTTGAAATTAAGTTCTTTCAAACTTAAAGTATTCTCCATTATAGATTTTGATAAATTTAATGAGAACAAACGTGCAGAAACCGGGTCGTACATATTTACATAAACAGTATCCATGATGCACTCAAATGATGAGTGCAATGTCAGATTTATGCCGTATAAAAATTCCCCGCTGGCTTTACCCTTGTTCAAGAATCGTCCATACGACTTCATTGAATCCATGGAAAGGACGTCCAATAGCCCACTATCCTGATTTGTGTCAATAAACATTAGAGAATCAAAAATCACAAAATTCTCTATATAATAATCGGGCGTCTCAACCATTGTCATATTGTCCTTATTCAATGTCAGGAGCAACGGGAGTGAATTTACTTTTTTCACTTCACCAAGCGCCATGTATTCTTTATTGACATCAACAGTGTTCTTACAGCCCACCAGAATGGCGCACGACATTACTATCAATAATAATTTCTTCATATTATTTGCGTTTTGTAGGGCTGTCTCGTCTGAAACAGCCCCGATATTCTTATTTGTAGCATTCGGAAGAAGGCGAATACCAAGGATCGGTTCCTGGAACATACGAGCATGTTGGACAATAACGAACCATACATCCATCCTTGGAAGTTACAGAATTGTAACATTTGTATTTTTTCAGATTTCCCTCATCCTTTTGCGATAGCGCTTCTACATTCTGCATCAGCAGACTGTTGGTCTCATATGCATGTAACTCATAAGTCTTCTTGCCAACAACAATCGCGATGGCAACAGCTGCAATGCATGGCAGCATCAAAAATAGTTTTTTCTTCATAATTTTGTAAATTTTAAACTGTTAACACCATGGGCAAAGCCCGTTATTCTTTACTATTGAGTTTCACTTCCGTCCCGTCAGCGAGGTTCAGGTTGCCGGAAGTGATGATTACATCTCCCTCATGGATGGACGCTTCTTTTCGTTGGCACCCCGTAATAGCGAAGGAGTTGATGTTGGAATGCGACACATCAACATATGTCCATACAGCCTTGCCGTCCTTGTATATGAATACAACATGATAGCCGTCACGCTCCACCACGGCATCCTTCGGAACCACAAACATATTTCGTACCTGCTCCTCAATGACGATACGGACATTCATGCCATCTATCAGGGCGTTATCCCTATTGTCAAGTCGTGCCATTACCTTTATCAGTCCCTTATCGTCGATGACCGGATTAATCTCTGTAACTACGCCCTCGAAGGTAACGCTGCCAGACACAAACGGAGAGACCTTAATATTCTGTCCCTTTCTGACGCTGGACAACTCCGCTTCCAATATCTTAAACTCCACGTCAAACTGCGAGTCATCGATTAGCGTACATACCTTATCGTTACGCTGATATGGTCTGGCTTCCAAGTTGGCAATCCTACCACTGAAAGGAGCACACAGGTTGCATTCGTCCAATGCCTTCCTGGCAGACTGCAACTGATACTTGGCCGTGAAATACCCCGATGTCACTTCTGCGCGTTTCATCACTTCCTCAGGCACACCTGCCATCGTGGCATCATACCCCAAGCCTATCAACTTGTCAATGAGTTCCACCTTGGCGCGTTCCAGTTCTTTCTCTGCCTTCTCCAGCTCGCGCAATCTCTCACGTTTATCCAACGACGCTATTAACGTACCTTTCTGAACGGCCATTCCCTCTTTCACATAGATTTCAGCCGTTACGCCCTGTGTCACGAAGTTCAGCTCGATTTTAGCCTTTGCCCTAAGCCTGCCGTTGCAGACTATCTGCTTGTAGAACGTCGATTTACGGAGGGTCATAGTGTCCACGTAGGTCTCACTCATTGATTGTTGGTGCATTTCCATAGTTGCATCTTGTTTCTTATCGCCACATGCAACAAGCCCCATGCATACGCAAGCGATTATCTGTATTACAATTCTCGACATATCTTAAATATTGCTGATTATTTCTTATTATTAATAATGGAATTAAAGTCTACAGTTAAATCTCTTTGTTCGCCCCAGTCGTGAAGAGTAGTCTTTCTCAGCCCGAAATATCCAGTCCAGTAGGTTTGCAGTTGCCTGATATGCTGTGCTCGGGCATTCTCCAGTTCCTGTTGGGCAGTATTCAGGTCGGTCACGGTGACTGCCCCTGTCTCGTACCGCCGTTTAGTAATATCGTAGCGTTCCTCGGCGATGTCTTGTGCCCTTAGAGCATTCTTGCATTGGTCAGACTGCATATTAAACAGCAGGACGCTGCACCTCAAGTCTTGCACGTATGCTTCATGAGCTTGTTCAATTTGCGTCTTCGTAACTTCCAAATCAGCTTCCGCCATTTTCACTCGTCCCTTGCTCACGCCCCAATCGAAGATAGGCAATGAAACCGTCAGTCCAACAATCTCATTATCCTTCAGGTTCCTATAGGCTTCCCGGAAGTGATTGGCCGTGCGGTTAAATCCCAGTTCTGCGTTCAGTTGCACCTGCAAGCCTTTGTTGGCTTTGGCCTGTGCCACTATTTTTTCAGACTCAACGATGCTTATTCGTTGCTGAAGTATATGGGGTGAGTTAGCCAAAGCCTTATTCACCACCTCTTCGGCATTAACTATGACATCCGGGATAGCAAGGGGCGGCACCAACTCAATCTCGTCATAGCCGTATATACGGAGATAAGAGAACAGACGGAACTTTTGGTTCTTCAATGTCAACTCATTGTTCTTAACCTCCACCTGCGCATTCAACAACGAGAGCTCCAGCTGCAGCAGCTCGCTCTTTGTAGTGGTGCCAAGGTCTAATCGTTTCCTTGCTATCTCAAACAGGTATTGTCTGTCATTCAACGTGCTGACACTCTGTTGGTAAGCGGACTGAGCCGACAGCACATTGAAAAACAGACTAACAGTCTCAACAGCCACGCTCTCCATGGCTTCAAGATAAGTTCTCTTGGAACTCTCGTATTTAAGCGGTTCTGTCTTCTTTTGCCATTTCAGACTGTTGTAGGCCCACAACGGCTGAGTATAGCTGAGGCGTACAGGCTGCGAGTTGTATATCTTGGAATCATAGCTGAACTGGTCCAGCCGATAGAGATAGGACTGCACTGACAGCTTTCCTCCCAATGCCACGATATTCTGGTCTACCGACAACGCCAAGTAGTTGCTCATGGAGTTGTTCTCCACATACGATATACGTCCGTCATCAAAATTCCTCGCCTCAACCATCGAACGGTCAAACTGCAACAGACTACCAGACATGTTCACCGCTGGCAACATCTCCGCCTGGAATGACCTGTAGCTCCAGTACTGGCTCATAAAACTGAGTCTCGCCACCATAGCATCGTAGGATTGTTGCTGCGCAATCCGTATGGCTGAGGTTAGTGACAACTGTTTTGCATGTGTAGAACCATAAAAAGCTGTCAAAAACGAAATGGTTAAAATATACGTTGTTTTCAGCATTGCTTATCTTGATTTAGAATTGTTGGATATAATTTCTATAGCTTTCTTTTTCATATCTTCAGTTGCCGACGAAGTGACTTTTTCTGCAAAGTGGGCTATGCGGTGAGCCGTTTGTACCATTAGCTCTTCTTGTCCACTCTGTTCGTACAGAAGCATCAACTGATATAGTGGATATAGCCGATTAGGCATAATGCGAAAGGACTTTTTGTAAGCATTCTCCGCCTCTTGATATAGGCCCATATCCCGATAATTGTTTCCTTGTATCACATAGAACATCGGATCAATACTAACAAGTGTCCCTAAGCGAAGCATAGCATTGCTGTCATTGAGACGTCCGTCTTTAGCCAATATCTTGGCAAAATCAAAAAGGAAATGTTCGTTGGAGTTCATTAAGGGGAAAAGTTCATAATAGTCATCTATGAAGGCAGAATGAGTTATCCCTGCCATCAGCTGATAGTCGGACTCCGCTTGCAATCTCTTTTCAATCTGATTGTAAGTAAATATCGAAAATAGAGAAACAACAACTAAAAACAACAATGGCTTAAAACAAGGATAGAATTTGTATCTATCCGTTGATATGTCGCATTTTTCTTTGTCTGTTGCTGAGTATGCAGCAATTAACACAAAGATGATTTGGTAAGGCAACTGTTCAAAAGGGTATGAAAACATGGAAAAAATCAGCAGACATAGTAATCCAACACTCAATATATGTCCTTGTTTCTGTAATTTGACGAATATCAGAGCCACAAGAACAATGGCAAGGCTTAATCCAAAACTTCCCTGCTCTACTCCTATCTGCAATAGGATATTATAAGCGTTAGATGTAACACCTGCACTATGGAAATCAAACGTGGGATGCTGCAAACTAAAGGTTGACATACTCTCTGCATACTGATGGCAGAAACTGCCAATGCCATAACCAAAAAGGGGACGATGAAGAATGGTGACCAGAGAAATCATATATATGATGGAGCGTCCATCTGCCGAGCCTTTCTTAACAAAATAAAGTCCTATTATTATTACAGAAATGAAAAAGGCAACTTGCCATTTCCATCGTTTCCACTTCTCCCAATATATGATACCAATACAAATGGCAGCAGACACCATTGCCGCCCTACTCCACGTGGCAGGAAGCAACATGGCAAATATTGCTGGTAACCAATATCCTTTCCGCAATTTACAGGACATTACTAAGCCAATTGCTATAAAAACAGAATAAGGGCCAGGATTCATAAAAGTACCTGACAAGGCGTAAAGATAGTGTCGGCTATTGCCATTCCACAACTGGAATGCCCCAAGCAGCAACTCATAGCCTGCGCAAATTAGAATTCCAACAACCAAGACATGTTCCGTAATGGTTACAGATGAGAAAAGTAAACGTGCAGCTATATAAAGCGAGACCATCTGTATAGCACGAATGCAGAAGTTTGCGCATGGATATACAGGTGTAACGTATGCCCTCAACATTACATAAAAAAGCCATAGGAATACCACAGTGTCGATGACGCTCAGAGCCATCTGTTGCTTGCATAAAAATAGCAGTATTACAGCAACAACCGTTATTCCACAGACTACAACTGTAAGACTGAGATCTGTCTCAGTCCAATTCAGCTCCACAGGTTGAATGGTAAACCATAGAATTAGGAGGATGCACAATATGACCAATATCTTATCTCTCATTTTATAGCTTCTATCTCTACAGACAACTTCTACAATAAACCCTTCTTTATCTATTACACATAAGCATGAGTCTTTCGAATATAAGGCAGAGTACCCAAATTGTTAGTTATAACAAACATCAAAATACAAAACAATTTCAAATCAAATTGACTGTTGACTATCTCTACTTGAACTTATTATTTCTGATAACATTGAGCCTATTTTAGGATTAGTTATCGGATTACCAACAAGCATGACCCTCCCCTCTTTATTTATCAAGAAGGTATGTAGTAGTTTGTTCTTTGGTAGATTGGGATTTTTCCGTTCAAATATATTTAGTGTATCTACAAAAGTAAATTCATTGAAGCAGGTGTCCCCTCTAACCATATCCAAAATATGTTTATATTGATTGGGCTTGGGTGCAATAACAAATAAATATTTTAACCTCTCATTGCCATACTTCTCAGAGGCATCAAAAACCGACCAATCAGAGAGGTGTTTGATAGCACAATCACTACATGAAGTTGAATCAACATAAATAACATAAATGAATTCCGCTTTAGTATAAAAGTCGTATGGTTTGTTTGACAAATACACCATAGAATCCATCGGTACATGAACGACAGAATTATACCATGACTTTAAATCTTGCTCTATACCATTGCTGTTGCATGATATGAAACATATTACAAATATGGTAAGGACTAACAAGTTATTTTTTATTATTATTTTCATTTATTCTGAATTTTATAAGAATGGGACTATTGTTGTCAGGAACTAACGTCATGTTTGCTTGTAATATCTTTCTTGCCCATGACTTCGCAGATATAAATTCCGGATATACTAAAGCCCAGAAGCAGTCACCATCTGCTCCTGTTACATAGAATCCCAAATCCTCATTATTTTTTCCACATATATGTTTTTCTCCTTCCTTATTCAAGAAAGCAACATAGTATTCGTTGTTAGGACCTACCAGATTAACGCAGATCCATTTTTTTGTTTCACACGCATCAAGAATGCACTTAAAATAATTTGAAGAGTTGTCAACGGTTTGAAACTCCTTGCGCGTTTTAGGTAACATGTTGGCAGGTAAAGCTTCATTGCCTAAATTAATTTTATATAGGGTTTGCAATTCCCCGTTTTCATAGCCATCAATATAGAAATCGCCATAATCGGATATTACCCTAAACTTCCCCATATATTCATAGAAGGGGTTCAATACATAATGAAATCTACTGCTTTTACGCAATCCCTTTATTCCTTCCGGAGAGTCAAGAACTATACTGTATTCATCTTCTGTATCTATGAAACACAAATACTCTGAGTTTGAAACAGGTATTATTCTCCCATATTCATTGCATTTTGAGGTTTTTAGCTTGGGGCGGTCAATATAATCACCATTAACAAGGCTATATGATACTATTCCACGCTCTTCCAACACAATAACAGACGAGTCGTTGTCATAAACACAAAAGTCTTTTATCCTAAGATATTCAGTTTTCGCTCTCCCTATATTGCCAATGGTACAAATATATTTCCCATCATGTGAGAACGAATATAATCTCTTTGACTTATTATCTTCAAATAACATATGGTTCTCTGTTATTATGCACTTTGCAGCATTGGACAAGAGGCAACTATCATTCTCGCTCAATTGCACCACATTTACGATTTCTAACAAATCATCCCAATCATTAAAACCGAAATCATCTATGATAAACTCTCTTGCATCATGAGGAGTGTTATTGCAAGCAATTACAAGAATGCTTGCAAATATCAATACTATACGTTTAAAAGCCTTCATACTTTTCATTCTGGAAGTTTATATTAAGAGGATGCGATATCATAAAACGCATCCTCAGTTTCATATTAACAGCAATCAGAAGGCGAACATTCATACTTGCCATTTGCTTCGCAACTAATCCAACTTTTCGAACAAGGGTATGGGCATTTGCCTGATTTAATCGTATAAAAGCCATTGATGTTTTCCAAATCAGAGCTTAGTGCTTCAACGTTTTCTATCACTAATTGTTCAAAAGAGCTGCTACCCTCTTGAGACTGTGCAAAACTAAAGTATGTTGCAACAAATGCCACAACTACCACAAAAAACAGAACAAATTTCTTTTTCATAATTTCTATCCATTATTTAAATAATACTATTGATTGTTTTTTTACTACTCTTTGTCACATCGAATTTATCAAACAAAGTCACATACAAATATGATATAGCCATCATAAGCAACACAACACTCTTTAGAAAAGATGTTAGAGGCGTGAAATGGATTAGTTCACCAAAACATCCACACGATTCTATACTACCCATGACTGTTGGGAAGAATAGATTCACTCCCGTAAGATATGTGAAGAATGACAACATGGCGACAAAAGCAAATGATGAGATTACAGGAAATAGTTGAAGCAATGCCATTATTCCAGCAATTAATTCTACTACACAAACAAGCAATGCTATCTCAAATGATAATGCATGTACCCATTCACCTATATACGTATCACCATATAGCTGCACTTCTTGCTCAAAAGCACTAAGGCTAAAGATTTTGAGCAATCCCGACAACAGGAAACATGTTGCCAATATGTATCTTAAAACAATTCTCATGTCTGTTTAAAGCTATATTATTCTTTGCTCCTTTGGTAATGATACCACAATTGCTTCTCCCAACGATTGTTGGCGATGCGTTTGAATTGTTAAATACAAAAATACTTTCTTCATATTCATTGCGGTTAATAGTTTTTGTAAAGTTATGATAACAATAAAAAACACACAAGTTTTTCCATCAAATCATATTAATCAAAATTAAGCAAAATGAGGACTAAACACCTTAAAATATATTGTATCACAACTTGTTATATAATTTATTCACCAAAATTCACCAAAAGGTATTGGGCCATCTACTACTTATCATACATGCTTAAATGTTCGTTCATTTCTGAGTCTCCCCGTGTAGGGATTTATCGAATAAGTAATATGCGTGACAACACCGATGATATACTCCTCTGGTACAAAGCCCCAATAACGGGCATCACAGGAATTGAGGACATTATCTCCACAGAGGTAGTAGTAATCGTGTTTGAATGTATGATAAGTGATGGTATCACATGACACATTTGTGCCTGTTTCCCATTCCAATATGTGACGATAGAGGCAAGCTTCTTTGGGCGTAATCAGGATTCTGTCACCCTTACGTGGAACATAAAGTGGCCCCATGTACTTTATTGTCCATGAAAATCTGGCATCGTATGGAAATGTGTTTAGAACGGACTGATCTATGATGCTATCAGGAATATTTGCCAAACGTGCTTGTTCCGAATATAATCCCAGAGCCCCATCATAATTGTTGTTAACAAACCGACCATTCATTATACTAATGGTATCACCAGGCAACGCAACGCAACGCTTGGCATAGACATGATTGATAACAAAATTTATCTTGTCATCATGCTGCGGGAAGTTGAAAACGACGATGTCATTATGCTTTAATCGTCTCAAGCCTCGTGTGCGCCAGCTTTTCAACTCTATTCCTTTTTGATTGAAATGAAAATCCGAATAAATACGAGCCCCCATGATGGCTTTATTGACGATAACCCTATCGCCTGGTAGAAACGTTGGCTCCATAGACTCTGTTGGTATTACGAACTGATCTGCGATAAACACCCTAAGCAATAGCCAAGTGCCGTATAGCAGTATGCTACTGCATACTGCTATACCTGTTACTTTTATAAGCCTATACGTAGTTTTCATTCATTAATGAAGTTCATCGTTCTACAAATAAGTGATATACAAAAAAAAACTGACAATATGTAATCTTATAAAAGGTACTATGAAGCTATTTGACGGAACCCATTAGCAGCCAGAATGTATTATTCTTTTTTTCTTTACTTGCCATACTCATTGGTCGTGGTAATTTTGTGCCATTTTTTTCTATCCAAGGAAGATAACCATTACACATATTAGAATTACTTATTGCTGTACAGAACTGTCCATTCGCATTGACAGAGAGTGGTGTGGCGAATAGTATGTTATATGGGACCTCTACGTTAGATAAAGCATCTACAATATTTCTCTCCTTATCATAAACCAGCTGATCGTACCTGTCTGTTGAGAGAAATATAAGTTTTTTATATGCGCTTATATGATCTAAGAGCATGACCTTATCATTATTATCGAGCAACAACTTTTGATATTTCTGATAATCTATACCCTCAAGGTCTTTGACATCAAATTGATACTTCCCAAAATCAAGGAGTGCCAATGATGCATTAGAATTCTTATCGGCTTGATAAATATTGAAATCAAACGGCGTGGTATAAATGCTTTTGTCTTCCTGCGATGTAATACTGCCGATATCATCAAGAGCATATTTTGGAAGCTGGGAATTGGGTAAGACACTATAGTGTAATTCCCCCGTAGGAGAATATACTGTAATTTGATTGTCTTCTAATTGGTTGCTATTGATAGCAATTTCATTCTCTTTGGAAAGAGCAATAGAAGTGCCATAAGCAACCTTTATCGAGCGGAGGAACTTTCCTTCTTCATCATATTGATTAATCTTTCTGGAATCGCTATCGAAAACATAAATGTTATTACGCTCATCGACAGCAAAGTCTGTAATAGAGATATATTCATTTTTAGCAGCACCTCTAAAATTGACAATCCGTTTTAGACTCTTTGATGATGTATTGACTTTGAAAACCGCCTGTTGAGTTTTGTCCAAAACATAGATATCAGAATCATGACGAATAATCTTGTCAAAATGAAATATGGCATACTCGTCGGAAGATATAGGAATAATACTATCTATGCTCAGATAGTCATTAAGAGTTTCCAACGGTAAACGAGCATCCAGATTAACATCAATCAGATTTCGTGATATATCATTACTACAGCTAATGTAAAAAACTGCAAGCAAGCAGAAAAAGAAATTACACTTATTCATAATCATTGTATTGAAATTGTAACTGTTTCCAGAATTAAAGCATAATCAGGAGCTTTATTGTTATTCATATTAATTAGCTTAACTTTCATAAGCAATGAAGAGCATTGACAGTAAAGGATCAAAGGTTGCTTTATCACGTCAGATTCATCATGCTCTATTGAATAAATCACAACATCATTATGATTTGTGCATGAGGAAAATAAAAACATTGCAGAGCACAGCAAAGTAGAGATTATCCCCATATACAATAAGCCTGTTATATAGCAAACTTGCCCATCGTACACATGAGAATCTATAATCCCGGCTCTACTTGTAATCCAAGCCCTCGTATCATCATTATAATTTGTCATACCTTTACTTGATGATTAATTTTTATTGTATACAGATATATTTAAATCCAACAAACAGTTATATATATTTTCCTCAACCATTCTTTAGCCTATACTTTATTATATAATAATTTACACCAACATGATTATCAAGCAATAGTTTTACATTCAAAGATTTTAAATGTTCTGCTGATACTATTGACAAAAAGCTGTTGTCATCGTAACCCATAAAATCTGGCAACAAAGTACTCAGAGGCCTGTTCAAAATACAATCTCCGTTAATTTTGTTTATTGAAAGTTTCATCTGCTTATTCTCTTTGTATGCAGTAATACATTTATCACCCAAAATAGCACTGCCAAATATGAAATCATATTCAAATTGGTTCTTAACAAATAACTTTGGGGTCTTCAAAGCTGATAGAGGGATAAGTTTATCTTTTTCGTATTCCAAACATGTTTCAACCTCGCCATGTCTGTTGAGCACAAATAACCGATGCTCATGAAAATCCGAATATACAAATCTGTTACTATAGGTTCTGATACTTGCTGGTATACAGGATGACATACCTATACTGTTATCTGATATATAAGTATGCTTCTTTACAAACCTGAAATTTTCATCAAATATATAGAACAAACTGTCTTCTTGTTCTCTTGTAAATCCCTGATGGTTTGTCGAGCATAATATTAATCCGTTAATACAGGCCAAATCATTTAATGATGTGTTGTGAAGAATCACTTCATTTTGGAATTCGCCGTCCAATGAATACACTTTTATCAACGAACTTCTATTGCAAAACATCAAAACACGTCTGTTTTTTCGATCGATTGAGAAATCATAAATGTTAGTATATTCACCATGCCCATTTCCTTTGCGCCCTATTCTTCTAACAAATTTTCCCGTTCTGTCGAAAACAAGCAGACCTACATTGGCATTTGAACTTCCAATATAATAATGTCCATCAAAATACTCAATTCTCCTTACTGATGAGATGTAACCTTCTTCATTCTCTTCCAGAGGTATACACGACAACACCTCAAAACAATCATCAAAAGAAATGCTTGTAGTATCTGTTGAGTCCAATACAATTGGAACACAATTCAAGCCGATTGTTTTATCGCTGCATGAACTGACAAGCAATATTGTTACAATTGTAAATAATGTAATTCTCATATTGATTCCACAATGATGTAACTTCAGCATTACTAAATAATGCGATAAAACGACAAAACTAAACATAAAATTACCTTTTTCATATTTTTGCGGTTAATAGTTTCTGCAAAGATATGAAATCAATGAAGAAGGTACAAGTTTTTCTGCCCAATCATGTTCTCCAAAATTGAGCAAAAACAGAACTTTATATACTAAAACAAGTTGTGTTACAGCGTGTTATAAAATATGTTCATCAAAATTCATCAAATGGAATTTAACGCATGTATAAGATTGTTTTTTAATGGATGCGCAAGCTTAACCCCAAAGAGCTTATCATTTGCCCGGGCCTTTAAGTTGGAGACAGATGATGCTGTTGAACTGAGCATTATTGAAATGACATTTTCGGGTATATCAAGAATCAAGAGAATACAAATGCGCTGTTCTGACTTGGACAGGTGCTTCCCTGAACAAAAAGCATTATAAGTTGCAGGATTGTCATTGCTGAATTGGGAAACCAGCATTTTCCACTCAGCTTCAGTAGGCACTACCCTCTCCGTCTTTCCGGTTGCTTTCCTTATGAACAGGTTGGCAATGTTGCTATTGAGGAACTGCTCCAAATTGTCTTTTTCACGGACAGCAGAACCTTCTTTGAACTTTTCGTTCTCAGCCTGCAACCGTTCAATGGCTTCTGTAAGCTCTAACAATTGCATTTCCTTGGAGGCAATGACACCTTCATAATCATGGGACTTCATTTGCTGTAATTCTCCAAGGATTTCCGCACGGGTAATCCTCATCACATTAAGGTCACGTTCAAGTTCTGATATCTTTTGTTTTTTCTTTTTGGTAATATCTCGATAGTACAAGAAAACACCTCCAATAACAATGACAGCCATCGTGGCGATTGCTATAATCCACAACCTGTTAGTCCTCGCCTTTTCTCTTTCAATTTCTGCTTCCTTTTGGCTCCTACTATAGTTATATAGGGCTGCCATCTGATGAATGGCATCTATTTGCATTCTGTTGTGTATAGAGTCCTGAGCCGCTTCATATAATTCCGAATAACGAAATACCGAATCCACTATATTCTTTGCCCTATAGACCCGAAGCAAGCCCTTATATCCATCTGAAAGATGACCATATTGGATGGCTTTTCTGAAATTCTCCTCAGCAGAATTAATATCGTTTGATGCCAGTTGAAAGAAACCTTTAGTAAAATAATATCCCTCCCGTCCCTTTACAATATTTCCATTTCTATCAAAAAGGCCAGATTCCCGTTCGAAAGCATCCAGCATCTTTTGAGCCTTTTGAATTTGTCCACGTTCTGTATAAATATGTATTGCGGTCCCAAAAGAAGCCACTGCTTCCTTAACCTTTCCTAATCGTCTTAATGATTTGTATTTCTCTTCAATAATGTTGAGAACGGTATCTTTTTCTCCAAGCAAATAATAAGGCCGTATCATCTGTCCCTTGGCTATAATATAGTCTTCTTCACTTAATGTCCTTCGTACACATTCAATATAATGTCTCAAAGCCCATATTTCATCTTGAGGAAGAATCTGTTGGTGAAATATGGTGGACATCTGTCCATAGATGCCTCTTAACACTCCATAGTCGCAATCGCTTCTTGTCGTGTCAGCCTTATCTATAGCATCATAAAAAGCCTGAAGGGCTTCCGGGGTTTGTCCGATATCGCATAGAGCACAACCGTTCATGTAATATGCCAAGGCTTTTTCCCTACATGTGCCATTACCATCGAAATGGCTTACTAAAGCTTTCGTCAGGGAATCCGTATCGAACAAATGTCCCATTTTGGCTTTGGCATAGGTCAACTCCAAAAGATACTGCATACGGAAATGTTCGCCAAAAGCATCTGAATGCCTGCCGAGGGCGTCAAGAATGGCAAGGGAAGAGTCTGGGCGCTCCTCTATGACGCTTTGCGCATTGCTTAATACCTCCCTGTACTCTCTCCGCCCGGTACAGGCTGAAATAATACACAAAAATATTATGACATATAGTATCTTCTTCATCTTAAATGGCCCTTTCCTCTTTTCATGCGACTTTATTACTCAATCTTCCAGTCCCCAATGGTTCGCCTATCAACATCGACATACCTGCCCATAAGGGAGAAAATGACATAGAGAAGTTGCTGGTAGTGACCCTCGTATTCGGTGTTGTCGCAGTAGGGATTACTTTCTCGTATGTCTGTATGCCTACAGGCAGTCGTTTTAGCATCTTGTTCTCCATGTCACGTAAATTGTGTGAAATCTTGATGCAAATATAGCACAAAGGTTTGGAATGACAAAACATCTTTGTGTTTTTTATCAAGACTTACATTTTTCGTCAGCCGAATGCAGATATGCCTTTAATCGGCTCTTATTGACAACAAGTGAAGGCAAATAAAAAAGGTTCATCCGAAATATTGAGTGATGTCATATTATTATCTTTAAGGAGAGTCTAATATGTATGTCATAGTCAACGAATATGTTTGCACCATTGATAAGGTTAATAACCTTACACGTGAAAGGTTATTAACCTTACGGCCTTAAGGTTATTAACCTTATCGGCAATGTATGCAATATACACAGTCCACACAACAATAATTGATCAACCACTCAATTGTAATTTCCTCAGACAATGAAGCATAAGTGGTTCAATAGAAATTTCCTGGGGGCTAAGTGCCCCGTAGGGTGAGTCTTTCCCCCTTTTATCTTATCCAGAATAGGACAGACTTTTCTGTGCCCGTTCAGTTCAACTCTATCGCAAAGCTTTGCATCTGCCAACGCAAAGCATTGCAACCGTCCACGCAAAGCTTTGCAACCGTCCATGCAAAGCTTTGCATCTGCCCACGCAAAGCTTTGCATCCGCCCACGCAAAGCATTGCCTTCATTTAGGAGTCCCATCCCCATGTTTTTTCCACTGAGCCGCATAAGTGGTAATCACTAGAAATGCCTGATGAGCCATAAAAAAAGCTTCCCATTGTGAGGGAAGCTTCTGGTAGTCGGTAAGGGAATCGAACCCTTATGCCAAGATTGAGAATCTTGTATCCTAACCGTTAGATGAACCGACCGTTAGCTTGAGAGACAAGTGGCGGAAGGAGGGGGATTCGAACCCCCGGTACGGTAAACCCGTACGTCAGTTTAGCAAACTGGTGGTTTCAGCCACTCACCCATCCTTCCATAGGCTTTGTCGTTGAATTGCCATCCATTGTTCTCAAATGCGGTGCAAAGGTAATATCTTTATTCCAATTCACCAAATATTTCCACAACTTTTTCGGAATAATAGTCAAAAAAGCTGTTTTGCCTCTTGGTTTATTCCTGCCGTCATATCTATCTGCGAGGCTTTTGGTTGCCTCTCCTATGCTCTGCCGCATCCTTGAATGCCTGTCTATGGAACCTCTCCTCTGCCCTGATGGCCTTTAGCACTTTCGTAGCAGGCAGTATCTCCATGAACCTCAGATGGTACTGGTGCTGGAGTTGCTTTATCTGCATTTCACAGTCATCGAGTTCCCTGATGGCTTTTGCGCAGGCATCGTCGTCGCATGTGTCCACGTGCCTGTATTGTCCCATACGTCCAAACAGCACTCTCTGCTTATTGCGCATCTCTTTATACACGGGGAAGAAGGCTGCGGCCTGCTGGGCTGTCAGTCCGGCCTCGGTAGCAATGAACTGCTCAAGGTCGGCCTCGAAGCGTTTCGGGTCGAACTTCTGGCGTTCCTGTGCACACGCAAAGGTTGTACACAGGAAAAGGATTAGAGTCAATATACTTGTCTTTCTCATAATTATCAAACCTGTTCTATTCATTCGTTGCAACGTAAGCGTACATATCCACATTGTCGAGCATGGCATAGTTGGCCATCTCGTCAACAACCGTATAGTCGGAGTATGCCGACTGCTGCTCGCTAATGGCATTGCTGCTGCCGTCAGCAAGCTTGGCAGCATCATGCCGGTAACCTACGGTAAGCGACACGGAAATGATGACCGCCACCGAGGCTGCCACGGCTAAGGCTACGGCAATCTTCCTCTTCCAGGAATTATTGCCCATGTCGACAACATGCGTCTGCTGTTCCGGCAGCATGCTCATGATACTGTCGGACAGACTTTCGAAATATCCCTCCGGAACCGTGAAGGGATTGTCGTTGCCATAGTGACTTCTTAACCATTTCTCATTCTCATCCATAGTAATCTCTTTTTATGGTAGGTTCTGCAACTAACCACTTTTATTATTTGACTAATTATTATGCAAAAAGTTTAATCCTCATCCTTCAAAAAATCAGTTATCTTCCTGACTGCAATGTGGTAGCTTGCCTTCAAGGCCCCCTCTGACGTTCCAAGCAGCTTACTCATCTGACTGTATTTCATTTCGTCGAAATATCGCAGGACGAACACCTGTCTCTGAACATCCGGCAGCCGCGCTATTGCCTCCTGTAGCCTTGCCTGAGTCATGTCACCATCAAAATAGGTATCGGCAATAAGCGTGGATGCCACATCGGCCGGGTCGTCAGCTCCAATATTGTCGGCCGTTTTCTTCTTGCGCAGGTGGCCGAGGCTTTCGTTGACGGCAATACGATAGAGCCATGTGTAGAGTTTGGCCTTACCATGGAAATCCCCAAGGTTAGCCCATGCCTTCAAGAATGTATTTTGCAGTACATCATTTGCATCCTCATGGTTAAGGACCATACGGCGTATAACCCAATACAGCTGTTGGCCATATTGGTTCACCAACGCGGCGAAGGCCGTACGGCTGGTCTTCGGGTCGGCGAGCATCCTCAGCAACTTTTCCTCATCCATGGTGTCTGCCATTCCCTACAGATAGTTTCTCAGATAATTCGCAATCACCTTATCATAACCATAGACATCGGGCAAGTCCGCCAATGTGCCATCTGACGAAGGATAAAGTGTATAATAAGTAATGTATAAAGGTACAGGCGGCTCTACATTCAGACTCTTGACGAGCATATTTTTGCGTAGCGTATCAGCTACAGCAGCCTGCTCGGCCGTCATTTCCGCACGCTTCTTACCCAATGGCGACACATCGGCCGTAACAGTATAGAACAGTTTCTCTATTATACCGTCGGCCTGCTCTGCCAGCAGATAGCGCGCCAGGTCCATCGGCCGCTCCACTCTCACGCACCCATGTGAGACACCACGGTCTGCACGCGAGAATACAGACGGCGAGGAAGTGTCGTGAAGATAGACAGAGAAATTATTGTCAAACCGGAAGATGATGCGGCCCAGGGCGTTACCAGCCCCACCCTCCTGAATAACCAGATAGTCGCCACTGAGCAGCATCTGCGCTGACACGTCTTCGGGCGCCATCTTCTTGCCAGTCTTGCGCTCTCGGATGAAATAGCGGTGTGAGCTGAAATAGCTCTCGCTGCCAGCATGCCTGACGATGTCGTTTCGGATGATGCTTTTCGGAATAATCCATTGCGGGTTCAGGTCCATGCGCTTGATACGGCTGGTCAGCAGTGGAGTCTTGGTTTTAAGGCTTCCGCAGCCAATCTTCATCTCGAATATGCTGTCGCCATCAACAGCACGAAGCATGAACGACGGTATGTTCACCAATACGTAACGGTCGTGCAGGTGCGGATAGTCGTCAAGCCGCCACCGGCAACGTTCCATGTTCACGAGTATCTTCTCCCTCTGTACCCTGGTAAGCGAAGGAAGGGCAAGCTGCTCGCACAAGGTATAATAAAGAGGGTTCTGAGGTTTTATCGATGCAAGGAATGTACCGAGGCTGTCGGCAGAAGGCAGCCTGAGAAGGCTCTTGCAGAACCCCTTCTTCGGCAGCTGCATCCTGATGTCAAAAAGCTGATGATAGCTGACGTACAAGGAGTCGTCATCCTTAGGGTCGAGTCTATTGAATACGTCGAAGGGATTGACAAAGCCGTACCTGTTGCCCATGGCAAAGCGAAGGAATGCCTTGGTCAGCCTGTACTCCAGCCGTCCTGCGACATGGTTGATGTCATTACCGCAGGAGTCAAAGTCAAGGGTGCGCATCCTGTTCAGGTCGGCCTCAATGAGCCCGACACAAAACCTGTTTGCCGACAGGCCATCAGCTTCCACCGTCCGGAGATAGGCAAGCAGGGTATCGGCACGGGAGTCTACACCTAGCCTGTCAATCCATACAAAGCTGTTGCCTTTGAGATAATAACTTTTTGCTTGCTTGTCTGCCACCATGGAGTCGGCATCAGACTTAATGATACGCCTTATCGACTCCCTCACAACACGGGAGTCCACCCGATAGGACGCGGTACCTAACGTCTTGTAATAATCGAGCGAGAAACTACAGCCGGAGTTTGCTTCCTGCCTGCCGCACGACTGCAACAGAAGCACGACAAGCAGCATAAGGACACAAAAGGGGCGCAAAGTCTGTCTGTAATGAAAATTACTTAATGGAAATCTTACGCACTACCTTACCCACCTTTACGATGTAACATCCTTTGGGCAGGTTGAGCTCGTAATGTCTGTCAGCACCCTCCACGCGGAAGCTATGCACATGAACGCCAGCCACGTTGTAGATTGTGAGCATGAGTCCAGAGGCACCCGTCACGCGGAGTGTAGACTCAGAGACAGAAATGGAGATAGTGGCAATATCGTTGTCGATAATCTCTATGGAGCTGGCTGCACAGGCATCCTGCGGAACGCCCAGCAGCAACATCATTGAGAATGCGGCATAAAGTATTCTTTTTATCATAAGCTTCACAAGTCGTTATTATTATTGCAAAGATAGAAATTTTGTTTCACATCATCCTGCATAAGAAAGATGTTTTTTCGGTGTTTAAGATAGTTTAACCAAAACGGTTCCCCACTACTTCCAAATCCGCAGACCATGAATACCACAGACAACAAAAAAAACCGCATGCCAAAGAATGACATGCGGCTTATGTATAGATAGAAAAGAATTATTTCTTGAAGAAATCCTTAACAGCCTCGTTAGGAACCATACGCTCATCGAAAACGTAGGCACCAGTCTTCGGGCTCTTAACCATCTTGATAACCTTGGTGTATGCGCGTCCGTCCATAGAACCTTCGTGGAGGGTAGCGACCGCTTTTTTTGCCATATGATATTATCTCCTATAATTACTTAATCTCCTTGTGAAGAGTCATCTTCTTCAGGATTGGGTTATACTTCTTCAACTCAAGACGCTCTGGAGTATTCTTGCGGTTCTTGGTAGTGATGTAACGGCTTGTGCCAGCTACACCGCTATTCTTCATCTCAGTACACTCAAGAATGACCTGTACCCTATTGCCCTTAGCTTTCTTTGCCATCGTGATTAATCTCCTATAACTTTAATGTCCTTCCAATCGCAATAGCCCTTGGCAACGGCCTGCTTAAGAGCTGCGTCAAGTCCAACTTTATTAATAAGACGGAGACCAGCTGCGCTGATCTTGAGGGAAATCCAGCATTCCTCTTCTACATAGTAGAATTTCTTGCTGAAAAGGTTAACGTCAAAGGAACGCT